>Ga0310810_10003744_pt1 | contig 16675 bp, 17 predicted proteins | sample NCmetagenome_FD_207641 | JGI IMG/M metagenome (GOLD analysis project Ga0310810, IMG submission 207641) | Soil microbial communities from experimental microcosm in Duke University, North Carolina, United States - NC | ecosystem: Engineered > Artificial ecosystem > Soil microcosm > Unclassified ... | reverse complement strand
TGGGTCGGCGAGCACGCGAGCGTCGACGCCGAGACGGCGCGGATGGCCGCGATCATCGCGGAGCGGGCGGCGCGACGAGGACGCGCAGGCGGCGGCTGAGCGCGATCGTGCGCCAGCCGGCGTCCAGCGCCCAGCGCTGCTCGCGCGTGGGCTGCGGCGGGAAGAAGCCGCGGCCGACGACGAGCAGGTCGTAGCGGCGGCGCACGAGCGCCGCCTGGAAGTCGCGCTCGTCGGAGTACGGCGTGAGGAAGCCGCGGACGAAGTGGCCGACGTACTCGACGTCGTTGCCCATCCGCGTCCCGAAGGCCGGCCAGATCGGCGTCAGGCCGGCGACCGTCCAGTCGGCCGCGAGGCCGATCCGCTTGCCCGTCGGCGCGGCGTGCAGGAGCGTGTCGATCGCCGGGTCGCTGCCGAGATAGCGGCCGTCGTTGATGCGCTGCTCGATGCGATGGCCGGCGGCGAGGCCGACGGCCGCGGCGCCGATGGCCGCGACGACGAGCACGGCGCGCCGCGCGCGCAGGCGCCAGACGCCCCACGCCAGCGCGGCGAGCGCGGCGACCCCGGCGCCGCCGAGCACGACGTCCTTCGCGCCCTGCAGCTCGTAGCCCTCATAGGCGCCGTAGAGCGCGCCGATCGCGAGCGCGGCCTGCAGGGCGAGCGACGCCGCCCGCGGCAGGCGCCCGGCGACCCACGCGACGACCGGCAGCGCGAGCAGCAGCGCCGGGACGGCGTAGCGCGTGTTGGCATGCGCGAGCGACGGGTCGCCCTTGGCCCCGAGCGCCGTCGCGGGCGTGATGACGTAGACGCCGGCGAGCAGCACGGCGCCCGCGGCCATGAGCAGGACCGGCACGTCGGCGCGGCCGCGCCGGCGGGCGAGGACGACCGCGGCGGCGATCGCCAGGCCGCAGACGATCGGGATGACCCCGAGGCCCTGGACCATCTCGCCCGCGAGCTGGCGCAGGACGTGGGCGTCACCCGCGTAGTCGGCGATCGTGAAGCCGACCTGGTTGCGGATGACGTCGGGCGGGGCGTCGAAGATCGTGATCCCGAACGGCGCCACATGCAGGGGAAAGACGGGGTTGCCCGACAGCGTCCAGTTGCGGATGAGCCAGACGACGATGCCGCCGAGCGTCAGGCCGCCGACGAGGACGGCGTCGCCGAGCGCGCGCGGCACGCGCCCCGGCCCGGCGCCGCCGCGGGCGGCGACGAGCCGCGCCAGCGCCCAGATGCCGACGACGACGGCGACCGAGCTCACGCCGTACCACTTCGTCCCGCAGGCGATCCCGAGCGCGACGCCGGCGAGCACGAGGTCCGAGCGCCGCGCGCTGCGGGCGTGGCGCAGGAGGAAGAGCACGCCGCAGCCGTACGTCGTCCACATGAGCGAGTCGGGCAGCGCCCGCGGGATCGTCGCGATCCCCACGACCGGCAGCGAGACCGCCGCGGCGGCGGCCAGCAGGCACGCCGCCCGGGGCGCGCGCAGCTCGCGCGCGACGGCGTAGGCGGCGACCGCCGCCGTCGCGAGGAAGAACGTGATCGGCAGGCGGACGAGGAAGTCGTTGTGCCACGGCAGGACGGTGCTCAGCAGCACGACGTCGCCGTTGTGGGGGTAGTCGCCGTGCGCGAGCAGCGGGACGAACTGGTCGATCTGCCACACCGAGCCGGTCTGGATCCAGCGCGCGACGTTCGGGAGGTGGAAGGTCAGCGGGTCGACGCCGACGAGCTCGTCGCCGGCCCAGCGGGCGAGGTCGGCGAGCGCGGCGAGCGCCGCGAAGGCCGCCGCCGTCCCCGCGAGAACCCAGGCCGGCGTGCCGCTCGGCGCCAGGGGCTCGGGCGCGGGCTCGCGCGCGGCGGCGGCGCCCGTCACCGGCCGCACGAGCGCCGCGAGGCCGATCGCGACGGCGCAGGCCGCCAGCACCGTCCCGCGCGAGAGGATCGTGAGCATGAGCGGCACGAGGTGCACGGCGATGAGCACGGTCGTCCCGATGACGATCGCCGCAAGCGCCCGCTCGAGCCCGTCGAGGTGGGCGAGGCGCCGGCGCACGACGAGCGCCGTCGCGACGCCGACCGCGGCGAGCATCGCGGCGAAGAGCGCGGTGCCGGCGAGGAAGTCCTGCAGGGGCATGACGCGCGGAGGCTAGCGCGGTGGTCTGCGCCGACTTGCCGTGTGCCCCGGCGGGCCCTCGCCGCGGCGAACGAAATTTCGGCGCGGGCGATTGCACGCGGCGAGCGACCGAGGTAGCGTCGGGCCGACGACGCGGCGGCCTCGAGTGACACCAACCGCTGCGGGCCGGCGCGCCGTCGCTGTCACGTTCGTAGACGACGCCGGTCCAGGGGAGCAGCCATGCCAGTAACCCGCCTCTACAACTCCGCCGCCGCGCCGGCGGCACCCGCCGCCACGCCCGCCACGCCGTCCGTGCCCGCCGGCACCGTGGTGGGACACGGCGAGACCCGCCTCCTGCCGCGCAAGAAGGCGTGGGGCGTCAACCAGCTCCTCATCCCGGGCGCCCCGCCGCCGCGTGGCGAGACCGCGGGCGCCCACGGCGCCCACAAGGGCAGGATCTCGGTCCGCTAGAGACCGATCGCGGCCTGACCTGCGCGCCGGGCGGGGCGGTCGCCCCGCCCGGCGGCGCGGGCCGTATCGTGGCGGGGTGTCGCGCCCCGGGCTGATCTCGATCCTCGTCGTCACGTACGACCACGCCGAGGAGATCGGCGCCTGCCTCGACGGCGCGCTCGCCCAGGCGGGCGGGGAGCTGGACGTCGAGGTCGTCGTCGCCGACAACGCCTCGCGCGACGACACGGCAGCGGTCGTCGCCGCCCGCGCTGACGGAACGCGCGTACAGCTCCTGCAGATGGGTTCCAACCGCGGCTTCGCCGCGGCCGTCAACGCCGCCTACGCGGCATCGAGCGGCGCCCACGTCATGCTCCTGAACCCCGACTGCGTCATGGACCCCGGCTGCGCCGCCGCGCTGCGTGCCCACCTCGGCGCGCACCCCGGCGTCGGCCTCGCGGCCGCGCTGCTGCACGACCCCGACGGCACGCCGCAGCTCTTCGCCCGCCGCCGCCTGTCCCTCGCCGGGGCGCTGTGGACGTTCACGACCGTCGGGCGGCGCGTGGACAGGACGCTGCGTGGCGGCCGCCACCTCGCCGGCCGGCGCTACGAGGAGCTCTGGGCCGCCGGCCCGCCGCGCGAGCCGGTCGCCGTGTTCTGCCCGGCCGCGGCCTGCGTCATGGCCGCGCGCGAGACGCTCGCGCCCGCGCCGCTGGACGAGGCCTTCCCGCTCTTCTTCAACGACGGCGAGCTGTGCACGCGCGTGCTGCGATCCGGTCGCAGGATCGAGATCGTCCCCGCGGCGACCGCGTCCCACGGCTACGGGACGAGCGTCGCCCGCGCGCAGCACGCCGACCCCGCGCGGATGCGCGCGGAGTGGGTCGCGTCGCTGCTGCGCTACGGCGGCCGCGTCTGGCCGCGGCCGGCGCAGGCCGTCCTCGCCGCCGCGCTGCTCGCCGACGCCGCCGCCGGCGCGGCGCTGTGCCTGCTCAAGCGCGAGGACCCGCGCGAGGTCCGCGGCACGCTCGGCGGGCTCGGCCTGCCCGGCGGCCCGCCGCCGCTGCTCAGCCCGGCGTGGCGGCGACGCCGATGACCGCCCGGCCGACCGCCGGCTCGGGCCTGCGCATCACGACGGCCCGCGGGACGATCGTCAACGCCGTCTTCTTCACGGCGATCAACACGCTCGCCCTCCTGCGCGGCTTCCTCGTCGCCGCCTTCCTCACGACGACGGAGTACGGCGTCTGGGGCGTCATCCTCGTCGTCCTCTACACGCTGCAGTTCCTGCGCCAGGTCGGGATCGGCGACAAGTACATCCAGCAGGACGAGGCCGACCAGGCGCACGCGTTCCGCAAGGCGATGACGCTCGAGGTCGTCTTCGCCGGGATCGTCATGCTCGCCGGCGTCGCGCTCGTGCCGGCGCTCGCGCTGATCTTCCACGAGCCGAAGATCATCGCCCCGGGGCTCGTCGCGCTGCTCGTCGTGCCCGCGCAGGCGCTGCAGGCGCCGCTGTGGATCTTCTACCGCGAGATGGACTTCGTCCGCCAGCGGCGCCTGCAGATCCTCGACCCGGTGACGGGCATCGTCGTCGCCGTCGCGCTGCTCGTCGCGGGCTGGAACTACTGGGCGCTGATCGTCGGCGTCGTCGCGGGCGCCTGGGTCGGCGCGCTCGTCGCGTTGCGCGCGTCGCCGTACAAGCTCGGCTGGGCGTTCGACCGCGCGACGCTGCGCTCCTATGCGTCGTTCTCCTGGCCGCTGTTCTTCGCCGGGATGTCGGGGATCGTCGTCGGCCAGGGGCTGCTGATCGTCGGCGAGGCCGAGCTCGGGCTGGCGGGCGTCGGCATCATCGCCCTGGCCTCGACGATCTCGCAGTACTCCGACCGCGCCGACCAGGCGATCACGCAGACGATCTACCCGACGATCTGCGCGGTCAAGGACCGCGCCGACCTGCTCTTCGAGGGCTTCGTGAAGTCCAACCGGCTCGCGCTGATGTGGGGCGCGCCGTTCGGCCTCGGCCTGGCGGTGTTCGCCGACGACCTCGTCCAGTTCGCGATCGGCGAGCGCTGGCGCCCGGGCATCGGGCTCATGCAGGCGATCGGCGTCGCGGTGGCGATCCACCAGATCGGGTTCAACTGGGACGCCTTCTACCGCGCCCGCGGGGACACGAAGCCCGTCGGGATCGCCTCGGCGCTCGCGATCGTCGCCTTCGTGGCGATCGCGCTGCCGCTGCTGGCGGTCGACGGCCTGCGCGGCCTGGCGATCGCGACGCTGCTCGTCGAGGCCGTGAACTTCGCGATCCGGATGTTCTACCTGCGGCGGATGTTCGCGTCGTTCCGGCTCGTCCGCCACACGGCGCGGGCCCTGCTGCCCAGCGTGCCGGCGGTCGCCGTCGTGCTCGGCCTGCGGCTGCTCGTGGGGGAGGAGCAGACGCTCGCGGCAGCGCTGGCGATGCTCGCGCTGTACGTCGTGACGACGGTGGCGGCGACCGCGCTCTTCGAGCGCGAGCTCCTACGGGAGATCCTGGCGTACGTGCGCCGGCGGTTGCCCGCCGACGCACCAGCCTGAAGAACCTGCTGCTCCTACTTGCTGACCTTCAGCGTCATCGACTGCGCCGCGGCACCGTGGATCTTGCAGTAGATCTTGTACGTGCCGGCCTTCGTGATCTTCTTCGAGAACGTGCCGGACTTCTTCGCCGCGCCCGAGTCGAACTTCACGGGGCCGCTCTTGACGGCGACGGTGTGCGGGAACTTCCCGGTGAAGGTCCACTTCACGGTGTCGCCGACCTTGGCGGTGACCGTGCCGTGGTTCTTGGCCTTGGAGATGAACCAGAAGCTCGTGCTTCCGGTGTCGCCGACCTTCACGGTCTTCGTTGCCGCGAGCGCCGGGACGGCCAGCACCGCTGCTGTTGCCGATGCCGCGGCGATGGCCAGGAGCGTGCGCATCATCGTGCCTACTTGGTGACCTTCAGGGTCATCGTCTGGCCGAGCACGGCGTGGAACGTGCAGACGATCTTGTACGTGCCGGCCTTGGTGAGCTTGTGGCTGTAGCTGGCGCCGGGCTTGAGGGTCTTGGAATGGAACTTGACGGGACCCGACTTGACGGTGACGTTGTGGGCCAGCTTGCCGGACTTGACGTAGCTCCACTTGATGGTGTCGCCGACCTTGGCCGTGACCGTGGGCTTCGCACCCTTGCTGCCGAAGAAGGTGTCGCCGATCTTCACGGCCTTCGTTGCCGCGAGCGCGGGAACGGCGAGCGCTGCGGTCGATGCGGCGACGGTGGCGAGGACGATGAGCTTGCGCATATGGCGAGGGGTCCTTTGCACTAGGGGGTGGGTGGTCCCGGCTGCTGCGCCCTGATGGCACTCGGTTCCCGCAGCAAGCCGGCGACGTGCTCGGGCATTGCCACCCGGGCCGCCTGGATCCTACGGCGCTCGCGCAGGCTGCGAGACAGTTGTACGAGCGCGACCGCGCGACCGGCCAGTTCCACGTGGACGAGTCTTCGAGGCCGGTTGGTCCACAACTCGCTCGCCCAGCGGTGGACAAGGCGCCGGACGCGCGGTTCGGGGAGGCACCGGACGGCGCACGCGACGCTGTTGCGGGCGACGTAGAAGCGGGCCCGGGCGAGCGACTTCGTCGTCGCGCCGAGGCGATGGGTGACGCGCGCGCCCGGCACCAGCAGGGCGTGGTATCCCGCCAGCACGGCGCGGAAGGCGAGGTCGACGTCCTCGTAGTAGAGGAAGAAGCGCTCCTCGTAGCCGCCGAGGAGGTCGAAGACGTCGCGGCGGAACACCGGCGCCGCGCCGGGGGCGGCGAAGACGGGGTACGGGGCGGCCGGCAGATCCGACAGCGGCCGGTCGCGCAGGAGCTTGTAGGCGTAGCCGTCGGCGACGTACTGGTCGCCGGCGCTCTCGATGCGGCCCGTCGCGGCGCTGACGAGGACGCTCCCGAGCGCCCAGACGTGCTCGTCGCGCGGGGCGGCCAATAGCTGCGCGAGCCAGTCGGGCGCGGGCGTCGCGTCGGAGTTCAGGACGCAGACCCAGGGCGCGCTCGTCGCCGCGACACCGCGGTTCGCGCCCCCGGCGAAGCCGAAGTTGTGGCCGAGCTCGAGGACCGTGACGTCCGGGTGGCGCGCGCGCAGGAGCGCGAGCGAGCCGTCGCGCGACCCGTTGTCGGCGACGACGATCTGCGCCGGCGCGCGCGTCTGGGCGGCGAGGGCGGCGAGGCAGTCGGGCAGCAGGCGCTCGCCGTTGTAGTTGACGATGACGACCGCGACGTCGTCGTCGGCCATGCGGCTACGCCCCGGGGTCGAAGCGTGCGATGAACGCGTCGACGTCGGGCTGCGACAGCAGGTCGACGTGCTCCTTGACCTTCTCCGTCGGCCAATCCCACCAGCGGATCCGCAGGAGCGCCTCGACCTGCTCGTCGCCGAAGCGCCGGCCGATCTCGCGCGCCGGGTTGCCGACGACGATCGCGTAGGGGCGCACGTCCTTCGTCACGACGGCCTTCGTCCCGACGACCGCGCCGTCGCCGATCGTCACGCCGGACATGACCGTGCAGCCGTTCGTGACCCACGTGTCGCTGCCGACGACGATGTCGCCGCGGCCGTGCGTGAAGCCGTCCTCGTACGCGCCGGGGAGCTCGAGCATCGCCCGCAGCCCGTAGAGCGAGACCCACTCCGTCCGGTGCATCCCGCCGACGTAGAAGTCGGCGTCGGGGGCGACGGAGGCGAAGTTCCCGATGACGACGCGCCCCGTGTCGCCCTTGTACTTCACGACGTGCGGGGCGTAGTAGCTCATGTTGCCCATGACGAGCGTGCCCTCGGCGATGTGGCGCTGGGCCTCCTCCTGCAGCGCGACGGTCCCGTCGGCGTTGTTCAGCGCGCGGCGCAGGTGCTGGACGGCCTCCACCCGCGCCCGCAGCCGTCGCAGCTCCTGGACGGCGCGCCGGGCCTGGAAGGTCGCGCGTCGGGCCGGGCTGGGCATCGGGGGCAGTGTACGGCGAGCGTGCCGGTACGCTCGGGACCGTGGCCGGCGATCAGGCTCTTGCGGACCTCTACGAGGCCAAGGCGCAGACGTACGCGGCGTTCGGCAACGGCGTCATCGCCGGCCACGCCCTGCGGCTGCTGCCCGCGGGCGGCGCGGCGCTGGACCTCGGCTGCGCCTCGGGCGGCCTGCTCGCGCTCCTGCGCCCGCACGCCGGCCACCTCGCCGGGCTCGAGCTGTCGGAGACCGCGGCGCGCGCGGCGGCACAGGTCGGCGACGAGGTCGTCCAGGGGGCGCTCGAGGACGCCGACCTGCCGTTCGCGCCCGGCGCCTTCGACCTCGTCGTGCTCGCCGACGTGCTCGAGCACCTCGCCGATCCGGCCGCGGCGCTCGCGCGGGCCGCCGGCTGGTGCCGGCCGGGCGGCGCGATCCTCGTGAGCGTGCCGAACGTCGCGCACTGGAGCGCGCGCCTCGCGCTCGCGCGCGGGCGCTGGCCGCAGGAGGAGAGCGGGACCTTCGACTCCAGTCACCTGCGCTGGTTCACGCGCGCGTCGCTCGGCGAGCTGCTGCGCGGCGCGGGCCTGCGCGACGTCGAGCTCGACGCGATCGTGCCGGCGCTGCGCAACCACCTGCCGCTCCAGCGCGTCGCGCGGCGCGTGGAGCCCGCCTGGCAGGCGCTCGGGCGCCGGGCGCCCGGGCTGCTCGGCTACCAGGTCGTCGGCATCGGCCGGCGCTGACCGGCGCCGCGGCAAGCTCCTACTTTTCCCGTCCTTCGGCGCGATTGTGCCGATCCTCCCGCGGGGTAGGAAAGTCGTAATCCACTTCCAGGGGGGAGTTCTCAGATGAAGCGTTCGACCAAGGTCGCCGCCTGCGCGGCGCTGCTGGCATCTGCGTCCGTACCGACCGCGGGAGCAACCGTGGTGCCGCAGTTCACCGCGACGCAGGCGGCGGACGGGACGATGGAGTTCGACGGCTCGGCGTCGACCTGCGACTTCGGCCCATGCGGGTTCAACTGGCGCTGGGACGACGGAACCCGCCTCGGGGTGAACATGGGCAGCGGGCCCGTCGTGGAATTCCAGTTCCCCGCGCCGGGCTGGCAGATGGTCACCCTGAAGGTCAGCGAGCACTGCTTCGAGGGCTCGGCGCGCTGGTGCTGGCGGACCGTCAGCGAGCAGGTCTTCGTCGCCGAGACGGACCCGGGCGCCGCCGTGTAGCGCCGCGCGACGGGTTCGCGCTTCGCCCTGGGTAGTGTTGCGCCCGCCATGGGCTTGAAGACCGTTCGCTACGACATGAACCACGGCGCCTCGCGGCGCATCCTCATGCCGCTCGTCGAGCGCTGGGCCGCCTCGCACCCGCCCGACGCGGAGGTCCTCGAGGTCGGCGCCGGCCACTACGACCACCGGCCGCTGTTTCACTGCAAGCTGACGAAGTTCGACGCCGACGAGTCCCAGCACCCGGACATCGTCGGCGACGCCCACGCGATGCCGATGGAGGACGAGCGCTTCGACGCGGCGCTCGCGATCTCCGTCCTCGAGCACGTCAACGACCCCTACCAGGTCGTCCGCGAGATGTACCGCGTGCTGAAGCCCGGCGCGCCGGTGCTCGCCTGGATCCCGTTCACCTTCGGCGTCCACGGCTTCCCCGAGGACGTCAGCCGCTTCACGGTCTTCGGCATGCACCAGCTCTTCGAGCGCGCGGGATTCGAGATCGTCCGCATCGACGAGAAGAAGTACGCGGGCGCGTTCCTGCAGATGACGAACCTCGTGCACTTCGTCCTGCCGCGCACCGACCACCGCCGCTGGGTGCGCCCGCTGAACAAGTTCCTGTTCCTCATCTTCCGCATGGGCTATCCGCTCGACGAGCGGTTCTCCAAGCTCAAGCTCAAGACGCTCTACACGGGCGCCGAGATCGAGGCCCGCAAGCCGCTGAAGTAGGCGGCGGGATCGCGGCGCGCCGGCGGCGGGATCAAACGGCAACCGATGCGGTTCGCGGACCGCCGGCCGCGGCCCTGACCTCAGCCCGCCGCGCGCAGCCGCGTCACGCCGTCGTCGCCGACCTCCTCGACGATCCGCCCGTCGGCGACGAGCAGGTCGGCGTGGCCGAGGACCTCCGACAGCGTGAGGTAGGCCTGCGTCACCGCGACGGTGCCCCACAGCGCGCCGGCGATCTCGTAGGCCGTCATCGGCCCGTCCTCGAGCAGCCGGCGGATCTTGCGCGCGCGGCGCCCGTGCCCCTTGAAGCGGTCGTCGATCAGCGCGACGTGGTCGGTCACGGGCTCGCCGTGACCGGCGAGGACAACGGAGACGTCGGCCATCGCCCGCGTCGCGCGCAGCGAGGCGAGGTAGATCTCCAGCGCGTGCGGGCGGTCGGGCGGGTCGTCGCCGAGCGGGACGTCGAGCGGGCGCGAGATCAGCGGGTTGGAGGAGATGTGCTTGATGAGGTGGTCGGCGCCGAGGACGATCCCGCGGCGCTCGTCGTGGAAGATCGTGTCCGACGGCGAGTGGCCGGGGCGGTGCCAGACGCGCAGCGTGCGATCGCGGAACGTGAGCGTCGCGCCGTCGGCGAGCGGCGTCGTCACGGTGCAGGCGGCGCCGAGCGCCCGGTAGGCGTGCGACGCCGCCAGCAGCGCGAGGCGCACGTCCTCGGGAATCCCGTGCTCGGTCATGACCCGCGCCGCGAAGACGTCGTCGGACTCCATCGCCTCGCCGTAGCGGGCGACCCACGGCGCGAGGAGGTCGAGCGCGGCGACCTCGGCGCCGGACCGCCGCGCGAGGATCGAGGCGAGGCCGAGGTGGTCCATGTGCTGATGGGACAGGACGATCAGCTCGAGGTCCTCGATGACGCGCCCGTGCGCGGCGAGCGCCAGCCCGAGCGTGTCCAGCGACGTGCCGGAGTTCGGCCCGGTGTCGAGGAGCGTCAGCGGGTCGTCGTCGATGAGGTAGCAGTTGACGCGGCCGACCTGGAACGGCGTCGGGATCGGCAGGCAGTGGATGCCCGCGGCGGCCGCCGACGCGAGCGCGTCGGTCATCGCGAGGACCGACGTTCCGTGTCCTCGCCGGCCGTCGTCGAGCGATGACGCGCTGTCACGCCCGGATGATGCCGAGGACCTCGTCGCGCCGGCGCTCCATGTCCTCCACGGACACGAGCGACTCGAGACACAGGCGCATGAGCGGCTCGGTGTTCGAGGTGCGCACGTTGAAGTGCCAGTCGTCGTAGTCGACCGAGACGCCGTCGAGGTGCCCGATGCGGGCATCGGCGTACTGCGCCTCGATCTCGGCGAGCTTCGCCGGGCCGTCCTCGACGGTCGAGTTGATCTCGCCGGAGATGAAGTACGTCGAGCGGTAGGGCGCCAGCAGCTCGGAGAGCTTGCGCCCCTCGACGCTCAGCAGCTCGAGGATCAGCAGCGCCGGGATCGTGCCGCTGTCGGCGCAGTAGAAGTCGCGGAAGTAGTAGTGACCGGAGACCTCGCCGCCGAAGGCCGCGCCCTCGTCGCGCATCCGCGTCTTGAAGAAGGCGTGCCCGACGCGGTTGGGATATGCCGTGCCGCCGGCGCGCTGCACCGTGTCGGCGACCCCGCGGCTGGCGCGGACGTCGTAGAGGATCGCCTCGCCCGGCGACTTGCGCAGCAGCGACTCCGCGAGCAGGGCAGTGAGGAAGTCGCCGTCGACGAAGGCGCCGGTGTCGTCGATGAAGAAGCAGCGGTCGGCGTCGCCGTCCCAGGCGATGCCGAGGTCGGCGCCCTCCTCGACGACCGTGCGCATGATGAACTCGCGGTTCTCGGGCAGCAGCGGGTTGGGCTCGTGGTCGGGGAACTCGCCGTCGGGCGTCCAGTACGCCTTGACGAGGTCCAGGCCGAGGCCGTCCAGCAGCGGCCCGACCATCGGCCCCGCCATCCCGTTGCCGCCGTCCACGACGACCCGCAGCGGCTTGACCGCGCTCGGGTCGATGAACTTCAGCGCGGCGGCCTGGAAGTCGGCGTAGACGTCGACCTCCTCGAACGACCCGCCGCCCGGCGCGTCGCCGAGGCCCGCCTCGATGCGCCGCCGCACATCCTGGATCCCGGCGTCGCCGCTGAGCGCGATCGCGTGCTGCTTGACGAGCTTCGCGCCGGTGTAGGCCTTCGGGTTGTGCGACGCGGTGCACATCAGGCCGCCGTCGAGCTCCTGCGAGCCGACGAGGAAGTACAGCATCTCGCTGCCGACCTGGCCGGCGTCGAGCACCGTCGCGCCCTCGGCCATCATGCCGTCGCGATAGCGCCCGGCGAGCTCCGGCGCGGTGAGGCGCATGTCGCGCCCGAGCCCGATCCGCAGCTCGCTCGCAGGCCGGCCGGCGAGGTCGGCGAGCACGAGCGCGAAGCCGCGGCCGACGGCCTCGGCGACGTCGCCGTCGATCTGCTCGCCGTAGAGGCCGCGGACGTCGTAGGCCTTGAAGATCTCGGAGGGCGCGGACGTCGGCATCGGCCGCGGATCGTAGTGGCATCTACAATCAACCCCATGTCCGGGCATTCCAAGTGGGCGTCGATCAAGCACAAGAAGGCGATCGTCGACTCGCGGCGCGGCAAGCTCTTCACGAAGCTCGCCCGCGCGATCACCACCGCGGCGCGCGACGGCGGCGGTGACCTCGAGGGCAACCCGTCGCTGCAGCTCGCCGTCCAGAAGGCCAAGGACGCGTCGATGCCCAAGGACAACATCGAGCGCGCGATCGCCAAGGGCACCGGCGCCGGCGCCGACGCCGCCGCGATCGAGGACGTCCTCTACGAGGGCTACGGCCCCGGCGGCGTCGCGCTGCTGATCGAGGCGATGACGGAGAACCGCAACCGCACCGGCGCCGACGTGCGCCACGCGCTCTCCAAGCACGGCGGCAGCCTCGGCGAGCCCGGCTCGGTCGCCTACCTCTTCGACAAGCGCGGCCTCATCGTCGTGGACGCCGAGGCCTACGGCGAGGACGACCTCATGGCCGCCATCGAGGCCGGGGCCGAGGACATCGCCGAGGACGAGGGCGTCTTCGAGATCACGACCGAGCCCGCGACGCTGACCGCGGTGCGCACGGCGCTCGAGGCGGCGGGGGTCGAGATCCAGTCCTCCGACATCGCCTGGCTGCCGAAGGCCCGCGTCCCGATCGACGAGGACGACGCCGGGAAGATCATGCGCCTCATCGAGGCCCTGGAGGACTACGACGACGTCGACGCGGTGCACGCGAACTTCGACGTCGACGCCGACGTCCTCGAGCGCATCGCCGGGTAGCTGCAGGTAGTCACCCCGAACCCGTGCAAATGGGGGCGGGCGGGGCGCTGACCCCGGGCGGCGTTCGTACGCTGCGCGTCCGTGCAGACTCCCGACAGCTCGACCTTCCTGCGGCCCCTGCTCAACGTGCTGCGGGTCCGCAGGTGGATCATCCTGCAGGCACTGATCGTCGTTCCCGCCGTCGCGGTCGGGTGGTCGCTGTACCAGGACCCGCGCTACGAGGCCTCCTCGCAGGTCCTGCTGAGCCGGACGAACCTCGCCAACGTCCTCAGCGGCACGCAGGACCCGTCGGCGCAGGAGTTCGACTTCAACCGCATCATCCAGACGCAGGCCAACCTCGCGCGCACCCCGCGCGTCGCCCAGCGCACGCTCGACGCGAGCAGGCTCGCGAGCGTCACGCCGGACGAGTTCCTCGCCCAGTCGACGGTCCTGACGTCGCCGAACACCGACATCCTCACGCTGACGGTCCAGGACGGCGACCGCGCGCGGGCGATCGTGCTCGCGAGCAACTACGCGCGCGAGTTCGTCGGCTACAAGCAGGATCAGACCGTCAACCGCCTGCTCGCGCTGCAGAAGGACCTCCAGACCGAGATCGCCGGCCTGCCCGTGAGCTCGGTGCTGGCCCAGCAGGACCGCGGGCAGCTGCGGCGCATCCGCAACCTCATCGCGCTCGGCGACTCGTCGGTCAGCGTCGTGCAGACCGCGCGCCACGCCGAGCAGGTCCAGCCGCGCCTCGTCTCCAACGTCGTCCTCGGCGTCATCGCCGGCCTCGTCCTCGGCATCGGCCTCGCGTTCTTCGTCGATCTCCTCGACACGCGCCTGCGCCGCGGCGAGGACGTCGCCGAGCGCCTCGGCCTGCCGCTGCTCGGGCGCCTGCCCGCGCCGCCCAAGGCGCTGCGCAAGCGCGACCGCCTCGTGACGCTGATCGGGCCCGAGACCCCCGAGGCCGACGCCTTCCGCGTCCTGCGCACGAACCTCTCGTTCGCCGACATCGACGGCACGGCGCGCTCGATCCTCGTCTCGAGCGCCGTGCAGTCCGAGGGCAAGTCGACGACCTCCGCGAACCTCGCCGTCGCGCTCGCGCGGGCCGGCCGGCGCGTCATCCTGCTCGACCTCGACCTGCGCCGGCCCTACCTGCACCGCTTCTTCGACGTCCCGCGCGTGCCCGGGGCGACGGGCGTCGTGCTCGGCGCCGCCGGCCTCGACGAGGCGCTGACGCCGATCGCGCTCGGCGCCGGCGCCCAGCCGACCGAGGAGCTCGCCGCGATCGCCGCCGGGATGGGCAGCCTGCACCTGCTGGCCGCCGGCGAGCTGCCGCCGAACGTCGGCGAGTTCGTCTCCAGCGCCGCGATCCGCAACCTGCTCGCGCGGTTGCGCGAGCGCTGCGACGTGCTGATCATCGACACGCCGCCGCTGCTGCAGGTCGGCGACGCCCTCGCGCTGACGGCGCACGTCGACGCGATCCTCGTCGTCGCGCGGCTCGGCGTCGTGCGCCGCCAGATGGTCGCCGAGGTCCGCAAGCGCCTGGAGGCGTCCCCGGTCATCCCGCTCGGCCTCGTCATCACCGACGCGAAGGTCGACGAGCGCAGCGCGGGCTACGGCTACTACTACTACGACGACGTGCCCGGGGGTCGCGCCAAGCGCCCGGAGAAGAAGGCGCCGCCGCCGGTGCCCGAGCAGACGCGGAGCCCGGTGTGAGCGTCGAGACGGTCGACCAGGAGAACATCGCCCGCGACCGCCGCGCGACGCTCGACAAGCTGCGCGCGTTCGGGCGCGAGTTCGGGCCCGCCTACGCCGCGCTCGCCGTCTCGCGCAAGGCCGCCGGCTGGCTGCCGGAGCGCATCGACGACCGCATGCTCGCGATCGAGGGGCGCCGCGGCGTCATGGGGCCCGCGCACCGGCGCTGGACGCAGCACTCCGTGACGACGAACCGCGAGGTCTGGTCGGGCTGGGAGTGGGAGGGCGGCGGCGAGGAGTGGACCGCGTCCGAGGCCTGGAAGGCGAGCCTCGTCAGCGACGTCCTCGAGCCGACGATGCCGAGGGGCGGCACGATCCTCGAGATCGGCCCCGGCGCCGGGCGCTGGACCGGCGCCCTGCACGCGCGCGCCGCCGAGCTCATCCTCGTCGACATCACCGACACGACGCTCGAGCTCTGCCGCGAGCGCCTCGGCGACCCGCCGAACGTCACGTACGTCTGCACCGACGGCACCGGCCTGCGCGATGTCGCGACGGCCTCCGTCGATGCGATCTGGGCCTTCGACGCGTTCGTCCACATCGCCCCGCTGGACGTCGCGAGCTACCTCGCCGACATCCGCCGCGTCCTCTGCAGCGGTGGGATCGCCGTCATCCACCACACCGGGCGGCGCGACCCGAAGGGCTGGCGCAGCCCGATGAGCGCCGCACTGTTCGCGAACCTCGCGCGCGAGCGCGGGCTCGTCGTCGAGCGCCAGTTCGACACCTGGGCCGGCGGCCGCTACGGCGTCCGCCGCCAGGGCGACGTCGTGACGCAGTTGCGCCACGCCTGACCGTTCGGGCAGGTCGAGCGCTCGTCGTCGCGGCGCCCGCGCGCTAGCGTGAATTCATGCGCGCCGCGTCCCTCGTCCTGCTCGTCGCGCTCGCCATCGCCGCGGGCGCCGGGGCGGGCGCTGCGTCGGCGGCGGGCGGGCAGGTCGCCCACCACGAGATCATCGCCGGCAGCCGTGGCGCGAACCTCCCGGGCGAGCGGCTGCGCGACGTCGGGCGCGTGCTGCGCAGCCGGGGGGAGGCGACGCGCGTCCTCGGCAAGTGGGGCCTGGACCGCGCGGCCGTCAAGGGCGTGGACTTCAGCCGCCACAGCCTCATCGTCGTCCTGGCGAACTACCGGCCGAGCGCCGGCTACCGCGCCCGCGTCGCGAGCGTCGTCGTCCGTGGCCGCGAGACGGTCGTCACCGCCGACGTGCGCTTCGAGGCCGCCGGCAAGCTTGTCGCGCAGGACCTCGAGCGGCCCTGGGTCGTCGTCGCGGTGAAGCGGGCGGCCGTCGCCCGCGTGAACCCCGAGGTGCGCGTCAGGACCCGCGGAGCAGCGCCGGCACGGTGAGCAGCAGGATCTTGAGGTCCAGCGCCAGCGACCACTGCTCGATGTAGAAGTTGTCGAGCTCGACGCGGTCGGCGAGCGGGGTCTGGCCGCGCATGCCGTGCACCTGGGCCCAGCCGGTGATGCCCGAGCGCACGCGGTGGCGCTCGTTGTAGCGCTCGATCTCGTGGCGGAACATCTCGGCGAACTCGGGCCGCTCGGGGCGCGGGCCGATGAGGCTCATCTCGCCGCGCAGGACGTTGACGAGCTGCGGCAGCTCGTCGAGCGACGTGCCGCGCAGGAGCTTGCCCAGGCGCGTGCGGCGGTCGATCCCCTCGACGCCGCCGGGGGCGATCCCGCGCGGCGCGAGCTCGGGATACAGCTCGTAGGCCTGGGCGTCGTCCTGCTCGATCATCGTGCGGAACTTCAGGAGCTCGAAGAGCTGCCCGTCGCGCCCCGCGCGGCGCTGGCGGAAGAGGACCGGCCCGGGCGAGGAGAACTTGACCCCCAGCGCGATGAGCCCCATGAGCGGCGCCAGGACGACGAGCAGCACGGCGGCCGCGATCCGGTCGACGACGTGCTTGACCATGAAGCGCCAGCTCTCGCGGTCGACGGCGCGGAGGTTCAGCAGCGGCTGCGTGCCGAGGTACTCGAAGCGCGTCTGGTGGTTGACGGCGGCCGACAGGCGCGGCACGACCGTCGTCTCGAGGCCGAGCTCGTCGCAGCCGGCGACGAGCGTCAGCGTGTCGTGGTGCGAGCCCGCCGGGAAGCAGACGATGACGTGGCTCACGCCGTGGCGCCGCGTCACCTCGGCGAGGTCGCCGAGGCGGCCGAGCAGCGGCAGTGCGCCGGGC
>Ga0310810_10003740_pt1 | contig 16682 bp, 12 predicted proteins | sample NCmetagenome_FD_207641 | JGI IMG/M metagenome (GOLD analysis project Ga0310810, IMG submission 207641) | Soil microbial communities from experimental microcosm in Duke University, North Carolina, United States - NC | ecosystem: Engineered > Artificial ecosystem > Soil microcosm > Unclassified ... | reverse complement strand
AGCGTCTGACGGACGAGCGCCTTCGATCGGCCGCCCTTGATCAATGCCTCGGGCGGCAGGCGGAACAGCAATTCGACCAGGTCGGGATCGAGGTACGGATGCAGCAGACGCACGCCGAACCGCCGGCCGAACTCGTAATGCTCCTCGTACTCCATCGTCACGAGCGTGTGCTCGAGCGCGATGTGCATCTGCCACTCGTAGAACGCCATGTCCTGCGGCGGCCGCGTCTCCCACACCATCGACGAGACCCGCTCGTCCATGCGTTTGCGAATCTGCGGATCCGGCGCGACCCACGAAGGCATGGCGCGCAGGGCGGCGCGGCGTCGATTCGCGCTCCAGTGCGGCGTCGCCGATTCCAGCGCGCGCCCGAGGAGGGGCCGCGCCCCGAAGCGCCAGAAGACACCCTTCCACGCCTTCCAGATCGACAAGCGGAACGAGCGCCGATTCATCGCGGCGAGGCGCGCAAGCGCCATCAGCTTGCCCTGGCGCACCAGATCGGCGCCGAGGAACGGCGAGACGTTCAGCCACTCGTCGCCGCCCGTGCCGGTCAGAATCGAGCGGCACCCGCGGCTCACGCCGATGCGGGCGAGATGGCCGTACGCCGGGTACCAGAAGTTGGTCAACGGCTGGGGCCAGTCGGCCGCCAGCGTCATCGCCGCGCGCACCGCCCCGCCGCCGGCGGCGACGGCCTCCTGATACGGCACGAAGTCCTGCGAGATGCCGAGCGACTGCGCGACGCCGCGCTGCACCACTTCCTCGTTGCTCGGCTCGGGAAAACCGAGCGACAGCGCATGCGGCGCCGGCCGGCCGTTTTTCCGCGCGAGATCGACCGCCATGGCGGCGACGCTCACCGAGTCGAAGCCGCCGCTCAGCCAGAGACCGACCCGACCCTGGTTCGTGCAGCGGTCCACTGCCCGATCGAACGCCGCCTCGAAGCCCTCGGTCGCGTCGGCGGGGAGCCAACCGCCTTTGGCCGGATTCCAATAGCGCCGCGTGGAGATCGTCCCGTCGCCGACCGTCAGGACGTGGCCCGGCGGAACCCGTCGAACCGCGCTGAAGTAGGTCTCCTGCGGATCGACGAAGCGGTGCAGCAGATGCTCCGCGAGCACGACGCGGTCGACCTCCTGCGACACGTGCGGCTGGGCGAGGAGCCCGGGAATCGACGGCGAGAACAGAAACCCTGTCGGCGTCGACGCGTAGAACAGCGGGTGGAAGCCGATGCGGTCGCGGATTGCGAGCACCTGACGCGAGCGGTGATCGGCGACCAGCATGGCGAAGCGGCCGTTCAGGACGTCGACGCAGTCGCGGCCGAGGCGACGATAGGCTTCGAGTGCGATCGACGCCGGATCGCTGGCGACTGCTTGGGAGACGTGCCACTTGGCGGCCAGTTGGTCGAGATCGAAGAGCTCACCGTCGAACAGCACTTCGATTCCGTCGGCGACGCGGATCGACGCCGGCATGGCGCCGCGCTGCGACAGCGCGGCGGGCCGATCGAGCACGCAATCGACGACCCAGGCGCCGGCAGGCACGCCGCGGTCGTCCACCGCAGGCGGGGCGGGGACGTCGAGTTGAGCCGTGCTCACGTCTCGATGACCAGCCCTTCTTTGCGGAGCAGCGTCATGAGCGTGTCCAGCTCGGCCGTAGCGTTATCGGGCGTGACGTCGAATTCACGCACGAGCTGGCCGACCATCGTGTCGGGCGTCGATCCCGAGTTCATCAACTCCCACAACCGTGCGCCGGTCACGTTGAGTTCGTAGATCCTGTTGGTGGACAACGAGATCAGCACCACGTTGTCGCCGACGCGGCGCGATACCACGTCTGAAGAAGGTCGTAGCGTCATGAAAAGTCCCTCATACCGTCGATCGACTTATCGACACCACGACCCGACGTAATATGCCTCGCCCCAATGTCAAAGTCAGCTTAGAGCGCGACTACCTGAACCGTCAAGGCAAAGTGCCGCTATTTCACACTGTTTACGTGAGATAGTGTCACTCTGCGGATACCTTTCTGACCATTGTTTTGAGGCTATTTCCAGTGCCGACCGCCATCGTGGGCAATCCTGCAACCTCGGACACCGCCTTGTAGGGTTACCTCTACAATGGCTCTCGTCGCCTCTCCGGAACGCACGCTCGCGGACCGCATCGCCGTACCGCTTTCGTGCCTCGTTTTGACATGTTCAACCGCGATCACGATCGCCCGCGCGAGCATGGTCGTCGACGGCACCCGCTATTTCTGGCTCGACGACGACCAGATGGTGGCGATGCGTTATGCGCGGAACCTGGCGGACGGCCTGGGTCTGGTTTGGAATGCCGGCGAGCGCGTCGAGGGATACACCAGCCTGGGGTGGACGCTGATCATGTCGGCGGTCCATCGTCTTCCTCTGACTGATGCCTCGACATCGCTGGCGGTGAAGATCGTCGCGCTGGCGCTCGCGTGCTGGGTGCTGGTGCTCGCCGACCGGCTGCTGCGGATGTTCGCGGCGCTCGGCGGCCTCGCGCGCCTCGCTGTGGTGCTGACCCTCGCGCTCGGCGCGGATCTCATCTTCTGGACGGCGAACGGTTTCGAGACGCCACTCGTGACCGTGGTCTTCCTCATCGGGTTGATCCATGTGCTCGAGGATGTGGAGCGCGACACGCCGCGCGCGTCGACGTATTTCTGGATCGGCGCGCTGCCGATTGCGCGAAGCGACGCTTACTATCTCGTCGCATCGCTGCTCGTCGTCGCCGTGCTGTTGCACCGAAACCGGACCTCGCTCTCGAGGCTGGCGTGGTTCGTGTGCGTGCTGCCGACGCTGCAGTTCGGGTTCCGGTATGCGTACTACGGCGACTGGCTGCCCAATACCTACTATCTGAAGGTCTCGGGCACACCCGATCTGGCGCGGCGCGGTGCGCATTATTTGAAGGCCTTCGTCGAAGCGTATGCCGCGCCGCTCGTCGTCGTGGCTGCGGCGTTCGGTCGAAATGGCGATCGGCGGGTCCGCGCGATTGCGGTGAGCGCCATCTTTGCCGCCGTGTATGTGCTGTCGGTCGGCAACGACATGTACCAGTACTTCAGGTTTCTGGCGCCGTGGGTGCCGGTGCTGATCGTCCTCGCCGCGGCGACGGCGCACGACCTCGGGCATGGCGACGCGCGCATCACCGCGACGCTGGCCGCTCTCGTGCTGGTGGTGACGACGATCAACGTCGGCGTGCACAGCCGCGAGTCGCTGTGGTGGATGCGATCCGGCAACGGCCTGCCGCGCTGCGCGCTGGTGGCTGGACTGATCGTGCGCGATTACACACCGCCGACGACGACGATCGCGGTGCATGCCGCGGGCACCGCGCCGTACTTCAGCCGGCGCCCGGCCCTCGATCTACTGGGAAAAACCGATGCCCATATCGCGCACGAGCCGGTCCGCGCACCAGGCCGGACGGCCCACGGCAAGTTCGACTACGACTATAGCCTGTCGCGCCAACCGGATCTGCTCCTGACCTCGTTGCCGCGCGACTTCCCGCCGCCCGATCCGGGCGTCGATCCCGGCGCCTACACCTGGGCGCTGCTGCGTCATCCGCTGTTCGTCGATCAGTACAAGAACCAGCCGGTGCCACTCGAGTACCTGCTCGACGCGTGCACGGTGTACGTGCGGCGGTCATCGCCGCTGCTGCAGACCATCGATCAGTGGAAGATGCCGCGCCTGTCGAACTGACGATCGCGCGTCCGGCGGCAGGTCAGTCGAGCGGTCCGTCGAAGTCTTCAGGCACGTAGAAGAAGAACCAGTACGTGCAATAGTCCGCTTCGGTGAGGGGCAGCCGGTGGTGGCGGACTTCCTGTCCGTAGTAGAGAATCGCGTCGCCGAGCCCGATCGAAATCGGCGTGGCAGCAGAGGCGCCGGGCGGCTGGAGATAGAGCGGCCAGGGCGATTCGTCCGCGGGCTCGGGCGCATGATCGATCAGCACCGACATGCTCCACGTGCACTGCTCGCGATCGCGATGCGGCGGCAGCTCCGCGCGGCGATGGTAGGCGGCAAAGAAGTTGAACGATGGCTTGACGCGCCGGCCCACGAGCGCACTCACCAGATCGGTCATCTGGTGGTGATAGACATGGCAGATCGCGTCGTGCTTCGAGAAGAAGCGGTCGGGCCACTCGACGTCGCCGAACGGCAGATGTCCGTCGGCGATGAGCGTGCGGTAGTACCGCCGGATCGCGGCCACCTGCAGCGGCGCGAGGAGTTCCTTGAAGACCGCATAGCGCCGATCGTTCATGCTCGCGTGGCCCTGGGTCAGCTGGGCGTGCCGCATGTCGCGTCGGGCCGCCGTAATTGCCGGCGACTGCAACACCTCGGCGTCCACGAGGTGGCGGCGCACGTCGGCGCTGAAGTCGCGCGAGGTCGTACGGCCGCTTTGAACCGCGCGAATCGACGCTTCGAGCGCCGGCGAGCTCGAATACATGGCCGGCACCGCGGTGACCGGATCGTCGATGGCCAGCCACGACCGATTCGGATCGAAGCGGTTCGGCAGGTCGACGCGGCCGCGCATCTCGCGCGGCGGACCCTCGGGTCCCAGCCACCGCAACGTCGGAGCTAGGGCAAGATCGTCGCTGTCGACCGGCGGTCGCGGTGTCAACGGCGCCCGGCGCGGCACGAGATCGTAGGCCGGGTTGTCGAGATCGCTCGTGAACCACACCTTGCCCGAGATGCGATCCGGAGCCACGAGCACGCCGATGTCGGCGAGACGCGCGCGTTCGTCGGCGGAAAACCCCTCGTCGGAGACCGCGCCGGTCGCCGACTGCACGAGCAGCGTGCCGAACAGACTCGGCTCGGTCGCCGAAGCGATTTTCGTCGTCCGCAACCGATCGCCGCGCACCGGGGCCCGGACTTCGATCCCTTGGATGGCGCCCCCATCGCGGATCACTTTCAGTGTCACGTGCGGGTTGACGATGAGCTCGCCGCTCACGAGCGCACCACTTCGAACCGCCGCCTCGCGCTGCCGGCGGCGACGCGCGCGTCGTCAAGTTGCGCGGACTCGTCGTTCGTCAACCGCTGCGCCTGGCAGAGATCGCGGAACCGCCCGCCGCGGCGGCCGGCGAGCTCGGTCCACGTGCCCGATTCGACCAGCTGACCGCGATCCATGACGTGGACGAGATCGGCGCTGCGGATTGTCGAGAGCCGATGCGTGATGATTACGATCGACATTTGCTGATGCAGCTCGTCGATCGCTCCCTGGATGCGGCTCTCGTTCTCCGAGTCGAGCGAGCTCGTGGCTTCGTCGAGGACGAGCAGCGCCGGGCGGCGCAGCAGCGCACGCGCGAGCGACAGGCGCTGACGTTCGCCGCCGGACACCAGCACGCCGCGATCGCCGACGACGGTGTCGAGCCCGTTGGGCAGCGCGCGCACGAACGCATCCGCCGACGCCAGCCGCAGCGCCCGCCACATGTCGTCTTCGTTCGCGTCGGCGAACGCCCAGGCGAGGTTGGCGCGCACGCTCGTGTGGAAGAGGAAGGTGTCCTGCGCGACGTAGCCGATCTGGCGCCGCCAGGCGTCGATCCGGTCGGGGCCGAGCACGACGCCGTCGATGAGAATCCGGCCCTCGGTCGGTGAGAGCAGACCGAGGAGCAGGTCCGCCACCGTGCTCTTGCCGCTGCCCGACGGCCCCACGATCGCGGTCGTGGCGCCCGCGGCGATCGCGAACGTCGCATCGCGTACGGCGTAGGTCCGTCCGTCGCCGCGGTAGTCGAACGACACGTGCTCGAAGTCGATCCGCCGCGCGAACTCGACCGGCGCTGCCTGCGCCACGACGGGCTCGGCTTCGGCCAGGCACCGATCCTCGATCGCCGTCACCGCGTCGAACGCCGGCAGCATCGTCGCGAACGCTTGCGCCTTCTCGTAAATGCCGGTCAGCTTCGGCATCAGGCGCGCGAACAGGAAGAGCAGCAGCAGCAGCTGCCCTGTCGACACCGCGAGGATGGTGTACGAGACCCAGACGATCGCCGCCAGCACGACCGCCGATCCCATTGCCAGCTGCTGGCGGAAGCGGCTGTACGACACCATGGTCGACCGGGCGACGGCGCCCAGATCGTGTGACAACCTCTCGAATTCTTCGGTGTGGCGGCGTTCGGCGCCGTAGCTCTTCGCAATCCGCAGGCTGCCGATGTGATCGGCAATTGCGGCGTACAGCCGCGACCACGACGCCGACGTCGCCTCGCCGCGCGCGCGCGCCTGCGAGAACTTGCCGCGCACACCCACGGCGATTGCCGCGCCGCACAACAGCACGAACGCCGTCATGGCGGGGGAGACGCGGAACGCCAGCGCGACATAGACGATCGTCGTGAGCGACGTGACGACGATGTCGACCAGATAGTGGGCGGCGTTGCCGAGGCGCTCGACCTCCTCGGACAGGAGGCCGGTGAAATCCGACGACCGCGTGCGCGCAAAATAGCTCCAGCGCGTGCCGGCGATGGCGCGGTACACGCGGTTCCGCATCGTCGTGACGATGTCCTGCTGGACGCGTGCGCTCAGGGCGGTCTCGCGCAGCTGCAGCAGACATTGCAGCGCGACAATCGCCAGATAGACGAGCAGCACGATCCCGAGCGTTGGCCGCAGTCCGACGCTTTGGAAGGCCGCAGCGCAGACCTCGGATAGGCGATTGAGCGATCCCTGGCCGGCGTCGACGCCCACGAGCACGAGCAGCGGCACGAGCATGAGGAGGCCGATGCCTTCCGTCGCGCTGAGAACGAGCGTCACCACCGCGGTCTCGGCGATGGTTTTCGGGGCAATCGTCAGCGCGGCGCGGATGAAGCGCGGCAGCGTACGGAACGGATTCGTGGACGTGGCGGAGCCGTCGACCGTGCCGACTGGCTCACGCACTCGAGACATCCCCCGGCAGGTGTTCGAAGACTGCGAATTCCTGAAGGCTCTGCTGGTCGTCGTTCAGCGCGCGGCCGTGCCACTCGACCCACGCGTGCGCCTTGAGCTCACCATCGATCGTCTGGACGCCGATGCGCAAGGTCGTCGCAGCGCCGCGGCGCGCGAGCACGCGCATGAGCGCGAGCGATCGCGGCAGGCAGACGAGAAACAGCAGGCGGCTCGCGCCGGCGACGAGCCAGGCGATTCGTTCGACGCGATCGCGCGACGGCTCCTGGCGGCTTCGCCGAACGCGGCCGGCCCACGCCATCAGCCGGCGGATGTCGATGGTATGAAGTCCGACCTTGACGACGACGAGCGTCGCGAGAGCTTCGCCGAAGACCCGCCAGTCGTGCACACTGAATGACGCGGCCGTGACCAGGCGATGCCGGAACGAACGGCCGATAGATCGGACGGATCGAGGCAAGGTTTCCTAACTCAACAACAGTAACGTAGGGCGACAGCGCGGTCAATTGAGTTGAGAACGAAAGAGAGAGAGATGCCTGGAATTGCACATGGGGTCCATCGTCATGCCCAGTCGGTGCGGCCGCTGCACCGGCTGCTCCTGCTGATGTGCGTCCTCGTGCTTGTCTGGGGCGCATTCGCATTCGGGGCCGTTTATCCGTGGGCGTTCGTGCCGCTCGCGATCGGATGTGTGGTCTACGGCGTCCTGACGCTGATCGTCGAATGGCGAGGGCGTCCACCGGTCGGTGCGCTGTCGATCGGTCTGGCGGCGATTCTGGCTGGCATCGCGCTGCAGCTCGTGCCGCTCTCGATGGCGACGCTGCTCCGGATCAGTCCGGGCACCGACGCTTTTCTGCAGCAGTACGACTTCAGCTATCAGCTGCAGCGCTCCGCATCGACCGGCACGGGGTTCGGAGACGCGGCCGCACCGCTGCAGCATCCGATCTCGATTGCGCCGGCGAAGACGGTCCGGGGCGGATATCTTTTCGCGGCACTCGCGCTCTTTCTGCTCGGCACGACGCGTCTGGCGTCGGTCGTGAGCGCGCGCCGCATCTGCCAATGGGTGATTGGCATCGGCGGACTCCTGGCGATCGTGGGGATTGTGCAGCGGACGCTCACGGCCGACGATCTGCATCCGCTCATCTACGGATTCTGGAAGCCGCTGAACGACGCCGTGCCGTTCGGGCCGTTCGTAAACCCGAACCACTTCGCCGGATGGATGTTGATGGGGCTGCCGGTCGCGCTCGCGGCGTTTCTCGATGTGCTCCTGCGGCAGTTCGAGGAAGGCGCCGATCGCAAGGGGAACCGGATCGATCTGCTCAATTCTCCGCAGGCCGGCGCGCTGCTCCTCTACGGTGGCGCGTGTCTCCTGATGGGGCTTTCGCTCCTGATGACAAAGTCGCGCTCGGCGCTCGTGTCGTTCATGGTGGGCGTCGTGATCGCGGGCTGGGGAGTGTTCCGCCGGCAGTCGCGCGGGTGGTCGCGCCTCGTCGTGGCGGGTTCGGTGCTCGCGATGCTGCTCGCGAGCGTCGGCTTGGCGGGCGTCGACACCATCACCGCAAAGTTCGACGAACCGCAGGGCCCGAAATCGCTGAACCTCAGGCTCGGCGCGTGGCGCGACGCCGCGCACATCATGCGCGATTTTCCCTATGCGGGATCGGGGTTCGACACCTACGGCACGGCGATGATGGTCTACCAGACGACGAATCGCCGGCTGCACTTTCAGGAAGCGCACAACGACTTCGTGCAGCTCGCCGCCGAAGGCGGGCTGCTGATCGGCATCCCCATTCTCGCCACGCTCGGCGTCTTCGTCCGCGACGTTCGCCGGCGATTCCGCGAAGCGCCGCGCACCGGCACTACCTACTACCTGCGCCTCGGCGCGGTGGTCGGCATGCTGTCGGTCGCCCTGCAGTCGCTCCTCGAATTCAGTCTGCAGATGCCGGGCAACGCCGCGCTGTTCGCCGTCCTCGCGGCGATCGCGCTCCATCAATCGCCGAATCTGCGCCGGGCCGTCGACGGTGCGCCGGCTAATTCTCTGGCCTCGGTCGGCCGATAGGCCTTTGGGCATTGCGTGCAGGGCTCCGGAGCACGCGGTAGACTGAGAGTTCGTACCCTCATGCGATTGGGCTTCGATCTGGACGGCACGCTGGCAGACATGCAGGCGGCATTGGCGCGCGAAGCGCGGACTCTGTTTCCGGTCGTCGATCCGGAGAGCCTGCCCAGCTCGGTGGCTCCCGACCAACCCGATCCCACGGATCCCGCGACGGCACCCGACGACGCGGCGCCAGCGCAGACGCTGTCGGCGCGTCAGCAGCGCGAACTCTGGGCGGCCGTGGCATCGCGCGTGAACTTCTGGGAGACGCTCGACGAGATCGAACCGGGCGTGCTCGCGCGGCTGTTCCGCCTGATGCGCGAGCGCCGCTGGGAGATCATCTTCCTCACCAGCCGCCCGGAAACCGAAGGGGAATCGGCGCAGCTGCAAAGCCACCGCTGGCTGGCGGCGCACGGTTTCCCGTCGCCGTCGGTATTCGTCGTGCATGGATCGCGCGGCAAGATCGCCGCCGCGCTGAATCTCGACGTCCTGGTCGACGACCGGCCGGAGAACTGCCTCGACGTCGCGATCGATTCGCGCGCGCGCGCGATTCTCGTCTGGCGCGGCGATGAGGACAAGGTGCCCGCCAGCGCACGGCAGCTCGGCATCGGCGCCGTCCGATCGATCCGCGAGTGCCTCGACATTCTCGAGCGGCTCGACGAAGCCGGCACCGACGATCCGGGGATGCTCGATCGCTTGAAGCGGCTGCTTGGCCTCAAACCGCGGCCGACCAAGGCCCGCGAACCGCTCGCCGCCGTCAGCCTCCGCTGAATCCCGCTTCGCGCATCCGCGCTGCACGTTTCTGCGCGGACAACCCATTTTCAAGTCGCGTTCCGGTCGGACCGATAGACCCAGGGACAGCCTGTGGTGCCGTTGGTCGAGATGGTCGTCAGGGCCGGCGCGGTTGGCGCCGTGGTCGCGTGGATCGCGATGTCTGCGTACGTGTTGTTCGTACAGCGGCGCCGCACGGCCGCGCGCATGGTAATGGCGTCGGCCGTCGCGGCCGTCGCTGATGACACTCGCGGTGATGCGCCGCCAGCCGATCGTGTCGCGCAGCTGGCGCCGCTCATCGCGGACGCGTCGCGCGAGCTGATCATGCAGGCGGCGGCCGATCCGCACACGCCGCCGCGCGCGGCGGACGTTTTGGCCGCACACGTGGTCCAGCAGTGGGGGCTCGAGACGCTCGAGCGCGACGCCGCGTCGCATCGCACCGCCCGCGACAAGTGGCGCCGCATCACGGCGCTTCGCGTGCTGTTCGCGATCGATCGCTCGCGCGATCTCGGACTCCTGGTGCGGGCGCTCGACGACCGCGACGCCGACGTGGCAGCGGCGGCGCTGTCGCTGTTGGGTACGTCGACCGACCCGTCCGCCGCCGACCTGCTTGTCGACGCGCTGCGCACGCGCCGTCATCAGCGATCGCGGATTGCCGTCGAGATCGATCGCTCACCCCACGATGTCGCAGGCCGGCTGCGGGTGCTGCTTACCGACAGCGATCCCCAGGTGCGTCGATGGGCGGCCACACTGCTCGGCCGGTATACGACTATTCCGAACCTGGAGCGTGATCTCGCGGAAGCTGCGGACGATCCCGATGCGGCCGTGCGCAAGGCCGCGGTCGAATCGCTGGGCCGCACGCAGACCCCCGTCGCCGCGGTGACGGCCATCCGGTTGCTGAACGATCCGATCCCGTTCGTGCGCGCCGCCGCGCTGCGCGCCGTCGCCGGGTTCGATCGCGAGGATCTCGCCGGTGAGGTGGCAACGCTGCTCGGCGATCGCGACTGGTGGGTGCGCCTCGCCGCGAAGGAATGCCTCGAACGCATGGGCCCCGGCGTGTGGCCGGTGCTCGTCCGGCTGCTCGAAGATCACGATCGCTTCGTGCGCAACAACGCCGCCGAGGTCTTTCAGAACCTCGGCCTGCTCGATAACTTGATCATCATGGAAGCGGCGACCGACGATCCGGCAGACAAGAAGATCGACCTGCTCCGCCGCGTCGCGGCGGCGGTTCGACTGACCGATTCGCTGACGGAGCGGGTCGGCGCGAAGATCGGTCCGCGCGTGCGGGAGCTGCTGACCACGATCGGTCTGCAGCACGTCAGGGCGGCGTAGATGCTGGTCCTGCAAGCGATCGCCGCCGCGTCCATCGTCGCAGGACTCGTGTATCTCGCGGCCGTTACGGTGGCGGCTCTGATCGTCGCAATGAGGTGCGGCGGCCGCCGCGAAGAGCCGGCTGACGATCAGCACGCGCTGTCGTCGTCGCGCTTCGTTGTCCCTGTGAGCGTCGTCGTGCCGCTGACCGCGGCAGCCGATCCCGCACAGTCCGGCGCGACGATCGCGGGGCTGCTCGGTCTGACGTATCCGGCGTTCGAAGTGCTCGTGATCGCCGAGGAGCTGCCATCGGCAGTGTGGGAACGCCTGAAATTTGAATGGGCACTCGAAGCGCGCGAGCTCTTCTATCGTGCCGCGCTGGCGACGGCGCCGATCCGGATGATCTATCGCAGCACCCGAGACGCACGGCTGATGTTCGTCCACAAGGAACCGGGCCCGGCGGCCGACGCGCTGAATTGCGGCGTCAACCTCGCGCGGTTTCGCTACGTGTGCGCGATCGAGCCGGGCGTCACCTTCGGCGCCGACGCGCTGCTGCGCGCCATGACGCCGGCACTGGCCGACCCGGCCGGTGTCGTCGCAGCGGTGAGCCACGTCGAAACCGGTGGCGGAGCGCTGCAGCGCCTCTCGTCGGCGCGCTCGTTGATGGAGAGCCGCGTGGTCTGGCGGCGTCTTGGCACTGCGCTGGGTCCGCCCGATGCGGTCGTCCTCTGGCGCCGCGACGCGCTCGAGCTCGCAGGCGGGTTCTCGATTCATGCCGCGGATCCACAGCTGGAGATGATGGCGCGTCTGCAGTCGGCGACCATGCCCGACGATCGCGGCCGCGTGGTGCGGACTGCCGATATCTTCGGTCACCGCGACGGCACACGTGTCGCGGGCCGGGTTCAATCGATGGTTCGCCGCCAGACGGCGCTGCTGCAGGCGCTGGCCTGGTTGAGGACCTCGCGTCGCCACCGGCGGCTCGTGTCCGGATACGTGATCGCGGCGGAGGTGATCACGCCGTGCGTCGAGGGGTGGATCGTCGCGGCGGCCGCGCTCGCAACGGCCGCAGGTTGGTTGTCGTGGTTCGACGGTCTCCTGGTGGTCGCGATGCTCGCGTGCCGGCGCGCCGCGATCAGCGCGGCGGCGCTCTTGCTGCGCGGGGCACTGCCGGATCCTCCGCCCGATCGTCACCTACGCCGACTGCTCGCCCTGGCGCCGCTGGAGTTCTTCGCTTTCGGCGCCGCGGCCGCGTACGCGCGCGTTGCGGGTTTCCGCGCGTCGTGGAGATCGCGCGGCGCCGCGCTGGAGCAGACATCCTGACGTCGACGCCCACGCTCCTCGTCGTCGACGATGACGCCGACATGCTGGCGTTCGTGAGCGACGTCGCCGAGAGTCTCGAGTTCCAGGTCGTCGCGCGCCGCGAGGGACGAGGCGCGCTGAGCGAGGCGTGGACGATCAAGCCCGACGCCGCCATCGTCGACCTGTCCGAGCTGACGGCGCAGATCGTGATCGAGGAGCTCGGCGCGGCCGATCCGCAATGTCCGGTGATATTGATTTCGCGCGATCCGGGCGCGGACGCCGCGATTGCGGCTCTCAAGGCCGGCGCGCTCGACTATCTCGCCAAACCGATCAGTCGCGAACGGCTGCGCGAAGCGCTGATCACCGTTCGCAAGCGGGTCGAGCGCCGCGAGGCGCTGCTGCGCATCGACGCCGACGTCGCGAAGCAGTTCGAGTTCTACGGCATGGTGGGGCGCAGCCCCGCGATGCAGGAGCTGTTCGACACCATTCGCCGCATCGCGCCCCATCTGCGGACCGTCCTGGTAACCGGTGAAACCGGCACCGGCAAGGAGCTCGTCGCCAAGGCGCTGCATCGGCTCGGGCCGCGTCGAGACAAACGGCTCATCACCGTCAATTGCTCGGCGTTCGTCGAGACGCTGTTCGAGAGCGAGCTGTTCGGCCACGTGCGCGGCGCGTTCACCGGCGCGAACGAAACGAAAGTCGGACTCTTCGAGCACGCCGATACGGGCACGATTTTCCTCGACGAAGTCGGCGAGCTGCCGCTGTCGATGCAGGCGAAGCTGCTGCGCGCGGTCGAGTACGGTGAAGTGCAGCGCGTCGGCGCGCTCGACACCCGCAACGCCGACGTGTGCGTCATCGCGGCGACCAACCGCGACCTGCTGTCGGAGGTTGCAGACAGCCGGTTCCGCAGCGATCTCTACTACCGCCTCGGCATCCTCGAGCTGTACCTCGTGCCGCTGCGCGATCGCCGCGAAGACATTCCCTACCTCGCGGCGGTGTTCGTGCGCGAATGCGCGCAGCGTCTCAAGCGGCCGATCATCGGCATCACGTCGGCGGCTGAACGTCTCCTGCAAACCGCGCCATGGCCCGGCAATGTCCGCCAGCTGCGGCACGTGATCGAGCGCGCGTGCCTGATGACCGACGGCCGCATGCTCAGCGAGCGCGAGCTGCAAACGGCGCTGTCGACCGGCATGCCGACGGGCAGTCGATCGGCGCCGCGTCCGCCCGTGCCGCCGCGCGCCGCGCCGGCGATCCGGGCCGAATCGAGCCGGCTGTCGACGGCACAGCGCGATCAGATCGAGCGCGTGCTGCACCAGGTCGGCGGCAACAAGACCGCCGCCGCGCACGAACTCGGGATCAGCCGCCGATCGCTCTACCGCTGGATTGATCGTCTGAACATCCAATAGTGTCCCGCACTGTTCCGTTTCGGAACACAAATCGGCCATAGGTCCGTCTCGACACGACACACGTCCGAAACAGCTTCATCACGGAATTGCCCGGAATCGCGACGATTTTGTGTGCAAGTGCAGCGTGGCTGCTGAGTTGCATCGTCATGCTGTGACTATAATGTCGCTGTAAGTCATATCCGGGCGCTTGCTTTTCTTCGTCGAGATGCCGAAGCCGATTTCCACTAGTTCGACCACTCGAGGGGCGGACTACGTGCTCATTGCGATGGTGAACACCGCGCGCGGCGCGGCTGTGCGCAACCTCGCGCTCGACTATTGCGCCAATGTCGTCGTGATTCGCGACGGCCAGGCGGCAGTCGAACATCTCGACCGATCCGGCCCACCGCGTCTGCTGATTACCGAGCTCTCGCTGCCGCGCATCGACGGCTTTGGCGTGCTGCGGCATCTGCGCCGGACCGCGGCAGGGGCCCGGGCAGGCGCGATTGTCGTGTCGTCGCACGACTCGCTGCGCAGCGCGGCGATGAAGCTGGCCGACTCGCTCGGCATCGCCCAAATCCTTCCGCACGACATCGACCGCACGGCGTTCAAGCGCGCCATCGCCGAGGCGATGAACGTGAAGGAGGCGACGGGTCCGGCGGTGCGGCGCGGCGCGCGGGCGGCGGCGCCGGCCGACGGCGGCTCGCTCGAGGAAATCGTCAGCCGCGCGCTGCTCGATCTCACGCGCCAGTTCCACGTGCCCGTGGCGGCGGCGTATCTGCGGGTGCGCGAGGAGCGCCGGTTTTCGGTGTACGGATCCGTCCACGACACGTCGCCGTCGCTCGACTGGTCGCATGTGCTCGAGCTCCTGCCGCATGCGGCGGGCGGCGACGATCCGCTGCTCGTTCCGGATCTCGAGCACCACCCGATCTTCGGCCACGGTCCGTCGACCGCCGCGATTCGCGGCTTTGCCGGCGTGCCGCTCGTTCGGCCGAGCGGCGGCCATTGGGGCGCGCTCGGCGTGTTCGACGTGAAGCCGCTCGCGTTGGAACACGACGAACGGTTCCAGGCGCTCGAACAGCTCGCGTCGACCGACCCGTTGACGGGCCTCGCCAACCGGCGCGCGTGCGACAAGATCATCCCGGCCGAAATCTCGCGCGCCGAGCGCGAGCGCAAGCCGCTCAGCTGCATCATGCTCGACATCGATCGCTTCAAGCAGGTCAACGACACGATGGGCCACCAGATGGGCGACCAGGTGCTGCGTGAGCTGAGCACGATGCTGCGCCAGTCGGTCCGCGCCTACGACATCGTCGCGCGCTGGGGCGGCGAGGAGTTCCTGCTCGTGCTGCCGGGCGCCGACCTGGAGGCCGCGCGTCAGCTCGCCGAACGCATCCGTCTCGGCGTGCAAAAGCTGCCGATCGGCGCGATCACGATTTCCGCCGGCGCCGCCGAGTTCGAGGCCGACTACGACTTCGAGGCGACGCTGCGAACCGCCGACCGCCGCATGTACGAGGCCAAGGCCGCGGGCCGCAATTGCGTCGTCTGAGTTCCTGGCTGCCGCCGCTGGTCTACATGGCGGTGATCTTCTACGTCTCGTCGCTGTCGAATCCGCTCCCGCAAGTGACCGCGCGGGTGTGGGACAAGCTGCTGCACACCATCGAATACGCCGGGCTCGGGGTGCTGTTCGTGCGGGCGCTCCGCCGCGACGGCTGGCGCTGGCGCGGCGCGCTGGTAGCGGCCATTCTGATGACGAGCCTTTACGGCGCCAGCGACGAGTTCCATCAGTGGTTCGTGCCCGGCCGCAGCTCCGCGGTCAGCGATTGGGTGGCGGATACCGTCGGCGCGGTACTTGGCGCCGCGGCGTACGGGCAGGCAGCGGATCGCTTTGCGCGCCGCTTCAGGAGTTCCGTTCCAACCGTTTGATCTTCTCGACGAGCGTCGTCCGCTTGATGTTGAGGAGTTTGGCGGCCTGGCCTTTGTTGCCGCCGGTGCGCTCCAGCGACCGCTGAATCAACTCGCGCTCGACGCGGTTGACGAACGCGTCGAGGTCGAGCCCTTCGTCGGGCAGGGCGAGCGACGCGGAGAGCGCGGGCTCCTCGGCCTCCTGAATTTCCGCCGGCAGATCGGCGGCGTCGATGTGGGCGCGTCCGCCGATGAACGCCACCGCACGCTCGACCGCGTTCTCCAGCTGACGCACGTTGCCCGGCCAGCGGAAGGCCATCAGCTGGCGCATCGCCGCCTGTGACACAGCGATTGCAGGAACCGACGGGTCGACGCGGAACTTCTCCATGAAATGCGCGACGAGCAGCGGGATGTCTTCCTTGCGCTCGCGGAGCGGCGGCACGTGCACCGGGATCACGTTGAGGCGGTAGTAGAGGTCTTCGCGGAACTGGCCATCGGCGACCATGCGCGCGAGGTCGCTGTTGGTGGCGGCGATGACGCGCACGTCCACCTTGACGCTGTGCGAGTCGCCGACCCGCTCGAACTCGCGCTCCTGCAGCACGCGCAGCAGTTTCATCTGCAGCGACGTGCTCATCGTGCCGACTTCGTCGAGGAACAGCGTGCCCTTGTGCGCTTGTTCGAGCCGCCCCTGGCGGTTGCCGACCGCGCCGGTGAAGGCGCCGCGCACGTGGCCGAACAATTCCGCCTCGAGCAGCGTTTCGGGGATCGCGCTGCAGTTGAGCGCGACGAAGTGATGCATCCGCCGCGGGCTGTTGTGATGGATCGCGCGCGCGACGACCTCTTTACCCGATCCGGTTTCGCCCGAGATCAGAATCGTGCTGTTGGTAGCGGCGACGGTTTCGAGGAGCTGGAACAGCCGCGTCATCGCGCGGCTCTTGCCGACGATCCCCTCGAAGCGATAGCGCTCCTCGAGCTGCGCGCGCAAATAGGCGTTCTCGGATTTCAGCCGCCGCTGTTCGAGCGCCGTTTCGAGCACGTGCAGCAGTTCGTCGATCTGAAACGGCTTGCTGACGAAATCCATCGC
>Ga0310810_10003739_pt1 | contig 16682 bp, 12 predicted proteins | sample NCmetagenome_FD_207641 | JGI IMG/M metagenome (GOLD analysis project Ga0310810, IMG submission 207641) | Soil microbial communities from experimental microcosm in Duke University, North Carolina, United States - NC | ecosystem: Engineered > Artificial ecosystem > Soil microcosm > Unclassified ... | reverse complement strand
GCGAGCCTCACCAGCAGCGTGAGCGTGACGGAGCCGGCCGCCGCTGTGAGCCCGACCCCGAACTCCTTCGAGATGTGCGGCATCACGAGCAGGAAGATCGTGAAGTCGAAGGCGTCCAGCACCCAGCCCGACCACGCGGCGAGGAACGCCGCCCATTGCGCCTTCGTCGGCTCTCTCCACCACGGTACGTTCGTCGCGCGCGTCATCTGCTCCTCCGGTTTGTGCACTGCAACAATTGATGTTGCGATGCAACATGAAACGGGCGCGCTCGTCAAGCCCTGTTCGCTGACAAGTCGATCAGGTCCGCAGGCCGTGCTTGCGGAGCAGCGTGAGCAGGTACGGCCGGTCCATCTTGGCGCGGCGCGCCGCCTCCGAGGCGTTGCCGCCGCAGGCGTCGATCAGCGCGCGCAGGTACTCGGCCTCGAAGCGATGGAGCGCGCGGGCGCGGGCGTCGCGATAGCTGTCCTGCGCGTCGGACGTGAGGGGGCGCGCCGCTGCCACGGTCGGCGCGCGCGCCGGATCGGACGGATCGCCGAGCGCGATCTCGCCCATGACCAGCGCGGTCTCGACGACGTTGCGCAGCTCGCGGACGTTGCCGCTCCACGGGTGCGCGCGCAGCGCGTCCATCGCGCCGGCGAGCGGGCCGGGATCGGGGACGCCGGTGAGGCGCTCGGCGAAGTGATGCACGAGCGGCTCGATGTCCTCGGGGCGCTCGCGCAGGGGCGGGATCACGACGCGCGCGACCGCGAGGCGGAAGTAGAGATCGGCGCGGAAGCGCCCGGCGTTGACCTCGGCGCGCAGATCGCGGTGCGTCGCGGCGAGCACGCGCACGTCGACGTCGATCGACTGCGAGCCGCCGACGCGCGTGAACGAGCGGCGCTCGAGCACGCCGAGCAACGCCGGTTGCACCTCGAGCGGCAGCTCGCCGATCTCGTCGAGCAGGACGGTGCCGCCGCCGGCGCGCTCGAACGCGCCGATCCGCCGCGTGTCGGCGCCGGTGAACGCGCCCTTCTCGTGACCGAAGAGCAGCGACGCGACCAAGGTCGCCGGCATCGATCCGCAATCGACGACCACCAGCTCCTTGTCGCGCCGCGGCGACAGCTCGTGGATCGCGTGCGCGATGACCTCCTTGCCCGCGCCGGTCTCGCCCTGGATCAAGACCGACGAGTCGACGCGCGCGAGCTTGTGGACGAGCCGCGCGACGTCCTTGATCGCGTCGCTGTCGCCGACGAGCCCGGGCGGCCGCGGCGGATCCGCGGTCGCCGCGGTCACGCTCGAGCCGGCGTCCTCGACGGTGATCGTGGTCGCGCCGAGGCGCAGGCGCGTGCCCGGCGGGACGATCGCGCGCTCGATCCGCACGCCCGCGACGAACGTGCCGTTGCGACTGCCGAGATCGGTGACCTGCACGCCGTCGGCGGCGCGGCGCACCTCGAGGTGGTAGCGGCTGACCGTGTCGTCGGAGACGACCAGCTGGTTGTCGTCGGCGGTGCCGACCGAGACCGCGGCCGCGCCCTCGGGCTCGCACGCGAGCCCCGCGTCGGGACCCTCGTCGACGCGCACGCGCAGCTTCCGGATCACGCGCGCCTGGCGCGGTTGCAACTTCGTGCGGGCGTCGCCGTCCACCTCGGCGAGCATAAGCCGGAACTCGGCGCCGCTCACGTCGCCTCTCGCACGAGCTCGGCGCGCGCGATCTTTCCGGTCGGCGTGCGCGGCAGGGTCGGCACGAACCGCCAGTGGCGCGGCACCTTGTAGCGGGCGAGGCGCGCGCGCGTCCACGCGTCGAGCTCGTCGGCGCCGAGCGGCGCGCGCGCGACGATCGCGGCGAGCCCGACCTCGCCCCAGCGCTCGTCGGCGACGCCGATCACCGCGACCTCCGCGATCTGCGGGTGCGCGGCCAGCACGGCCTCGACCTCGCCGGGATAGACGTTCTCGCCGCCGGAGATGAACATGTCTTTCACGCGGCCGACCACGCGGTAGCGGCCGTCGACGTCGCGCGCCATCAGATCGCCGGTGCGGAACCAGCGATCGTGGACGAAGAGCTCGTCGGTGGGCTGGCCGAGATAGCCCGCGAAGACGTGGCGCCCGCGCAGGCACAGCTCGCCGACGCCGTTCTTCGGCTCGAGCAGGATCGCCTCGGTGCCGGGCACGGGGCGGCCGACGTCGTCGTCGCCGAACGTGAAGCAGTTGGGCCCGACCTCGGTCATGCCGAAGCCTTGTCGCAAGGGCAGCCCTTGTGCAGCGCAACATACGCGCAGGCTCGGCGACACCGGCGCGCCGCCGACCAAGACCACGCGCAGCCACGGCGCGATCGCGTGCGAGAGCCCGGCGTCGAGCAGCGCCTCGTAGATCGCGGGCACGCCGAGGATCGCGCTCACGCGATGCCGCACGATCAGCTCGATCGCCGCCGCCGGATCGAAGCGCGGCATCACGACGATCGCGCCGCCGCCGGCGAGCACCGGGATCGACAAGCAGTTGAGGCCGCCGGTGTGGAAGAGCGGCAGCATCGCGAGCGTGCGATCGCGCGGGCCGAGGTTGCAGAGCGCGCGCGTGATCGCCGCGTTGAACGAGACCTGCCGCCACGGGATCATCGCGCCGCGCGGGCGGCCGGTCGTGCCGCTCGTGTAGAGGATCTGCGCGATCGCTTCGGGATCGTGCGCGTCCCACGGCGGCGGGTCGCCCGGCGGCGATTCCTCGTCGAGGACGAGCCGCTCGGTGTCGAGATCCGCTGCAACCTCGACGTGCGCGCGATCGCAGACCAGCACGCGCGGCTCGAGGTCGCGGACGATCGCGCTCAGCTCGGGGGGCGCGAGTCGCCACGACAGCGGCGCGAACGCGGCGCCGAGCCGCGCGCACGCGCGCGCGATCACGAAGACCTCCGCGCACCCGAGCGCGAGCATCGCGACCCGATCGCCGCGACGCACGCCGCGCGCCGCGAGCGTCGCCGCCCACGCGCCGGCGATCGCGCCGAGCTCCGCGTGATCGATCACGCGGTCGCCGTCGATGATCGCGGGCGAGGTCACGGCGTGACCTTGACGATCGCTCCGTCCGGGATCTCCTCGGACGTGCGCTCGGTCGCCAGGTAGACCGCGCTCGGATCGACCTCGAGCGAGAGCGCCCACGACGGCGCCTCGTAGACGACCTCCTCGCCGCCGGTGAGCTTGTTGCTGCGGTGCAACACGGGACCGGTCGTCCACCAGACGTAGGTCGCGTCGACGCCGAGGTCGCCCCAGCCGCCGCCGTTCGGGGCCAGCGTGGTCGCGCCCGCGATCCACTTCGATCCGCGGCGCACGTCGCCGGTCCAGAACCGCTTCCAGTAGAGGTTGTTCGCGTCGGCGGCGAGCCCGAGCGCGTCTTCGTTGCTCGAGATCGTGACCTTCGCGCCGCCGCTCTTCGGCACGCGGAGGATCGTGTTGTTGCCGCCGAGCACGCTCGCGTCCGCGACGTAGACGAACCACGAATCGACGACCAGCGCGGTCGGGTTGGTGCCGGTCGCGAGCGTCTGCACGAAGCCGCCCCACTTCGAGACGCGCCGCACGACGCCGGTCCCGTTGCCGTCGTAGCTCGAGAAGTAGACGTAGCTGCCGTCGGTGGCGATGCCGGCCAGGCCCTGCGACGGCTGCGCGGTCGCGAGGATCACGCTCGCGCCGCCCGCGCGCGGCGTGCGGCGCACCGTCGCGTCGGCGGCGTCGAGCCAGTACACGTAGCTCGCGTCGGCCGCGACGCTCCACGGCGACTGCGTGTCGGCGCCGGTCGCGAGCACGGTGATCGCGCCGCCCGCCTTCGGCATCGACAAGAGCTGCTTCGCGTCGGCGTCGATCCAGAAGAGCGTGTCGCCCTCGCCGGCGAGGGCGAACGGTTGACCGAGGCCGCTCGCGAGGATCGTCACGTGGAGGAGAACGGAGAGTGCGTGCATGCCCGCGCGTTCAGCACGCGCCGTGCCAGGGGCTGTTTGTTGCAGTGCAGCAAAGATCTCGGAGGATTGCGCGTTGGTGCCCGCCCACGACGAGACGCGCGCCTGTTGGCCCGATCCAACGATCGTCACCACAGGTCGCGACGATGAGCGCCGCTCGACCGCGGCACGCGCGCTGCACGGTGGCGCGCCGAGGAGGTCCCCGTGCATCGCATCGCCGTTGCCATCGCCCTTGGTGTGTCCATCGTCGCCGTCGCGTCCCCCGCGCGCGCGCAGCTCGTGCAGGTCCAGAGCTTCGGCTCGAACCCGGGCGCGCTCGACATGTACGAGTACATCCCGAAGAATTTGCCGTCGGGGCGGCCGCTGGTCGTCGTGCTGCACGGGTGCACGCAGACCGCGAACGACATGCTCGGCGCCGGCTGGGACGAGCTCGCCGACGCGAACCAGTTCGCGGTCGTCTACCCGCAGCAGCGCAGCGCGAACAACCCGCTCACCTGTTTCAACTGGGCCGGCGAGTACGGCGACCCCGCGAACATGGTGCGCGGGCAGGGCGAGAACGAGTCGATCGTCGAGATGGTCGACAAGGAGATCAGCGCGCACGGGATCGATCGCAACCACGTCTACGTCGTCGGCTTCTCGGCGGGCGCGGCCTTCACCGCGGTGATGCTCGCGACGTGGCCCGATCGCTTCGCCGCCGGCGCGATCATGAGCGGCGTGCCGTACCGATGCGCGTCGTCGGTGCAGGGCGCGTACAACTGCCAGCAGATGAACCAGCACCCGGAGCTGGAGCTGACCCCGCAGCAGTGGGGCGACTTGGTCCGGAATGCGGACAAAGGCTATGCGGGGCCGTGGCCGCGCGTGCAGATCTGGCACGGCTCGAGCGACGGGACGGTCGCGCCGCAGAACCAGACCGAGCTCGTCAAACAATGGACGAACGTGTTCGCCACCGACCAGACGCCCGACGCGACCGAGACGATCGGATCGGTGACGCGCGCCGAGTACCACGCGGGATCGCAGACCGTCGTCGAGACATTCCTCGTCAGCAACATGAGCCACGCGGTGTGCGTCGGCACCAAGGACCCGCAGTATCCGTGCGGCAAGGCGGGCGCGTACTTCGCCGACGACGGCATGTGCTCGACCTATCGCGCGGCGACGTTCTTCGGGCTCGTCGGAGGAGGTGGTGGCGGCGGCGGCGGCACCGACACGCAGCCACCGACCGTGCAGATCGTGCAGCCGTCGTCGGGCGGCACGGTGAGCGGCGCGGTGACGATCGTCGTCGCGGCCGGCGACGACGTCGGCGTCACGCACGTCGACGTCGCGATCGACGGCGGCTCGATCGGCACGAGCACGACCGCGCCGTATCAATACGCGTGGGACACGGCGGCGCTCGCCGACGGCGCGCACACGATCACCGCGATCGCGTACGACGCCGCCGGGCACATGACGAGCGACGACGCGATGGTGACGTCGTCGAACGCGGGCGGCGGTGGCGGCGGCGGCGGCGCGCATCCCGACGGCGGGCACGGCGCGGATCCGGGCGGAGAGCTGCCCGGGTGCGGATGCCGGTCGACTTCTTCCGGATCGAGCGCGTCGTGGCTCTTGATCGGCGCGCTGTGGATGATCAGAAGCGCGCGCCGAGGGCGACGCCGAACGCATCGCGCGTGACGAGCGGCGCGACCTGGAGATGATCTTCGTCGCGTCCGGCCTCGCGGATCCCGACGACGATCGCGATCACGCCGGTGACGGCGGCGGCGCCGAACGCGACGTCGGCGGCGAGCGCCCAGCGCCGGCCGCGCGTCTCGACCGCGGTGAGCTCGCTGTAATCGTGGTGCGTGTCGTCGGCGCGGAGCGCGTCCCATTCGTCTTGCGCGGCGCGGAATCGCCACGCGGCGATCGTGCCGAGCGCGAGCGAGCCGCCGGCGACGACGCTCCACGTGGTGGTCGCGCCCCAATGATGATGCGCGCTGCCTCGCGGCGCCGTCGCGATCGCCGGCGCTCCGCCGACCCACAGCGCGTTGCCGCGCGAGTCGATCGCCGCGAGCTCGATCTTCGTCGCGCCCTTCGGGATCGCGATCGCGATCGTGCCGGTGCCGCGCACGACGATCTCGCCGGGCGCGCGGCCGCTCGTGAAGCGCGCGCGCGCGCCGGTGACCATCGCGAGCGGATCCTCGTCGACGACGACCGCGAGCCCGATCGGATCGATCGCGGCGTGCACGGTCAGGCCGCGGCGCGTTCGCGCACGATCGCGCGCGACGTCGAAGCGCGCGGCGATCTTCGGTGAGGTGCCGGCGGGCAGCGTCGCGTCGGGCGCGAGCGCGAGCAGCGCGTCGAAGTGCGCGATCGCGACGTCGTCGCGATCGAGGCCGGCGGCGAGCTCGCCGGCGAGCTCGTGCAGCGCGCGCACGCGCGCGGGATCGGCGTCGCCGTCGGCGAGCGCGCGTTCGGCGAGCGCGAGCGCGTGGTCCCAGTCGAGCGACGCCTTCATGCGGCGCGCCTCGGCGTAGTCCTCGGCGCTGCCCGCGCGCGCGATCGCGCCGCGCGCGATCGTCGTGGCGAGGACCGCGATCACGATCAACGCGCAGCGACGCGGCACGGGAGGATCCTACCAGGCCTACCAGGTGAGGTTGATCGGCGGCGCGGCGCCGCCGGCGGGGACGTCGATCGTGATCACGCGCTCGCCGTCGTGCTCGGTGACCGCGCGCAGCTTGTGACGCCCGGAGGGGACGCTGCGGTGCAGGAGCGGGGTCTCGCCGAGGCGACGGCCGTCGAGATAGATGATGGCGTAGGGGGACGAGTCGATCGACAGATACCCGGAGATCGTCGTCCGTCTTCCGTCTTCCGTCTTCCGGTCGGATCCGGTGCGTGGTGTCGGCGAAGGTTCGGGGCGAGGCGGGGCAGCCGGCCCCGGCGAAGGAGGCGGAGCGGGTTGCGCGGAGATCGGCGGTGAAATCGTCGTCGAGGGCGCGGGATCTGGAGATCGATCGTGGGTCGCGATCACGATCGCGATCACCGCGGCGCTGAGCGCGATCACGGCGCCGGCGACCAGCGCGATCGTCGAGCGCGAGCGAGGAGGAGGAGGCGAGGGCGGCGCGGATGCGCGCGGGTTGCGCATCGCGACCGTCGGCGCGGTCGTCACGATCGCGTCGCCGCGCGCGGTCGCCGCGCGGTGCGCGTCGATCACCTGCTGCTGGCGCGTGCGCTGCGCGGACAGCTCGATCGCGTGATCGGCGGCGACGCGCTCGGCGAGCTCACCGGGCGAGAGCGGTGGCACCGCGGCGGCGATCGCGGCGCCGAGCTCGCGCGCGGTCGCGTGGCGATCGTCGCGCTCGCGCGCCAGCGCCTTGGCGATCACGTCGGCGAGCGCGCGCGGCACCGCCGGATCGATCTCGTCGGCGCGCGGGTAGGTCTCCTCGAGGATCGCCTTGGCGGCGAGGAAGTCGCTGCCGCGCTTGAACAAGCGCTGGTGGGTCGCGAGCTCGTAGAGCACGACGCCGAGCGAGAACAGATCCGATCGCCGATCGAGCTCGTCGCCGCGCACCTGCTCGGGCGACATGTACGCGTACTTGCCCTTGATCGTGCCGAGCGCGGTGCGCGCGGTCGCGCCGCGCACCTTCGCGATCCCGAAGTCGAGGATCTTCACGACGCCGGCGGTCGTCACCATCAGGTTCGACGGCGAGACGTCGCGATGCACGAGCCCGAGCGGCTCGCCGTCGGCGCCGCGCAGCTCGTGCGCGGCGTGCAAGCCCTCGCACGCCTGGACCGCGAGGCCCGCGACGACGCGCAGCTCGCGCGCGCGATCGGGCTCGCGCGGCGTCGCGATCAGATCGGTGAACGCGACGCCCTCGAGGTACTGCATCCCGATGTAGTAGTCGTTGCCGTCGCGGCCGAGCTCGTGCACCTCGCAGACGTTCGGGTGCGAGAGGCGCGCGGCGATGCGCGCCTCGTCGAGGAACATCGCGACGAAGTCCGCCGACGCGACCAGCTCCGGCAAGAGGCGCTTCACGACGACGACCTTCTCGAAGCCGCCGTCACCGCCGACGCGCGCGAGGTGGATCTCGCCCATGCCGCCGGTCGCGAGCTTGCCGAGCAGCTCGTAGCGACCGAGCCGCGTCGGGGAAGGCGCCGGCGCTGGCGCGTCGTTTGCCTGATACGATGTCACGCGAGGTGCCTTCCATCATGCCGCGAACCGCCGCCGCGATGCTGGCGATCGCCTGCGGCGCCTGCATCTTCGACGCGGACTACCGCGGCGGCACGTACACGTGCAGCGACGGCGTCTGTCCGTCGGGCCTCGCATGCGTGAACGCGGTGTGCGTCGCGCCGCACGACGGTGGGAACCTCGTCGACGCGGCGTCGATCGCGGACGCGATGCACGCGCTCACCTGCGGCGATCCCGGCGACATCTCGCGCGGCGGCGCGCGCACGATCGCCGGCACGACGGCGAGCGGCGCGAACCACGTCTCCTCGATGTGCGCCGGCCTCGTGATGAACGGCCCCGATGACGTCTTCCGCGTCACCGCGGTCGCCGGCGACAAGCTCGACGTGTCGATCACAGGCGATAGCTCGGTGCGCGCGTACGTGCTCGCGACCAGCTGCCCGGCGCCGCCCGCGACCCCGATCTGCGAGGGCGCGGCGTTCACCTCGCCGGGCGTCGCCGCGCTGATGCTGACCAACGTCGGCGCCGGGACCCACTACGTCGTCGTCGACAGCGAGAGCGCGGCGCTCGGCGGCAGCTACTCGGTCACCGTCGACCTCCGACCCTGACCGCATGGCCGTCTAGATAGCCCTTCTCATGTTGCATTGCAACATGAAACGGCCTGTAGGAACGGCCCAACAGGCGGCGCGCGACATCGTGGGATCGCACCAACGGCGCGCGCGCGTCGCGACGGCGTGATCGTCGAACGACGTTCCGGTACGGCGCTTGCTCACACGCGCCGCGCATGAGGCTCACGATCGTTGCACTTGTCGTCGGTGCCGCCGGCTGTCTCGGCGGTCACGGCCCCACCCAGAACCAAGATCCACCCGACGCCGCCGTCAACCCGTCGGCCTGTCAGGCCGCGATGGCGCTCGCGCCGGTCGCGCCCGCCGGGTACGACTATCACGACGTCCTCCCTGTTGCGGCGCACAATAGTTGGGGCAAGGCCGATCTGCCCGCGGCCGGCGACGCGACCTATCCCGGCGGCCACTACCGCACGCTCACCGCGGACGGCGACGGCAAGATCCACCCCGGGTGCACGGTCGACGGCCTCTCGTACACGCCGGCGAGCATCCCGGGCTACGCGTGCGCGGCCTACGAGTTCCCGTTCCCGTCCGGCGTCACCGAGGACACCGCGAAGCCGATCGTGATCCTCGTCCACGGCAACTCGAGCTCGCCGTCGGACTGGATCGAGTTCCTCCACGCGGATCCGTCCTCGCTCGACTTCCCCGCCGACACGACCGCGCGCGATCAGCTCGGCGAGAAGCTGCCCGCGCTCGGCTACCGCACGATCGCGGTCGACCTCCGCTTCGACAAGGTCGACGATCCGCCCAGCCCGAAGGGCGCGGACACCGGCAACACGCCGAAGAACATGGATCACGGCTGGTCGGTGCCGATCACGCAGGAGCTGATCAAGCGGGTCGCGATCGCGAACCCGGGCCGCAAGATCGCGGTCGTCGGCTTCTCGCTCGGCGCGACCACCGTGCGCGACGCGCTCCGCCGGCTGTGGGTCGAGTGGGCGGACCAGACGTGGGACGTGAACATCCTGTCGCGCGTGTCCGCGGTGGTGCTCGCGTCGGGCGCGAACCACGGCGTCGTGTCGTTCGCGAAGGAGTGCGGCGCGAACCTGACGATGCGCGGCACCGTCACCTGCGAGATGGGCCAGCGCAACCAGTACACCGAGACCGCGTTCCACCGCGCGCTCAACGGTCCGCCGATGCAGACCTCGGGCGAGTTCGGCGGCTGGTGGGAGACGCCCTGCGCCGACGGTGACTACGCGTTCGGCAAGCGCGGCGCGTGCGGCGGCAACACCGTCGCGTACACGTCGATCACGATGCACGACCTCGAGAACGGCAGCCAGCAGGACGAGTTCGTCTCCGAGCACTCGTCGCGCTTGTATCCGACCGACTGCGCGAACAACGTCGTCGACAGCGTCAATGACTTCGACACCAGCGGCTACTTCTACAACGGCCTGTTCCGCAACCACTACGGCTCGATCCGCAGCGAGGCCGGCCTCGCGAAGGTGATCGCGGCGCTGGGCGGGCACTGATGCGCGTCTGGTTGTGCATCGCAGCAATCACGTGTGCGTCGCGTGTTGCAGCGCAACCAGCAGAGACGCCGCCGCCCGCGGCCGCACGGAAGATCGATCCGGTCGTGATGATCGCGGGCGGCTTCCGGCTCGAGAGCCTGAAGCAGAAGCCGGGCGAGACCGCGCAGGCGCGCCACCCGACGGTCGCGGTCTCGCGCTTCGGCGTGCGCGGATCGATCGGCGCGCACGTCACCTTCGCGAGCATCTTGGAGGCGTCGCTCGGCGGCGGGTTGGGCTACGGCGCCAGCGTGTGGGAAGGGCAGGCGGAGCTCGCGGTGCGCGAGCAGTGGGTGAGGTACGCGCGCGGCGACGCGGCGATCGCGGTCGGCCGCGTCCTCGACGACGCGACCTTCGACTTCGTGTCGGTGCACACCGGCGATCTCTTCTACACGGACACGTACACGCGCGATCCGCTGCTGTTCTCGGGCGCCGATTTCGGCACCGGCATCCGGGGCACGCTCGAGATCGCGCCGCACCTGACCGCGGGGCTCACGTTCCACTCGACCAACCCGACCGGGCTCACCGGCACCTTGATCATCGGCGGCAAGCTCGCGCCATTCGATCGCCCGTTCGATCTCGCCTCGGCGCAGGTCGGTCGCTCGCAGCAGAGCCTCCCCGATCAGAACCTGCACATCTATTTCGGCACGCCGTCGCTCGTCTACTCGGACGACGTGATCGACGCGAAGGCCGCGATCCAGATGTACGTGCTCGACACGCAGATGTCGATCGGGAACGACGACGCGATCCGCGGCTACAACGTGCGCGGCGACGTGCGGCTCAAGCTCGACGGCGGGCGCCTGCGTCCGTTCGCGAACGTGTCGCGCAACCAGAACGAGATCCTCGATCCGGCCGACGCGACGATGCGCCTCACCGAGACGTTCCGCAGCTACGAGCTGTCGGGCGGCGTCGACTACGACTACGAGGACAAGAACGGCGTCGGCGTGCAGTACGCGCTGGTCGACTCGCGCGAGCCCGGCCAGCACACGCGCGAGCACTACGCGAGCGTCGCGACCTCGTACTGGCTCGAGCCCGAGCTCGCGATCGGCGTGCGAGCATCGGTGTACGTGCGGCAGGTCTCGGGCGACGCCGAGGCGACCGGGCACCGATCGCTGTTCTTCACGATGAGGTTGGTGCTGTGAAGCGCGGCGCCTTGTGCATCGCAGCACTGGGCGCCTGCGCCTGGTCGCGCGGCGGCGGCGCGATCGACATCGACGCGCACGGCGACGCCGCGGGGATGGCCGATGCATCGATCGCGGATGCGCCGATCGCGGATGCGCGAGTGATGATCGACGCGCGAGAGATCGACGCGCCCCCGCCGCCCGACGCCGCGCAGTACGCGCCGGTCGCGTGGGGCCCGCTCACCGGCAGCTTCGACGGGCTCGACGCGTTCGTGCACGTCCCCGCGGGCATGGAGCAGGGCGTGCCGCGCCCGCTGATCGTCGTCTTGCACGGCTGCTGGGAGGACGCGAAGACGCACGAGACCAACGCGCAGTGGGACGCGTTCGCCGACGTGCATCACCTCTACGTGCTGCACGCGCAGGACGCCCAGCAGGTGCAGCAGTGCTTCGACTGGTGGTCTCTTGCATCGCAACAAGGCGACGGCGACGCCGCGGGCGTGCTCGCGATGGTCGACGCGATCGAGGCGCAGTACTCGATCGACACGTCGCACGTCTACCTCGACGGCTTCTCGTCGGGCGGCGCGCTCGCGGTGATCCTGTGCGCGATCGCGCCGCAGCGCTTCGCCGGCGCGATCGTCCACGCGGGCCTGCCGTACAAGGGCTATACGGGCACCGACGTCGGCACGCTCGGCTACATCTTCACCGAGCACGATCAGACGCCGCAGCAGCGCGCCGCGGTCATGCCCGGCTCGGGTCCGTACCCGACGATCCTCGCGTTCGTCGGCGCGAGCGACACGACGGTGCACCCGACCTTCACGCGCGAGCTCGTCGATCAATGGACGCAGGCGCAGGGCGCCGATCAGATCGCCGATCTCACCGGCACGCTCAAGCCCGGCAACACGCACCACACGTATCGCGAGTACCGCGACGCGAGCTCGCGCCTGATCATCGCGACCGTCACGATCGACGGCATGGATCACGGCTACGCCGTCGATCCCAACGGCACCGGCGCCGACAAGGGCGGCGCGACCAGCGGCGCGTTCAACGGCCACCCGTCGTACGGCAAGGACGTCGCCCTGTGGAGCACGTACTGGGGCGCCGCGGCGCTAGGCATCCCGTAGCGTCACGGCCTCGATCGTCGCGAGGAAGTCGGGCTTGATCGGGCGGCGGCGCGCCGCGAGCTCCGCCCACGACGCGACCAGGTGCGCGATGTCGACGTAGTAGCGATCGTCGTCGACGCGCGTGAACCCGATCAGCACCGGGCGCTGGTACCCGGTCGCCTTCTTGGGCGCGGTGAGGAGCGTCCACGACACCTGCGGCGCGGCGGCGATGATCCGCTCGCCGAGCCAGAGCGCGACGTCGGCGATCACGCCCGACCACCGCGGGTCGTCGGCGGCGTCGGGGGCAACGCCGCCGAGCCACGCGCCGATCGCCGCCGGCTCGAGCTCGACGCCGTGGCGCGCCGCCAGCGCCTCGAGCGCCGCGACGCGCGTCGCGCGCGCGGCCATCAAGCGATCGAAATGCTGCTCTGCAACATCGCGTGCTGCGTCGCGCAACGGTCCGGTCACGCCGGCGTCGAACGGCTCGTAGCCGGTGAAGTCCACCCCGGCACTGTGGCACGCACGCCGGCGGCACTGAAGCGGCGCCGCCGCGACGGGTGGCTCGGCGACCTCTGATACAGTCGGCGCGTGGCAGGGCGGAGCAGCCGCTTCGAGACGCTCGTCCTCACGCGCGCGCTGTGGTCCGACGCGACCACCGCCGCGCCCGCCGCCGCCACCACCGCGATCGCGTTCGGCGACGACGAAGACGCCGTCGAAGAGGTGCGCGTCTTCCTCGGCGAGGCGCTGCGCGAGGCGCGGCCGCCGCAGCTCTTCCGACATCTCCTGCCGGCGGGAACAAAGCTCGTCACCGCGAACGTCTCGCTGACGCGCGCCGACGTCCCGCCCAAGCTCGCGACCCCGATCACGGTCGCGATCACCGCGATCGTCGTCCCCGACACGACCGACGAGGGCACCGCCGCGCGTGGGCACTGGGTCTTCATCCCGGTGCTCGGCCACACCTTCTATGCCGAGCGCGGCGAAGACATCGAGCCGCGCCTGATCAGCGAGTGCGCGCGCGTCGTCGACGCCGCCGCGCTCGAGCCGCCGGCGTGGAAGCGCCTCTTGCCCGCCGCCGCCCACGAGCTCGTCCCGATCGAGGTCGACGTCGCGGCGACGCCCGCCGACGCGGCGACCTCCAAGCGCGCGCTCGTCGACGCGGAGAGGCGCCGCAAGGCGACCGAGACGCTCGACGCGATCGGCACGCGCGTCGAGCCGAGCCCCGAGGGGCCGAGGCCGCTCGTCGGTCGCGCGAAGGAGATCGCGTCGCTCGCCTCGTTGCTCGACGGGCGCGAGCGCCTCTCGGTCCTGCTGGTCGGCGACGAGGGCGTCGGCAAGACCGCGCTCCTCCACGCGTGGGCGGATCGCGCGGCGCGCCGGCCGTTGTGGATGACGTCGACCGCGCAGCTGGTCGCGGGCGCGAGCGGGCTCGGCGAGTGGCAGGAGCGCGTCGCGAGCGTGCTCGACGCCGCCGAGCTCCTCGACGCGGTCCTCTACCTCGATGACTTCGGCGCGCTGTTCGCGGATCGTCCGGAGGAGGGCGGGTTCCACGTCGCGTCGCTCCTGCGCCGTTGGGTCACCGGCAACCGCGCGCGCGTGATCGGCGAGCTCACCGCGGCGCAGCTCGATCGCGGCGAGCGCCGCGAGGTCGCGCTGTGCGGCGCGATGACGCGCGTGCGCGTCGAGCCGCTCGACGTCGCCACCACGATCACGGTCTGCAGGGATCTCGCGCGCGCGTGGGCGCGCACCGAGCGCACGCGGCCGATCATCGACGACGCCGCGGTGCCGATGGTGATCGAGCTCGCGCGCCGGTACCTCCCGTACCGCGCGTTCCCCGGCAAGGCGGTGCGCTTCCTCGACGAGCTGCGCGCGGTGCACGACGGCGAGCGCGCCGTCGACGGCACGCCGCGCCGCCTCGGCGTCGAGGAGGTCTACGAGGGCTTCTCGCTCGTCACCGGCATCCCCGCGTTCCTCTTGCGCGACGATCGCGCGCTGCTCGTCGAGCAGGTCGTCGCGCGCTTCCGCCGCCGCTTGATCGGCCAGGAAGAGGCGGTGCGTCGCGTCGCCGAGACGATCTGCGTCGTCAAGGCGCAGCTCCAGCCCGCCGACAAGCCGCTCGCGACGTTCTTGTTCGTCGGGCCGACCGGCGTCGGCAAGACCGAGCTCGCGAAGAGCCTCGCGCACCTCTTGTTCGGCGCGGAGGACCGGCTCGTGCGCTTCGACATGAGCGAGTACACGGATCCGTGGGCGGCGGAGCGGTTGATCCGCGGCACTCGATCGGGCGACGGCTTGTTGACCGCGAAGGTCCGAGAGCAGCCGTTCTGCGTCCTGCTCCTCGACGAGATCGAGAAGGCGCACCCGTCGGTGTTCGATCTGCTCCTGCAGGTGACCGGCGAGGGCCGCCTCACCGACGCGCGCGGCCGCACGACCTACTTCCACAACGCGATCATCATCATGACGTCGAACCTCGGCACGCGCGGCGGTCGCGCGGCGCTCGGGATCGCCGCCGGAGATCCGATCGATCGCGATCGCGCGGCGGAGCTCGATCGCTATCGCGACGCGGTGACGTCCGCGTTCCGCCCCGAATTCGTCGGCCGCATCGATCGCGTGATCGCGTTCCATCGCCTGCGCGCCGCCGAGGTCGCCGAGGTCGCGCGCCTCGCGATCGCGAAGCTCGGCGAGCGGCGCGGGCTCGCGCAGGCGGGCGTCGCGCTCGACGTGTCTGCTTCCGCCGCGGCCCGGATCGCCGAAGGTGGACACTCGCCCGCGTACGGCGTGCGCGCGCTGCGCCGCCACATCGAGCAGTTCGTGATCGCGCCGGCGTCGCGCCTGCTCGCGGCGGTCGGCGCCGAGGGCCACGGCGGGATGCTGATCGTCCGAGCGCCGGACGAAGCGGACCACTTGCCGGCGGGCATCACGAGCGGCAGCCGGCTCGGCACCGCCGACGGCGCCGAGCTCGCGATCCGCTTGTATCGCCGCAGCGCGGCCGGCGGCAAGCGCGCGCTGCGCGGCGCGCTCGCGGTCGGCGAGCTCCGCCGCGCCACCGATCGCGATCTCGTCCACGCCCTCGCGACCGCCGTGCGCGATCAGATCACGTGGATCAACGGTCAGCTGGCCACCGCGATCGCGCCGGCCGGCAAGGCCGGCAAGCAGGACAAGAAGAAGCGCGAGGCGCTCTCCGCGCAGCAGATCCAAGCGATGCACGTCGAGCTCGCGCGGCTCGGCGATGCGTGGATGACGTGCACCGGCTATCGCGACGAGCTGCGCGCCACCGAGGAGCTCGTGCTCCACGCGCTCGCCGCCGGCGAGGACGCCGATGACATCGCCGAGACCGCGGGCGACACGCGCGCGCGGTTCCGCCGCGCGTATTTCTGGCTGCTGGTCTCGCGGCTCGAGAAGCGCGACGCGATCGCGCTGGTCGCGCACGGCCCCGATCACGCGGCGGGCCTCGTCGCGTGGACGCGCGCGATCCTCGACGCGTGCGAGCAGCGCGGTTGGAACGTCACCGCGCACCTGCGGCCGAGCGAAGGCGGCGGCGATCCGATCCGGACCGGCGCGAGCTGGGGCGGCTCGCGCACGCCCGCGCAGCTCCGCGATCGCTTCGAGGCGCGCGCGGATGACACGCGATCGATCCTCTTGCGCGTGCGCGGCAACGGCTGCGCGCTCCTGCTCGGGCTCGAGGCGGGGCTCCATCGCTTCCACGGGATCGCGCGCGTCGATCCGTGCCACGTGATCGTCGAGGCGGCGGCGTCGTTCGTCGACTTCTCCGACGTCGTGTGGGCGAGCCCGCTCCTGCAATCGAATCGGCCGACGTCGACGCCGAAGCAGACGCCCGCGCGCACGCACACGCCGCGCGGCGACTCGACGATGATCGACGACGTCCGCGAGGTCGAGATCCCGTTCGCGCAGTACGCGGCGCGGCTCGAGGAGATCGCGGTCGAGCAGATCCTCCATGATCTCGCGCGCGATCCCGACGCCGACCTCGCCGATCAGTGGACCTTCACCAGCGATGGAGCGGGCGCGTGAAGACGAGCTTCACCGTCGGCGTGTACATCACGCGCGCGGGCGCGGACGAGTTCTGGACCGCGCTCCTGCCGCCGCCGTACGCCGCGTACGCGCGCGGGCCGAGCGAGGCGCGCCTGCGCACCGATCTCGTCGATCGCCTGCGCAAGCTGCTCGATCGCGCCGATCCCGCCGACCACGAGCTCTTCCACCTGCACGCGGGCACCCGGCTCCTGCGCGTGCACGTCGACGTCGGCGCCCGCGGACCCGACGG
>Ga0310810_10003738_pt1 | contig 16682 bp, 13 predicted proteins | sample NCmetagenome_FD_207641 | JGI IMG/M metagenome (GOLD analysis project Ga0310810, IMG submission 207641) | Soil microbial communities from experimental microcosm in Duke University, North Carolina, United States - NC | ecosystem: Engineered > Artificial ecosystem > Soil microcosm > Unclassified ... | reverse complement strand
CTACTCGCTGATGGCGCTCGGCTTCGTGCTGATCTTCAAGGCGTCGAGCGTGGTCAACTTCGGGCCCGGCGAGCTGGTCCTGTTCGGGGCCTACGTCGCGTGGGCCACCATCCTGCCGATGAAGCTGCCGGTGTACGTGGCGCTGCCGGTGACCCTCGGCGTCGCGGTCCTGCTGGGCCTCGTGATCGAGCGGGGGGTGCTGCGCCCGCTCATCGGCGAGCCCATCATCTCGGTGATCATGGTGACCTTCGGGGTCGCCAGCGTGATTCGGGGGGTCCTCAACATGACCTGGGGGAGCGACACCCGGCCGTTCCCGGTGCTGTTCTCTCCGGAGCCGTTCCACCTGGGTCCGGTGCCGGTGTCGCCGGTGCACCTCTGGAGCTTCGTGGGGGTGCTCGTCCTGCTCGCCGCGTTCTCGCTGTTCTTCAAGTTCTCGCTGACCGGCATGGCCATGCGGGCCACCGCCGACAACCAGCAGGTCGCCCAGTCCCTCGGGGTGAGCGTCAAGCGGGTGTTCGCGATGTCGTGGTGCATCGCCACCGTGGTGTCCACGCTGGGCGGGATCATCCTCGGGAGCGTGCGCGGCGGCGTCGACTTCTCGCTCGCGGATCTCGGGCTCAAGGTGTTCCCGGTGGTGATCCTGGGCGGGCTCGACAGCGTGGCGGGGGCGATCATCGGCGGGGTGCTGATCGGGGTGCTCGAGAACCTCTCGGGCGGCTATCTCGATCCGGTGCTCGGCGGCGGGGTCAAGGAAGTGGCCCCGTTCGTGGTCCTCGTGATCATCCTGATGTTGCGGCCCTACGGCCTGTTCGGCAAGGTCGAGATCGAGCGCGTCTGATGCAGTGCGGCGGCTTCCGGACGAGCTATCTCTCGGACGAGCGAATCTTCGACACCGTCCTGCCGATCGTCGGGGTGGTGGCGCTGATCGGGGGGCTCGCGGTCACCCCGTGGTTCGCCACCACCTACTGGCTCGACGTGCTGAACCGGATCGGCATCGCGATCATCGGCGCGCTCGGCCTGAACATCCTGGTGGGCTACACCGGGCAGATCTCGATCGGGCACGCCGCGTTCCTGGCGGTGGGTGCCTACGCCACCGCGATCCTCGAGACCAACGCCGGGCTGCCGTTCTACCTCGCCATCCCCGTGGCCGCCCTGATCACGTCGGGGTTCGGCCTCGTCTTCGGCATCCCGTCGCTGCGGCTGAAGGGCCTGTACCTCGCCATCGCCACCCTCGCCGCGCACTTCATCACCACCTACGGCATCGTCCACTGGGAGGGCATGACCAAGGGCGTGCTCGGGATGATGGTGCCCACCGCCACCGTGCTCGGGCGGCCGCTCGACTCCGACGGGCGCGTCTTCTATCTCATCTTCGCCCTCGTGATCCCGGCGACCTTCTTCGCCAAGAACCTGTTCCGGACCAGGGTGGGGCGGGCCTTCATCGCGATCCGGGACCGCGACGTGGCGGCGGGGGTCATGGGCGTCAACCTGTACCACTACAAGCTCCTCGCCTTCGTGATCAGCTCCTTCTACGCGGGGGTGGCCGGCGGGCTGATGGCCCACCACTCGCGGATCCTGTTCCCGGACGCGTTCACCCTCCTGGTCGCGATCGACTACCTGGCCATGATCATCATCGGCGGCCTCGGCAGCATCCTCGGCGCGATCTTCGGCGCGGTGTTCATGACCCTGCTGCCGGAGGTCCTCAAGCTCAGCGCCACGTCGCTGACCGGGGTGTACCCGAACGCCTTCGGGCTCATCGCGTCCACCCGGGACATCGTCTTCGGCCTCGCGGTGATCCTGTTCCTGATGTACGAGCCCCAGGGCCTGGCGCGCATCTGGCTGCGCGTTCGCAGCTACTGGAAGCTCTGGCCGTATGCGTACTGAGCCAGCTCCCCAACGCTTCCACCCAACGCTCGCGAAGGAGGGCGCTATGAGCCACGCGCGTGACCTGCTCGTCCGGTTCGTCCTCGTCGGCCTGTTCGTCGTGGGATTCGGCGCGCCGCCGAGCGAGGCGCAGGGGGTCATCAAGATCGGCAACCTCGTGGACCTGACCGGGCCGACCTCGGACCAGGGGAAGGACATCGCCCAGGGCCGGATCGACGCGGTGCAGTACTTCAACGAGCGGGGCGGCGTCAACGGCCGGAAGATCGAGCTGGTCAGCGTGGAGTACGGCTTCCAGCCGCCGCGGGCGGTGGCCGCCTACAAGCGCTTCGTCGAGGACGACAAGGTCGTGATGGTCCTGGGGTACGGGACGCCCGACACCGAGGCGCTGCGTCCGTACATCACCAAGGACAAGATCCCGTATCTCTCCGGCTCGTACTCCGGGCACCTCACCGACCCGCGCCAGACGCCCTACAACTTCCCGGGGGGCATCGACTACACGAGCCAGATCCGCATCTTCCTCAACTACGTGAAGGAGACGTGGACCGACACGAGCCGCAAACCGCGGGTCGCCTTCATCTTCGCCGACAACGCCTACGGCCGCGCGCCCATCGAGGCCGGGCGTGGCTACGCCAAGGAGATCGGCGTCGACCTGGTCGACGAGGAGATCATCCCCACCGTCCTCACCGACGCGACGTCCCAGCTCCTGACCATGAAGAAGAAGGACCCGGACTACGCGTACATCAACACCAACACCCAGTGGGTCCCGGTAGTGCTCAAGGACTCGTACAAGCTCGGGCTCAAGACCAAGTACGTCGTCAACAACTACGGCATCGACGAGCGGACCCCGAAGCTGGCCGCCGAGGCCGCCGAGGGCGTGATGGGCATCCAGGACGTCGCGTACTGGGGCGAGAACGTGCCGGGGATGAAGACCCTCATGGAGTTCCACCAGAAGCACCACCCCGGCGACACCCACGCCTCGCCGTACATGCGCGGATGGCTCTGGGTGATCATGTCGGTCGAGGCGATCAAGCGCGCGGGCGACAACCCGACCGGCGAGTCGATCAAGAAGGCGATGGAGAGCCTGAAGGACTTCGACACCTGGGGGATCACCCCGCCGTTCTCCTACACCAACGAGGACCACCGCCCCACCAACCGGGCCCGCCTGGTGGCCATCAAGGGCGGCAAGATCGTGCAGATGAAGGAGGTCTCGGTCGAGCGGGACATGAAGTGGATCGGCAAGTAGATGCTCCGACTGAACAACGTCCAGGTCATCTACAGCGACGTCATCCTGGTCCTGAAGGGGCTCTCGCTCGAGGTCGAGGAGGGCCGGATCGTGGCCCTCCTGGGGGCCAACGGGGCGGGCAAGACCACGACGCTGAAGGCCATCTCGGGCCTGCTGAAGACCGAGGACGGCGCGGTCACCGACGGCAGCATCGAGTTCATGGGCCGTCGCATCGACGGGCGCGATCCCGAGGTGATCTGCCGCCTCGGGATCGTGCAGGTCATGGAGGGGCGCAAAGTTCTGGAGAGCATGACGGTGGAGGAGAACTTGCGGATCGGGGGCTACTCGCGGCGGGACCCCGACGGGGTCCGCCAGGACATGCAGATGATCTACGACTACTTCCCCCGCCTGGTGGAGCGGCGCGAGCAGCTCGCCGGCTACCTCTCGGGGGGCGAGCAGCAGATGCTGGTGATCGGGCGCGCCCTGATGGCCAAGCCGCGGCTCCTGCTGCTGGACGAGCCGTCGCTCGGCCTGGCCCCGCTGCTGGTGAAGGAGATCTTCACGATCATCCAGAAGATCAACCGCGACCGCGGCACCACGTTCCTGCTCGTCGAGCAGAACGCCCAGATCGCGCTCGGCATCGCGGACTACGGCTACATCATGGAGAACGGCCGGATCGTGTTCGACGGCCCCGCCGACAAGCTGCGGGGCAACGACGACGTCCGGGAGTTCTACCTCGGGCTCAGCGAGGCGGGCCGGCGGAAGAGCTTCCGGGAGGTGAAGTTCTACAAGCGCCGCAAGCGCTGGGTGTTCTGAGCCGGGGAGCGGTCGGGGTCAGCGGCGGCTGAACCGCCAGCGCCGGAAGCGCCAGGGGCTGGCGTCGTCGGTGCGTCCCTCCGCGATCAGGTCGGCGCCCTCCTGCTCGAACGGGAAGATCCTGAGGACCCCGGCGTGACGTGACCCGTCCACCACGACATCCGTCTCGGTGAGGAACACCTCGTCGAGGATCCCGGCGCGTCGCAGGGCCCGGAGCACCGTCTGCCCGCCCTCGCAGTCGAGATAGCGGACGCCCCGCTGCGCGAAGAGCCGGGCGTGGGCACGGCGGAGCGCCTCCGGATCCTCGAGCGGCTCCACGATCAGATCCGAGACCCGCGCCGCGAGGCCGCGCGCGCGCAGGTCGGCCGCGCCCGCCTCCGCGATCACCACGATCGCCTCGACGCCCGGCGTGTTGAAGATCGGGAGCGCGGGGTCGAGGTGGCCGCGCAGCGAGTAGACGACGTGGCGCGGCTGCTCCGGCAGGCCGTGGGCCAGGCGGAAGCGATAGAGCGCGGGGACCGGCTCCTCGCCGGGCTCCTGGGGCGTCTGGATCAGCCGGGGCTGCTCGCGGAGCGTCTGCGCGCCGATCGCCACGTCGCCGTAGCACCGGAGGTGGCGCATGTGCCGCCGGTCCGCGATCCGCTCGGGGCGCGTGTCGTCCCCGCCCAGGATGGCCCGGACCGGATCGTCGTCGGGCCCCGACCGGCGCCACGCCACGACCCCGTTGGCGGAGGCCACCATGACCGCGTAGACCCACGGCCGGTCGGGCCACGGAGGCGGAAAGCCGATCGGATCGAACCAGTCGGGGTCCGGCGACGGTCCGAACGGGAAGCGCGTCTCCTTCTGCAGGTGCCAGCGGATCCTCACCGTGGAGGGCCTCGGGTGCGGGCGCCCGCTAGTCGAGCCAGTCTTCCTCTTTGAGCTTCCGGGGCAGGTAGGTCTTGGTGAGGTAGCGGAAGTCCTTGTTGGCCAGGGCGTCGAGCTCGTACTTGAGGCCGGAGGCGAGCATCCGCTTGATCTCTTCCTGCCAGGGCTTCTTCTCGAACCAGCGGTACTTGACCAGCTCCTTGGCGCGGCCGACGTCCTTGTCGTTGAGCTTGATGCCCACGTTGCGGGGGAGGCCGTAGCGATCGGGGTCGGCGCTGGAGAGGCCGATGAACTTGGCCTTGGGGATGGCCATCCGCTCGCTCTCGAACGCGAGATTGATCGAGCCCTGCTTGACCACCGAGTAGATGTAGTAGCCCCACGGGTCGTTGTCGACGAGGACGTAGACCGGGATCTTGTACTCCTCGTGCAGGCGGCGGGCGAGGCGCCGAACGCCGCGGGGCGGCTGGCCGTTGCCGGTGAGCAGCACGCAGTTGTAGCGGCGCCAGAACTTGTCCTCCGAGAGGCGGTTCCACTGGGTGCCCTTCTCGACGAGAAGGACGAAGTCGGCGGTGCAGCGGCGGATGTTGATGTACTCGGGCTCGACGATCGACGGCACCGAGTAGCCGCCCTTGCCGAGGCGCGCGCAGTCGACGCGGTCGCCGTCGTCGTCGAGCACGAGCGGGCCCACCACGCTGCCCGCGTTCTCCGCGCGCACGTGCAGCTCCTCCCGCAGGGCGGCCAGGGTGACCTCGAGGTCCTCGATCAGCGGGTCGGACTCGTTCTGGTTGTCGAACGTGTTCTCGTGCGAGCCCTTCATGGTGTGCTTGGTTCGGTAGTAGATCTCCCGCAGCGAGGTGGTGAGGTTCGCCCGCTGCAGCTCGCTGAGGGCGTCGGCCACCAGCACCGTCTGCATGAACTTCTTGGCCATGCCCACGTTGAAGAATGTGCGGGCCTGCTTGCGCTTGCCCAGCTCGATGATGCCGCGCTTGGCGTTGAAGTTGACGTTGGCGAGGCTGCGGACCGGGATCGCCAGGGTGGGGTCCTTGCTCTTCTCCGCGGCCGTGATCACGACGTCGGCCACCCCGATGAGCTTCCGCTCGACGGGGCCGGTCTTGCTCGCCTTCGCTTTCGCCATGACGTCGATCCTATCGCGCCCGCCGCTTCGGGCTCGGCTTGGTCTTGGTCGGCCCGGCCTTCGCCGCCTTCGTCGCCTTGCGGGCGGGCGCCCTCGCCGTCTTCCGCCTGGCGCCCGCGCCGCGCTTCGCCGGCCGGGCCGGCGCGGCCTTGCCCTTCCGGGGAGCGGGCGCCTCCTCCCCGGGGGCCGGTGCGGCCACGTCCGGCGCGGCCGCGGTCGGCTCGCCGGGCAGGACCGGCGCCTCTCCCTCGGCCCCTTCCGGGGTGACGATGATCGAGTGCGGGAGGCCCTCGGGCCCGGTGTTCTTGCCCAGGATCTCGTCGGTGCGCGTGCCTCCGGTGCGCTTCAGGGCGATCCTCTGGAGCTGACTCTTGAGCTTCTCCTTGGGCAGCCGGCCGCCCTTGAGGCGGGCGCAGGCCTCGACGACCTCCTCGATGTAGAGATCGAAGATGTTGCGGCGGCGGAACTCGCTCTTGGCCCGCTCGCGCCGCCGCAGGAAGACGCCGAGCCGCCGCCCGCACTCCTGCAGGGCGAGCTTGATCTCCTTCCGGATCTCGTCGTAGTCGGCGATCGCTTCCTTGGACTCGCTGGTGAACGGCACCCACACCGAGGCCATGTGGACGAAGACCACCATGGGGCCGGCGGGGAGCGCGCCCCGGGACTGGGTGATGCCGTAGTTCTTCCACGCGGTCTCGAGCGCCGCCTTGAAGGTCGCGCAGGCCGACTGCTGGTAGAGCAGGGGGACCCGGTTGGCGTAGCGGATGACCCGCGCCAGCTCGTCGTCGTCCTCGCGCTGCTCGCCCTCCGCGAGCGGGACCACGGGCGCCTCGGGCGTCGCCGCGACCTGGTCCGGCCCCCGGCCGTACGCCAGGCCCGCCTCGATGACGAAGGGGTTGCCCCGGTACACCGCGGGCGGCCGCGTCACCGCGGTATAGAACTCGCCCTTGATCTGCTTGTAGAGGCCGTGGAGGATCGCCTTCTCGCCGATCGGCGAGATGCAGTTCGACGGCGGCGCCATGATCTTGGTCGCCTGGATCGCCTTGTAGAGCGCCTCCGCGTCCGCCCCGTGAACGTTGCGGGGTCGCGCGTTCACCGAGAGCTTGGCGGTCTTGCAGATCTCCTGGGCGACCGGCGGCGAGACCCGGCTGAAGTCGCCCGCGAGGAACCCGGCGAGCGAGTGGCCCCGGGTGTCGTGCAGCATCCGCAGGAGCACGCCGAACTCGATGCCGTAGGGATGGGGCTTGATCTCGCGGGGCTGGGGCGGCAGCTCGTGGATGGTCCGGGGATACTCCCGGGTCTGCCCCTCCGGCGGATGGTACACGAGCTTGACGTGCGGATTGGCGATGGCGACCTGCTCGACGAACTCGTCCACCGAGGCGCGGCCCTTCTGGTAGCGGCCCTCGATCTCGAGCGTGACCTGGGTGCCGCGCGGGTGCTCCCAGTCGATCTTCTTGCTCTCGAAGATGCGGGGCTCGTTCTTCTTGGTGTCGATCTGCACCTCGAAGTAGTGGGCCGCCGCCCGCGCGCCGGTGCGCGAAATGATCTGCACTGGCTTGCCGGTCGTGAGCTGGGCGTACATGCCGGCCGCTGAGATGCCGATGCCCTGCTGGCCCCGGCTCATCCGGAGCCGGTGGAACTTCGAGCCGTAGAGGAGCTTGGCGAAGATCGGCGGGATCTGCTGGCGCACGATGCCGGGGCCGTTGTCGGCCACCGTGACCCGGAAGCGGCTCGCCTGGCTGGCCGGCGGGGGGGCGTCCCCGTTGCTCGGGACGACCTCGAGGGTGACCACGACCTCCGGCAGGATGCCCGCCTCCTCGGAGGCGTCGAGCGCGTTGTCCACCGCTTCCTTCACGCACGTGAGGAGCGCCTTGCGCGGATTGTCGAAGCCGAGGAGATGTCGGTTCTTGGTGAAGAACTCGGAGACCGAGATCTCGCGCTGGCGCGCGCCCATCTCGGTGGCGGATTGGGCCGCGGGCTTCGGATCGGTGGTCGGGGGCTTGGCCAGGGCGGTGGACATTCCCTTCCTTGATACCAAACCCATGCTCGCGGGTCCTCTTTTATTCGCGTGCCCCCCGACCGCGGCCTTGGTTCCCGGCTCCCTCACGTTCCGGAGCCGGGGCGCGTGATAGTATCTCGGGCGTGCTCAGGCTCTCCCCGGGCGAGGGATTCGTCCCGTTCGAGCGCGCGGCGATCGAGCAGAGCATCCCCCAGCGATTCGCCCGGCAAGTCGCGGCCGGGCCCGATCGCCTCGCGGTCAAGCTCCGATCGGCCTCCCTCACATACGCGGAGCTCGACCGACGGGCCAATCGCGTGGCGCGGGCGATCCTGGCCCGGAGTAGCCGGGCCGAGCCGGTCGCGGTCGTGGTCGAGCAGGGGCTGTCGCTGCTTCCGGCCATCCTGGGAATCCTGAAGACGGGCCGGATCTACGTTCCGCTCGAGGTCGGGCTGGGCCGCGAGCGGCTCCGCCACCTGCTGCGGGACTCGTGCGCCTCGACCGCGCTCGTGACCGCATCCGCCGCGTCTCTCGTGCGAGACGTGGCCGGCCCCGATCTCGACCTCCTCGATGTCGACGATCTCCCTCCCGGCGCACCCGCCGAGGCACCCGAGATCGAGATCGCCGCCACCGCGCCCGCGTACATCTACTACACGACCGGCTCGACGGGTGAGCCGAAGGGCGTGGTGGATTCGCATCGCAACGTGCTCCACAACGTGATGCGCTACACGAACGGGCTCGGGATCGGGCCGGGCGATCGGCTCACCCTGCTCCAGTCGCCCGCCTTCAGCGGCGCGGTGTCCAGCATGTTCTGCGCGCTCCTCAACGGCGCGACGTCCCTGCCGTTCGACGTTCGCCTGGCCGGCGGGGGAGAGCTGGCCGACTACGTCGATCGCGAGGGAGTCACGATCTATCACTCGGTGCCGACCATCTTCCGGAGCTTCCTGCGGGGCGACCGCGCGTTCCCCGGGGTTCGGGTGGTCCGGCTGGAAGGAGATCGATCCGCGCGGCTCGACGTCGAGCTCTTCCGCCGCCACTTCGCTCCCGGGTGTGTGCTGGCCAACGGGCTGGGCGCCACCGAGACGGGCCTCGTGTGTCGGTTCCTGCTCGGCCGGGAGACGCCACTCGACGGCGATCTCGTGCCCGTCGGCTATCCGGTCGAGGGTATGGAGGTGGCGGTGCACGACGACGACGGGAAGCCGGCCGCCCCCGGAGAGGTGGGGGAGATCTCGGTACGGAGCGAGTATCTCGCCCTCGGCTACTGGAACCGCCCGGATCTCACCGCGCGCGCATTCGGGACCGACGCGGAGGGCCGGCGCACCTTCCGGACCGGCGACCTGGGCCGGGTGAGCGCGGACGGCTGTCTCGAGCATCTGGGCCGCCGGGACTCGCGCACCAAGATCCGGGGCGTCACCGTGTCTCTCGCCGAGGTGGAGGCGGCGCTCGCGGGCCTACCGTCCGTCCGCGAGGCCGCCGTGATCGCCGGCCGCGACGCCCACCACGAGCGCCGCCTGCTCGCCTACTACGTTCCCGCGGTGGGCTCGGAGCCCACCGTGAGCGAGCTGAGGCGGCATCTCGCGGAGGAGCTCCCGCCGCAGATGATCCCGTCGAGGTACCGACGGCTCGACGCGCTGCCGCTCAACCAGAACCTGAAAGTGGACCGCAGCGCCCTCCCCGCGCCCACCCGGGCCCGGCCGGTGCTCGACCAGGCCTATGCGCCGCCGGAGGATCCGACGCAGTCAGAGCTGGTCCGCATCTGGCAGGAGCTGCTGGAGGTGGAGCCGGTCGGGATCCGGGACGATTTCTTCGATCTGGGCGGCGACTCGCTCCTCGCGATGGCGATGCTGGCCGCGATCGAGGAGGCGATCGGGGTGGAGGTCTCCCCGTCCATCCTGCTCTCGGGATCGACCGTCGAGCACGTGGCCGCGAGCCTCGGGCGGCCGGTCAGGGCGGCGCCGGCGGTCGCACCCGTCCAGACGGGTGGCTCGAAGGCGCCGCTCTATTTCCTGCACGGCGACTATCTCGGCGGCGGCCTCTACTGCCGGAAGATCGCGCGGGCGCTGGGGCCGGAGCAGCCGGTCTTCGCGCTGACGCCCTGCGGTCTCGACGGCGAGGCCGCGCCGCCCACGATCGAAGCGATGGCCACGCGTCACCTCCAGGCACTTCGCCGGCACCGGCCGCACGGGCCGTATCGCCTGGCCGGCAACTGCAACGGCGGGCTGATCGCGCTGGAGGTGGCGCGCCGGCTCGCCGAGGAGGGCGAGACGGTCGAGCCGTTGCTCGTGATCCGCACCTTCGCCGCCAACGTGCGCTTCGGCCAGGCGCGGCGGTTGATCGAGATCGGCGGGCGCCTGCTCGGGCTCAGCGAGGTCACCCGGCGGGGCCTCGTGCGCCGGTGGCGGTGGTTCGTCGGGGCCTGGCGCGCGGCATCCCCGACGGGGCGGGTCGGCCTGGTCGCGGGGAAGCTGATCCGGCTGGTGCGACGACCCGCCGACGGGGCGGCACGAGCGGGCCCCGAGGCGTCCGCGGCTCCCGACGACCGGGATAGGCTGATCGCCACCTTCACCGACGCGGCCGACGACTACGTGCCCCGTCCGTATCGGGGAAAGGTCGTGCTGTTCTGGCCCGCCGAGGAGCCGGAACCGGCCGCCGCCGCCCTGCGCTGGTGGCGGCAGATCTCACCCGGCGCGGAGGTGGAGACGATCCCGGGTGATCACCTCACGTCCATCACCGTTCACGGCCAGGCCTTCGCCCGGCGGCTGGCCGCACGGCTCGACGCCCGGGTCGGCTAAGCGCGGGAACGTTGGTTCTCAGGCGGGAGCGGGCGGCCAGGGGATCTTCATGCTGTCGAGGCGGCGCAGGCGGTCCTGGCCGAGCGCGCGGTCCCACACCTCCGCGAGCGTCTCCGGCGTCCAGGCCCCGGGCGTGCTCGCGGTCCGCAGCGGCGCCGGGTGCGAGTACACGGTCACCTCGCTGCCGCGCACGCCGATGACCTGGCCGGTGATGTGGGCGGCGCGGTCGCTGGCCAGGAACGCGGCGACCGGCGCGATGGCCTCGGGCGGGGTCGCGGTGGCGGCGCCGCGGCGCTCGCCGGGCAGGCGCTGGGTCATGCGGGTGTCGGCGGTCGGCGAGATCGCGTTGCAGCGCACGCCGTACTTCGCCATCGCCAGCGCGGTGGAGCGGGTGAGGCCCACGATGCCCTCCTTGGCCGCCGAGTAGTTGGGCTGCCCGGGGCTGCCCTCGAGGCCGGCGGTGGAGGTGAAGGTGATGATGCTGCCCGCCCGTCGCTCGCGCATGTGGCGGGTGGCCGGCTGCATCACCGTGAAGTGGCCCTTCAGGTGCACCGCGATGACCGCGTCCCAGTCCTCCTCGCTCATGTTGAAGATCATGCGCTCGCGCAGGATGCCCGCGCAGCACACCAGCACGTGGAGGTCGCCGAACTCCTTGAGGGCCAGGTCCACCACCGCGCGGCCGCCGGCCATGGTGGCCACGCTGTCCGCCGCGGCCACCGCCTGACCGCCCGCCCGGCGGATGTCGGCCACCACCTGGTTGGCGGGCTCGCTCGAGGGATCCATGCCGTCGACGCTGACCCCGTAGTCGTTGACCACCACCTTCGCGCCCGCCGCCGCGAGGCCGATCGAGACCGCGCGCCCGATGCCCGTGCCGCCGCCCGTCACCACCGCCACCTTGCCGTCGAGCAGTTGTCCCATTGACGTCTCTCCTCGCCCTGCCGTATCGTCGGCGCGTTCACGCCGACCGCCGCCAATCCTGAGAGAGGCCGGTCGTCGAGTCAAGGGCGCCGTCCGGCCGATCCGAGGGGGAGCGCATGGCGAAGACGCGTGGCACCGGCCTGCTGATGCTGTGGACCGACGTGGACCCGCAGCACGAGGCGGAGTTCAACCGCTGGTACGACGAGGAGCACCTCGATCGGCTGCTCAAGGTGCCGGGCTTCCTGGGAGCATCGCGCTACGAGGCTCTGCGCGGCGGCCCGAAGTACCTCGCGATGTACGAGCTCGAGGAGGCGAGCGTGCTTCGCACCGCCGCCTTCCTCGACGAGGTGCGATTCCGGCCCTCCGCGCGCCGGCAGCAGTCCTCCGGCGGCCACGTGGGCCGCAACTACCTGCTGAACGGCTACCGCCAGATCTTCCCCGCGCGCACGAACCCCGTCGAGCTGACCATGGGCCCCTCGCCGTATCTGCAGATGGGGCGCATGGACATCCCCGCACACATGGAGGAGGAGTGGAACGACTGGTACAACTGGGTCTACGTCCCGGACTACCTCACGGTGCCCGGGGTGATCCGGGCCCGCCGGTTCACCGCGGTCGAGGGCCAGCCCAAGTACCTGACCGTGTACGAGTTCGAGCGGCCCGACGTGCCCGAGAGCCTACCGTGGAACCGGGTGCGGGACGCCAACCCGTGGACCCGCCGGGTGCGCCACCACATGCGGCTCGACGCGGGCTCGCCGGCCGTCTTCAAGCGGATCACTCCGAAGCTCGAGCCGGGCCTCGGCCGATGATCAAGCGCGTCTCGCTCCTCACCCGGAAGGACGGCATGAGCCGGGAGCAGTTCACGCGCCACTGGCTCGAGATCCACGCCCCGCTCGCCCGGCCGGTGCCGGGACTCCGGCGCTACGTCCAGTCGCACATCCTGGAGGAGTTCCGTCGCCCCGACATCCCGACCTCGGCGGTGCAGGTGGACGGCATCGCCGAGCTCTGGTTCGACGATCGCGCCAGCATGGAGCGGGCCCTGGCGTCGCCCGAGATGGCCGCGCTCCACGCCGACGGGACGCTCTTCATCGGCTCCAACAAGACCTTCGTGGTGGACGAGAAGGTCATCATCGGCTAGGGCGCGCTCGGTGGCCGGCGAGCCGATCGCGCTCGGGATCAAGATCGCCTACACCCTGTTCCTCGCGGTCCTGGTGCCGGTGTACTGGGCGCACTACGGGCCAAAGAACTTCCTCTGGTTCTCCGACATCGCGCTGCTCGTGACGGGCGCCACTCTCTGGCTCGAGAGCCCGCTGCTGGCCAGCATGATGCTGCTGGCGGTGCTGCTGCCCGAGTGCGCCTGGAATCTCGACTTCTTCGGCCGCCTGCTCACCGGACACAGCATGCTCGGCATGAGCGCCTACATGTTCGACGCGCGGATCCCCCGCTACCTCCGCGCGCTCTCGCTCTTCCACGTGCCGCTGCCGATCGGGCTCGTGTGGCTGGTCCACCGGCTGGGCTACGATCGCCGCGCCTGGCTCTACCAGAGCCTGCTCGCGCTGGTGGTGCTCCCGGTGAGCTACTGGCTCACCGACCCGCCCGAGAACGTGAACTGGGTCCACGGCCTCGGCCGACCCCAGCGCGCGCTGCCGGCGTGGCTCTACCTGGCCCTGCTGATCGCCGCCTTCTCGCTGGTGCTCTACCTCCCGCCCCACCTCGTGTTCGGCTACTTGCCCTTCAGCGCCAGGTCCTCGTAGGGCGCGGAGTAGGCGTGGCCGGCGATGAGGCCGAGCCCCGACTCGCGCACCCGCGGCCCGACCCCGTTCAGGAACGCCAGCTGCCAGATCGGCGCGTACATGACCTTCTCGTGGACGAGCTGCTGGATCCGGTGGAGGGTGGCCTCGCGCCGCTTGACATCGGTCTCCGCGGCCTGCTCCTGGAAGAGGCCGTCGAGGTCGGGGTAGGCGCCGTAGGCGTAGGCTCCGGTGGAGGCCACGAACGCCTCGATCCGGGTGGCCGCGTTGCCGAAGGCCCCGCTCGCGCCCTGGATGAGGTTCTTGAACTTCTTCTCGGAGTAGCCGCTGAAGAAGGCCACCCGCTCGATCGGCCGCAGCTTGGCGCGGATGCCCACCGTCTGCAGCGAGTTGATCACGGCCTCGCCCAGATTGGAATACGATACGTCGCAGTAGTACTCGCCGGCGTCGAAGCCCGACGGATATCCCGCCTCGGCCAGGAGTTGCTTGGCGCGGGCCGGATCGTAGGCCGGCGCGGGCGGCTGCCAGAAGTACTCGAACGAGGTCGGGATGATGCTCCCGGAGAGCAGCGAGTGGCCGAGGGTGAGCGCCTGGTTGATGGACGGCCGGTCGACGGCGAGGCTCGCGGCCAGGCGCACGCGCCGGTCGTGCCACGGCGACTTCGGGTCCCACTGATCGGCGAAGTAGAGCCAGAACGGAGCCTGGATCACCGCGGGCTTGAGGGTGAGGCCCGGCGTCTTCTGCAGCTCCTCGGCGAGCTCGCCCCGGATGGAGTACGCGATGTCCACCTCGCCGCGCTTCAGCGCGGCCAGGCGCGTGGCCTCGTCCGGGATGACCCGCAGCACCAAACGCTTCACGCTCGGAGGCTTGCGCCAGTACTGCTCGAAGGCCTCCAGCACCAGCTCGACGCCCGGGGTGAACGACACGAACTTGTACGGCCCCGCGCCGACCGGCGCCTTCTTGAAGCCCTCGTCGCCGACCTTCTCGACGTACTTGCGCGGCACGATCCAGCCGGCCCCGGTGGCGTTGGTGTAGAAGGTCAGGAAGTCGGGCCAGGCCTGCTTGAGCCGGATGCGCACGTGGGTGGCATCCGGCGTGTCGACGCCCGCTACTCGCTCCTTGAGGAGCTTGGCCGCGGTGCCGCGGTAGCGCTCCAGCGAGAACTTCACGTCGTCCGCGGTGACCGGGGCGCCGTTGTGGAACAGCGCCCCCTTGCGCAGGACGAACTCGTAGACGAGCCCGTCCTTCGAGACCGACCAGGACTCGGCGAGGCCGGCCGCCTTGGGCTGGCCCGGCATCGGCTTCACGAGCGCGTCGTGGAGCGCGTAGAGGACCATGTAGGGCGTTATCATGCCCGGCGTCTCCGCCGGATCGAACCATGTGGGCGCGAGCGAGATGTGCACCGCCCAGGTCAGCTGGCCCTCGGGTCCCGCCGCGAGGCCGGGGCCGAGCGGCGTGAGCAGGCAGAGCAGGACGATGAGGGTTGCGAGCACGGTCGGAGCGAAGGCACGTCGGGCCATGGCGGCCTCCTTCGGGATCGGGCAGGATCCGGGACCGGGACGGTGGCCCGATTATGCGGCTGTCCCGAGCGGTGTCAACCCGCCCGCGGGCGGGTCGGCTCGGGCTAGGCGGATCTGGACCCGTTGCCGGAGGACAGCGGCGCCAGGCTCTGGTGGTACAGCGCCGCGAGCTGCCCGCGGCCGCGCAGCGTGAGCTTCTGGAAGATATGAGTGAGGTGGGCCTTCACCGTCGCCTCGGTGATGTTGAGGCGGGCTGCCACCTCCTGGTTGCTCAGGCCGGCCGCGATGAGCTGGGCGATATCCTGCTCGCGCCGGCTCAGACGGCTCTTGATCGCGGGATCCGACGAAACCGCGTTGGCGGAGCGGACGGCCAGCTCCTCGACCGCGAGCGTCAACACCCGATGGCTCGCCCACACCTCGCCCTGATGGACGAGGCGGACCGCCTTGATCAGGTTCTCCACCGTCGCGCTCTTGGTCAGGATGCCCCGCGCGCCGCACTTGAGCGCGTGCACGGCCCACCCATGGTCGCCGTCGGCTCCGGCCAGGATCACCCACGGCCGCGTCCCGTTCTGCCGGAGGCCGGCGCAGATGGTCAGCGCCCCCACGATCTGCGCGTCGACCAGCAGGATGTGCGGCGAGCCGGTCCGAACAAGGTCACGCACCGGAAGCGCGCTCGCCTCGCCCACCAAGGAGAAGGCCGGATACGTTCCCAGGATGCTCCGGAGACCGGAGCGGAAGAGTGCGCTGTCGCTCACGAGCGCCACGCGAATCACCGGGCAGGCCAGCGCGGCCGACAGTGCGGTCTTGCCGGACGGGGACGCGGACTTCGCGGTCGATCGAGCGGCGTCGCGGCGGTTCAAGCGCGCACCTCCACCTGGCGTGTTGCCGACGATTCACTGGTGTGCGTGGTGTTGTCAAGGGTGAAGTGCGCGGCACGGAGGCGATGCACACGCGGCCGGCCGCCCGCTTGCCCGCTCCGGCGCGGACTGGGAAATAACGACCCGCGGCGGACGGGAAGATCGCGCAACAACTGCAGGCGACCAACCGCCCCGCCTCGGGCCTTCGGGGATTGCATACACATGATGACGATTTCCCTTCCCACTGTGGGAACGCACGACCTGACGATCGGCGAGGTGTCCGTCGCACTCTCTCGGACCGCGCGGGCGGACCGCGCGGGACCCCGCTCGGTAGTCCATGCCGGTCGTACGCCTGAAGTCGTAGCAGCGGCGGCACGGAGTCGGATCGGGATGACCTTCGTCTAATTGACGGGTCGGGACCCGGGCGTGAGGATGCGCTCCTCGGAGGGCGAGGATGAGCAATGCACGTTACGTGGTGACGGTGGTGACGAGTGTGATGGCGATCGCGCTGACGGCATGTGGAGGCGCGCGGTCGCTCGACGGTTCGGACGGGGGAGTGCTGCTTCGAGAAGCCGGTGGTCGGCCCGCCGGCGCGGCCACCCGCGCGGAGCGGTCGCCGGATCCGGGCCGCTCGGCGAGCGAGGCCGGCCCCGCGAGCGCGGCGGCGCTCAACCTCCGGCTGATGGAGCAGTCCGCGCGGTCGAGCGCGGAGAGCGATCTGCCGCTGGGGACCGGGGACTTGCTGGAAATCTCGGTCTTCGAGGTGGAGGAGCTGTCGAAGATCCGGCTGCGCGTGCCGGCACGCGGTGTCATCTCGCTCCCTCTCGTCGGCCAGATTCACGCAGCCGGTCGCACCACCGCAGAGCTGGAGGACGAGATCCGCGGGCGGCTGCAGCGCAAGTTCATGCACGATCCCCAGGTATCGGTGTTCCT
>Ga0310810_10003736_pt1 | contig 16685 bp, 14 predicted proteins | sample NCmetagenome_FD_207641 | JGI IMG/M metagenome (GOLD analysis project Ga0310810, IMG submission 207641) | Soil microbial communities from experimental microcosm in Duke University, North Carolina, United States - NC | ecosystem: Engineered > Artificial ecosystem > Soil microcosm > Unclassified ... | reverse complement strand
ACTTCGTGGAAATGAACGCGATCAACGGCAACGCCGTGGATCTTGGCTTCGGCTTCGGCCAGGCGCGTGAAGATTTCGATACCGGTGGCCTTGATGTCCGCACCGAGTTTACTCCGTTTGATCAATCGTTGAATGTCTCGCCACGAGCGTGGCGATTCAACTTTTGGGCAAACGACTTGGAATCTTGTCGCCCGTACAGCATGGACGGACTTTCTTACCGAGTTGAGCTCAAACTTGAGTGTCGGGATCTTTTTTAACTCGGTTCGGAGCTTGTGGATCGGCAAGCCGAGGTCGAGGAGCGCGGCGACGAACATGTCGCCGCTCAGGCCGCCGATCAAATCACCGTACGCTATCTTCATTTGTGGCTGGCGCCCATGATCAAACAAGTCGAGGATGGAAGATAGAGGATGGAGTATGGCAATCCTCGATCTGCGATTCTCTATTCCCGACCCATTTTACCACTCACGGTGCGTTTCCTTGCCGCCGGTTTCGATCCTGATGATTTCTGATTTGAACGGCTTGCCGAGTAAAGTGTCGATCAGCCAATTGACCACCAATGGACGGGAGCGCGGGTCGCGGATCGAGTGACGTTCGCCCTCGAAAACGTAGAGCAACTTCGGCGCCGGGATCTCGCGCATCAGTTCGTAAACGAATTTCATGTCGCAGTGCTCGTCGTCCTCACCGGCGACGACCATGTAAGGGCAGGCAATTTTCGCGGTGACACCGCGCAACGACAAGGTTTTGCAGAAATTGTCGAAGGCGGCTTCGTCATCGTAGCCCGACATATACATGTAGTTGAGCTTGAAGGTGGGTGATGACATGTTGAAGATCGCATACTGCCCCGGCTCCATGCAGACGCCGCTCACGGCACAGGCTTTGAAGCGCTTTTCCGCGGCGACCACGCGCGGCGACCAATACGATCCCATGCTCGAGCCCATGACGCCGAGACGTTCGGCGTCGATCTCCTGCCGTTTAACTAGATAATCGCAGGCCAGCCTGCCGGCGTCGGCGTAATTTTCCGCCGTGCATTTGATGCCTCCCTCGCGTGTTTCGCCCTGACCTGGCCCATCCATGGCGAGCACGGCAAGACCACGCTCAAGAAACGGATCGCCGTTGGCCGGATTGTCCTCTTTCACCCCGTCCATGCCAGGTATGTAGAGGATGCACGGTACCTTCTCGCCGACTTTGCGTTGGGGCGGGAGATGTAAAATCGCCTGGATCTTTTTGCTTTCGTAGGGTAGCTCAACCCGCTCGATGGGCCGGCCAGCGTATTCAATGAACTTGTCGTAGCAGGCACGCTTGTGTTCTTGCCAACGCATGCGCGCGGGGTTGCCGTCTTCGTAGATCGCCCACATGGCGTTGGTGTAGAAACAGGCGGCGATATAGTAGTGCGCGCGCGCTTCGGAAAGACGGCCGGCGGTCTCGGCTTGTTGCCCCTGTTCCTCGCGCCGTGCGGCGGCCCGGCTGAATTCTCGCGGAATGTCGACGAACTTCTGAATGCGCGCGCAGACTTCCTTGAGATCGTCTTCTACTTCCGGGCCGCAGTTGCGGAGAATTTTTCCGGTGCGGCCCTGGTCCCAGTCGATGCCGCGGGTCTGAATCACATGGTCGAGCAGCCAGCGCTGCTCGCGCCAACGCCGCACTTTGCGTTCGGTTTCAAGGCGCATCGTCATCTTAAATTCTCCGTATAATCTTTCGCCATCCTCGATCTTCTATCTTCGATTTTCGCTTTTTCCCCGATCATCGCGCACGGACAAACCGGCCGTCGACGAATTTCCTGAGATCGAGCTGTTTCAGTTGCGCGTCGTTTCGAGCAGACTGTCGCGCACGGCTTCCAGTCCTTTCAGTCCGGATAGGGCGGGCTCGAAATCGCCTTGTCGTATTCCTTGTAACCGCTTTCCACAATGCGATCCTCGGTGCGCATGTATTTGCGCAACACGCGGAGCGCAGCGCGGCTGCTTCTTTATAAATTTTCGTGTCGTGGTCAGCGCGGTCATGTAGGCGCGCGCCACTTCCGGCTGGCTTTGCACGAAAGAGCGTTTGGCGGCGATTCCCGAAAAAGTAAATTCTCGTCCAAGATCGGGGACATGCAGCAGCGGACGATAGCCAAGATCGCGCGCGGCCGTCGAGGTCGGCGGAGATAGAATGCCGCTCCCCGCGCCCGCCCGCAAGGCGGCGAGGATTTCCGGGATGCCACCGAGGGACATCATTGTCACACCTTTGGGAGCGACGCCGAGATGCTCCAGCGCGGCGCGCAAAGCCAGGTCGCTGGCCGAACCGAGCCGGGTGATGCCGATTTTCTTGTCTTTGAGACCCGCGCCTCTCGTGATGCTTGCGTCGGTAATAAGTGTGAAAACCATTTGATTGGTCGTGCTGCCAATCCAAACGAAGTCGGCGCCTTGAGCCCAGGCGGTCAACATAGGCGCGGGCGACAGATGGCCGAACTGAATTTCACCGGCCAAAAGCGCCGGAACGGCTGTGGAGCCGCCGCGGATGTAGACGAGATTCGATTTCAGGCCGCGCTTTTTGAAGTATCCTTCATCGTGACTGAGCCAGAAAGTCCCAATTCCCGCCGATAAAGCACTGTAGGCCGTTCGGGGCAATACAGTCTGGATCTGTGCGGAGCAGTCGGCGGGAAAGCCTGGAAGTGCCATTAGCAAGGCGGTCAAAATGAACGAAAGTTTGGTATCGATTCGCATGAAGACAGGGCTTGGTTCGCACGTGGCCCAATGGTCCGGCGTTGCCGGTGCGCCGCGAAAAAGAGCTCGGCGAATTGGCGCCGACTGTAGTCAAAAAATAGTTTGATCGCAAACTTAGCGGCGCTTTGACGCTGCATCCGCGGTTGATTCTCAAGAACATTTGTGTTTATAAGAATCGATAACTTCCTCCAGCGTAATTACGGAAACTTACGATGTTATTTGACTTTGCTAACGTCCTTGTGTTTACCGCATTGGGACTCGGGTTTGTCGGCGTCAACCTGCTGATCGGCAAGCTGCTGCGGCCGGCGAATCCGCAAACCCGCAAATTGTCGACCTACGAATGTGGCGAGCCCGCCGTGGGCAGCGCGTGGATGAACTTCAATATCCGCTTTTACGTCGTCGCTTTGATTTTCATCATCTTCGAAGTGGAGATCGCATTCATCTTTCCGGTGGCCACGGTGTTCCGCAGGTGGGTCGAAGGCGGCGTCGGGGTTTTTGCGCTGATCGAAGTTTTGCTGTTTGTCGGCATTCTCTTTCTCGGTTTGATATACGCCTGGGTCAAAGGCGATCTTGAGTGGGTAAAGAACGTCAAGGCCTAGCGCGCTCTGGAGAAACGCCATGAAACCGCTGATCAATTCACTGCCGGAAACGGTTTTTACGACGAAAGTAGATGAGTTGCTGAACTGGGGCCGCGCCTCGTCGCAGTGGTATATGCTTTTCGGTCTTGCCTGCTGCGCCATCGAATTAATGCAAACCGGCGGGCCGCGCGCCGATCTCGATCGCTTCGGCGCGGTGCCGCGTGCCACGCCGAGGCAATCCGACCTCATGATCGTGGCCGGGACGCTCACTTACAAGATGGCCAAGCGCACCAAGCTCCTGTACGATCAGATGCCGGACCCGAAATACGTAATTTCCATGGGGAGCTGCTCTAACTGCGGCGGCCTGTTTCAGCTCGCCTATTCAGTCTGCAAGGGCGTCGACAAAATTATCCCCGTGGATGTGTACGTGCCGGGTTGTCCGCCGCGCCCCGAAGCGCTGACCGAAGGGTTGCTCCGGATCCAGGACAAGATGATGCGCGAGCGCTGGCTGGTAAAACCCTCGGAGCCTGTCATTGATCAGAGCGGGGTCGCGGAATAGGGATGGACGCGCCGGAAATCTATGCTTCGCTGGACAAGCTTTTTCCCGGCAAAGTCAGCGATCTCAAGGCCGAGGTGTTCGAGCCGTACCTCAGCGTCGACAAGAACGCGATCGTGGAGATTTGCCGCTTCTTGCAGAGCGCTCCGGGTTTCAAGTTCGAAGTGCTCTCCGACTTGACCGCCCTCGATTGGCCGAAAGAAGAAAAGATCCAAGTCGTCTATCATCTTTTCTCTTACGCCTATAACCATCAGATCGTGCTTAAAGTCGATCTGCCTCGCGACAATCCGAAAGTCGCCACCGTGGAAAACGTTTGGAAGGTGGCCAACTGGTTCGAGCGTGAGGTTTACGATCTTTTTGGCGTGATCTTCGAAGGGCATAGCGATTTGCGACGGATCATGTTGCCTGAGGATTGGGTCGGTTTCCCGCTGCGCAAGGATTACGTCGAACAGGAAGAATACGACGGCATCAGCACCCAGCGGGCTCCGCTGGTGGAAAAGCTTTTACGGTAAAAACATGAGCGAGACGGCGCCGGCGCGCGGCTTTTATACCGAAGAGGACATGACCATCAGCGTGGGGCCGCAGCACCCGAGCACCCACGGCGTGCTGCGCTTTGTGGTCAAGACCGACGGCGAAGTGATCAGCGAAGCGATCCCCGACGTGGGCTATCTCCATCGTTCGATCGAGAAGATCGGTGAGAAGGTGACCTACCACGGCTACGTGCCCTACACCGATCGTGCCGACTATCTAGCCGCCATGTTTGCCAACCAAGCTTTTTGCATGGCGGCAGAAAAGCTCGCCGGCACGGACGTGACTCGGCGCGGGGAATTTTGCCGGGTGATCGCGTGCGAACTCAACCGCGTCGCCAGTCATTTAATTTCCGTCGGCACGTTCGGCCAGGATATCGGCGCCATGACGCCGTTCGTCCATGCGCTGCGTGAGCGCGAAACCATCAATAACCTGATGGAAGAGATCTGCGGCGCGCGGCTGACCTACAACTACATTCGCATCGGCGGCGTCGGTTACGACATTTTACCCGAAACCTGTGTCAAGATCGGCGAGTTTCTCGATCACTTCGAGCCGATCGTTGACGAATTCAACCGTTTGCTATCGGGCAACAAGATTTTCATCGAGCGGCTCGCGGGCGTGGCAGTGGTAAGCAAAGAGGATGCGTTCTCGTACAATCTGGTGGGCCCCAACCTGCGCGGCTCCGGAGTGAAGTGGGACATCCGCCGAGACATTCCCTATTCCGTTTATCCTGAATTGGAGTTCGACGTGCCGGTGGGCACGGCTCAGGTGGGCGCCCTGGGCGACAGCTACGATCGTTACTGGGTGCGCATACGTGAGATGCAGGAAAGCTGCAAGATTTTGCGCCAGTGCCTGCAGATGATGCCCAAAGGGCCGGCTATTTCCAAAGTGCCGAAAAAATTTCGGCCGCCAGCGGGTGAATACTACGCCCGCGTCGAAGCGCCGCGTGGCGACATGGGTTTTTACGTAGTGAGCGACGGCAGTGAATATCCCTACCGGGTGCGCATCCGCACCGGCTCGTATACCGCGATGAGCATCATCGACAAGATCAGCAAAGGCATTATGCTCGCCGACCTGATCGCGCTCATCGGCAGTCTCGATGTGGACGCACCCGAGATCGATCGCTGAGCGAATATCGGATTACCATGCAAGCATACCTCGATCAGATGATACGAGACGGCGCCTTCGCCGGTGTTCCGAAGGAAGTGGTTTACGCCGCCGCCATGGTGCTCGCGGCTTTTGTCGTACTCTCTGCTTTCGTCGCGCCGCTCGCCGGCGTCACCAGTTGGCTTGAGCGCCGGGTATGGGCGCGCATGCAGTCTCGGGTTGGTCCCAACCGAGTGGGACCTCAGGGAATTCTCCAGTGGCTCGCAGACGGCATCAAAAATCTTCTCAAAGAAGATTTAATTCCGGCGGATGCAGACTCCAAGCTTTTTTCCTTTGCCCCGTACGTCGTGTTCATGGGCTTTCTCTGTACTTTCGTGGTGATTCCCTTCGGCGCGAACTTGGTCGTGGCCGATCTCAACATCGGCATTCTCTATATACTCGCGGTCACTTCGCTGGTGGTCGTCGGTATTCTCATGGCTGGCTGGGCATCCAATAATAAATGGTCGCTCCTCGGCGGCATGCGCTCGGCGGCGCAGATCGTGAGCTATGAAATTCCCGCCGGCCTGGCGATCCTGACGATTATCTTTCTCGCCGGCACCATGAGCATGCAGGGAATAATCAAAGCTCAGGGCTGGCTGCCGTGGGATTGGTATTTGTTTCATAGCCCTTTTACGCTCGGAGCTTTTCTCCTCTATTTCACTGCTGCCCTTGCGGAGGGCAATCGCACTCCGTTCGATATTCCGGAAGCGGAGTCGGAACTGGTCGCCGGCTATGTAACTGAATACAGCGGCATGCGCTTTTTGTTTTTCTTTTTCGCCGAGTGGGGCAACCTTTATGTCATCGGCGCGGTCGCCACGACATTGTTTTTGGGCGGCTGGCAGGTGCCGTCGCCGTGGGGGTTCTTTGACGACCATCCTGTGCTGTTGGGCGTCGCCCAGTTCGTCACGTTTTTTCTGAAAGCCTATCTGTGGGTTTTTGTCGCCATGTGGGTGCGCGCGACCTTGCCGCGCGTGCGAGTGGACCAACTGATGGCGCTTTGCTGGAAATATATGGTCCCGCTCTCGTTTATCTGTCTGCTTGGCACCATCGGGCTCATGTTTGTGTCAGACCAGGGGCAGACCATCATCAAGGCGATCACTTTCGGCTTCGCTCTGGCCACGGCGATCAATTTTTTCCGCCGGGTGGTCTTTCAGGTGCGTAGTGCTAAGCCGGAGCTGTACTTCAAGCCGCAGATTTAGTGCGAGGATTTATGAGCGTCGCAAATTACGCGAAAGATATCTGGCAGGTGATGAGCTCGACCTTCGAGGGCATGTCGATCACGCTGTCGCACCTGGTGCGCCGGCCGATGACCATCCAGTATCCCGACAAGATTCCGGTGCCGATCCAGGAAACCCTGCCGCACCGTTACCGCGGGATTCTCGAAGTCGACCTCGACATCTGCACGGGCTGCCTGGCGTGCGAGCGCGACTGTCCGATCACTTGCATCACGATTGGCATCGACATGAACAAAGAAACCAAGGTGCGCCAGTTTACGCATTTCGATATCGATGTTTGTAAATGCATGTACTGCGGTCTTTGTTCCGAAGCATGCCCGACAGGCGCGATCCGTCACTCCCAGGAATTCGAAGGGGCGAGTTACAATCCCGCGGGTCTGGTGCGCCACTTCGCGCCGCAGCTGCAAAATCTCTACAAGCCCAAGAAAGGCGGAGAGACGGATCCCACGCTCGTGGCCAAGGTCGATATCGGTCAGAAATATTTGGATGAGTTTGCGACACCGGACGGAGGGGCGGCTGTAGACGAAAGTTGAAGCGAGAAAGGAGGCGGCGCGGTCGAAGCAAACCAGCCTCTTGATCCCAACCGGATCTTCCGGTATTTGAGCCGGAATATCTTCAACATCTCTGAGATCCCAAACCGATCGTAAGTTTATGAGTCTATCGACGGCGGTTTTTTATCTAATCGCGCTGATTACGGTGGTTTCCGCCGGCATGGTCGCGTTTTCGCGCAACATCATCTACTCGGCATTTTCGCTGCTCGGCACTTTCATGGGGGTGGCCGGTCTCTACGTTTTTCTCGGCGCCGATTTCGTCGCCGCCGTGCAGCTCTTGATCTATGTCGGCGGCATTCTGGTTTTGATACTCTTCGCGGTCATGTTGACCCACCGCATTACCGACGTGCAGGTGACCAATCGCGCAGCGGGACGGATTCCCGCGCTGATCATTATCGGCGCGCTGATCTATCTGTTGATCGAGACGATTAAAGTGACGCCGTGGGTCAAAGCCAAGGAAGTGGTTTACGCGCCGACCACCGCGACCATCGGCGATTTGTTTTTGTCGGCCTATCTGTTGCCTTTCGAACTCGCGTCACTGGTTTTGCTCGGGGCGATGATCGGCGCGGTGGTGCTCTCGCGCAAGGAGATTAGAGAGTAGCATGTCTCCCAACGAGCTCTCGTCGTATCTCATTATCGGCGCCATCCTTTTCGTTTTGGGGCTGTTCACCGTTCTCACTCGGCGCAATGCGATCAGCGTGCTCATGGGCGTGGAGCTAATTCTCAATAGCGCCAACATCAACTACGTAGCCTTTGCGCATTTTGGCAGCGGCAACGCGGACGGGCAGATCTACGCGATCTTTGTCATCATGCTAGCGGCGGCGGAGGCCGCCGTGGGCTTGGCGATCGTACTGGCCATCTATCAGCTCTTCCACACGATCGATGTCGAAGCGGCGGAAACGCTAAGGGAATAATTTTGGATTTGCGATTTTGGATTTTAGATTGCCGGACCGCGCAGGCGCTAAATTTGGTGGCTGTCGTGGAATCCTTTTCAAGCCAAAATTCAAAATCGGCAATCCAAAATGGAGCCAGAGGCTAGACCAGGTGGAAAATCCGATTCAAACAGATTTTATCCGCTGGATTGTGTTCCTGCCGCTGCTGGGAGCAACGATCAACGGGATTTTGGGCGCGAAAATCCAAAAAAGCCTGGGCAAGGGCGCGATCTCGATCATCGCCTGCGCGCCAGTGGTGATTGCTTTTCTTTTGGCCTGTAATGCTTTTTTGACTCTGAAAGGTCTCGAGCCGGAAAAGCGCTTTCTCATCGACAATCTTTACCGCTGGATCGATCTCGGCTCGCTCAAGGTCGACATGGCGTTTATGATTGATCCGCTTTCGGCGGTGATGATCCTCGTCGTGACCGGCATCGGCGGACTGATCCATATTTACGCCACCGGCTACATGCACGACGACAAGGCGTTCTGGCGTTTCTTCGCCTACCTCAATCTTTTCACCGCCGCGATGTTGACCCTGGTGCTGGGCGACAGCCTGTTATTGCTCTTTGTTGGCTGGGAAGGCGTCGGGCTTTGTTCTTATGCCCTGATCGGTTTCTGGTATACCGATCACGCCAACGCGCGCGCGGGCAACAAGGCTTTCATCGTCAATCGCGTGGGTGATTTCGGTTTTGTCCTTGGCATGTTCTTGCTTTTCTGGTCGCTTGACGCGCAGGGTCACGCGAGTCTCACGTTTCGCGAGATGGTGAAGTGGGCCCCGTCGATCAAAGCCGCGACGATCTGGGGTTGGCCGGTGGTTACGGTCGCTACCCTGTTTCTGTTCGTCGGCGCCACCGGTAAATCGGCGCAGATTCCGCTGTTCGTCTGGCTGCCCGACGCTATGGCCGGGCCCACGCCCGTGAGCGCTCTGATCCACGCCGCGACCATGGTCACCGCCGGCGTTTACATGACCGCGCGGATGAACGTCTTCTTCTCCATGGCGCCGGCGACTCTGCATGTGATCGCGGTCGTTGGTGTAGCCACGGCACTAATCGCCGCGACCATTGCGCTGACGCAATTTGACATCAAAAAAGTGCTCGCCTATTCCACGGTGAGCCAGCTCGGCTACATGTTCATCGGTGTCGGCGTCGGCGGCTATGCGGCGGCGGTTTTCCACTTGATGACACACGCGTTTTTCAAAGCCTGCCTGTTCCTGGGTTCGGGCAGCGTGATCCATGCCATGCACCACGAGCAGGACATGCGCAAAATGGGCGGGCTCAAGGTCTGGATGCCGGTCACCTTCATGACCTTTTTCATTTCCGTGCTGGCCATCGCTGGCTTCCCGCCCTTCGCGGGCTTTTTCTCCAAGGACGAAATCCTCTGGCTGACCTTTACTAGCGAGCACGGCAACAAGTTTATTTGGTTTCTTGCGCTTTGCGGCGCGGGCATGACGGCGTTTTACATGTTCCGCCAGTTGTTCATGACTTTTTACGGCTCGTGTCGCGCCGATCACCACACCCAAGAACACCTGCATGAGTCGCCGAAGGTGATGACGATGCCGCTGGTCGTGCTTGCCATCGGCGCGGTGCTCGCGGGTTTTATCGGTTTGCCGGGCGTGCTGGGCGGAAGCCAGTTTGCGCACTGGCTCGAGCCCGTGATTCACGTCCACGAAGAGGTCCACGCATCTCACGCCCTTGAGTGGGGCTTGATGCTGGTTTCCGTGTCGGTAGCCGCTTTCGGCGTATTCATCGCTTACCTCATGTACCGCCGTGAAACGCTCTCGCCGGAGATTTTCGCCAATCTCGCCGGCGGGTCGCTCTATCGTTTGTTCGATCGCAAGTGGTATTTCGACGAGATTTATCAAGCCGTGTTCGTTAATGGCACCCTGCTGCTCGCGCGTGTTGGCTCGCTCTTCGATCAATATGTTATCGACGGCATCGTCAACGGCGCCGCGGCGTTGACCCGCTTTGTCTCCTGGCTCAACGGCCTCTTCGATCAATACATCATCGACGGCATGGTCAATGCCATCGCCAACATTACATTCTGGGCGGGCAACAAGTTTCGCCGCATGCAAACCGGCAACATCAACAGTTATTTGTACGGCATTCTGATCGCGGTGGTGCTGCTGATCATCGCCAAGCTGCGATACGCGAGCTGATCTCGGGGAGAAACTAGAAGATGGACAACGTTCTCACTTACATGACTTTCATCCCGGTCGCCGGTGCGGTGGCGGTACTCGCGCTTCCCAACAATGCCAAACTGATTCGCTGGGTTTCCGCGGCGGCAACCGTGCCGCCCTTGCTGATGGCGATCTGGCTGTTCAAGAACTTCGACCGCACCAAGGCCGGTTTTCAGTTCATCGAAGATTATTACTGGATTCCGTCTTTCAACATTAGCTACACGATGGGCATCGACGGCCTCAGCATCTCGATGGTCTTGTTGACGGCGCTCCTGAGCTTCATTTGCATATTTGCTTCGTTCGGCATCGAGAAAGCAGTCAAGGGCTATTTCGCTCTGTTTCTTCTGCTCGATGCCGGCATGATGGGTGTTTTTTGCGCCCTGGATTTTTTTCTCTTTTACGTTTTCTGGGAAGTGATGCTCCTGCCGATGTATTTCTTGATCGGCATCTGGGGCGGGCCGCGTCGCGAGTATGCCGCGATCAAATTTTTCCTCTACACGCTATTTGGCAGCGTGCTCATGCTGCTCGCCATTCTGGCGCTCTATTTCGCCAGCGATCCGCACACCTTTGACATGCGCATTCTGATGGCCCAGGGCAACAAATTCAGCACCGACGTGCTGCCGATCTGGCCATTCCATCAGTTGCGCTGGGGCTTTCAGCACGTGGTGTGGATCGCTTTATTTATCGGCTTTGCGATCAAGATCCCGGCCTTTCCATTTCATACATGGCTGCCGGACGCGCACGTGGAAGCGCCCACAGCGATATCGGTCATCCTCGCCGGCGTGCTCCTGAAGATGGGCACCTACGGCATTCTCCGCACCAACTTCCCGATGCTTCCCTCTGCCACCGCGGACATGGCGTATTGGCTCCTGGGCGCGCTCGGCGCCTGGAACATTATTTACGGCGCCCTGTGCGCCATGGCGCAAAAGGATCTAAAAAAGCTTGTCGCCTATTCGAGCGTCAGCCATATGGGTTACGTCATGCTCGGCATGGCGAGCTTTACCACCCAGGGATTGAACGGCGCGGTCTTGCAGATGTTCAACCACGGCACGATCACCGGCATGCTCTTCCTCCTGGTCGGCGTGGTCTATGATCGCGCGCACCACCGTGAGATCGAAGGCTTTGGCGGCTTGGCGGCAATCATGCCTGTCTATACCGGCGTGACCGCGTTGGCGTTCTTTGCGTCGATGGGGCTGCCGGGCCTTTCAGGTTTCATCTCTGAAATTCTGGTGTTGCTCGGCACTTGGCAGAAATATCCGATCCTGACGATCTGCGGCGCCAGCGGTGTGATTCTCACCGCCGGCTATTTGCTCTGGACCATTCAGCGTGTTTATCTCGGCCCACCCAATGAAAAGTATTTGAAGATGCCCGAAATCAACGGCCGCGAAATGTTCACTTTGGTGCCGCTTGGCGCGATCGTCATTCTCGTCGGGATCTATCCGAGCATCGTGCTGGACCTGCTGCGCGCGAGTCTCGATCAGATCAATCAAGTGATAATCCCGCACCTCTAAGTTGATCATGGATCTCAAAAACGTCGCCAGCCTGACCTATTTTTATCCGGAGTTCATTCTCTCGGCCACGATCCTGGTTTTGATCATTCTCGATCTGCTGGCGCGCCAGCGGCGCGGCTTGGCGATGGTCGCACTGGTCGGCTGTTTTGCAGCGTTGATCGCCACTCTCGATCTCTACAGCGCGCAGCCGGGCTATCTATTTCACCGGATGATGATCCTGGACAACTTCAGCTTGTTTTTTAAGGTTGTCTCGCTGGCGGCGGCGATCCTGTGCATCTGGATGTCGCTTTCCAGCAATGAGATCAAGCAGGTGCACGAGGGTGAATACTACACGCTACTGCTGACTTGCGTCCTCGGTATGTTTTTCATGGCGTCGTCGAGCAATTTGCTGATGGCGTATCTCTCTTTGGAGTTGGTCAGCTTGACTTCCTACGTGCTCACAGGATTTCTGCCGCACAACCGTCGCTCGAGCGAGGCGGCCTTGAAGTACTTGATTTACGGCGGCGTCGCCTCCGGCACGATGATCTACGGCATGAGCTGGGTCTACGGCATGACTGGCAGTCTGGATTACGTTGCGATCCAAACGGCGCTGGGTCAGGGCCCGTACAACAAAGCGGCGCTTTTCATGGCGTTTATTTTCATCCTGGCGGGCTTCGGCTACAAGATCGTCTTCGTGCCGTTTCACATGTGGTCGCCCGATGTTTACCAGGGCGCGCCCACGCCGTTCACTGCGTTTTTGTCCGTCGCCTCCAACGCTTCCGGCATTGCCATCATGATCCGCTTCTTCTATCCCGGGGTGTCGCGATTGTTGCCGAGCGGCGACTGGGCCTTTCTCTCCGGCGTGGAGTGGCCGCAGGTCCTGCTGTTTTTGAGCATGATTACCATGACCATCGGCAATCTGTGCGCGCTCAACCAGCGCAACCTCAAACGCATGCTGGCCTACTCCGGCATCGCCCACGCGGGATATATGATGATGGGCTTGGCTGTGCTGAACAACGACGGCTTATCTGCGATTCTTTTCTACGTTGTCGTTTATCTGATCATGAACGTGGGCGCGTTTCTCGTCGTCGCCATGATCGCCAACGTGACTGGCGATGAAGACATCGAAACCTACCGCGGTTTGGCGTGGCGTGGCGCCATCGTGCCGGCTGTCTGCATGGCGGTTTTTCTATTTTCGCTGACCGGCTTGCCGCCGTTCGCGGGCTTTATCGGAAAGTTTTTTCTTTTCTCAGCGGTGCTCAAACAGGGCGGCGCTTTCGGTGCTTTGGCCGTGGTGGCGGCGATCAACAGTGTGATCTCGCTTTATTACTACGCCAAAGTTGTCAAGACCATGTTCCTCGACACACCCAATCCCGAAGACAAAACGATCTCGATTGCAATTAACGATTTCACCTTGCTGATCCCGCTCACCGTGTTGACCGTGCTTTTTGGAGTTTATTTTTCTCCTCTGGTCAAATACACCAGCCAGTCGCTGCGCTTCTTCGTAAAATAGTAGCCGCTGCGCACACAAAGCGTTTTCGTCTCCTTTGCGGCAAGCGACCGGGCCAAAGGGACGACAGTCTTTTGCTACCGGAAAATATTTGCAAAGTTCTTTTACAGTTTACTGTCTCCACTTTCGTCGAAAGGTCGAAGACTTAGGTCGACCGACAAAATACAACCAAATATTGTTCAGGACTTTTACATTTTCTTTCGGGCTCCTCACAAAAATGTTGCTTAATTTATAAGTAGTTATGAAACGGCCTAAAATTTGCGGGATTGGAAATGAAATTTAAATGGTTTTGGTCCGCAAGTAACCGCACCTAGGCATTCACATCGGTCCAAAAGCAGCGCCGGGGGTAACAGCCCGGCGCTTTTTTTTGCGCTGTAAAGAAGCCGCTCAGGAAGGTTTGCTTAATCGTTGGGCTGAATCGCCTATCGTGCCGGGCTCAAACTCCAGCATCGCCGCAGCCACTTCGCCGCCTCAAGAAAAGCCTCGATTATTGTACACTTGCACAGACAATGAGCGTCAAGCTCGATTGGTTCTAGGTTCCTTTACGTCTGTTACTATTCCCGAAACTCGCCAGAAATCTCTCGCAAGTCTTGGTATGGGGCTTGCCACAAGCCAATACCAGACAAATTAACCAAGCCTCCTTCTCGACAAAGGCACACCAGCCGCGAGGTTGGTACGCAAAGCCACGGGTCAGGCGAAACCTGATAGCCGGGTTACCGAAGGAAGGGTCCGACAGTCTGGCGTCCGTCAGATTCAAGACTCCAATTCATTGCTGACGAGAGGCTCAACAACGAAAGGGCCACCAGATGAAAAGCAGTCTCTCGAGAATTTTTCCGCTTGCGTTAGGTTTCTTATTGAGCACCTCATTCCTCGCGGAGGCGCAAAAGCCCCCTCACGTGAAAGGCGAGTTACTCGTGGCGCTTAAAGCCGGCGTCTCCGATGCCGACCTCGAGCGGTCCTACAAACGCCATGGAGGCCAAAATCTTCAAAATCTCTCCAAGATTAAAGTTCACCGCATCAAAGTTTCCGATAAGGATCTGGAAGCCGTGGAAGCGGCGCTTCGCGAAGACCCCAATGTCGAATTCGTCGAAAAAAACCTAGTCGGGGAAGCGACCTTTGTGCCGAACGATCCCGGCTATTCGGCTCAGTGGCACCTGCCGAAAATCTCGGCGCCAGCCGGTTGGGATCTAACAAGGGGTACTCCGTCGGTGACCATTGCGATTATCGATTCTGGTATCGATCCGTTCCACCCGGACCTTTCAGCAAATTTGGTCACTGGCTATAACTTCCTCTCCAACAACACCGACACACATGACATCTACGGACACGGTACGGCGATTGCCGGTATCGCCGGCGCGATCGGAAATTCAGGCATCGGCGTGGCCGGTGTCGCGTGGAGCAACACGATCATGCCCTTGGTGGTACTCGATTCCTCCGGTTACGGAACCGTAGCGAATGTTGCTGCGGCGATTACCTACGCGGCGGACCACGGCGCCAAGGTCATTAACATCAGCTTGGCATTCAACGGCTCAACGTCCACGCTGCAGAATGCCGTAGATTACGCTTGGAACCACGGAGCAGTGATCGTCGCCGCCGCCGCGAATGCTTCGACGAATGCGCCTTACTATCCAGCGGCGCTTCCCAACGTAGTCGCCGTCTCGGCCGTGGATCAGAACGACAATCTAGCGAGCTTCTCCAACTATGGAAACTGGATCACAGTCTCCGCGCCCGGAGTGTCGGTATACACGACGGCAAATGGTGGCGGTTATCTGTACGGTAGCGGCACTTCGGTTTCGTCACCGATCGTCGCAGGCTTGGCCGCGCTGGTATTCTCAGAGAATCCGAATCTCACCAATGCACAGGTCGTCAATCTGATTACCACGAATGCCGATGACGTCGGCGCTCCGGGCTTTGACGTTGCCAATGGTTGGGGCCGAATCAACGTCCAGCGTACTTTGCAGGCAGCTTACAATACACCGGTTCTCTCCACCGCAATCACTTCGCCTTCGGCGGGCTCGACGGTTACAGGTACGGTCACTGTAAGCGCGTCGGTGACTTCAACAGCGGGCATTAAACGAGTCGAGCTTTATATCGACGGTGTTTTGAGCGGTACAGCGTCTAGTGCGCCGTATAATTTTAGCTGGAATACGAACGGAATGTCGGGGACCCATACACTGGTCTCAAAGGCCTTCGATATGCTCGGCAACAACGCGACATCGGCAGCACAATCGATTTCAGTAAAATCGGCGGATACGACTCCACCTACCGTGCAGATTACGAGCGTATCCGCTGACTCGAAGAATCTCGCTGTAACGGCGTCCGTGACGGACACACAAAGCGGCATGGCGAAAGTCGAGCTCTACGTGGATGGTGCTTTGAAGGCCACGGATACCGCTGCGCCCTGGAGTTTTAAAATCAACTCAAAGCCTTTTTCTCGCGGCAGCCATTCGCTCTTCCTCAAAGCCTACGACAAAGCGGGAAACGGCGCGACTTCTAGCGCTGCAACTTTTAGTAAGTAGCTGAGCAAACCGTCTACCGGAGATGCTTTGCTGTTCAAGCAGTTTTAAGGCTTGCCAGTTGGCGACTCGTCGCAACGATGATCTAACATCCTGACCACTTCCGGCTTGCCAGAGGTTAATACTTTGGCTGGGTCTTGGGGAGTGGTCAGAATGAGCCAGAAAATCGACACATCGATTACTTGCTCCGAGTCTTTGTGCCGGCGATTCCATATTCGGCAGCTGTAGCGCGCGTAGTCGCGCAGGCGGTCCAGATTGGTCGGTTTGCCGACGATCTCAAAGTATTTGCGCCAGCGATAATTGGCGAAGTGTTCTCTCGTAGGCTCAAAGCTTGGATTGTCGTCGTTGCGTAATAGATCGACAGTTCGCGCATCTTTGAGCCTGCCGGTGATTACGTACCATTCGCTTGCCTTGGGTGGGGAGGGTGAAAACGGGTTCCAGATTTGGTCGAGCCGGAGCAAATATCCAACGGTCTTCCACTGCTCGGGCATTTGGAACTTGGCCAACGGGCCGGTGGAAAGATTCCATGCGACGACATAGGCCAGCAGCGCCAAAACGAAAACGTTAACTTCCCACGGTGGTCGTATCTCCCAGGACTGTTTCGCCGGGGTTTGCGGATGCTCCGGCGCAGAGCACGGATGATTCGCAATACGATTGTAAATTTTCTCTCCCACGGATGATCGGAACAGAAAGGCCAAAGGCTTTAGGAGCGGAGACCGCCCAACGATTGCTTGGACGGCGTCCATGTGATCATACCTATTTTCGTTC
>Ga0310810_10003735_pt1 | contig 16686 bp, 13 predicted proteins | sample NCmetagenome_FD_207641 | JGI IMG/M metagenome (GOLD analysis project Ga0310810, IMG submission 207641) | Soil microbial communities from experimental microcosm in Duke University, North Carolina, United States - NC | ecosystem: Engineered > Artificial ecosystem > Soil microcosm > Unclassified ... | reverse complement strand
GCGGAGATATGGTTCCTCTCAATTTGAAACTGCCGGCACCCGCATTTAAAGGGACTCCCAAGGACATCCAGCTCAGCGCGTATGTCGAGCCGCTTTCTGACAAGCCTCGTCCTCCGATGATGGTCCCCGCTGGACTCAAGAATATCGCCAAGGAGGCGAAAGTGACCGCCAGCGACAAGAACGCCACCGCCGATGCGCTGGCCAAGATTATCGATGGCGACAAGGAAGCTTCCGAAGAAAGCATCATCTATTTGCGCAAAGGGACGCAGTGGGTCGAGCTGGATTTCGGCAGCCCGCAAGAGATCTTCGCAGTGGTGGTCTGGCATGCGCACAATTCCGCCAAGGTTTACCATGCGGTGATCGTCCAAGCTTCGGATGACCAGGATTTCATCCAAAACGTGAAGACGGTCTTCAGCAACGACCAGGAAAATAAATCCGGCTTGGGAGTCGGCAGCGATCGCGAATACTTTGAAACTCACGAAGGCAAGCTCATCAACACCAAAGGGGTCAAAGCCCGCTATCTGCGCTTTTATTCCAAGGGCAGCACCGAAAGCGCGCTCAACGAATACACCGAGATCGAAGTATACGGTCGGCCTGCAAAATGATCCGCCGATGGCTCGCCTGTGATTTTTCTCCGTCGTCTGATGAGAACCTAATCCCGGAGGACGGAGGAAAGTCGCCTGAATGAACAGGTGGTCCTCCGTCGCGCTATTGGTCGCGCTAGTCGTAGCGATCGGCTTGCGTTGGCCTCGACTGGATGAGCGGCCGATGCACAATGACGAGGCCGTCAACGCAATTAAATTCGGTGAGCTTTGGCAACATGGCCACTATAAGTACGACCCGAACGAGCATCATGGGCCATCGCTTATTTATGCGACCACGATCGTCAGCCGTCTAACTGCTGCGCCGGATCTCCAGGACTTCTCTGACCAGCGCCTTCGTTGGGTGACCGTGCTCTTTGGGCTCGGGTTGATTGGCCTGCTGCCGTTAGTCATCGATGGCCTCGGCCGATTCGCCACCGTTTGGGCCGCAGCCTTCACCGCTACCTCGCCCGCCCTGGTCTTTTACAGCCGCTATTACATACACGAGCTGTTGTTGGTCTTCTTTACCTTTCTGGCTCTCGCCGCCGGGTGGCGGTACTGGCGTTCCCGGCAATTAGGCTGGATCCTCCTGGCGGGCGCGGCGCTGGCTTTAATGGATGCCACCAAAGAAACATTCGTGATCACCCTGGCCGCCGCAGCTGCCGCTGTCGTCATCAACCAGGCTTGGAATCGGTATGTCGATGCCAGCGGATTCCCGGTCTCTGCACCGCGTTTGAATTTGTGGCATTTGGGGGCCGGCTTCGGAGTTTGGGTCGTTGTAGCTGCTCTACTCTTTTCCTCCTTTTTCAGCAACTCCGCCGGCCCCCTGGATTCCTTGCGCACTTATGGCGCGTGGTTTGGTCGCGCCGCCGGCGATTCGCCCCACATCCATAGTTGGACGTTTTACCTGCATCGCTTGCTGTGGTTTCATCCCGCCAAAGGCCCGGTTTTTAGCGAGGCACTGATTTTAATCCTGGCGTTGATCGCGGCGATTGCCGGTTTCAGAAGACAACGATTGTCAGGGGCCAATGCCAGCCTGATCCGTTTTCTCGCGCTATATGCTTTTATCCTCTGCGTAATTTACAGCCTGCTCCCGTACAAGACCCCATGGTGTTTGCTCACGTTTTGGCATGCGATGATTCTCCTGGCTGGAGTCGGTGTTGCGGTCGTTGTTAGGCCACTGCGATGGGCCCGGTCGCGGATGGTTTTGAATTGGCTCTTCTTGGCGGGTGCGGGTCTTTTGGCGGTCGAATCCTGGGCCGCTAGCGTCACGTATGCTTCCGATCAACGTAATCCTTACGTCTACGCGCAGACTTCGAAGGATATTCTGAAGCTCGTTTCCAAGGTCGACGCGTTGGCAACTGTCTCTTCTGATTCCACAAGCATGTTGATTAAGGTGATGGCTCCCGATCAGGATTACTGGCCGTTGCCGTGGTATCTGCGCCGGTTTGAGCGCGTCGGTTGGTGGGACCGGGTCCCGGAGGATCCATTCGCGCCGGTGATGATCGTATCAGCCGGCCTGCACGCGCGCCTGGACGAGAAGGGCACACACTTGATGGTCGGCTATTTTCAATTGCGGCCTGAGGTCTTTTTCGAGCTGTACGTCGAAAAAGCGCTGTGGTCGACGTGGCTGGCGAAGCGGCCGCCGCAGCCTGACAATTCTTAAAGTCAGCGACTGACAAATTGCACAAACGTTTTCTAATATTTTCATTAATCCTGCCTTTGCCGGGTCTTGACATTTCGGACAGAAGGCGGAAGTTGTAGCGAACATTTCCATTTGGAAAAGGGGCATCGATGAAAAGGATCATCTTGCTGTTTGCTCTCGCAGGTTTAACAACCAGTTGCGCCTGGCTCAGACCTGACAGGTCCGGTAGCGGTAACTTAAGCGCTGATATCGTCGGCCCGGACTCCGGTCCGGCTCGAGGGACCACAGGTGTCAGTTCCGGTGCTGATTCCGCTCCCGGTGTTACGGGTAGCGATCTGGCTCCGCCCTAAAGAACTTAATCAGTTCTTGATCGCCCTCTGTTGCAGAATTACTTCCGAAGGCGAGACCGCCAGCGTGCCCAATGCCGCCAACAGTGGCCCGTTGGTTTCGCGTTGCGCCTTAACCCGGACCTTATACTTGCCGGCCGGAAGCGCGCGTTTAAATTCCTGGTCCTGACCGAAACAAAGGATCGTTCCGTCTTCGCGCTCAACCCGCCATTGCTGCACCTGGACGGGAGCGGTGGTATCGTTGGTCCAATGGACGAAGAGTTTTACCTCGATTTGGTGGTTCGCCAGAACTTTTGGAACAGGGTGCGCGGTCATCGCTAACGGTTCGCCGCCGACAGTCCCGGCGGAAGCCAGTGCGGTATGCGCGCTCAGCTCCGGCCCCTTAACCTTCTCAGATGCCGCTTGATTATTGTCGCTGCGCTTCGCCGACATTTCCAATTCGACAACATTAGTGACTGGAACATTAACCCAGTTGGTCCGCAGGACCAACACCGTGTTCCAGTTCGTCAGGTGCAACGTCTTAAAATTCGTTTTATACGCGGCGACAAAATTCGTCTGGTAAGCGGCAACCAAATTGGTTTGGAAGACATCTACGGCAATGTGATTCGTCATGAAGCGGGTGACTCGGTTGGTGTTGTAGACAGAGACAACGTTGGTCCAGTACTTGTCGACCCAATTTGTGTGGTAACGATTTACAAAATGGTTGGCGGGCGCTTTGACCTCGATAACATTTGTTATCCACTGGTCAACCCAGTTGGTCGTCGCAACGGTAATTTCCTTCGTAACCCCAGGCAGCACCGGCGTTCCAATCGCAATTAGCAGAACCAGCCACCTGGCCGCGTGTGAGAATCCGAGTGTGTGTTTCATGCTGCCGGTTGAAACAGCAGAGGAGATGCCACCTTGACCTGTATCAGACTTCAGAGAGACTGCTTACAATATCAACCATGTTTCTTCGTAAGACCTTGCTGACGTCTGTTTTTGGCACTCAGCATCAGGCCCCCGCCAGGGATGTGTTCGTTGCAACACGCGGATTCCACAACGCCCAACTCTCCCTGGCGAGGCACCTTATTGCATGGTTTCCCGGCACCACCTTCAACCTGGGGAGCCGGACCATTATTGTTTTCCGCGGGGGAAAACAAAATCGCGACTGGCGATTGCACCTCAGCTCGGGTTGCCAGTCTGAAATTCCTCAGTCGCTTCAAGAGTCTTTTCCTGATAACTCAGCAACGGACGAGGAGCAGCAAAGAGTTCCAGGGTCAAGCCTCCAGCTATGAGCGCCATGATGCTGAGCGCGACGTCTATCATGGCTCAACGTCAGCAACCTTGATGCCATCACTTGGTACACGCGCTGCACACCGACCTTTGCAGCCTGCGGCTCGACTCACATCCTAACAGCGTAAGCAGATCTTCTTCGGGAAATCAGCAGGCAGCAATCGTTGGCGATCTATCCTGATGCGTTCATTCGGCGGCAATACCCCGGCTCAAGCTCAACCGAAGCTCCCGCCGAATTGCAGAGTGTCCAGATTCTTGACGGTCGCTGTCTTGACGAGACATTTTTTCTATTTTGACGCTCAAATAGCGACACGCTAAAAGCCTTAGCGCGATCATTGCCCGACTACTAAGCTGAAACTGCAAAAACTGAGCACGCCCTGAGGAACGGTCCTAAATGGCCCCGCAATCGAAAAACGCAGCGTAATGAGCACCAACAGCGAGCCCACGTTCGTGCGTATGGTCCACCCGCCAGGGTTTCGGCTCCGCCGCGGCCTCAACTGGGCGTCACTGGGGTTGCTCTATACCTCCTTTTACATGTGCCGCTACAATTTCTCGATCGCCAACAAGTCGATCAGTCAGGAATTCGGGTTTACGCGGGCGCAAATGGGTTCGATCATAACGACGGCACTTTTTGCTTATGCCTGCGGGCAGATTATCAATGGCTTGCTGACGGATCGGTTGGGCGGGAAGCGCGCGATGCTCATTGGCGCGGCGGGGACTGTCACGATGAACCTCCTCTTTGGGGCGGCCTCTTTTGTGGGGATGCTTGGTCTTTTCGTCGCCATTCGTGGACTCGATGGGTACCTGCAAGCTTTTGGCGCTCCCGGCATGGTAAAAATAAATGCGGCCTGGTTCGCCCGACGTGAGCGCGGTCGATTCTCCGGAATCTTCGGCTTTGTCATAAATCTCGGCCGATTCGGCATATTTAATTTCGGTCCAGCATTGTTAGCGGGTTTCTCGCTGTTGGGTCTGATTACTGTTCCGCCGCTGCATTGGAGATGGCTATTCTGGGCGCCCTCGGCCGTTTGCGCGGCGGTCGCGGTTTTCATGGCATTTGCTGTCGCCGAAACACCGGAAGAGGCCGGGTATCCGGGGGTTGTCCCGGACGACACGGACACGCAAGGCGCGGGTGTTCAAACCAACATCGCGCAGGTGATAGGTCGTATCACGCGCAACCCGGTTGTTTGGATTACGGCTTGCGCCTATGCCTGCACCGGTGCGGTGCGGCAGGCCGTCGATCAATGGTTTCCCCGTTATATGCAGGAGAGTTTTAGCGTCGACCTCAACTCTACCAGCTTCAAGTTCCTGGCATTTCTGATTCCATTCGTCGCCTCCGCCGGCTCCCTTACTTCCGGTTATGTTTCCGATATTTTCTGTAAAGGCCGTCGAGCGCCGGTGGCGGCGGTCCTCTATTTTTCCGAGACGGCGATTATACTCCTGGCCGCCCAATTCCACAGTCTGACAGCCGCGACTGTCTCCTTCATCCTCATCTCGTTCACGGCCAACTCGACTCACTCGATTCTCGGGTCAGCGGCCCCGATGGATATCGGTGGGAGGAAAATGGCCGGTTTTGCCCTCGGCCTGATCGACTCTTTCCAATATTTCGGCGGCAGTCTGGCGGGCTATTTTTTGGGACGCCTGCTGGACCAAAGTTTGGGGAACTACTTTTACTTCATGGCGCCCTTCGGCTTTATGGGCGGATTGCTGATGCTATTCGTTCGATCGGAAATGGAGAATCCACCGGTTACCAATTGAGGGGCAGCGCACGACTCCTTCGCGCAAAGTCTACGTTGTGAATTCACCGTCGCGGCTAATACTGGCAGACTGGCTGAAAAAAGCCGCCTAACGATGTCCTCTGACAAACGCAGCGATTAGGCCCAACAAGACGATGAACAAAACGAAGACCAGGGCGATAAATCGATTGCGAGCGACGCGTTTTTCGTAACGCAGCGGGCGGAGACCTTGGATGCCCCCAGCCGCCAGGTAGCTTACCAATTTGGGGTTTGTGGTGGCCGGTCCCCGGAAGTGTTTTCGGATCCGTGCGAGCACAGCGGGCAAGTCGTATTTACGGACACCGAGTTCGTTATAATGATCGTTCGTGATAGCCGGATCTCCCCGGCCTTTCAGGCGATCGACAGCGACTTCCTCGAAGATCGGCTCCTGGAGGGGCGCAGATTTCACGGGAGCTGGACTGACGTTTGGACTTAGCGTCTCCTGGGTCGTAGTCGAGCGTGTTTGACGCTGCAACCGGGAATCCAGCGATTTAATCTGCGCTTCGAGCGAGGCAATCTCGGCGTTCAAGGCGCGAGCACGGTCCGAGATAGGGTCGATTTTTTTGCTAAACCATGCCATGGGTGCACTCACCTGCGGAACAGCAGGACCAGCAGGGCAATGAATCCGGCCAACAACACGAGAGCCAAAGGCCACGTCAGCGCAAATCCTACCCGGCATAACTCGCCAAAGGCGTGCTGGTCAAGTGCCGGCGCGAGGCGATTCTGAGGAGCGGCTTTTTCTGCGGGCACTTCCTTTGCGGGGCCGCAGAGAACCGGGAATTTTATTCGCGCGGCGTTCCATTCCATTCGGGCATTTTCGAGGCAAGTGAGGGCGCGCGTCAGTTCATTGGCAAAGGTCTCCTTGGTCCAGGTCTCCTCATGAATCGCCTGGACCTTCGTCAGCGCATCGCGAAAATCCGCCAGCGTCCTGGCCATCTGTTCAGCATCACGACGCGCGTTGAACTCCGCCTCCTCCAGCAGCCCAACTCCGCGCGTCAGGTTATCGAGCATTTCCTGTCTGCCGGTTTGAAATTCGATCTGGCGACGGCGGGTTTCCTCCAGCGCCGAGCGTTCGCGTTCGAGCTCTTCTTGAGCACGTTTAAGCTCAGCCAGCTTCTGCTGCGTCTCAGTGACTTTGGAATCGACTTCCTCGCGCGTCGGGCCCCGTTGGGCAGAGGCTAGGTTGCCGGCGGGTGCCGTACGGGAGCGCTGCGACTCGAAATCGCTATCAATAAACTCCGATGCATCGTAGTCGGACATGCCGCGAGTTTAGACGGCATGCGTACAACTGTAAAGCGGCCACTAAATTGGTGACCGAGGCGGCGCAACAAGGCGGCCGGCGAAGCAGGCTGTCGAGCAACTAAATATCAATCGGTTCGTATCTCGAAAAGGCTACGCCTTCGATTTCGACCAGGAGTTCCGGACGGCAAATATCTGCGACGGCATAGATCGCTGGAACGGAACCGAAACGTTCTTCGCAAATGGGTTTACAAACCGCAAGATCTTTGGCGTGACGCAGGTAAACGCGGATTTTAGCTACATCCTGCAGCGTCGCTCCGGCGCCTTTGATGCCGTGGAAGGCAAAATTTTCCGGCGCAATCAGCCGCTGCATATTGTCGATGGTTTGTATTGTTTGTTGCGCCACATCCCCGAAAAACCGGCTTTCGGAATGCACTACACTGGCAGTGCCTGAAATCCAGGTCGTGACATAGCGGCCTTGCACGAAGGCTTTAGCCCGGGAGAACTTGGGACTTTTCTCCGAGTATTTGGGCGGATAGGCATATGCGGGAGTTTGCAGAGGATTTTCAAGCGGCAGCAGGAAGGCGTCCTTGCGGGTGGTTTGCAGGCTGATACAACTGGCATTTAGACCCTTGCCCGCCATGCCGATTCCAGTGCTGGCTGGATAAATGCCATGCGGAATAGTCGGCACAGGCAGCGAACAACAAAAACGAATTTCGTTGTAAAAATCCGTCCTCGCCCGGTTTAATTCCATATAGCGCTGTTTGCCATTTTCGGTCGCGGTAATATCGCCGAGGCAAAACCAGGTACGCACCACGTGACGAAAATCGCTGCCCCCCTTAATGAGGGCTGCCTGCATCTGTTCCAAGGCTGAAATGGTTTGTTCGTAAGCCCCGCCGCTGCTTTCGCCCACACAGATACCCGAACAGTGCACCCACCGGACGCCATCGTAGCTGACGGCCAGGACATGGGGTCCAAAACGCTCGATTTGAACCTCGCTGCCGCCGATGGCCCATGCTTCCAGCGCCAATGCCGCCCCGGAACAGGGTGGCTGGAACACAAAATTGGTTAAAGGGCGGTTGCTGCCGTAATGCTCAGTCAGAATCTGCTCGCATTGTGCCTGGGTCGAAAGATCCTTCAGGAACACCGTTTGGGAGGTGACCTGCATTTTCGGCGTCTTATCCAACAGCGCCGCCATCGTGGATAAGGTTTCGCGCGCCTGATCCTCGAAAGCACCGCGGGCTTCCGGGGTGAGCATCAAAGAGACGCGCGAGGATTTGCCTAAATCCACGACCGAAAAGCCCGCGGCCTTAACAGGATGGGCAGCGGCTGCACTGGAGACTAAGGGTGACCGGCGTCCCGCGAGGGGTGAATCGCCGCGCTGAATTGACCCAAACTTCTCTCGCCGGCGATCACCGGAATGACTTACAGGCATAGCACTGTAGACAGAATAACAATCGCCTGCCCTTTTGCCCACCATTTTTACACGCCTTTATCAGTACCAATGGGCCTCTCGCCTGCCGCGTAGCAGCGCGTCCCGCCTGGCGGGCCTTCAGGGCAAATTCGCAAAAACGACCTGCGCACCGCTACGGTTTCTCAGATCACTGTCCCGTGCGGAATGATTCCCCCCTTGGGAACAATCACGATTCCATCACGAATATAATAATTGGGGTCATCCACCTTGTCGGGCTTGCCGGCTGGGGAGATAACGACGTTATTCCCAATCCGGGCATTCTTGTCGACGATTGTATTCTCGATGCGGGAGTTGGCTCCGACCCCGATGCGTGGTTTTCCCATGCGCTCATGCTCTTCGATCGAGTCTCGTGATTCGTAGTAGTCGCTGCCCAAAAGCACGGCGCGATTTAAGATTGTTCCCGCGCCGACCAAACAACGCAGCCCAACGATGCTATGAGTGATAGTTGCCCGATTTATAATGCAGCCATCCGAGATAACCGCGTGGTCGATTTGCGCTCCGTTAATCTTCGAGCCGGGCAAGAACCGGGGGCGGCTGAAGATCGGCGCGCTCATATCGAAAAAATTGAAACGTGGCAGTTCGGCCGTCAAATCGAGGTTAGCCTCGAAAAAGGCGCGAATGGTTCCGATATCTTCCCAGTATCCTTGAAAGACGTGGGCGAAGACACGCAGGTCGGTGATAGATTGTGGAATGATGTGCTTGCCGAAATCGGTGAGAGAGTTCTCCAGGAGCTTGAAAATAATGTTGCGATTAAAAACGTAAATGCCCATGGAGGCCAGGAACAGTTCCTGTTGCCCGGCAATTCCTAATTTCTGGTACCACTCTGGGTGAATGCGCAGTGAATCCTGCACCTTGGGGTCGGTCGGTTTTTCCACAAACCGGGTAATCCGCTGTTCAGCGTCGATTTCCATGATACCCAAACCGGGAACTTCAATGCGCGGCACGGGTATCGTAGCGATGGTGATATCAGCGTCGGTTTCTGCGTGTTGTTCAATGATGTGCCGGAAATCCATCCGATAGAGCTGGTCACCGCTCAGAATCAGGAGGTAATCCCAGTCATGATTTCGGAAATGAATCTTATTTTTCCGGACGGCATCGGCTGTGCCCTGGTACCAGGAGGCGTCGGCATAGGTCTGTTCGGCGGCGAGGATTTCCACAAAGCCCCCGGCAAAGTGGTCGAATTTGTAAGACTGTGAAATATGCCGATGCAGCGAGGCGGAGTTGAACTGGGTTAAGAGGTAAATGCGGCGGAGCCCCGAGTTAATGCAGTTGGAAATTGGAATGTCAACCAGTCGGTACTTGCCCGCGAGTGGAACTGCCGGTTTGGCACGCTCTTTGGTTAGCGGAAACAATCGCGTCCCTTGTCCCCCACCCATGATCACCGAAAGCACATTGCTGGTGTTCAATGATTGCCGGCCCGTTTGTGACATAAGAGACATTTTGCTTGGACGCGTGGGCCAAATATAAAACTGGCATTCAAAGACTTGCAAGCCAGTTCCCTACGGGGAAAACTTGGGATATAGCTTTCGGCCTTTGTGGGCTATTGTTGACCAGTGCCGCTGAGTAAGCGACAACGAAAACTCTTCCTGGGTTCGGGCCTGATAATCGTGGCGTTGCTCGTTTTCTGGCTCGCGCTGCCACTGTGGTTTCCGTGGTTGCTTCGCCCGCTGGCGGCCAGCCAGGGCGCTCACTATGACACTTACTCGCGTGAAGGTTATTCTCATTTCCAACTCTTGGGGGTCACCTTCACCAACAGTACCCTCAGCGTTTCCGCCAACCAACTCGAGGGGCTCGTGCCCTCAGTCTGGCTGTGGAAACTTTGGACCAGAAGTTCTTCAGACAAGCCATTTTTGAACGCAAGCGGTTGGCATTTCAGTTCCGTCCCCGGCAAAGGACCTGGCGGCAGCTCTGTTTATTCTGACACCAAGGATGCCTTGACCATTTTTGCCGGCCTGAAACGGTGGTTGCCCGTCGCCCAATTAAGCAATGGGTTGTTAAGCCTGGACCAAACTTCAGTAACCGCGCGGGAGATTAGGTGGAATCGAGGTAAACTAATGGCCATTACTGTGCTGCCGGCCCCCGTCGGTCAGGTGACATTGAGCGGCGACCTTGTGGGCCAGCCGCCGTTTCAAGTCGAGATGATTTCTGATCCGCTAGGGGTGCGCTCGCGTTGGCGCGTGCTCCCGACTGCCGTCGGAGTTGAATTGCAAAGCACCAGTTTCTGGCAGAGCAACCAGGTTGACCTGTACGCACAATTTGATCGCAGCAACAATCTTCCGCAGCTCGCTTCCTTGAAAGCATCCGGTCTGGTCATCCCTGGCGAAACTGTCAGCTTGGCGCCTTACCTGGACCTTCGGGGAGCCGTTTCCGTCAAATGGGAACGCGGCTTTTTCGGGCTCGATCTCAATGTTGCAGCCCAACCTTTACCGTCTGAGACCAACTTTCCCCCGGCAAAGCTCGAGCTTCACGCGCGAGGCGACACCAATTCAGTGGCCATTCAGGCAATGGATGTTTCTGCGCCCTGGGTTAAGGCTAACCTCACTCGCGAACTAGTGCTGCATTTTCGCGGTCCACTCCTACACGAATCTGCACAATTCAATCTTACAGCCGATCTCTCGCGCCAGCCCTTTTTTCCGTTGCAAGGCGAACTCCGCGGGAAGGCCGATTTCTTACCAGGAGCTGGCAGGTTTCCTCGCGCGACGTTTCAAATCACCGGCACGAATATCGGCAACCAGACCCTTGCGGCCACAGCACTCGATATCACCGGAGGTCTTGATTGGCCGCAACTGATTCTCACGAACACCTCGGCTCAATTGGCGGATGGCTCGGTCGCAGTGATCGGTGGCCAGCTCGATCTTGCAAGCCAAACTGTTTCGAACGGCCAATTCCTCGCGCGTGGACCGTTCCTGCGCCGCTGGTTGCCCGCTGCTTACTCTTACGAAACGTTGACTGTTTCGGGGAGTTTCCATGGTTCGACGCGCAAACTGATGCACGAGGGGCACCTTGAAGTGTCTGGCTTTTCCAGTCCGGAGTTGCAATCGCTCGGAGTCCGACTGGACTGGCGGGGACAACAGCAGACCGTGAGTGAGTTCCAGCTCGATACCTTCACGAGTGCTGCTCGGTTGCAGGCTCAAGGCGCAATTACAAATGCCTCCACGCAGATCGAGCTCAACGTCAATTCCATGGTGCTGCTTACAAACGGCCAAACAGTTTTGGCTTTGAGCCGGCCTGTTCAGATGACCTTCGTGCCTCCAGTGGATGGAGAGGTTTGGAAATTCAACTGTTCTCCGTTTGATTGGACCGGCGCCGGGGGCCACCTAAGTATTACGGCTAGTTTGGATTGGCCGGTAAGCGGTGAAATGAGTTTGTCTGCGGAACGAGCATCCTCGAGGCTTGTCTCGAAATTTTTTAAGGCAAGTTGGCTCGAAGTCGAGCTGGAAAAGCTCGCTGCATCCCTGAGCTGGTCGAACACGCCTGCGACGTTCGACCTCCACTTATCCGGGCTAAAGATTGCGCCTTACTCCATATCGCAGACGACCAATTCCGTCGCGGAGCTTACGCTTGGGGCCGAGCTCGGGCTCCGGGGTGATCGGGATGGGCTAACGATTTCAAATTTGTACGTCTACAGCCCGACGTCTGCAGTGCTCAGGGTCCAAGGCTTTGTCCCGCTGACGCTCACCCCGGCGCTCGCGACAAACCTGATTCACATTGAACCCAACAAACCGCTCCAGCTCACCGCCAGCGCCGGGCCACATGCATTCTTTTGGAAGGAATTCACCGCAGCAACGGGTGTGGACCTCGAGAATCCGCGGCTCAAGCTGGAAGCGGCCGGGGATTGGAAGAAGCCGCGCGGTGAACTCGATTTGCGAGCCCGTCAGCTTCGGATTGAGAAAGGGTCGAACAAGTTGCCAACGCTGACGGACCTGAACGTTACGCTGCAACTCGACCGAACCCAGGCGCGACTAGTCAATACGCATTTCCTGGTTCAAGGGCAACCGGTTGTTCTCACCGCCGAGGTCCCACTCGACGCGAGTTTCTGGACTGATTTAAAGGAAAAGAAACTGCCGAATTTTGATAAGGCGAACGCGCGGTTGCACATTGAAAACGCCGAACTGGCGGCCTTTGAGCCGCTTTTCCCTAACATCCTGGCACCGCAAGGGACTCTCAAGCTGGACGTTTCGTTGGCCGCTGGCGGAAAGCTTGCTGGAGAGATGGCTTTGCACGATGCACGCACGCGGCCAATCGGTAATTTCGGTCCGATACGCGATATCGACGTTGATTGCCGATTCAGAGACCGTGATTTGACACTGGAAAGGGTCCGGGCTCAGATTAGTGGAGCGCCGGTGGATATAACTGGTCACGCCGATCTGCGCGGCACGGAATGGCTGCAGGGTCAACTGCCTCCTTTTTCACTCACCCTTCATGGGACTAATGTCCCGCTCGTGAGGCAACCGGAAGCGGTAATTCGCAGTGACCTCGGGCTGACCGTATTTAAAACTAACAGCGCCCCGCCCATCATAACGGGTTTGGTTCATCTGCATGACAGTTTTTTTCTCGCGGACGTCTCTGCCTTGATCCCAGGCAAGGTGGCCGGGACCAGCCATCGCCCGCCGTACTTCAGCATCGAAGATCCGTTCTTGGCCGATTGGCGGCTCGCACTCAAAGTGGATGGCGTTCGATTTTTGAAGGTGCGCACACCGGTCTTCAACGGCGAGGTTTCAGCCAACCTTAATCTGCAGAGCACGCTGAAAGACCCCATTGCGTTGGGTGATCTCAAGATTGACTCTGGCCTGGTGCGCTTTCCGTTTGCCAGTCTCGAGGTCCAACAGGGTCTGGTGTCGCTTAGCAGCCAGGACCCTTACCATCCTCAATTGACGGTCTCCGCCGCATCCAAACAGTTCGGCTACGACATTCGGATGGATGTCACCGGGCCGGTGGATGCGCCCATTATCCAGTTCAATTCGACACCGCCGTTGAGCTCCGAACAGATCTTATTGATGGTCACGGCGGGCCAATTGCCTCAAGGAACATTCAGTTTGACGCCGCAACAACGCGCCCAGACGATGGCCATGTTTTTCGGACGCGATTTGCTTTCCAAGTTGGGTGTTGGGGATCAAAGTGAGGAACGCCTGACGATCAAATCGGGCCAGGAGATCTCCGAACAAGGGCGTCCGACATATCATGTCGAATATAAATTGAGCAAGGACTGGTACCTGGTCGGCGAGTACGACCGTTTCGGCGATTACAACGCCGGTTTCAAATGGCGCATCCTCTCCAGGTGAACTCCATGCCTGCCCACCACCGTTCGACCCCTCATCCAAGTGCCGGTAAGCGCGACTCGTGGCGCCCTCAGTGTGCTCGAGCCGTCGCCACAGGATTACAAATCCTTTTAGTGACGGGACTGCTGCTCGGTGCCTCATTCCCAAGTTCGGTAAGCGCGGCGGAGCCGAACCCCCCGCCAAAACCCAAACCCGCTAAGTTTCGGGTTTCGGGGTATGGCTGGCTAGGTAACCGCGTCCTCAAACGCATGCTCCGCACGGTGGAACTGGGCGGGGCCAAGCCGCAGTATTTCACTTCGACGTTCGTTGAGGATTCCGCTTTGATTTTGACCGCGCGCATTAAAGGTGATGGTTATTTGAAGCCGGCTGTCACCGTTCGGCTGCGTCTGTCCGATGGCTCAGCACTCCAGGTCCGGGCCGAAGATCTGCTGGAAAACCCGTTACCCCGCGGTATCCGCGTTACGAGGGCGCATTTCATTATCCAAAAAGGAGAACTTTATTATTTTAGTGACATCCAATTTGCGGGGCTGAATTCGATTCCTCCGAAACAAGCGCTTTCCTATTTTGTTGAGACCCAGACGCTGTTTCGGGTCAGGCACGGACGAATTTACACTCCTGAAAGATTGCAGCATGGCGTTGCCAGCTTGACGGATCTGCTCGACCAACTGGGTCATAGAGACGCAACCGTGCATGCAACCGATCTCCAACAGGATGACAAAACCGGCGCCGTTAGTGTCCGTATCGAAGTTAACGAAGGACCTAAGTTTATGGTCCGCTCGGTGCGAGAGGAGTTCTTTCCGGAAGGGGCTAGCCAACCGGAATGGCAACGAACGGTGCATCCCAACAAGCCCTATTCGAAGTTATGGCTGCAGGACTTCACTCTGAGCCTGAAAACAAATGAGTTTCATCGCGGGTTTCCCGATACGGCGGTGGATATCCAAACCGTAAAGGGAACGTCATCGACGAATGAAGTTGAATTGGATCTTTCGGCGCGGATTAAAAGTGGCCCGCAGGTTCGAGTCGCGCAGGTGCGCTTTGCGGGCGAGCGCAAGACCAGTGCATGGCTTTTGAAGCGGCGCGTACGTATTCAGCGCGGTGATTTGCTCGATCCCATCCGCGTTGAGGATGGCCGCTATCGCTTGGCGCGTCTTGGGATTTTCGATACGGTTGACCTCGACTACCACAACGTCAGCGAGCACGAACGTGAGGTGATTTACCGTCTCAAGGAGGGCAAGACGCTAAACATCAGCCTGCTGATCGGTTGGGGGAGCTATGAATTATTGCGAGGCGGCGTTGAGGCCGACCTGAACAACCTGTGGGGTTTGGCGCATCATGCTGAATTTACCGTCATTCAATCGTTCAAGGCTTCCAGCGGCAACTTCATCTATACAGTTCCGGAACTTGTAGGGAAAGACATCGACTTGTTTTTGAATGCCTCGGGTTTGCGGCGCGAGGAGGTCTCATTTACGCGGATTGAGTACGGTGGCGGCGCCGGGTTGCACAAAAACTTCCAATCCGCCGCGACCGATGTCAGCGCGCGGTATAATTATCAAATCTTGAACGCGCAGGATTTTACCGAGTTCGAAGCGGTAGCCAGCGAAGGTTTGACCAATCCTGCCGTGGGTGCGGTTATCTTTGAGGTCAAACATGACCGTCGTGACAACCCGCTATATCCGCGAAACGGCTACAAGATTTTCACAACCGTCGAAACCAGTTCGGAATATCTCGGCGGTGACGCAAATTATGAGCGCATCGAGATTTCCCCGTCCTGGCATCATCCGCTGGGGGGCGGACGTTATATCAGCCTGGGACTCAGCCATGGTGTGGACATCAGCTTTGGCGAGCCGGCCAATAATCTTCCCTTCAACAAGCGATTCTTCCCGGGCGGCAACAATTCCATTCGGGGGTATCAGGAGGGCGAAGCCTCGCCGCGGAATGCCTCGGGTCAAATCCTCGGGGCGGAAACCTACACCCTAGCAACTGTCGAATTGGAACAGGCCTTAACGCCCAAATGGTCAATTGTCATCTTTTCCGACTCGCTGGGTTTTGCTCACCGGATTGCCGATTACCCATTCGACACCGGTCTTTTCTCCGTCGGCGGCGGCTTGCGCTTGCGCACGCTGATTGGTCCAGTGCGTCTTGAATACGGGTATAATCTAAACCCGCGCCCGCACGATCCCTCCGGGACACTCCAATTTTCGCTGGGCTTTCCTTTCTAGAAGAAGCTGTTGCAGAATAAGCCAACATCGAAAGCCGAATACCGGCCGAAAGCATTTCCAAGTGCCCTTTAGCGAGCGGGGGACCGCGGGCGCCTAACAGCTGTGTTGTTTCCTATTCCGTCGTCTGGAAGGTGAAATGCTGTGTCTGTCGCAGGTGCGTCAAGGCATACAGCAGAACGTAAGCAACGAACATGAAAGTGGCAAAGAGGGCTGGAAATACGAAGGAAGCCGGATGGGCCAGTGGGTCAGTAGCCCAGTGTCCGATGCTACGGGACAGGGCAAAGGGCTTCAGCAGGACATCCCAACTGTTGAAGCGGAGAACACGGCCAAGGTAAACGCCAAATCCACTCAACGCGGCCACAATGGCGATGAATAGCCAACTGGCGGCCTGGCCGAGCGTCCGCCGGACTACCGACTGCATCAGGAAAAGGGAAACAAAACCTAGCACTAGCCCGGTTAGTGCACACAACAGTACCAGGACCAGGTCGACCCAAAAATGTCCGTAACGCGAGGCGTCCAGATGGATTATATCGGTAAAGATGTACGGGGCATTTGGAAAAAAAAGCAACCATGCGCCGGCAAAGCCCCAGAATCGCCAATTTCTTCCCACTCGCTTCTGGTGGGCATCGCACGCAGCGAGCGCGAAAAGCAAGGGTACCCAGGCCAAAAAAAGGTTCCAGGCAAGAAAGCCGTAATGCAAGTGTCCGGTCCAGATGATCCGCGCGGCCACCAGGGCAACGCTAACGCCGGAGGCCATCAACAAAGCGAGCACGGCCATAGCCGTTTCTCTTTTGAATGCCAGTCTCAATAAATACATATGTTACCCGGACCCTGCATCATAGTCCGCGACGCCATTTA
>Ga0310810_10003734_pt1 | contig 16687 bp, 10 predicted proteins | sample NCmetagenome_FD_207641 | JGI IMG/M metagenome (GOLD analysis project Ga0310810, IMG submission 207641) | Soil microbial communities from experimental microcosm in Duke University, North Carolina, United States - NC | ecosystem: Engineered > Artificial ecosystem > Soil microcosm > Unclassified ... | reverse complement strand
GCCCGGTGTAGACCAGCCCGCGCCCTCGAAGCAGGTTGCGAGCGTAGACGAACGGAATGGCTTCATCGTCGACGAAGAAATACAAGTAGCGCGCGGCATGCACGAGAAAGAGCACGGACGCCACCGGCGCGATCGCTCTCGGTGACAATCCGGCAGGCTTGCTGCGCACCGGAATACTTTACATGGCTAAATAATGCAGTGCATGCGTTATTCCATTGGAAAACAAATTCGTCTCCCGCGTGGCTACGTCGTCTTCTCCGCGACGAAATCCCATTCGACCATCCGCTTGTCGCGGATCGATCGATTGACCATGTGGGCGCACGACGCGGCCCTGTGGCCGAACAACGCGTCCTCGACGGGCTGACGGCGAGTCCGCACCGAGGCGAGGAAGTTCTCGACGTGCAAGTACCCGGCGTCGCGGCCTTCAGGCTGCCAGCTCTCCTCGCCCGCGGCGATCTGACCTGGCCAGGTTGACGGCGACTCGATCGCCTGGATCTTCGGATCGTCGTAGTACGCCTTCTCGAGCGCCTCGGGCCAGGAGTCGACGACCCAGCGGTTGTCTTCCCGGGCCGGCTCCGGGCGGAACGTCAGCGTGCCGCCGCGCAGCAGCAGGCTGCCCTTCGTGCCGAGGATCTCGAGCCCCGAGGCCGCGCCGTGCTCGTTGTTGAACGTGCACGACAGGTTTGCGGTGAAACCTTCCGGGTACAGCAGCAGCGCGTTCACCGTGTCCGGCACTTCGTGCGTCTTCTGATAGCGGTAGTTCTCCCCAGTGGCGACGATGGCCTTCGGCATCTTCGCGTCGACGATGAAGTGAGTCCACGAGACGAGGTGAACGAACAGGTCCGTGGCGATACCGCCCGAGTAGTCCCAGTAGCAGCGCCACCGGAAGAAGCGGTTCAGATCGAAGGGCCGCTTCGGCGCGGGCCCGAGGAACTGATCCCAGTTCACCGTCTGCGGGCTCGCGTCGGGTGGAATCGGGTACAGCCACGCGCCGCTGGCGCTGTTGCGGTTGTAGGCGGCGCGCACTTCCACGACCTGGCCGATCTTGCCGGCCTTCACCAGTTCCCGGGCCTTGATCATGTCCGGGCCGCTCACGCTCTGGCTCCCGATCTGGACGATGCGATCGCTGCGCTTCACGGCGTCGAGAATTCCGAGGCCGTCCTCGATCGAGTAGCTCATCGGCTTCTCGAGGTAGATGTCCTTCTTCGCCGCCAGCGCCTCGGCCGCCATCGTCTTGTGCCAGTGATCCGGCGTGACGATGAAGACGGCGTCCACACCGGGCATCGCCAGGATCTCGTGGTAGTCCTGGACGATCGTCGCTCGGCCTCCCGTGCGCGACTTGGCCCGTTCGGCCCTGCCCTTGTAGGCGTCGCATACGGCGACCACCTCGACGCCCGGCATCTCCACCAGGTTCTGCAGGTGCTCGTGCGCGCGTGCGCCGCAGCCAATGACGCCAACGGCCAGTCGATCGCTTGGCGCGGCGGTTTTCGCCTCACCCGGGCGCGCCAGCGCTGCCGTGGCACTCGCCATCACGGTTGTCTTCATGAAGTCACGTCGATTCATGTCCGGCTCCAGGCTTCGGGCTACCGCCTCTTCTTCTTCGGCGTGGGCTTGACCGGCGCAGGCTGGTACTCGACCTGCGCGTTGCTCACGACGGCGATCGGCCGGCCTTCGGCGGTGAAGGTCTGCTGCCCGTCCATCTGCGTGACGACGAGCTTCTCGCCGAGCAGGCTCACGTCGTTCACCTTTTCGGGCACCTCAATGCTGACCAGCTCATTCCCGATCGGCGCCACGGCCTTCAGGCCGCCGGGGCCGGCACCGCCGCCCACGCGGTCGAACAGGTCCAATTCTCTGCGAAACTCCGTCTGCACAACGCCGCGGCCGAGCAGCGTGCCGTCGGGCGCGAGCGCGCCAATCGTCGCCGTCGCCCGCGTGTAGGCGCGGCCGGATTGCACCAGTGACGGAGACACCATCTGCCGGTTGTGCAGGTTGAAGCGCAGGATAGCCGTGCCCTTGTGCTTCGGCAAGTGCAGCAGGAAGCCGTTGGCCGGAACGCGTCCCACGTAGACCTCACAGAACCGGCGTCCCGACTTCACGCCCTGGCCGAGCGACTCGGGGCACGTGAGCGGGACGGGATCGGTCTTCGTGACGGGGGGCTTGGGCGCGGCCTTCTTCTTCGGTGGCGGCGCAGCGGCGAACGCCGCGGTCGCCAGCAGCGCGGCCAGGCCGGCCGTGAGCACTCGCCTCATCGCGCGTCAGTATACCCACCAGATGCCGAACGCCATCGTGGCAATCGTCACCGGGATCCCGACGCGCAGATAGTCACCGAAGCTCACGTGAACGTCCCGCTTGCGTGCGCCCTCGACGACGATGAGGTTGGCGATCGAGCCGAGCAGCGTGAGATTGCCCGACAGCGTGCTCGACATTGCCAGCGTGAGCCACCCCTGCTCCGGGTTGGGAAGCGTCGGCACCAGGTGCGACAGCAGCATCACCGAAGGCACGTTGCTGATCAGGTTCGCCAACAGGGCGGAGACGAGCGACAGGCCCCACACCGTGTGCACGCCGATCGGCCGCAGCCACTCGAACAGGTCCGCCGCGAGGCCCGCGTTGACCGCGCCTTCGACGACGACGAAGAGCCCGACGAACAGGACCAGGAGATCCCAGTCGATGCGGCTCCAGATCTTGCGCGGGTTGACGCGGCGCGTCACCAGCAGCGCCGCGGCGCCGACGGCGGCCACCAGCGCCGGCTCGAATCCGGCGAAGAAACCTATCAGCATGAAGGCGGCGACGCTGACGGTCTTCGCGAGCAGGGCCGATTGCGGGGCGCGCAGCGCGCGGTGCTGTTCGGGGGCCGCAGGCAGCACCACGACGCTGTAGTCGATGACGAAGAATCGGCCCCTGAATATCGACGCGATGATGGCGGTCTCGAGCAGCAAGCCGACGACGGCGACGGGGCCCATGGCTGCCGCGTAGTGCACGAACGACATCCGCGAGACGCTGCCGATGAGCATCTGCTGCGGGTTGCCGGTGATCGTGGCGACGCTGCCGATGTTCGATCCGGTCGCGAGCGCGAGGAGGACAGGGAGCGGGTTGAGCCGTCGCAACCGCGTCACTTCGATGACCACCGGTGTGAGCACGAGGCACACGGGGTCGTTGACGAACAGCGCCGAGAGCAGACCCGCCGCGGCGGACACGGCGAAGATGAGCGCGATCGGATTGTGCACGCGCCAGGCGACGTAGCGCGCGACGCGGGTGAAGAAGCCCGAGAGCTGCAGATGGGCGACGAGCACCATCATGCCGAACAGGAGCACCAGCGTCCGGAAGTTCACCGACTGCACGGCGGCGTCGAACGAGAGCCCGCCGAAGGCAACCATGAGGATGGCGCCGACCACGGCGGCGCCGGTTCGATCGAGCCGCAGGCCCGGCAGGCGGCCGAGCGCCAGCACCGCGTAGGTGCCGATCAGGATGAGTCCGGGGATGAGCACGGCGGCGTTCGTCCTTCGACACGCTCAGGACGAACGGATGTGTCGGGCCAAGCGGCGCGTTACTCGGCGACGCAGCCCGCGCCGGCCATGATCTCCATTGGCGTGGTGTTCAGCGCGGGACGGCGGATCAGCTCGAGGAACTCGCTCCGTGTGCGCGCGTTGTCGCGGAACGCGCCGAGCATCGCGCTGGTGATGGCCAGCGAGTTCTGCTTCTCGACGCCCCGCATCGACATGCACAGATGCGTGCCTTCCATGACGACGGCCACGCCGAGCGGCGCGATCTTCTGCTCGATGACCTCGGCCACCTGGTGCGTGAGCCGCTCCTGCACCTGCAGCCGCCGCGCGAAGACGTCCACGAGCCGTGGGATCTTGCTGAGGCCGATCACCTTCTTCTGCGGGATGTAGGCGATGTGGCACTTGCCGAAGAACGGCAGCAGGTGATGCTCGCAGAGGCTGTAGAAGTCGATGTCCTTGACGATCACCATCTCGCTGTAATCAACTGAAAACAGCGCGTTGTTGATGACCTCATCGATATCCGCCCTGTACCCGCTCGTCAGGAACTTCAGCGACTTCTCGACGCGCTTGGGTGTGTCCCGAAGGCCCTCGCGCAAGGGGTCCTCGCCCAGTTCCGCCAGCAGCCGCGAGACCAGTTCCTGCATCCCGGCATTGTACCAAATCGCCTTCTGGGCCCTGGCGGCGCTGGCCCTTTCCCGCCAGGGCCTGGCCGCCGAGGACCCGGATGTGTTGTATGCGCAGCGGGCCACCCTGGCGAAGGCCGTGCAGGCCGCCGCCATCTGGCAGGCCGCGCTCGACCGCAACCCGTCGGATTTCGACGCGGCGTGGAAGCGCGCGCGCGCGGGCTACTGGATCGGCGGCCACGAAACAACGCAGCCGGCACGCGACGCCGCGTACGAAGCCGCGATGGCGGCCGCACGCAAGGCCATCGCCGCGCACCCCGACAAGCCCGAAGGCCACTTCTGGCTCGCCGCGAACATGGGCGGCTACGCTCAGGATCACGGGATCCGCGGCGGCCTCAAGTACCGCGGCGACATCCGCGACGAGCTCGAGAAGGTCCTCACGCTCGATAAGGCGTTTCAGCAGGGATCGGCCGATCGCGCGCTGGGCCGTTGGTACTTCCAGGTGCCCGGGCTCTTCGGCGGCAGTAAGCGCAAGTCCGAAGAACATCTGCGGGCCGCTCTCGCCTACAATCCCCGCAGCATCGTCACCCGGTTGTTCCTCGCCGAGACGCTCGAGGCACTGGATCGGCGCAACGACGCCATCGCGGAGTTGCGGCAGATCGAGAGTCTGGCGCCCGACCCCGCGTGGATCCCGGAAGACACCGAGTTCAAGGCACAGGCGCGCGCGATGCTCGCGCGGCTGACTCAGGGGAAGTAGCACAGCTCAATTCCCAACTTCCAACTCCCAACTCCCAAAGAGCGGGCCTCGCGCAATCTCGCGTTGGAGGTTGGGGTTGGCGATTGGAAGTTGGGCCTTGGGAGTTGGGAGTTGACAAAGCGTCATTCGACGTCGCAGCGGCTCTCCATCCGCCATTCACGTCCAAGCTCGCGTGTCGCGCCCGTCACCTCGAACTGACCGCGCAGCCGGATATCGGCGCTCGACGCGCCCACCTGCAGCTCGAACTGGCCGGGCTCGACTCGGCGCTGATAGTTCATGCCTGTGAACGACAGCATGTCGGTCGGGATGTGGACGACGACGCGAGCAGAGGCTCCGGGGGCGAGCTCGACGCGCGAGAAGGCCTTGAGCTCCTTGACGGGACGCACCACCGACGCCACCAGATCCCGCACGTAGATCTGCGGCACTGCGACGCCGGCACGCGCGCCTGTGTTGCGCACGGTGAAATGGGCAACCACTGCGCCGGTGGCAGCGTCAATCGGGCCGCGGTCAATCGTCAGGTCGGCGAACTCGAACGTTGTATAGCCGAGGCCATGGCCAAACGGGTACCGGCTGCCGAAGTGCCGCGCGATCGGCGTGCCCGCGCTCTTCATCTTGTGGTTGTAGTAGTACGGCATGGCCCCGACGCTCCGGGGCACGGAGATCGTCAGCCGCCCCGACGGCTTGGCGGCGCCCGTCAGGATGTCCACGAGCGCGGGACCGCCCTCCTGCCCACTCGCAAACGTCATCACGAACGCCGCGACTTTGTCCTCGAGGCCGCCCAGGTTGTACGGACGCCCGCTCGACAGGACGACGACCACTGGGGTTCCCGAGGCGACAACCGCCTCGAGCAGTTGCTGCTGCACGCCCGGGAGATGGAGTGAATCGGCGTCCGAGCCCTCGCCGACGGTGCCGGTGTTGAAGAGGCCCGCGAGATCGCCGACACAGACAACGGCGAGGTCGGCCGCCTTCGCGGCCGCGACCGCGGCGGGGATGAGATCGGTCCGCTCCGAGACTGGCGACGGCTGATCGAGCGACGTGCTGGCCTCGACGTCGCCTGGGAAGACTGGTGAGCCGTACTTCCGCTGCTCGATGATGAAGCAGCCGCGCTCGTAGGCGACACGCCCGGTGCCGAACACGAGGTCGAACGCTGCCCGCGGCGTGACGACCTGCGACGCGGATTCGCCCGCGTCGTTCAGGATCAGGTGGACCGGGAAGCTGTAGCCGCAGAGCAGCGCCATCGGATCGTCGGCCGCCGGACCAATCAGGGCAATTCGCTGCCCCCGCGCCGGGTCGATCGGCAGAACGCCGTTGTTGCTGAGCACGACGATCCCCTGCCGGGCCACTTCGCGGGCGACTGCGACCGTGTCTGGCAACTGCAGCGCAATGGCGCACTCGTCCACGTACGGCTTCTCGAAGATCCCGAGGCGGAACTTCTCGCTCACGATTCGCCGGACGATCGCGTCGATCGTCTCCATCGTGATGAGGTCGCGCCGCACGGCCTCGCCCAACTGCGCCGTACAATCGTCGGCGGGCAGCTCGACGTCGAGGCCGGCGTTGAAGGCCAGCGCCGCCGCCTCGGCGCGGTCGAGCGCGAGATTGTGGTGCTGGTACAGCAGGCTGATGCCGATGTAGTCGGCGACGATCAGGCCGTCGAAGCCCCACTCCTCCCGGAGCACCTCGGTCAGCAGGCGGCGCGAGGCATGGCACGACTCGTTGTCGATGTCGTGGTAGGCGGGCATCACGGATCCAGGATGCGCCTGCTTCACCGCCATCTCGAACGGCAGCAGGAAGATGTCGTTCAGCTCGCGCCACCCGAGATGCACCGGTCCATGGTTGCGCGCGCCCTCGCTCCAGGAGTGCCCCGCGAAGTGCTTCAGCGTCGCGAGCAGATCGCGCGTCTGGCCTTGCAGCCCGCGAACGTACCTCGTGGCCAGGACCCCGATGAGATACGGGTCCTCGCCGAAGGTCTCCTCCGTGCGGCCCCATCGGACGTCGCGTGAGACGTCCAGCACGGGGGCGAGGCCCTGGTGGCAACCGACCGACCGGACCTCGCGGCCAATCGCCTCGGCGGCGCGCTCGATCAGGTCCGGGTTCCAGGTGGCGCCATAGGCGAGCGCCGACGGGAACATCGTGGCGCCGCGCGCCATCAGGCCGACGAGGCACTCCTCGTGCGACAGGGCTGGAATTCCGAGCCGAGTCTCCTCGCGCAGGAACTTTTGCAACCGGTTCAGCGCCCGCACGCCGGTACGCGCGTCAACGCCGTGGCTGCCGAGCGCTCGCGAAATCTGGCCCAAGCCATGACTGAGCGATCGTGTCACCACCTCCGGGTCGGTGCCCCCGGTGAAGTCGTCCTGGCGCGGACGGTGCCGCCCATCATCCGAGAGGATCAGCCACAGCGCGTGCATCTGCGCCGCCTTCTCCTCGAACGTCATGCGCGAGAGAAGATCGGAGGCCCGGGTCTCGACGGCCAGGCTCGCGTCCTGGTACGGATTCGACATGTGCGGGAGTATGTCCCAACTCCGTGTCCGGCGCGAACGCGTTCGTGATACCGTCGGCAGCCGTGGAGGGACACCGAGTGGCCGATGCGGCAGTGACGCGGAACGATGGAGGCGAGCGGCTGTCGGTGGTCGAGAAGGTCGGCTACGGCCTTGGCGACACGGCGGCGAACTTCATCTTCCAGACGATGGTGATGTTCCAGCTGGCGTTCTACACGGACACCTTCGGGATCACCGCCGCTGCTGCGGGAACCCTGCTGGTGGTGGTCCGCGTCTGGGACGCCATCTTCGATCCCATCATGGGCGTCGTCGCCGACCGCACGAACACGCGGTGGGGCAAGTACAGGCCCTGGGTGCTCTGGACCGCGGTGCCCTTCGGCGTCGTGGCCTTCCTCGCGTTCGTCACGCCGGACCTCTCGCCCGGTGGAAAGCTGGCGTACGCCTACATCACCTACATCGCGCTGATGATGGTGTACTCCGCGAACAACCTGCCGTATTCAGCGCTGAGCGGCGTCATGACGGGCGACCTCGGCGAGCGCACGAGCCTATCGTCGTACCGGTTCGTGTGCGCGATGATCGCGCAGCTCGTCATCCAGGGCCTCGCGCTGCCGATGGTGCACCACTTCGGCCAGGGCAACAACGCGAGGGGCTACCAGTTCACCATCGGCATCTTCTCGGCGCTGGCCGTGGTCCTCTTCTTCATCACGTTCGCCACGACGCGAGAGCGCATCCAGCCGCCGCCGAACCAGACAGCCTCCGTCGGCCAGCACTTCGCGGACCTCGTGAAGAACGGGCCCTGGCTCGTCATGTTCATCCTGACGCTGGTGCTCTTCATCACGCTCTCCATGCGCGGCAGCGTCGTGCCGTACTACTTCAACTACTACGCCGACAAGGCAAGCCTCGCGCGGCTGCTCGGCAGCTTTGGCGCCAACGTATCCGACGAAGCGGCCGTCGTCAGTCTCGCCTTCAGCGCCTTCAACGTGCTCGGCACGCTGGCGACGATCATCGCTATCTTCTTCTCGAAGGCCCTGGCGACGAAGTACGGCAAGCGGAACCTCTTCATCGCGGGCCTCGGCGGCACGATCCTCTTCACCGCGATCTTCGCGCTGCTGCCGGCAACGGCGGTGGCAGCGATGTTCGTGAGCGAAATCCTGCGGCAGTTCGCCTACGGCTTCACGATTCCGCTGCTGTGGGCGATGATGGCCGACGTCGCCGACTACTCGGAGTGGAAGACCGGGCGTCGTGCCACGGCCATCGTGTTTGCGGCCATCGTGTTCGCGCTGAAGGCGGGGTTGGGCTTCGGTGGCGCGATCACCGGCTACGTGCTGTCGCTCTACGGCTACGTGCCCAACGTGGCGCAGTCGGCGTCGGCACTCGACGGCATCCGGCTGACGATGGGCGCCTTCCCGGCGATCACCTTCGCGATGTGTGCGGCCTGCCTGTTCTTCTACGTCATCGACAAGCGGACCGAGATCCAGATGACGAGCGAGCTGGCGGTCAGGCGCCAGAAGTACAACGCCTGAGTTCACCGGTTCAATCGATAGGCACCCACAGTCCTGGCGTCTTGAAGGTCCCACCCGAGCACCTTCAGGACGTCGGGCGGCGCCGGGGCCCGTGTCGTACCGGGCAGCGGACCCTGCGGTTCGTAGCGACCGAGCTCTGGACTCTTGAAGACGGACCGCGGCGACAGGTCGAGCGACTGACCGTGAGCCTCGAATGCGGGCGCAAGCGCACGGAACTCGTCGAGCGAGGCCGCCGATGTCAGGCACGTGTCGGTGGCGGCCGGACTCCACGTGACCAGCGGGCCGGGCTTCGCGTCACTGCCGTCCGCCATCTTCGTCGCCCGCACGTAGACATTCCCGTCTACGGTTGCCGCCTGTGCGTGTGAGAGCTTCTCGCAGAGAGCCTTCGGCTGCTCGAATCGCACCAGGGGCTGCGTGTAGGCGTCGGCTGCCACCAGCAAGTTGTTGACGAAGACGTGCCCCTCGCGCTCCTCCACGCCGGGACCGGTGGACGGGTGCCACCCGAAGTGATCGCCCGTCGCGCTGCGTTCGTTGCGCTCGAACGAGGCCGCCGTATCCACGAACGTGTTGTTGTAGAGACGCACATCCGCGGAGTTCAGCACGCGCACGCCCTTGTTGCAGCGGACGAACACGTTGCCGGCGACGATGGCGCCGCGGGAGATCTCGAAGAAGAAGCCGTCCTGGGCGTTTTCGATCCGGTTGTTCACGAACACGGCATCGCGGTTCCCCACGTCGTACCAGATGCCGTTCGAGTCGGGATTGTCGATGACCAGGTTGTCGCGGCACGTCACTCGACGCGTCTGGTTGAAGATCTTGACGGCGGCCGGGTAGTACCCGGTCAATCGCTCGACGTTGTTCCGCCGGATGATGTTCCGCTCGAGCAGTACGTCGGACGACCCAATCACGTAGATGCCTTCCGTGCTGGTGTCGCTGATGAGCGAGTTGCGGATGACGAGGCCGTCCCCGCGGAAGTAGCCGGCCACGCGCGAGCAGAACGTGATCGTGACGTTCTCGAGTACGGTGCCAACGACTTCCTTGCCGAAAGTGGACGGATCGGCCAGGCCGACCGGCTCGTCAGTGGGCTCGTCGGCAGAGGTGAACTGCCGCTTGCCTTCGACCTCGAGGGCCCGGTAGGCATACTGCGTGAAGGTGATGCCGCGGATGGTCGGCCCCTTGCGATCCGACGTCTTGTCGTGGACCGCCAGGCTCGTGCGGACCAGCGAGCTGTCGAACGAGGTGATCTCGACCTGCCGCCCCGTGGGATCGACGCCGATGTAGACCTGGCCCTTGTCGTAGTCGATGTAATACGAGTTCTCATCGACCTCGCCTTCCCACCCGGCCGACTGCAGCATGCGGCCGTCGACGAAGACCATGTCGTTGTTGAACCTGTGGAGCGGCGTCCGCATGCCCTCACGATCGCGCTGCCACCACCCAAGGGGCTTGGCGGGAAACAGCGTCGCCCACGACGTCTTCCACAGCTTGTTTCGAAGCGGCTGCCAGCTTGTGGCCACCTGCGTGCCCTTGAGAACGGGCCGCTCGTCCCGGTAGGGTTGAAGCGTGATGCCCTGGTTCAGGACAAGCCCGCCCGTGCGATAGATGCCACCCCGCAGGATCACCGCATCACCCGTCACGACCTGCGCAATGGCCGACTCCAGCGTGGTTGGCTGGGGCAGCGTACCTGGCGCATCGGAACGGCCGTCGGGCGCGACATAGTAGACGTGCGACGCCGCAGGTACTTCGTAGGTCCGCTGGATCGGACCGTACGGACCGCCGGATGGCTGCGCCGCAAGCGGCGCCGCGGCGAACACCGTGATAAGGAAGACCCCTGTCAGCAAGCGCATCATGTGTCCTTCAGTGAACGAAGACGCGGATACCATATACCGTCTGACGGTGCGGAGATCCCATCCATGTCACGAACCCTGATCGTCCTTCTCCCTCTCATCGCGGCAGTGGCAGCGCTGGCCGCCGACTCGCCGATCGCTCTGAAGGACGTCGCTCCGCCGGCACTGAAGATTGGCGTCGCCATCAACCAGGCGTTGAGCGACCAAAGCGACCCGGCCGGCGTCGCAATTGTCGTCCGCCAGTTCAACGCGATCAGCCCCGAGAATCTGCTGAAGTGGGGGTCGGTGCATCCCGTGTCAGATCGGTACAACTTCGAACCCGCCGACCGATACGTCGAGTTCGGCCGCAGCCACGGGATGTTCGTCGTGGGGCACGTGCTGTTGTGGCACCAGCAGACGCCCGCGTGGGTCTTCGCCAGTGAGGCCGGTGCGAAGGTCACTCGTGAGGTACTGCTCGCCCGACTGAAGGACCACATCACCACGGTCGTCGGGCGCTATCGCGGGAAGATTGGCGGCTGGGACGTCGTCAACGAGGCGCTCGAAGACGACGGGAGCCTGCGGCATACGCCGTGGCGCGACGCGATCGGAGACGACTTCATTGAGAGGGCCTTCGAGTTCGCGCACGAGGCCGACCCGGACGCGGAACTCTATTACAACGACTACAACCTCTGGAAGCCCGCCAAGCGGGACGCGGCGATTCGGCTCGTGCAGGGCTTGAAGGCCAAAGGGATGCGCGTCGACGGGATTGGCGAGCAGGGCCACTGGGGCATCGAGGAGCCGCCGCTCCACATGATCGACGAGACGCTCGCGGCCATACACACGGCGGGGGTCCAGCCGCTCATCACAGAGCTCGACATGGACGTGCTGCCCCGCGACCCCGAGATGTGGGGCGCGGACTTGTCGAAGAAGACGCAGATCAAGGCGGCGACCAACATCTACCCCGACGGGCTCCCGGAAGCGATGCAGCAGAAGCTCGCACGTCGCTACGCCGACGTGGTCGCGCTGTTCCTGAAGCATGGCGTCCGGCGCGTGACCTTCTGGGGGCTCACCGACCGAATGTCGTGGCTGAACAACTTCCCCATTCCGGGTCGCGTGAACTATCCCCTGCTGTGGGATCGGAACCTCAGGCCAAAGCCCGCATTCGATGCGGTCGCGGAGGTTTTGAGAAAGGCGACGGTCGCTGGCAAGTGACCGTGGCACCAGGCACGGTCACGTCGTTTCAATGGCCATTGCCATCCCCATGCCGCCGCTCACACACAGAGTGGCGAGTCCCAGTCGCGCCTTCTGCGCGCGGAGGGCATGGACGAGCGTGACCAGAATGCGCGCACCGGTGCAGCCAATCGGGTGGCCGAGCGCGATGGCGCCGCCGTTGACGTTCAGCTTCGCGGGATCGATCGGCAGATCGCGCAGCACGGCAATCACCTGCGGCGCGAAGGCTTCATTCAACTCCACGAGATCGAAATCGTCGAGCCGCAGCGAGAGTTTCTCGAGCAGCGCTCTCACCGCCGGCACGGGCCCGATGCCCATGCGTCTCGGATCGACGCCGGCGCTCGTCCAGCCGACGATGCGTGCGAGCGGCTGAAGACCGTGATCGCCGACTGCCTTAACGCCTGCCAGGACGACGGCGGCGCCGCCGTCGGTGATCCCTGACGATGACCCCGCGGTGATGATGCCGGGCCGCCCGTCGAACTCGAAGACCGGCGCCAGCTTCTTCAGTCCCTCGATCGTCGTGTCGCCCCGCGGGTACTCGTCGGCATCCACGATGCGCGGCCCCTTGCGATCGTCGACCGTTACCGGCGCAATCTCGGCGCCAAACGCGCCCGCTGCGATGGCACGCGCGGCCTTCTGCTGACTCTCCAGCGCGAACCGATCGGACTCCTCGCGCCCGATGCCCATCTCTCGGGCGACCAGCTCCGCCGTCTCTCCCATCACCATGTCGCAGAGCGAGCAGCGGAAGCCGTCGCGGTACATCGCGTCGACGAGCGCGAAGTGGCCCATCTTGTGGCCCCACCGCGCGTCGCTGGCGTCGAGCATGTAGGGCATGCGGCTCATCGACTCGATGCCGCCCGCAAGGACGACCTCTGCCTCGCCGAGCGCAATCGACCGCGCACCGGACGCCACGGCCTCGAGGCCCGACGCGCATGCCTTGTTGATCGTCGTCGCCGGCACGCGGTCCGGCAGGCCCGCGCGTCGACCGACCTGGCGCGCAGGGTTCGGCCCCGACCCCGCCTGGCGCGCGTGTCCAATCGCCACTTCGTCGACGAGTTCGGCCGCGACGTTCGCGCGCTCGAGTGCCTTTCGTGCGGCGATTCCCCCCAGCTCGGCGGGGTGGACATCGCGAAATGCGCCGCCATAGCGGCCGATCGGCGTGCGGGCGGCACTCACGATGAAGACCGGTGACGGGAGCATCCGGCAATTCTAGTGGGGTCAGACGCTGTAAAGCGTTCGAAGCGGCCTTTACAGCGTCTGACCCCATTGTGGGCGGCGGGGACGGATCGACAGGACGTGGTGACGAATGCCTTGGAACTGAGGCAAAACGGCCCACCTTGCGCCAGGTCACGGTCCCGCAACAGTTCGAGACTTTGGAGAGTGCCGCGGTGTCGATCCCGATTTCCGGTCAGCCGGGACCACCTGCACGGTCGCTCATCAACCTCATCGTCTTGTCGTCACGGTGTTCGTCACGGGGATTGGCCCTTCGCCCCTGACCGGGCTCGACTCACGGACGCCACAGTGGACTGCGAAGTGGTGGGACGAGCCGCATGTGCGCGGCACGGGAACTGCGACTGATCCCACTCCGACCGACGCCCGTCGATCGCCCCGTGACAGACCGCGTTGCGGGGATGGGAGAGCGCAGGCGCGTGATGAATTGCGGCCGCGCGGCGTTCTCCAGCGGGCGTTCATGACCGCGAAAGGAGCATCGGAGATGACAGTCCTCACTTGGCGAACCGGCCCCCGGCGGTTCGTAATGGCCGCGGTGGCGCTCATTGCGCTCGCCTCGGTGCCCGCGCTCGCGCAGGAGCGCTTCAGCGGCCTCACTGGCACCGTGAAAGACGCCAGCGGCGCTGTGCTACCTGGCGCGACGGTGACCATCACCAACAAGGAAACGGCGAAGGTCTACACGGCCGTGTCGGGCGGCGACGGCGTCTATCGCGTGCTCGATCTCGAGCCTGGACGCTACAGCGTGAAGTTCGAGCTCGCCGGCTTCCAGGCCGGTGAGTACCCGGACGTCGTGCTGCTGCTCGGCAAGACTCTCACCATCGACTCCGCGCTGAAAGTGGGCGGCGTAACGGAGGCGGTGAGCGTGACGGCGGAGTCTCCGCTCATCGACACCAAGAACACCACCATCGCGCACAACGTGACCTCCGAGGAGTTCGAGCGCATTCCGAAGGGCCGCAGCTTCCAGAACCTGGCCTGGTCGTCGCCGTCGGTGAACACCGGCGACATCGAGGGCGGAATTCAGGTGAACGGCGCCAGCGGCGCGGAGAACTCGTTCACGGTGGACGGCGTGACGACCAACAGCCTGGTTGACGGCCGATCGCGCCAGGACGCCGTCTTCGAATATCTGCAGGAAGTCCAGGTGAAGACCGGTGGCATCAGCGCCGAGTACGGCGGCGCCCTCGGTGGCGTCATCAGCGCGGTCACCAAGTCGGGCGGCAACGCCTACCACGGCGAGGCCCACTACTACTACACGGGCTCCGGCACGAGCGCCAACGCCGTCAAGCGCCTCGTGCTCGATCCGGCCGACGATGTCACCGTGAAGTACACACAGGACGTCGAACAACCGAACAACCGCCACGACGTCGGCGGATCGATTGGCGGGCCGATCGTGAAGGATCGCCTGTTCTTCTACGGATCGTGGGCGCCGCGCTACGTCCGCCGGTCGAACGACTACCTGTTCGCCGGAGGCGACACCGACACGATCGATCAGAAGCAGACGATCAACAGCGCGTTCGGCAAGGTGAGCTACGACCCGACCAGCCGCCTGCGAACCAGCTTCGCCACGTTGTGGACGCCCATCTCGTCCACCGGGACGCTGCCGGCGTACAACGGCATGCTGCCGAACCAGATCTCCAGCTCGAGTGCGTCGAACCAGATCCAGAAGACGCGCGGGTTCGATAGTCCGCAGAAGAGCTACTCGGGCACGTTGGACTACACGCTGACCAATACCTCGCTCATCAGCGTCCGCGCGGGCCTGTTCGACGACAACTACAAGGACACAGGCGTTCCGACGTTCAGCAGCGTGACGTACCAGTCATCAACGCTCTCGGGCCCGCCGCTGGACTATCCCATTCCAGCCGATCTGCGCGGGGGCGTCGGCTTCCAGAATTCGCCGCGCATTCAGCTGGCGAACTTCGACCACACCAAGCGCGGGTACATCAACACCGACTTCATCAAGGCGTTCAACGCGGGCGGCGCGCACAACCTGAAGGCCGGCTTCGGCTACCAGCACTCGTCGAACGACGTGGACTACACCTACCCGGGTGGCGGCTACGTGTTCGTCTGGTGGGACAAGTCGTTCCAGAGCAACGCCACCGGGATCACCGACCGCGGCCCGTACGGCTACTACGAAGTGGACGACTTCGGCACGCGCGGCAAGGCGTCATCGGACATCTGGTCGCTCTACATCCAGGACCAGTGGTCGATGGACAAGCTGACGCTGAACCTCGGCCTGCGGACGGAGCGTGAGACGATCCCCTCATTCCGCACGGACATCGCGCCCTATGCGATCCGCTTCGGGTTCGGCGACAAGATCGCGCCGCGCCTGGGCGCCAGCTACGACCTGAAGGGCGACGGCCGCGTCAAGCTGTATGGCAACTGGGGCCGCTACTTCGACTGGACGAAGTACGAGCTGGCGCGAGGCGGGTTCGGCGGCGACATCTGGCACGTGCGGTATCGCTCGCTGGACACGACCGACGTGTTCAACCTGTCGGGCACGAACATGCCAGGCCGCGATCTGTGGGACCCGTCGGTGTCCGACAGCTTCCGCGACTTCCGCATCCCGAACTTCGATTCGACCGATCCGGACCTGAAGCCGATGAGCCAGGACGCCTTCAACGCCGGCGTCGAGTATCAGCTCAAGGCCAACGCCATGCTGACGGTCAACTACACGCACACCAGCCTGCGCCGCACGATCGAAGACATGGGCGTGCTGGTGAACGGCAGCGAGGAATACAAGTACGTCAATCCCGGCGAGGGCATCGCAGTGACGATGAACCCGTCGGGCCTGACGCCGGTGTTCAACACGCCGAAGCCGAACCGGACGTACGACGCGCTCGAAGTCGCACTGGAGAAGCGGTTCTCGAACAACTGGTTCGCCAGCGCGAGCTACGTCTACAGCCGGCTGTATGGCAACTACGCGGGCCTCGCCAACTCAGATGAGATCGCGACGCCCACCACGGGCCGCTCGTCGGCGACGACGCAGCAGCAGGCGGGCACCATCGCGCGCGCCGGCAGCAGCGCCAACCGCGCGTGGGATCTCGACGAGCTGGTGTGGGACAGCCACGGCAACCTCGACGTGCTCGGCCGGCTCGCCACGGATCGTCCAAACGTGGTGAAGCTGTACGGCTCGTACATGCTGCCCTTCGGGACGCAGGTCGGCGCGTTCTTCTATGCCGGCAGCGGCACGCCGGTCAGCCGGACCGTGTACAGCGTGAACAACATCCCGCTGTTCGTGGACGGCCGCGGCAGCCTGGGCCGCACGCCGATGCTCACGCAGACCGATCTCCTGGTGTCGCACGACATCAAGATGGCTGGCAGCAAGCGGATGCGGTTCGAGGCCAACATCCAGAACCTGTTCAACCAGAAGACGGCGCGCCACATCTTCGACAGCCTGAACCGCCCGCGGCGGACCAGCTCGGAGATCAACCTGGCGAACACGAACCTGGCGAACGGGTACGACTACAACGCGCTGATTGCCGCGACGCCCGACGGCGCCAACGCCATCGATC
>Ga0310810_10003733_pt1 | contig 16688 bp, 15 predicted proteins | sample NCmetagenome_FD_207641 | JGI IMG/M metagenome (GOLD analysis project Ga0310810, IMG submission 207641) | Soil microbial communities from experimental microcosm in Duke University, North Carolina, United States - NC | ecosystem: Engineered > Artificial ecosystem > Soil microcosm > Unclassified ... | reverse complement strand
GCGCGCGCCGAGAAACCCGGCCGACCACGCGCGCGGAATCAGATCGCCGACGGCTTCCAGCAGATCGCGAACCCCGGCGACCGTCGTCCGCTCGTCGAAACCCGCCTCCTCGACCGTGGCGCCGACGAGCAGCGTGCCGTCGTTCCACGGCACCAGGTAGCAACGGTCGGACCAGGTCACGCGACGCACCGACGGCCCGGTCCACGCGAGATGCAGCAACTGGCCGCGGACGGGCCGCACCGGCAGGCGATCGGTGATGCCCTCGATCTCGATGCTCGCGGACCAGCTGCCGGCCGCAAGAACAACGCTGCCGCACGGCAGCCGGCCGCGATCGGTTTCGACGACGAGATCGCCGTCCTGCCGGGCGATGCGCCGCACGCGGCTCTTCTCCACGACCTGCGCGCCGTGCCGGCGCGCCGCGGCCGCGCGCGGGCGGCGTCCACGAGCTCGGCCGCCACGCCGCGCGCGCCGAGAATCGCGGCCGTGCGGCTCATCCGTTCGACGCCGGCGGCATCCGTCGCGACATCGAGCGTGCCGGTGCGCCGGTACGGAATCGAATAGCCGCTGTCGGCGGTCGTGCGCGCGACGAACTCGTCGAAGAGATCGAGGCTGCGAACGGTCAGCGGGAGGAGCGGCGAGCCCTCGCGGGCCTCGATGAACGGGGCGAGGATGCCGGCGCTCGCCTGGGTCGCGCCCTGTCCCGCCGCGCGCTCGTCCACCACTTCGACGCTGGCACCCCGCCGGGCAAGCTCATGCGCAACGGCGCAGCCGACGACGCCGGCGCCGATCACGACGACGTCGTGGGAGCGGCCCATCCGGAAATCTTATCGCGACGCCGCGATCCGCGGGCACGTTTGCCGTTGACCCGGCAGGGGCAATTGACGATACTCCTGCGCCGGTCTTCGTCTGACGGGAGGCCTTCCATGACCATGACTTCTCCGAGCGTATTGACCCAGGACCTCCTCGATCGCTGCCGCGATCGAGCGCCCCTCTACGACCGTGAAAACCGCTTCTGTCAGGAGGATTTCGACGACCTGAAGGCCGCCGGCTATCTACGCATGGCGATCCCGCGCGAGTTCGGCGGGCTCGGCATGACGCTCGCCGAAGTCGGACGCCAGACGCGCCGGCTGGCGATGTACGCGCCCGCCACGGCTCTCTGCATCAACATGCACAACTACTGGGTCGGCACGGCAGCCGACGTCTGGCGCAGCGGCGACAAATCGGTCGAGTTCATCCTGCGCGAAGCCGCCGCCGGCGAGGTGTTCGCGGCGGGCCACGCCGAGCAGGGCAACGAGACGTCGCTCATCATGTCGATCACCAAGGCCGAAAAAGTGCCGGGCGGGTACAAGTTCACCGGACGCAAATCGTTCGGCAGCCTGACGCCGGTCTGGACGCGCCTGGGCCTGCACGGCATGGACCTGAGCGATCCGACGGCGCCAAAGGTGGTCCACGCGTTCCTGCGCCGCGACGCCGGCGGCTTCACGATCAAAGAGACCTGGGACGTGATGGGCATGCGCGCGACGCGCAGCGACGACACGATCCTCGAGGGCGCGTTCATTCCCGACGACCACATCGCGCGCGTCGTGCCGGCGGGGCTCGCCGGCGCCGACTATTTCGTCCTCGCGATCTTCGCGTGGGCGCTGTTCGGCTTCTCGAACATCTACTACGGCCTCGCCCGCCGCGTCGTCGACCTGACGATCGATCACATCAAGAACAAGGGATCGATCGCGCTGACGCGATCGATGGCCTGGCACCCCTACGCGCAGTTCGACGTGGCGGAGATGGTGATCGCCCTCGAGGCGATGCTCGCGCAGATCGAGGCGATGACGGGCGACTGGTCGTCGGGCGTCATGCACCCGGACTGGCCGATTAAGATCGTCGCGACCAAGTACAACGTGGTCGAAAACGCGTGGAAGATCGTCGACCGCGCGATGGACACGTCGGGCGGCTTCGGGATGTTCAAGAAGTCGGAAATGGAGCGCCTCTTTCGCGACGCGCGCGCCGGCCGCTTCCACCCCGCGAACTCGCAGCTCACGCACGAGCTCATCGGCAAGCTCGCGCTCGGCCTCAACCCGGACGAGACGCCGCGCTGGGGATAGACAGTCGCAAGTCGGCAGTCGGAAGTCGCCAGGCTCAGTCGCCGGTCGGCGGTCGCAGTCGCCAGTGGCGGTCTGGGTCGCCGGAGTCAGCGGCTCAGCATCTTGAAGGCGACTTTCGTCCACTCGTTGTTTCGGAAACCTCGGATGCACCATAGCTGCGCGAGCGGCTCGATGGCTCGGGCCGCTTTCGCGGTGCCCATGTCGGCGGGCTCCCAGCCGAACTGCTCGATGATGCGTGCGACCGCGGCCTTCGCTCCTTCGTCGTTGCCGCAGTAGAACATCGTCGGCCGCGCGGCGCCGAAGTCGGGGTTGACCATCAGCGCGGCGCCGATGCTGTTGAAGGCCTTCACGAAGCGCGCATCGGGGAAGTCGCGCTGCAGCTGTTCCATCAGGGAGTCGTTCGGCCCCGTGAAGAAGCGGATGACGCCGTCCTCGGGCGGCTCGGCGGTGATCGGGTTGGTGGCGTCGAGCACGAGCTTGCCGGCCAAATTCGAGGCGCCGGCCTCCTCGAGCGCGGCGCGGGCGGCCAGCCCCTTCACGGCGAGCACGAGCGCCTCGCTCCACGCAGCGACCTCGGCGGAGGCGCCGGCGGCGATGCCGGTCTTCGCGGTGAAGTCGGCCAGCTTCGCCGGCGATCGGGAACCGATCCGGACGTCGTAGCCGTGCTTCTTCAAACCGGCCGCCAGGGTCTGCCCCACGGTCGCCGAGCCGATCACGCCGATTCTCATGCGGGACCTCCTGAAGTCGAAGCGGCGAGTGTGACGCGCGCAGGTGCGCCGCGGATCACCCGAACGGGTGATCGCGGCTCGGCTGAAGCCTCGCGCTACACGGCGTTGCCATCGACCGGCGGCGCCAGCTCGCGCAGGCGGCCGTCGCGCAGGCCGTAGATCCAGGCGTGCACCGACACCGGCTGGAACCGGGCCCAGGCGTCCTGCACGATCGTGGTCTCCGCCGCGTGGCGCGCCTGCGCGAGCACGTTCAGCTCGCAGAGACGATCGGCGCGCTGTTCGTCCGTCAGCCCGGCGAGATCCGCGGCGCTGACCCGCTCCACGTCCTGCACGTGGCGAAGCCAGTTGTCGATCAGGCCGAGCTTGTCGCGCGTCAGCGCCGCCTTGATGCCGCCGCAGCCGTAGTGGCCGCAGACGATGACATGGCGGACGCGGAGGACGTCGACCGCGTATTGCAGCACCGAAAGGCAGTTCAGATCGGTGTGCACGACGAGGTTCGCCACGTTCCGGTGCACGAACATCTCGCCCGGCAGCAGGCCCACGATCTCGTTCGCGGGAACGCGGGAGTCCGAACAGCCAATCCAGAGGTATTGCGGCGTCTGCTGCGCAGCCAGGCGCGGAAAGAAGGCGGGGTCGCGCGCGGCCAGCCCTTCCGACCACGCGCGGTTGTTGTCGAAGAGCTGCTTCAGCATGGCACGTGACGCTGCGCGTTTCGCGCGCAGGCGGCGACTCAATTGTAAATGGCGAATGGCTGGCGGCGGATCGATCTCAACGCACGCGCACGGCCGGCGGCTGGAGCGTGCTGGGGCACGGCGTCAGGAACCCGACGCCGCGGCCGGTCACCGAACTCGTCGAAGGAACCTGCGTCACGCACAGGCTGCTCAGGATGGGAGGCGCGACCATGCCATGCCGTCCGTGACGTCCGCGATGAGATTCGACCGGGACGCCCACGGGCGCGAAGTAGGGAACGGGCACCATGCTTTCGGGCGCCGCGGCCTCCTCGTCGGGCGCAGCATTCGGACGATCCGGCCCGTGGCCGACGACGACGATCTGGGGACCGGGGGCGCTGGTGGCGGCGAGGTTGGCCAGGCGCATCTCGTTCTCCGCGCGGATCGCCTGCTCGGCCTCGCCGCGGCCGCTCTTCAGCATCGCGAGGATCACGGGCTCGGTCACGCCGTCGGCCTGCAACGCCGCCAACTGCGCGGCGTCGATCGTGAAGATCGACTTGTCGCGCTCGATGAGCGCGAGAATCACCGGCTCGGCAACGCCGGCCCTGGTGAGAGCGACAATGTCCTCGACCGTGGCGGCCCGGACGGGAGCGGCAGCGCCCAGGGTGAACAGCGCGAGGAGAACGATCAGGACGCGGCGCATAACGGTTATTTTAGGTGCAACGTTCCGGCCATTGGTGCCGCGCGTTTCGGCGGAACATGTCGGTGGCCGGCGCGGGCGTCTGCTCTCGGCCAAGGACAGGCCATCACTGGAACAGGACAGCGCGGCTGATGAGGCCAGGCTGTAACCGACTCGCCTGCAGTCGTTTAGGGCGAACGGCCGGGTCCACGGCCGGGCACGACGCTTGCGAAGGCCCGTAAGGTTCCACAAGGAGCAGGGTTTTCATGTTCTCTCAGAAACTCGCGTTCGTCGGGCTGTTCGTCGCGTGCGTCGCGGCGGCTGGCGGCGGAGGCTATCTCGCGATGCGACAGAGCGCCGTGCCGGCGCCGGCATCAGCCGCGGCAGCACCGTCGTCCACAGCGGCTCCGGCTCCCTCGGTCGCCCCGGCCCCGCCGGCAGATGACCCCGCGCCTCGAAGCACCGCGGAGGAATCAGCGGCGGCGGCTCCCGAGGCAGACTCGCCGGCCCCGATCCGGACGCGCCCGGAAACGGTCAGAGCGCCGGAGCGTTCCCGGGCGGCGGCCTCGCCGGAGGCATCGCGCCCGGTGAGGAGCCTGCCCGCAATCCACACGCCTGCGGCGGCTCCGGTCCAAGCCTCGCAGGTGCCGCCGGCGCCTGTGGCTGCCCCGGTCGAGCCGATTCCGGCGACGAAGGCCACCGACCAGCTCGCACAGGAGTTGCCGCGCGCGCCAGAACCGCCGCAGCGCGAGTTCGAAGAGGTCGTCGTGCCGGCCGAGTCGGTCATCGGCCTGCAGACCGAAACGCCGCTCTCGAGCGATCGCGCCCGCGTCGAAGATCGGGTGGAAGCCCGCGTGACGCGCGACGTGCGGGTGAGCGGACGGATCGCCATACCGGCCGGCGCGAAGGCCATCGGATCGGTCACCCAGGTCGACCGCGGCGGCAAGTTCCGTGAACGGGCACGGCTCGCCGTCCGGTTCCACACCCTGGTCCTCACTGACGGCACACGTCTCCCCATCAACACCGAAACCATCGTGCGCGAAGGCGCCGAGCCCGATGCCGCGAAGAAGGTCGGCGGCGGCGCGGTGGGCGGCGCCATCCTCGGGGCCATTCTGGGCGGCGCCAAGGGCGCGGCCATCGGTGCGGCGGCGGGCGCCGGCGGCGGCGCGGCCGTGCAGATGGCCGGCGACCGGAGCGCTGTGTCGCTGCCGCCGGGCACGCCGCTCACGGTCCGGATCATCGCTCCGGTCACGATCGCGCTCGACAAGGAGTAGGATCAGCGGACATTGGAGCACGCCATGCGACGCATCATGTGGACCGCGGCGGTGTTCGTGGCGCTCGTCGCGGCTTCCGGCGCGCAGCAGACCTCCGTCCCGGGCGTCACCAACTTCCGCCAGGTCGAGACGACGGTCGCGTGCGGCGGCGTCATTACGCCGGCCGCGGTCGCCGAGCTGAAGGATCGCGGCTTCAAGTCGATCTTCGACCTGCAGCTGCCCGACGAGAAGAACGCCGACATCCCGGGCGAGGCCGCCGCGGCGAAAGACGCCGGGCTGGCGTTCGTCCACGTCCCGTTCAGCCCGTCGGCTCCGAACCCGGCGTCGGTGGAGACCTTCCTCGAGGAAGTCCGGCGGCCGGAGAACACGCCGGCCTTCATCCACTGCGCGGGCGGGAACCGCGCCGCCGGCTTCTGGATGATCAAGCGCGTGCTCGTGGACAAGTGGGACGTCGAGCGCGCCCAGAAGGAAGCCGAGGCGCTCGGCCTCTCGAGCGCCGGGATGAAGCAGTTCGTCCTCGACTACATCGAGAAGCACAAGGGCTGACGCCCGTCGCCCCGCCGCATGGACGCCGACGAGTTCCGACAGAGCGCGCACGCGCTCGCCGACTGGATCGCCGATTACCTGGAGCACGCGGAGCGCTATCCCGTGCTGGCGCGCGTCACGCCGGGATCGATTGCCGCGTCGCTTCCGGCCTCGGCGCCGGAAGACCCCGAGCCGTTCTCCGCGATCATGGCGGACTTCGAGCGCGTGCTGCTTCCCGGCCTCACGCATTGGAACCACCCCGGTTTTCTCGCCTACTTCGCCATTACAGGCAGCGCGCCGGGCGTCCTCGCGGAGTTCCTCTCGGCGGCGCTCAACCAGCAGGCGATGCTCTGGCGGACGTCGCCGGCGGCCACCGAGCTCGAGGCGGTCTCGCTCGGCTGGCTGCGGCAGCTGATCGGCCTGCCCGCGGCGTTCGAGGGCGTCATCTACGACACGGCCTCGATCGCAACGATGCACGCGCTCGTCGCGGCCCGCGAGGCCCACGTCGCCGGCGTGCGCGCGAAGGGGCTCGCCGGACGCGCCGACGTACCGCGGCTGCGCGTGTACTGCTCGGACCAGACGCACTCGTCGATCGACAAGGCGGTGATGGCCATCGGCCTGGGCCACGAGTCGCTGCGCAAGATCGAGAGCGACGATGAGTACCGGATGCGGGCCGACCGGCTGCGCGAGGCGATCGCGTCCGATCGCGCCGCCGGATGGCTGCCCATCGCGGTCGTGGCCACGGTCGGGACGACGTCCACGACGAGCATCGATCCCGTGCCGGCCATCGCGGCGATTTGCGAGGCCGAGGGGCTCTGGCTGCACGTGGACGCCGCGTACGGCGGCGTGGCGGCGATGCTCGGCTCGCACGCCCGCGTCCTCGACGGCGCGGAACGGGCCGACTCGCTCGTCGTCAATCCCCACAAGTGGCTGTTCACGCCGTTCGACCTGAGCGCGTTCTACTGCCGCCGGATGGACGTGCTGCGCGCCGCCTTTTCGCTCACGCCCGAGTACCTCCGCACGAACGATCCGCCGGAGGCGCGCAACCTGATGGACACCGGCGTGCAGCTCGGACGACGGTTCCGCGCGCTCAAGCTCTGGATGATCCTGCGGTCGTTTGGCGCGAAGCAGCTCCGGACGCACCTCGCGTCGCACATGGAGCTCGCGCAGGCGCTGGCCGCGCGCATCGATGCCGATCCCGATTTCGAACGCCTCGCCCCGGTTCCCTTCAGCGTCGTCTGCTTCCGATCCCGTCCCGCCGGGCGGGACATCCCCGACGCGGTGCTCGACGCGGTGAACGAGCGCGTGATCGACGCCGTGAACGCGACGGGCGAGGTCTTCCTGTCGCACACGCGGCTCAAGGGGCGGCTTGCGCTGCGGATCGCGATCGGCCACCTGCGGACGTCGGCGCGCCATGTCGATCGCGCGTGGGATCTGGTGCGCGAGTACGCGGCGCGCGAGTGGCAGGCGCAGACGATTTAGCAGCTCGACCGTCCTCTGCGGGCGGCGGCTTTCCCGCTATTTCCCGGCAATTTACGGGCATCGCGCTTGCACCCTTACGGTAGCGAAGCCCGAGCGATGGCTCGGCTGAGCTAAGGAGCGTGACGAAATGGGACGTGTGTTCAAAGCTCTCCTCGTCGTGGCCTCGGCGGCGCTGATCTCCGCACCGGTCGACGCGCGAGCTGAGGGATACGTCAGCCCCTGGGCTGGCGTGAACTTCGCGGGCGGCGGCGTCGACAACGGACGCGGATCGTTCGGCGTGCAGGCCGGCGGCATGGGCGCCGGCATCATCGGCGGCGAAGTCGATTTCGGGTACAGCCCGAGCGCGTTCGGGACCCAGAACGACTTCGGCAATAACAGCGTCATCGATCTGATGGGGAACGTGATCGTCGGCATCCCGGTCGGCGGCACGATGGGCGCCGGCTTCCGGCCGTTCGTCACCGGCGGCGTCGGGCTGATCCGGACGCAGATCGACGGCGGCAGCACGTTCAACGTGTCCTCGTCCAACAACGAATTCGGCTACAACCTCGGCGTCGGCGCGATGGGGTTCTTCAACGACCACGTGGGGATCCGCGGCGATCTCCGCTACTTCCGCACGCTGAACGGCAACGTGGTGAACGGCCTCGACCTGGGCAGCCTGCACTTCTGGCGGCTCGGGGCGGGTGTCGTGATCAGGTAAGGCTCGATGGCTGATGGCTGACGGCCTGCGGCGGACCTGCGCCGCGTCCGATCAGCCGTCAGCCCTTCCACTGTCAGCCAGAACGTCGATCCTCCAGATTTCCCTCCACGTCTCTCCTTCGTCCTCCGTCTCGAGCGCCACTGCACCGTGCGGCGGAAAATCGGCCGATGAGTCGTGCCCGCGCAGGTGCGCGAGCAGCCGCGGCAGGTGCGGGAAGTGGCCGGCGATGAGGATGTCGCGCGGCTCGCCGCGCAGCCGATCCGCGATCCACGCCGGCGGATCGTCGGGCTGCAGATCGCGCGAGGCCGAGAACTCCGCGAGCGCATTGCACGCGCGCCAGCAGATCTCCGCCGTCTGCCGCGCGCGCAGCTTGCCGCTGTGCCAGACGACGACGGGTTTGGCGCCGCGGCGGGCGGCGGCCGCGGCCACGCGCTCGGCTTGCGCGCGCCCGGCGGGCGAGAGCGGCCGGGCCGGATTGATCTCCGGGCCGACGGCCTCGCCGTGGTGGACCAGGAGCAGTCTCACGGGCGCCATTCGCGAACTCGGGCGTTGGCGGATTGGTGAAGTGATTCACCAATCCCGCGAACTCCCAGAGCCGCCAGTCTCCTATTCGGGCGTATTGCCGTGCCCCGGCGGATGCGGGTACGCCTTCTCGCCCGCCAGGATGCGGACGCTCAGGCGGTTCTCCCGGAGCGGCAGCGGACACGTCGTGTACGGGTTGAACGAACAGGGCGGATTGTAGGCCTCGTTGAAGTCGAGCACCGTCGTGCCGTCGTCCTTCAAATCGGAATAGAGGAAGCGCGCCGTTTCGTAGGTTTCCTTGCCGCTCGTCCCGTCGCGGAAGATGAAGTAGAGGCGCCCGGGGCGCGTCGTGGCGGCGCGCAGGCGCACGGTCTGCCCGTTGAGCGTGAACTCCGCGACGCCCTCGGTCTTGTAGACCTGGTCGTCGCCCGTCTGGTTCGGCGTGTGGAACTCGCCGGGCACCGGATCCTTGATGAAGCGCGCCGTCACGCGGTACGCCGGATCGATCGGGAACCAGTGGTAGCCCTCGAAGTGGGTCGCGACCTCGCCCCTCGGATCGCGCATGCGGATCGTCGGCCGCTCCCCGCTGCGGTGCACCCAGACGGCGATGTCGTCGTACGAGATCTCGTCGGGGCCGTCCTTCTTCTTGTCGGGCCCCAGGTGCTCGTCGTCTTTGAGCGCCACGGGGGCGGTGACGGGCTGCTTGTTCAGCGCGACCTGCGCGCCCGGCGCCGGCTCGAAGCGCACGGTGTCGTGATCGAGCACGAAGGCGCCGATCGACGCGGGGGCGCGCGCCGGCAGGCGGACGTCGTTGCCCTCGGCGCTCCCGGCCGTGTTGCGTCCTTCGCTCAGAGGGAAGAGGCCGGCGAGCGGCACGTATTCCTTCGTGTAGTCCGCTTCGTGCTTCGCGCGGAACGCTTCCACTTCTTTGACGTGGTCGTCGGGCATGCGGGGAGACGAGCAGGCGGCAGCCAGGGCCGCCGCGGCGAGCGCCGTGAGCGCCGGCGCGATTCGTGCCATCATCGGTCCTCGTTCAAACCGGCATCGTATTCCGCGCGATGACACAGGTCAAATCAGGCGTGGGCGGCTGGCTCGCCGTGCTGTGCGGCGTGCTGCTCGTGTGGCAGCCGCTCAGCTTCGGCCTGCTGGCATCGGCCGAGCTCGATTCGGTGATGCGGCGGGGGCTGCCGGCGGCCGCGGTGCTCGCGGCGCGTCTGATCGTGACGGCCCTCGGCGTGGCCGCCGGCCTCGCGCTGCTGTCGCGCCGCCCGGCGGCCGTGGCGCTGGCGAGGCTCTCCCTTGTCTGCTCGGCCGCGGCCGACCTCTTCGTCTATACGACGCCGTATTTCCCTAATAATCGGGCGCCCGGCGAAACGCCGCTGTTCGTCGGCGCCTCGCTCGCGTGGTACGGCCTCTGGCTGGCCTATCTGGCGCGATCGCGGCGCGTCAGGCTCACCTACTGAAGTCCGTATAATTCCCGCATGAAGAGCCGCCTGATTGCCGTCCTCGCGCTGACCGTGCTGGCCGCGTCTCCAATCGCCCAGCAGGCGCGCGCGCCAGAAGCCGACACCATCCGCGAGGCGAACCTGCGCGCCGACCTGGCGTTCCTGGCGGGCGACGCGATGCGCGGCCGCCTGACCGATACGAACGAGAATCGCCTGGCGGGGGATTACATCGCCTCGCGGTTCGAGCGGGCGGGGCTGAAGGGCGCTGGTGCCGGCGGGTCGTTCTTCCAGGGGTACGACCTGATGACGTTCTCGCTCGCCGGCGACGCGCCGCAGGGCGGGTTGTCGAACGCGCTGCTCGTGTCTGCGGCCGGCGGCCGCAACCAGCGCGTGCTGCGCGCGGGCCAGGACTTCTACCCCCTGCGCTTCAGCGCGTCGGGGCACGCTGCGGGCCCGGTCGTCTTCGTGGGTTTCGGCATCAGCGCGCCGCCGCTCGAGTACGACGACTATCGCGGCGACGTGAAAGGGAAGATCGTCCTCGCGCTCGACCACGAGCCGGGCGAGCACGATCCGAACAGCCCGTTCGACGGCCTGATCACGTCGGAGTGGTCGACGTCGTGGCGCAAGGCACTCGCGGCGCAGGAGAAGGGGGCCGCGGCCGTGCTGTTCGTGAGCGACGTGCACAACCACCCGAACGCGCGCGAATTCGACGCGACCGCGCGCGCGTACTGGCCGGAGAAGCCGCCGCGCATCGCGTCGTACATGCTCGCCGACTGGGTCGACCGCGTGCACATCCCGGTCGCGCAGATCTCGCCGGCGCTCGCCGAGTCGCTCATGTCGAACGGCCCGAAGGAGTTGGAGAAGGCGTCCGAGGCGGCGCACGGGCTGACGCCGGTGGATCTCGCCGGCCCGGTCGTCGAGGTCCACACGGCCGTCGACCGCCACGTCGTGCCCGACCGGAACGTCGTGGCCTTCGTCGAGGGCAGCGATCCGCAGCTCAGGAACGAATGGGTGATTGTCTCGGCGCACTTCGATCACCAGGGGGCCGACGGCACCCAGGTGTTCAACGGCGCCGACGACAACGGGTCGGGCACCGTCGCGCTGCTCGAGATCGCGGACGCGTACGGCGCGGCGGCCCGGGCGGGCCGCCGGCCGAAGCGAAGCGTGCTGTTCGCGGCATGGAATTCGGAGGAACGCGGGCTGCTCGGCGCATGGGCCTACACCGAGCGGCCGCTCCACCCGCTGTCGTCGGTGGCCGCGGTGCTCAACATGGACATGATCGGCCGGAACGAGGAGATTCCCGCCGGGGGCGGCGCGCGCTTCAGCGGCCTCGAGCCGCAGACGGCCGAATCGAACGCCAACGCGGTCAACGTCGGCGGCCTGCGCTGGGCGGCCGATCTGAAGGCGCCGATCGACGCGGCGAACAAGGGCGTCGGCCTCGAGCTGAAGCCGCGCTACGACAACAACCCGTCGCAGCTCGTGCGCCGCAGCGACCAGTGGCCGTTCCTGCAGCACGGCGTGCCGGCGGTCGGCTTCTTCACCGGCCTGCACCCCGACTACCACACGCAGTACGACCGGCCCGAAAAGATCAACTACCCGAAGCTCGAGAAGATCGCGCGGCTGGTTTACACGGCGAGCCGCGAGATCGCCGATGCGGCCGGGAGGCCCAGGGCCGCCACGGGTGCGGCGGCGAAGTGACACGCGTCATTCATCGGCCACCGGTCCACTAGCCATCGACCGCGCGGTCCGTGATCTCGAGCCCGCGGTCGATGATCTCGAACGCCTCGCGCATCTGGGCCTCGGTGATGCAGAGCGGCGGGTTGGTGAAGAACGTGTGCCACCGCAGGAACGTGTACAGCCCCTCCTGGCGGAAGAAGCGGCTGAGCGCGGTCATCTCCTCCGACGTGCCGTTGAACGGCGCGATCGGCGTCTTCTTCGCGCGATCGCGTACGAGCTCGATCAGGCCGAAGAGCCCGATGGAACGCGTGGCGCCGACCGAGGGGTGCCGGCGCGCGAGATCCTCGTGCAGCTCCTTCATGACGCGGCCCATGCGCCGGGCGTTCTCGATGAGGCCGTCGTCCTCGTACACCTGCAGCGTCGCCAGCGCCGCGGCGCACGCCAGCGGGTGGCTGTTGTACGTCAGGCCGCCGTAGAAGACCTTGTCCTGGAACCGGTCGGCGATCGCGCGGCGCATGCCGACGGCCCCGAGCTGGACGTACGCGCTCGTCAGCCCCTTCGCCATCGTGATGATATCGGGCACGACCTTCCAGTGGTCGATCGCGAACCACTCGCCCGTGCGCCCGAACCCGGCCATCACCTCGTCGCAGATCATCAGGATGCCGTAGCGGTCGCACAGCGCGCGCACGCCCTGCATGTAGCCGTCGGGCGGCACGAGCACGCCGTTCGTGCCGGTGACGCTCTCGAGGATGAACGCGGCAATCGTCTGCGGCCCCTCGAGCTGGATCACTTCCTCGAGCATCGCGAGCGACTGCTCGGCCGACTCCCAGCCGCGCGCGAGGCCGTGGTACGGATCGAGCACGTGGACGACCCCCGGCAGCCCCGGCTCAACCGACCAGCGGCGCGGATCGCCGGTCAGCGAGAGGCTGCCGGCCGTGCCGCCGTGATACGAGCGGTAGCGCGCCAGGATCTTGTGGCGGCCCGTGGCCAGCCGCGCCAGCCGGATCGCGTTCTCGTTGGCGTCGGCGCCGCCGTTCGTGAAGAAGAAGACGTCGATGTCGCCCGGCGCGATCTCCGCGAGCTTCGCGCCCAGCCGCGCGCGCACCTCGGTGGCCATGAACGGGTTGGCGTAGGCCAGCACCGCCACCTGCTCCTGGATCGCGCGGATCACCCGCTCGTCGCCGTGGCCGATGTTCACGCACATCAGCTGGCTGTTGAAGTCGATGAAGCGCTTCCCTTCGGGCGTCCAGAAGTAGATGCCCTTCGCCCGCGCGACCGGAATCGGATCCACTTTCGACTGCGCCGACCACTCGAAGAGCGTGTGCTTCCTCGACAGCGCCACCATCTCCTCGCCGCTCATCGTCTGCCTGATCTCAGTCGCCATGGCGCATCTCGCTTCTTGAACGACTCCGACGGGTGCCGTTCAACTTCAGACGGTTGATTTCACCGTTCGAGGTTCTCAGTTCTTCTTCTTGAGCATCGCTTCCCGCTTCGCCCTGAACTCGTTGCCGGGCTTCCAGTCGGGCATCCTGTCGGCCTGGGCCACGCGGTAGCCGACCGTGAAGTACACCTTCAGGTCCTCGCGCAGCCCGCTCAGGTCCCAGTCCGGCAGCACGATGTCCCGCGGCGTATGGTAGCGGTGCTCGGTCCAGTCGTCACGCACCTTCTGGCCGTAGTCGGCCGGCTTCCCGAGGTAGTCCACGCCCCCCTCGGGATCGAGCGCCGGCACGCCTTCCTTCGCGAAGTTGAAGTGATCCGAGCGGTAGTAGAACCCTTTTTCCGGCTCGGCGTCGCCGTGCACGGTCCGCCCCTGCTCGGCGGCGGCCGCGGCGGCGTAGTCGTCCAGGTCGGACGCCCCGTAGCCGACGAGCGTCAGGTCCTTCGTGCGCCCGTGGAGGTTCCAGCCATCCATGTTGATGTCGGCCGCCGTCTTCGCGAGCGGGTACACGGGCGTCGTCGCGTAGTACTGCGACCCGAGCAGCCCCTGCTCCTCGGCCGTGACCGCGAGGAAGAGAATCGATCGCCGCGGCGGCGCCGGCGCGTGGGCGAACGCGCGCGCGATCTCGATGAGCGACGCGCAGCCGACGGCATCGTCTTCGGCGCCGTGGAAGATGCCTTCGGCGGTCTTGCCGAAGTGGTCCCAGTGCGCCGTGTAGACGACGTACTCGCTCTTCCGGCGCGGGTCGGCGCCCTCGATCTTCGCCAGCACGTTCTCCGAGTCGATCGTGCGCAGGCGGTTGCGGATCGTCATCGACGCCGTGATGCCGAGCGGCACCGGCTTGAAGTCGCGCGTCGCTGCGAGCTTCTTCAGCGCGTCGAAATCCTGGCCGGCCATCTTCATGATCGCCGTCGCCTGGTCGAGGGTGATCCAGCCTTCGATCGCCGGCCGGTTCATGTTCTTGTCGGGCGTCACCAGATCGAACTGCTCGCCCGTCTTCCCCTGCACGACGCTGAAGGGATATCCCGCCGGACCGGTCTCGTGCACGATGAGGACGCCCGCCGCGGCTTTCTGCTGGCCGATCTCGTACTTGTAGGTCCACCGGCCGTAGTAGGTCATCGCCTTGCCGCCGAACGTCTTCGGGTCGACCTCGTTCGGGTTGCTCGCCGAGGCCACCGGCGGATCGTTCACGAGCATCACGAGCGTCTTGCCCGAGACGTCGACGCCCTTGTAGTCGTCCCAGTTGAACTCTGGGGCGATCACGCCGTAGCCGACGAACACGAGCTCCGAGTTGTCGATGCTCGCCTTCGGCGCGACGTGCTTGGTCCACGCCACCACGTCGTCCTTCCACTTGAGCGTGCGGCGCTCGGCGCCCTTCTTGAGCACCAGCGGCGCGGGCTGCGGGGTGATGCCGACGAGCGGCACCTTCTGCACGTAGGTGCCGTCGCTGTTGCCCGGCCGCGCACCCGCCTTCTTGAACTGATCGATCAGGTACGCCACCGTCCGCTCTTCGCCGGCCGTCCCCGGCGCGCGCCCCTCGTACTCGTCGGACGCCAGCACCTTCGTGTGCGCCAGCACGGCGTTGACGTCGATCTCGGGGAGCTGGCCGATGGCGACCTGCTGCACCGGCGGCGGCGGCGCCACGCCGGAGGACACCGGCGGCGGCTGCGGCCTGCTGGTGCAGGCGGACGCGGCACCGATCAACGCCGCCAGAGCGATCGCTCGTTTCATCGTGGTTCGCCTCTTCACGCGTCCATGAGCTGCAGCGTCGCCAGCGCCAGGACCTTCGTCGCGTGGATCAGGTCCTCGATCGCGCACCACTCGTCCGGCTGGTGCGCGACGTCGAGCACCCCCGGCCCGTAGGCCACGCAGTGGGGGAGCTCCGCGATTCTGGCGACGTGCTTCTGATCATACGTGCCCGGGCTCGCGACGATCGCGGGGGCCCGCCCGAGCACCCGCCGGATGGCGCCGTCGAGCGCCGCGATGACCGGCGAGTCGTCGGGCGTGCGCGTCGGGTGCACGACCATGAGGTCCCGCACGTCGAATTCGACCCCGGGGGCGAGCGCCGCCGTACGGCGGACGAGCGCCTCGATCTCGGCCTTCGTCGCGTCGAATCCCTCTTCGATCAGGAACCGCCGGTCGAATACGGCCCGGCACCAGTCGGCGATGCAGGGCGTCTGGATCCCGTCCACCGGCTGGCCGCCTTCGATGCCGTTGATGTTGATCGTCGCATGCCTGGCCCCGTCGGGCACCACGGGGACGGCGGTCAGCCGTTCAAGGAGGGCAGGGGCCAGCTCCGTCTCCACCGCATGGAGCAGCCGCCCCATGCCTTCGATGGCGTTCGCGCCGAGAAACGGCATGCTGCCGTGGCCGATCCGGCCGTGCGCCGTCACCTCGAACCAGTACACGCCGCGGTGGCCGACGCAGATGCGATCCACGTTGAGCGGCTCGGGAATGATCACGAAGTCGGTGCGGCCGCGCGCGATGCGGCCGGTTTCCGCGAGGTACGCCACGCCGGCGAAGCCGCCGCTCTCCTCGTCCACCGTGCCGCTGATCTCGATCGTGCCGGGCAGCCGCACGCCGGCGCGCTGGATGGCCTCGGCCGCGAAGAGCGCCGCCGCCAGACCGGCTTTCATGTCGCACGCGCCGCGGCCGATGATACGCCCGTCGCGCACCACCCCGGCGAACGGGTCGACGGTCCACCCGCGGCCTGCGGGCACCACGTCGAAGTGGCCGTTCAGGTGCACGACGCGGCCCGCGCCGCCGCGGCGCCGCCCGACGACGTTCACGCGCGGATGCCGGGGCGTATGCTCGGCGCGCCCCTGCGCCTCCACGTACTCCACCTCGAAGCCGCGCAGCTTCATATCCTCTCCCATGAAGCGCGCGCAGTCCTCGTAGGCCTCGCCCGGCGGGTTCACCGTCGGAATGCGCACGAGATCCACGGCATACTGGACGATCTCGTCCGCGGCGCGGTCGACCTCGGCGAGCACCCGCTCCCGCTGCGGGCTCATCGCTCGCCGAAGAAGAAGCGGAGCCCGAGCTGCACCTCGCGGCCCGGCAGATAGGTCGACGGCTGCCCGAACGCCGTGCCCGACACGGCGTTGACGGTCGCGACGTTGTCGCGGTTGAACAGGTTGAAGATCTCGATGAGCGCGCTGGCGCTGTGCCGGCCGAACGGCACGCGCTTCTCTACCCGCATGTCGAGGTCGGCGAACGCCTTCACCCGGAACCCGTTGCGCGGCACCGAGAGGTCGCGCTGGTCGACGAGGCCGTCGCCGTCGGTGTCCGCGATTCCGCGCGGGTTGAACGCGGCGCCGCTCCGCCAGAACGCGATCGCGCTCACGTGCAGATCGAACGGCGCGACGACGACGGCGTTGGCGCTGAAGATGTGAGGCGCCGACTGGTTCGACGGCCCATAGTCGTCTTCCGGATGGTTGTTGTTCGAGAAGGTCGA
>Ga0310810_10003732_pt1 | contig 16691 bp, 11 predicted proteins | sample NCmetagenome_FD_207641 | JGI IMG/M metagenome (GOLD analysis project Ga0310810, IMG submission 207641) | Soil microbial communities from experimental microcosm in Duke University, North Carolina, United States - NC | ecosystem: Engineered > Artificial ecosystem > Soil microcosm > Unclassified ... | reverse complement strand
TGAGCGTGGGCGACGATTCGGACGCCGAGGTCTACAAGAACGTCGGCAAGACCATGACGCTGCGTGAGCTGTGCGACGCGATGATCACCGTCAGCAGCAACTTCGCGGCGAACCTGCTCATCGAACGGCTCGGCGTGGAGAACATCCGCACGACTGTGTCGCGGCTCGGCGCCGATGGGATGAACGTCCTGCGCGGCGTCGAGGATCAGAAGGCATTCGACAAGGGACTCAACAACACGACGACTGCCCGCGGACTGGCCGTACTGATGCAGAAGCTCGCGGCCGGCCAGGCGGTCAGCCCCACGGCCGACGCGCAGATGACCGCGATACTCGAGCGGCAGACATTCAATGATGCCATCCCGGCGGGGCTGCCGCCCGGCACCCGGGTTGCGCACAAGACGGGTACGATCACGAAGATCCATCATGATGCGGCGATCGTCTACGGCGCCCGGCCTTACGTGCTGGTCGTCCTCGTCCGCGGGATCGAGGATCAGAAACAGAGCGCGGCGCTCATCGCCGCCATCTCGCGCGAGGTGTGGAACCGATGAATCGACGCGGTTTCCTGCAGTCCGTCGGCGCGGCGGCGCTCGTGTCCCAGATCCCGGCGCCGCGTCTTGGGGCCGCCGCTCCGGCGATCGTCAAGCCCAAGCGGCTGGCGGCCGGCGACACGATCGCGCTCGTCAGCCCCGCGAGCGCCACGTTCAATTCCATCGACCTGCAGATTGCGCGTGAGTCGCTCGAGGCGCTTGGATTCAAGGTGAAGACGGGCGTGCACGCGATGGAGCGGCACGGGTACCTCGCGGGCGACGACAAGGCGCGCGCCGACGACATCAACCGGGCGTTCGGCGACAGATCGATCGACGGCGTCCACGCGATTCGCGGAGGCTGGGGAAGCGCGCGGCTGCTTCCGTTTCTCGATTTCGACCTCATCCGCCGCAATCCGAAGGTCATCATCGGCTACAGCGACATCACCGCGCTGCTGCTGTCGATCCGGGCCAGGACCGGCCTCGTCACGTTCCACGGACCCATCGGCCTCGGAAGATGGGACGCCTATTCGCTCGACTACTACAAGAGGGTGCTGTTCAGCGGCGACCGCGTCACGTACTCGAACAAACAGGGAATCTCGGCCGACCGCAACAGCCTGACCCAGGTCGAGTTCCGCACGCAGACGATCGCGCCCGGCGTCGCGCGCGGCCCGCTGCTCGGGGGCAATCTGACAGTGCTGACGACGATCCTCGGATCGCCGTACCTACCCGACTGGGACGGCGCGATCTTCTTCTGCGAGGACGTCCGCGAGGATCTCTACCGGGTCGACCGGATGCTGACGCAGCTCAAGCTGGCGGGCGTCCTCGGGAAAATCAAAGGCTTCGTGTTCGGCGCGTGCGCGGAGTGCGGACCCGGCGAAGGCTACGGCGCGCTGACGCTCGAAGAAATCTTTGCGGATCATATCAAGCCGCTCGGCATCCCCGCGTGGCAGGGTGCGATGATCGGCCATCAGCAGCCACAGTGGACGCTGCCGGAAGGCGTGCAGGTCGAGATCGACGCGACGGCAGGTACGATCACCCTGCTGGAATCGCCGGTCACCTAGATCGACCACCGCTAGCGCTTCGGCGCGCAAGGCGAATGCGCGCCGGACACGAGCGTCATCGTCCTGACCGTCGCGCCTTCTTCGATGGCGTCCACGACGTCCATGTTCACGACGTGCGCGAAGACGGTGTACTGATAGTCGAGCCGGCTGTTATCCACGAGATTCACGAAGAACTGCGCGTCGGCGGTATTCAGCCCTCGGGTCGAGAGCCCGACGCTGCCCCTGACATTCCGGCCGGCGATTTCATCGCGCATGTAATCGTGATGGCCTGAGTATTCGTTCGCGCCTGGGCTCCCGCCCTGAATCACGAAGTTCGGTTCGACGCGCTGGATAGCGGTACCGTCGTAGTAGTGGTCCCGGACGGCCAGCTTCAGGAAATGATCCGCGGTGATCGGCGCGGACTGGGGATCGAGCAGCAGCCAGAATGTCTGACCAGACTGAAGATCAACCCCCACGCACGCGTCGCGATCCGCGAACACCTGGGGCCAGCCGCGCACGATCGGCGACGGCTCGGCGGCGACCGCCTTGCCGGTCAGGCTGGAGATGACGTCGGCGGCCCTCGCCGCGACGACCGGATCGAAGTCTTTCAGCAGGGGCTCGATTCTCTTCGCGTCCATGGCGGTGCCGTGCTTGCCGATGGCGGCGATCAGGGAGACGCGCCCGTCGCGCGATGTTTCCTTGCCTTCCTTCGTCAGTCGCAGCACGGCATCGACGAGCGGCGGCGCGAGCCTGGCGTTCTGCGGCACGCCCTTCAGCATCTCGGCCACGGTGTGGAGGAGCTGGACGTCGGATCTTGCGAGCGCCGCGACGGCGGCGCGATCCCAGTCGGACACCTGCAGTTGACGCAGCGCGCCAAGCGCGGCGTTGACGACGTTATCGTTCTCGTCGTAGGCGAGCTTCTCGAGACGGCTCGTATCCTTCAGCGCGACCGCCGCGCGGACGGCGTACATCCGGACCCACCAGTTCGGGTGCGTCGCGAAGGCGCCCATGCCGACCGCCGCGGCCTCCGGCGAGCGCTTCGCAAGCGCGACGAACGCGTGCGTCTCGCGGTTCCACGCGCCCGAGGCGGGAGGCGTGCGGACTTCGGCGGTGAGCCGCATGAGCACGTCTTGGTCGGTCGTGCAGACCTCGCCCAGCGCATCAAGCGTCGCGAGCACGACATGGGAGTCGGTGTCGGCAAGCAGCTCGAGCAGCGGCGCGCAGCCGTGCGGCGCGCCGCGCCGCGCGTACGCCCGGACGGCATCGAAGCGCACGTTTGGCGACTGATCGCGCAGCCGCTCCCGGATCAGTGTGGCCCGCTCGTCATCGTCGAACGGCACGCTCGTGCCACCGAGAATCGTCACGGCGCGCCGGCGTATTTCGAAGAACTCGTCCTTGAGCGCCGTCTTGATCGTGGGCTGATCGACGGCTCCCTCCGCGAGCAGCGCACCGAACGCCTTGAACCGCGTCATCGGATTGTCGTCGTTCGCCGCGGTGTTGGCGAGGGTGGCGGCCAGGCGCGCGATCGTCGGATCCTCGAATCTCGCGGTCTTGGCGTTGACCCGGCCGAGCAGTTCGAGACCCGTGACCGCGCCGTGATAGGCGCCCTCGAGAGTCGGAAAGCCGGCGGTCTTCTCCATCGTGTCGGCCAGCACATGCTCCGCACGATGCACCTGGTCCGGGGTGGTCCACGCGATCCTCGCCAGCGGGGCGAAGTACGCCGCGGCGACGTCGGGGCCGGTGTCCGCCGCAAGCGGCAGCAGCCAATCGAAGACGCTGTCGATGAGCGCCGGATTCGACATCGGATCGAACGCGACGAGCGACTGCGCGACGGCGGCGGCAATCTGCGGACGAAGCGCCCGCTCGGCGGCGGCAAACGCGATCAGGCGAGGGACGAGACCCGGCTCCTGCAGCCGTCCGATCGCGCGAAGCGCATAGGTCCTCGTGGCGGCGTCGTTCGAGGCCAACAGCGGCATGAGCGCGTCGGCTCCGGCCCACTGCTTCTCGAGGTTGAGGACCTGGGTGGGCTCCCCGCCGCCCACGGACAGACCTTGCGGTGGACGCTGTCCCTGTACCTGCAGGGGCGGCCGCTGAGCCGGCGTGGGCGGACGCTGCTGGGTCTGCAACGCTACGAGCAGAGCCGAGGCCAACGCGGCCGTGATCTTCATCTGAGCGCGCGGCGCGAGCCCGAACGTTCCGAATACTCCAGCATCTGCGTCGCCAAATCCAGCGGATACGAGATCTCGACGTCGGTGATCTCGCCGTGGCCGTCACGGACGGCCTCGAGGCGCGGCTGGACGAACCCCGTGTAGGAGGGCATCTGCAGGCGATCGACGCGCGCGACGATCTCGTCGCGGAGGGCCGGATCGAAGTGGACGCCGTAGGTCTCGAACAACGCCTTCGCGGCCTCGTAATCGCCTTCTGCCTTGATGCGCTGCACGTCAGCGAGCAATCGCCCCACGCCTTCCTGAAAGGCCTTCACGTCGACGACGACATAGTAGGTCTTGCCGTCGCGGCGCCGGATCTCGAGCGCGCGTGAGTTGGCGAGCAGCCAGCCGACGACCATCTGCCGGTTCCGCATGTGATCTTCTTCGATCTGCGAGCCCTCGCGGACGCGCCGGAGCTGCACGAGCGCGTTGCGCGCGTAGGCCTCGTACTCCGCGCGGACGACGTCGGCATGATCGGCTTCGTCCACCAGCCCGAGCTCGACGAGCTTTGGATCGGGCACGAAGTAGAGCGCGACCAGATCCGCGCGCGATTCTTCGAGCGCCGAGTACTGCTCTTTGAGCACGGTCTGCGGACTGCCCTGCAGCCGATCCGAGATGCGGCCGGAGCCGTGCCCGATCACCTCGTGCATGTTGGTGGTCAGCTCGCTCGCAAAGCTGCTCCACTTCTCGGCGCGCTCGGCTTCCTCGGAGCTCCAGGAGAATTCGCGCCGGAACTCCGGAGAGGTCGACCTGTCGTACGCCTCGGTGGCGTTCGAGAGGGAGACGGACTTGCTGCCGTAGCGCTCGCGAATCGTCTGGTCGTTGGGCAGATTGATGCCAACCGGCGTGACCGGCCCCGAGTCGCCCGTTTCGATCACGACGTCGATCGCGTTCGCCGAAACGCCGCGGACCCCCTGGTTCTTGTAGGCGTCGGCCCACGGCATGCGATCCTCGAACCACTGCGCCTCGGCCGCCAGCTTCCGGATCCCCGCCGTCTTGTGGGGATTGACGTAATAGACGAGCGCCTCCCACGCGCCCTTCATCCCTCGCGCGTCCATGTAGACCTCGACGAACCCGTTGATGGTGTCGACGGGCGAGTCGCGGTCCCGGACCCAGGCAATGTCGTACGCCTCGCGATCCGCGGTCTCGCCCGTCTCGTAGAAGCGGATCAGCGCGCGCAGCGCCGTTGCCATCTCCCCGGTCGCGAAGGGAATCGCCGCGTCGAGATGACCGACAATCGCGCGGATGTAGGCGTCGTAGCGGCCGCCGATGCGATAGACCTCTTCGACGAGACGGCCGTCGCGCTTGACGAGCCGCGAGTTCAACGGATACCGCTCGACGAAGGCCTCGAGGTCCGCCATCGAGACGTTGGTGTACAGGTTGTTCGCGCTCGCCTCCAGGATGTCCTTGCCGGATCCGGGCGTCTTGCTCGTCACCAGGGAATCGACGCTCAGATCGAAGAAGTACGGCCGCAGCCGCGCGAGCAGGGTCTCGAGGGTCTCTCCCGCACGGAGCGGAAAGCGTGCGCCGGCTGCCCTTGCCGCGCGAGCCGCGGCCTCGAAGGCCTCGGGCGCGCACGTCAGCACGAATTTTCTGGCGGTCAGATTGTTGTAAGGCCCGGTGTTGATCCAGAACAGCTTGGTATAGCGCCGGATCTCGGCCAGCGTCGACTCGTCGACCCCGGCCGGGTGCGTCAGAATTTCCTCGAGCACGTCGCGCATTTCGAGGTTGTGAGCGTACCGCTGATCGTAATAGATATCGCGTCCGGCGATCGCGGCCTCGTACAGGTGGTAGATGAGGATCTTGTCGCGCGTCGGCAGCTCGCTGAAGCCGTCGGCGTACAGTTGAACGACGGCGGCTTCGTCGACGCGCTCGAGAAGGTATTTCCTGGCGTCGACGCGGCTCGTGACCGGCACGCTCATTTCGCGGCGGCCCGCGGCTCGAGCGTCTTGTCGTACATCGCGCCGTATTCGAGATACTGCCGGACGGCGTCGCGCGGATAGCCGATCGTGACGGCGGGGATGCCCTTCTGCGGACCGAGCGACGCGGTGAGCTTCGCGTTGATGCCCGCCCAGTACGTCGGCAGGTTCAGGGTCTTGTAGCGGGCGACGACCTGGTCGCGCAGCTTCGGGTCGAAACGGGAGCCGTACTTGTCGACGAGGACTTTGATCGCCGCGTAGTCCCCCTCGGCCTTGATCCGCATCAGCTCCGCGAGCAGCATCCCGACGCCCTGCCGCATCTTCTGATAGTCGGTGACCCGGACGTACGTCTTCCCGCCCTTGTCGAAGTACGCGATGGCGCCGGTCTTGTCCTTGATGTAGTGCGCGATGAGCTGCCGATCGCGCTGATGGTCCTCTTCGATCGTGTCCCCTTTCGGGATGCGCCGGAGCTGCGTGAGCGGCGCCCGCGCGGCGTTGTCGTACATCGTTTTCGCGACCTCTTCCTGATCCTTGATCAGGCCGAGCTCCCGCAGCTTCGGATCCCAGACGTTCCAGAGTCCCATCAGATCGGCCCGGGCTTCTTCGAGCGTGGAGAAATACTCTTTCAGGTACGGCTCCGCGCCTCCCCTGACGCGGTCGCTCAGCTTGCCGGAGCCGTGCCCGATCACTTCGTGCAGCGCGGTGAGCAGATCCTCGGCTTCCTCGCCGTATTTCCTGCCGCGCTGGATCTCTTCGGGGGACGCGGTGAACTCGTCCGTCAGCGGCCCCGACGCCGCGCTCAACGCGTGGCTGCTGCCGAGGAACAGGAAGTTCTTCGTCCCGTACTTCTCGTGAATCTCGTTTTCGTTCGGCAGGTTGTCGCCGATCGTCGTCACGTGGAAGTCGCCGGTTTCGATCAGGACTTCGACCGCCTTGATGACGGGCGCCTGGAAGTCGCGCTTCTTGTATTTCGCGTCCCAGGGCGCCTTCTCCTCGAAGTACGCCGCGTTCTGCGCCAGCTTGGTCATCACGGTCGTGACGGGCTTGTCGGTGATCGTCACGAAGCTCTGGGACGTGCCCTTCGCGCCGCGCGCGTCGCGATACACCTCGATGAAGCCGTTGGCGAAATCGACGGTCGTGTCGTTTCGGACCCAGTCGCCGCCGAACTGCAGCCAGTCCTTGGGATCGCCCGTCTGGTAGAAGCGAATCAGATCGGCGAGGACGGTCGCCTGCGGCGGATCGGCCAGGGCCCTGGCCTTCTCCAGGCAGTCGATCGCCTTCTTCAGAAACACCGCATAGCGTCCGGGAGCGATCCGCCCATCGGGCGTACCGGCCCGATACACCTCTTCGTGAAGGCCGCGGCTGTCCTTCACCATCCGGGAATTCAACGGAAAGCGCTCCGTGAAGTTCTTCAGATCCGCGAGACTGACGCCCTGGTAGAAGTTGTTCGCGCTCGCCTGGAGGATGTCCGTGCCCGCCGGCGGCGTCTTCGCGGTCGTCATCGGCTCGAAGGACGCATCGAAGATCGCCGCCTTCAGAGCCGCGGTCTCCTTCCTGACCTCGTCGGGCGTGGACAGCGGCGGCAGATCGCCATACGTGGATGCGAAGGCTCCCGCGGCCTGCGCCTTCAGCGCGGCGTCCTGCAGTTCCTCACCCGTAAAGGACGGCAGGAATTTCTGCGCGGTGGTTTCGTTGTGGTTGCCGCGGTTGGCCCAGAAGAGGAGCGCGTATTCACGAATTTTGCGGAACGACCCGGGAGCGATGCCGGCCTGGTGGGACACGATCCCCTCGATCAGCCGTTTCTCTCGAAGGCCGGACGCCGACAACTGATCGTAGACGATCGGATCAATTGCAATGGAAGCCTGCGTCAGCCAGTACGCCAGCGCTTTCTGGCGCGCGTCGAGCTGCGCGAAGCTCGGGGCCTGAATCTGGATGAAGCCGACGTCGCCCGCCCGCTCGACCAGCGGGCTTGCGGTCGGCCGTGGGGTCTTCGCTCGCTGCGCCGCCGCCGGCGTCGCGAGAACAACAGGCACAACAACGGCGAGCAGCCATCTTCGACAGGTCATAACCGTTCGATTTTATCAGTGCCGCTAGATCTCGACCGATTCCCGGTGCGACGGCGCCCTGTGACTCCAGCCGAGCTCGGCCTGTATTCGAGCGCCGAGCGCGTCCTGCGCCGGCGGCTCCCCATGGACGATGAAGGTCTGGGTCGGCGGCGCGGTGAAGCCGCTGAGCCACCGCATGATCTCGCCGGCGTCGGCGTGCGCCGACATCGAGTCGAGGCGTTCGATCGCCGCGGCGACGGGGATCCATTCGCCGTGGATCTTGACGCTCTTCTCGCCGTCGACGAGCCGCCGACCGCGGGTCCCAACGCCTTGATACCCCGCGAACAGCACGGTATTGCGGGCATCCGGCAGCGCCGCCTTCAGGTGGTGGAGCACCCGTCCGCCTTCCGCCATGCCGCTCGACGAAATCACGATCGCCGGCATCTTGGACGCCGTCAATTGCTTCGACTCGTCCGGGGATCCGACGACGCGAAAGCGGGCCGTGCAGAAGATGCACAGATCGCGCTCGTGCTTCGCGCGCTCACGGCGGATATCCGGCGGCTGACGCGCGGCGGCATCGTGCGGCGCTTTGTCGTCGTACATCTCGGGCCGCAGGTCCGGATCGAGCTCGTTGACGCGCTCGCTGTAGCGCGCCAGCGCCGCGGCCGCCATCGGGCTGTCGACGAAGACGGGCAGCACGGGAATCCGCTTTTCCGCCTCCAGACGCTTGAGCCAGTAGCAGAGCTCCTCGACGCGCCCGATCGCAAACGCCGGAATAATCAGCTTGCCGCCCCGTTGGGCCGTGCGCGAGACGATCTCCGCCAGCCGCGCCCCGTCATCGTCCTGCTCGTGCAGGCGATCGCCGTAGGTGGACTCGACGAGCAGATAGTCGGCCGTTGCGACGGGAGTGGGATCCGGCAGGACCGGGCGCCCGTATCGTCCCAGATCGCCCCCGAACAGAATCACGCGGCCGTCGATCTGCATCCGCACGTACGAGGATCCGAGCAGATGCCCGGCGTTGATGAACTCCACCTCGATGCCGCCCACCACCGGCATCTTCCTGTCGTAGCCGCACGGCTGGAGTTGCGACACCGCCCGGAAGGCGTCGACCTCGCGATAGAGCGGGAGCGCGGGCTTGTGTTTCGTGAAATTGTGGCGATTGGCGTAGTCGGCGTCTTCTTCCTGCAGGCGGCCGGCGTCCGGAAGGACGATCTTGCAGAGATCTTGCGTGCCCTGCGTGCAGAACACGCGTCCTCTGAAGCCCTGCGCCACGAGGCGGGGCAGGTATCCGCAGTGATCGAGGTGTGCGTGCGTCAGGACGATCGCCTGGACGCTCGACGGCGGGACCGGAAAATCCTCCCAGTTCCGAAGCCTGAGCTCTTTCAGCCCCTGAAACAGGCCCGCATCGACCATGATGCGGCTGCCGTTGGACTCGATCAGGTACTTCGAGCCGGTCACCGTCCGCGCCGCTCCCAGGAACGTGATCTGAATCATGCAAACAGCCCCACCTGCCCGCCGGTATGCCAGAAGAGCGCCGTCCCGCCCGTCAGTTCCTTCGATCGAATCCGCGCGATGAGGGCGGCCATCGCCTTGGAGGTATACGTCGGATCGAGAAACAGCGCCTCCTGCCGCGCGCACAGCTCGATCGCTTCGGCCGAACCGGCCGTCGGCACGCCATAGCCACCGCCGACGAAGCGATCGTCGACGTCGATGTCGGCGTCCGACAGGGCGCCCGCGGCGACGCCAAGCAGTTGCTCCATTCCACCGAGGATTCTCCGGATGTCGGCGGCGATTGCGGCCGAAGGATCGTCCGCGCTGATGCCCGTCACGCGCGTGCGCAACCCGTGGAGACGGCAGCCGGCGATGACGCCGGCCTGCGTACCGCCCGATGACGAGGACAGCACAATGGTGTCCGGCGGATGGATTCGATCGAGCAGCTCGCCGACGGCCATCGCATAGGCGGCCGCGCCGAGCGGCGTCGACGCGCCCAGAGGGATCACGAAGGGGTTCCCTCCCGCCGCCCGCACCCGATCGGCGGCGCGATCCATCGCAGGCGCACGCGCGTCGCGCGAGTCGACGTAGTCGATCTCGGCGCCCAACAGGCGGTCGAGGAGCGCGTTCGCCGTGGGCCTCGCCTGCTCCACGCCATTGGCGATCAGGATGCAGCGCAAACCGAGGCGGGCCGCGACCGCCGCCGTCGCCCGCGCGTGGTTCGACTGCACGCCGCCGGTCGTGATCAGCGTGTCCGCGCCCGCCGCGAGCGCCTGCGCTGCGACGACCTGCAGTTTCCGGATCTTGTTTCCCCCGAATCCAAACGGCAGCGCATCGTCCCGCTTGACGAGCAGCACGGGACCGGCGCCAAGCGCCGCGCGAAGGCGCGACAGTTCTTCCACGGGCGTGGGCGCAGCGGCGAGCGTGAGGCGGGGCAGTGCGTGGAGCCGCTCGAGCGCGGCGCGGTCGGCTGGCATCGGACACGCTAGTATATGAGGTTGGACCTGGATCCGGCTTTGAGCGCATGGGTGCACTCGTCGAACGACTGAAGAGCGGCGCGGCGGTGATTGCGGCGGAGCTGCGGCCGCCGCGCGCGGAGCTGCAGACGGCGGCGAGCATGGACGCGTGGATCGATACCTACCACGCCGTCCGCGGACTCACGCGAGAAGGCACGTTCGTCTTTCTCACCGACAGCGCCGTTGGATTGAAGGAGGAGGACAACCTCCGGCATCTCGTGATCAATCTTGGAAGCGACGTGCCGCGATCGCACGTCATTCCCTTCCTGACGTGCAAGCACACCGCCGAGTACTGCCTCGCTTACGCGGATCGCGCCAGACATCATGGTTTCGAGTCGCTCGTGGTCCTCGGCGGCGACAAGCACGTCGGCCCTCCACGGTGCGTCGAGCACGCCTGGCAGCTCCGCCAGATGATTCGCGCGCGAGACGCGGATCTGACGCTCGGCGGATGGGCCAACCCGCACGCGGACGCCGCGCGGCAGGTCGATCACCTGACGGACGCGCGGGTGAACGCGGAGTTCTATCTCACGCAGATCGTGTCGCACCACAGCCGTCCCGCGGTGGAGCGTTTCCTGACGGAAGTCGGACGCCGCGGGTTGTCGCTGCCGGGGTTGTTCGGCGTGTTCTATTACCGATCCGCAAATCCGCGGACGCTCGAGGCGCTCCGCGCGTTCCTGCCGGTGCCGGTGGACGATTTGAGGGCGGAGTTCGCGGCGGGCGCGACGCCTGAAGCCGTCTGCGCGCGGTCGATCCGGGAGCTGACCGCCGCCGGCGCGCGGCATTTCTACGTCAGCAATCTGCCGATCGGGCGTGCGGCCGTGACGCTGCGCGCGATCCTGGATCTTGTGTGAGCGGCGCGTCGGGATCAGTGCGTCGCCGCCCGCAGCGGCGCCAGCCGCGTGGCTTCTAGGTCGTCGCGATAGAAGAGATTGTAGGTGTCGAAGGGAATGAGGCGCCCATCCGGATGCACGATATGGACGCATGTCTTCTTCACCGATCGCACGTCGAACGAATATGCGTCGATGAACTGCATGATGATCACGCGGAACAGATTCCGATAGCCGAGCCCGGCCGGGGCGTCGACGTGCGGCAGGCAGCAGAGCAGGTCGCGCAGCGACGAAATCCCAGACTGCGGCGAGTGATTCGTGGCAAATAGCTTGAGCAGTCCGGCCTTCACCGCGTCGTCCTGCTCGTACACGATGGTATTGCGGCCGCCGTTGATCAGGACCTGAGGATCGATCAGGCCCGTGAGCGGGACGACCTCCCCGCCGATCTTCAGCGCATACGCCATGGCCAGCGAATCGGGATGGCATGGGACGGGGATGACGTCCTCGGGCCGGAAGACTGCGGTCTGTTCGAGAATTCGGCGCCGAACCTCGGTCAGCGTGAGCCGATCGGTCGACGGGTCGAAGCGATCGTGGCGGCCCGCGACCTGCACGGGCTGCAGCGTGACGCCGCGCACGCACGGCTGTGTCAGCGCGAAATCTATGATCTTCCCGATCTCGTGGTCGTTGACGCCGCGCTTGACCGTCACCACGAGGGTCGTCGAAATGCCGTGCCGATTGAGGCGCTCCAGCGCCTGTTCGCGGATCCGGCGCAGATCCGCTCCGCGCAGATCCATGAGCGCTTCCCGCTCGAACGAGTCGAACTGCAGATAGAGCTCGAAATCGGGCATGTAGCCCGCCAGGCGCGCGGTGAAGTCTTCGCTTTCGGCGATCCTGATGCCGTTGGTGTTCACCATGACGTGCCGGATCGGCCGCGCCTTGGCGAGATCGAGCACCTCGAAGAAATCGGGATGAATCGTCGGCTCGCCCCCAGAAATCTGCACCACGTCAGGCTGGCCCTCATTCGCGACCACAGCGTCCAGCATGCGCTCGACGTGCGCCAGGGACCGGAAGTTCGGCCGGTCTGGACCGCTCGACGCGTAGCAGATCGGGCAACGCAGGTTGCACGCGTCGGCGATCTCGACGAGCGACAGGCACGAGTGCTGCTCGTGATCCGTGCACAAGCCGCAGTCGTACGGACAGCCCCACTTGACGGGAGTGTTGTACCGGAGCGGCATTTCGGGTGGCTTGATGAACACTTCCCGACAGCGCCGGTAGTAATCGACGTCGTCGGCAATGAGGACGCGCTCGTACCCGTGATCGGGGCACCGCTTGATCATGAAGACGCGATCGTCCTGGAAGACGACCTTCGCGTCCACGCGCCGGAAGCACGTCGAACAGATCGAAATGGCCACGTCGTAGAAGAGATAAGGACGGACGCCCATCGTGCGCTTACTTCCTCAACAGTCGGGCGAGCCCCAGGACGATCGCCCACAAAACGCCGGCCACGAACAGCAGGACTCCGATGACGAAGCTGACAGCTCCGAGCCTGTCGAGCACGGTCGATGTGGTGCCGGTAAAAGTGCCGAGAAAGAGCGCACACCCGCCTCCCGCAAGAACGATCCCGCCGACGAGCAGCATCACCAGCACGCGGACGGGCGAGGCTTTCCGAGACGGCTCCTGCGGCGGGCCAGAGTTCGGCGTCTCAGTCATCGGTCCATCCATCCCGCACCCAGCGGAGGACATCATGGCCGTAATAGACGAGCACCGCAACCGACGCCCACTGCAGCGACGACAGCCCGAGAAAGATCCGCACTTCCGGCTTGAGCGCGTCGACGCCCAGGCGCAGGGCGAAGTAGCTGACCATGAACAGCTTGAAGACGTCCCCCTCGCGATGCGGATGTCGCGTGAGGCGCCCGAGCAGGACCGCGACGACGGCCATCACTGCGGATTCGTAGAGCTGCGTGGGATGGCGCGGAATGCCGTCGCCAAAATCCACGGCCCACGGAAGCGCTGACGGCGTCCCGAACGTCCGATCCGGCAGGCCCGACAGGAAACAGCCGATCCGTCCGATCGCGATCCCGGCGGCGATCGGCATCGCGAACAGATCGCCCGTCCGCCGCGTCAGCCCGGTCCATCGCTTTTCGAGCTCGACGCCCGCCAGGCCGCCGATCAGGCCCCCGACGATCGTCTTCCCCCCGAGAAGGAATCGAAGGTCGTTCCAGTGCGCCAGGGTCTCGGCTGGATCTTCGAGCCAGAAGAACAGCTTGCTGCCGATTGCCGCGCCGAACACCGCAGCCGCGACGACGCTCCAGCGCGCGCCAGTGTCTATCGTGTCGCCGAGCCGCCGACGCTCCCAGAGGAACAGACGGAATCCGATCGAATACGCGAGGACGTCGAAGACCACATGCGGGTGCAGCCTGAAGGGCCCGACGGGGATCGGGACGGGAAACGTCAAGGCATGCGACCGGCCGGCATGAGCGTCACCTTCACGTATCTGGTCGTGTCCAGGTAGGTCCGCGCCGCCTGCTGAATGGCGTCACCCGTCAGCGACGCGATCTGCCCTGGAACGTTGAGCAAGGCCGCCGCGTCGGACGCGTTCCCGTCCTCGTACACCCGCGAGACTTGCTCGAGCCAGTATCGGTTGTCCTGGCCGTTCGACTCGAACTCCCGCAGCAGCGTCTCGCGGATGAGCGCCACCTGCCGCGCGTCGAGCCGGGTGTTCTTCACGGCTTCGATCTCCTGAAACACGCGCTGCACGAGCGCCTCCGTGCGGGCCGGGTCGCACGTCCATTCGATCCGCACGGTGTACTCGGGACGCGGAACCTTGTCTGCGTCCGGCACGACAGTGATGCTGTACGTCCCTCCGAGCTCCTGCCGGATCGAATCGAACAGCCGCGACTGCAGCAGCATCGCCATCGTCCGAAGCGCCAGCCTGTGAGGCGCGTCGTACTCGATCGGTCCCGAAAACACGACCGCCACTTCGCTCTTGGGCGCGATGCCCTGGTGAATGGTCTTCTCGACGATGCCCGCGGGGAACGCGATGCCGTCGTCTCTCCACGTTTCGCGCGCGTGGGTCGCGGGGAGGCTGGCGATGTACGTCTCGACCAGCGGCTTGATCGCATCCGGCGTGAAGCTGCCGACGAACACGAACGTGAAGTTGCTCGCGTCGGCGAAGCGCGCCTTGTAGAACGCCAGCGATTTCTCGAGGTTCCATTGATCGACTGTCGAAGGCGTCTCGGGCTGCCGGCGCGGATGGTTGCGGCTGAGCGCCGCGGCAATCGTCTGGTTGAAGACGGCGTCTGGGCTGGCCATCTGGTTCGCGAGCAGCGATCGCGCCTGGGACGCCATCGCGGCGAATGCGGCCGGATCCGCGCGCGGCTGCGTGAAGCGCAGATACAGAAGCTGAAACATCGTCTCGAGGTCCTGCGGCGTGCTGCCGCCGCTCATCCCCTCGTCCAGCTCGTCGATGAACGGCGAGACCGCGACCGCCTTGCCCGAGAGCATCTTGTCGAGCATCACGGCGCTGAAGGCACCGGCCCCCCCGGCCGGCACCACGGCATCCGCCACGCGGGCGGACGCGAAATCTGCATCGCTCGCCAGCGACGTCCCACCTGGGGCCGCCGCCCGAAAAAGAATCTGGTCTTCCTTGAGCGTCGTCGGCTTCAGCACGACGGTCGCTCCGTTGGAGAGCGTCCACTCGGTGATGCCCGAGTCGGCGCGGACGGTTGCCTTCACGATCGCCCCGCGCGATGGAGGCGCGTCCATGAGCGCCTGCCCGGACGAGGTATCCACATACGCCTCGAGGCGCTTCGACGATACGGTCTTCACGACGGCCGCAAGCTGGGTTTCGGTTGGCAGCACCACGCCGGCTGCGTCGGGCGCCGAGACGATGACGAGCCGGTTGCGGTCGGGAAACCAATCGGCTGCGAGCGCGTTGACCTCGGCCAGCGTGATGCGCGGGAGGAACCGGCGGTGGAACGCGAGCTCCTGCCAGATCGTCGGCAGCGCCTCCGACTGGAGGAAATTGCGGGTGTACTCGTCGGCGCGGCTGGACGACTCGCGGTCGGGGCTTTCCGTGACGACGCGTTCGTAGCCCAGCATCATCGCCTGCTTGGCGCGGTCGAGCTCGGTTGCCGTGAAACCGAATCGCGCGACGCGCTGGAGCTCCGTCAGCAGCGCCTCGAGACCGCGCGCGATGCCGTCGTTGGACACGAGCGCCTGGAGAACGGCTTCGTCCTTCGTCCTGGGCATCGGAAAGAGCGATCGATCGGCCGCCGCTCTGAGAAAGGGCGGATTCGCGGTCTGGCCGAGCTCGTCGAGTCGCGAGCCCAGCATCGCGGCGAACAACTGATCGATCATGATGTCGCGATACCCGCCGACCGATCCCTGGTTGCGCGCGGGCCGGAGATCGGTGACCTGGACGACCGTGGAAGTGGTCTCCTTGTCGGCGACGAGGAGGTACCGGGTGCCGGGTTTCTCCGGGACGTCGATCGCCGGCCGCGTCCGCTCCTGAGGCGGCGAGGACAGCGACGAGAAATGTCCCCTGATCATCCTGACAGCCGTCTCGCGATCGATGTCGCCGACGACGATGACGGCCATCAGATCGGGACGGTACCAATCGTGGTAGAAGCGCGTGAGCGCCGCGCGCTGCGCGTGCTCGATGACCGTGGGATCTCCGATGGGACGCCGATCCGCATACCGGGATCCCTCGAGCTGCGCGCGGCGGATCTTGTCCTGCGTCCGCTCCCCCGCGCCGAGGTGCATCCGCCACTCGGACAGGACGATCGGACGCTCCCGCTCGATGCCGTCCTGGTCGAAGGTGGCGCCCTGGGCCCAGTCCTCCAGGATGAGCAGCGCGCGATCGAGCACGCCCGGCACATCGGTCGGCACGCGAAGCGTGTACTGGGTGTCGTCGTAGCTCGTTGCGGCGTTCGCGTCCGCGCCGATGCTCAGGCCGAGCGACGACAGAAAGTCCGGGATGCTGTGGCCAGGAAAATGCCGCGTGCCCTCGAACTCCATGTGCTCGACGAAATGCGCGAGCCCGCGTTGATCCTCGTCCTCCAGGACCGAACCGGCCTTGACGACGAGGCGAAGCTCGGCGCGGTGCGCGGGCTTCCCGTTTGCGCGCACGTAGTAGCGCAGCCCGTTCGGCAGCGCGCCGACGATCGCCTCGGGGTCGACGGGCATCTGTTGCGAGAGCGCGTAGGACGCCACCGACGCGGCAGACGTTTCGCGTCCGGGCGGCTCGGTCTGCGCGAAGGCGACGCTCGCGCCGGCAAACAGAATGGCGAGAACCGATGACGTGGCGGCTCGGACGCGTAGGGTCATACGCCAATCCTATCGTGACGACAGGGCCGCCGGTGGGGGGCTACATCGAGGGCCGAATCTTCTCGAAGGAGTCCAGCGCGGAACGCTCCGCCAGGTCGGCTTTCCTGAGCATGTCCATCCTGGATTTGTGGAGGCCGTCGGCTCGATATCGCCAGGATTGCTCTCGCAGCCCCAGATACTCTTCGGCGGCGGTCACCAGCGGCGTCTGCTCGCGCGGGACGCCGCGCAGCTCCTTCAGTCGCGCATGGACGGCCTGCAGGTCCGGAACGATCGTCCGGTCGATCGTCTGGG
>Ga0310810_10003730_pt1 | contig 16696 bp, 16 predicted proteins | sample NCmetagenome_FD_207641 | JGI IMG/M metagenome (GOLD analysis project Ga0310810, IMG submission 207641) | Soil microbial communities from experimental microcosm in Duke University, North Carolina, United States - NC | ecosystem: Engineered > Artificial ecosystem > Soil microcosm > Unclassified ... | reverse complement strand
TGCGAGGGCGGCGACGTCCAGGTGCTCACGCCGAGCGGCCTCGTCGTCGGGCTCCGAATCCCCGGCGCGCAGGAAAAATTCGAGGAGCTGCTCGAAGAAGCGCGCGTCGATCTGCACCCCGGCGACGTCTTCGTCCTGTATACCGACGGCATCAGCGAGGCGATGAACCCGCAGCAGGACCTGTTCGGCGATGCACGCCTCGGGAGCCTCGTCGCCGAACACGGTCACCTGGAGACCGGCGAATTGCGGGAGCGCATCCTGCGCGAAGTCGAATCGTTCGTGGACGGCGCCGACCAGCACGACGACATGACCATGATTCTGATCAAGGTGGAGGAAGCGGCCGCCGCTGTCGAGCGGGTCGCCGTCTAGCGTGGCGGACCGGGACCACGAGCTGCCGCGGCTGGTCGTCGTCTTCGCGACCCCCTCTGATGTTGAAGCCAGCGTCGTGCGCGGCCTGCTCGAGACGCACGGCATCGACGCCGTGCTCCTGAGCAGCAACTCACGCACCGCCTTTCCGCTGGCCCTGAACACCGGCGCGTGGGAGAAGCGCGTCGCGGTTCATGAGGAAGAGGCCGATGCGGCGCAGCGCATCATCGAGAGCCACCGCGACGAGATGAAAGGGGCACGGGTGGTCCCGTTCGGGTCCGAACTCGCCCCGCTCGAACAGGCCATCGGATACCGGTTCAGGGATCGCGGGCTCCTCGAGCACGCGCTGACGCATCGGTCCCGCGTCCACGAAGACGCGAGCGGCGGAGTGTTCGACAACGAATCCATGGAGTTTCTCGGCGACTCCGTCCTCGGCTTCGTCGTCGCGGACATGCTGTTCAGGCAATTCCCGCAGCACAACGAAGGGCAGAAGTCGAAGCTCAAGGCATCGCTGGTGTCGGCGGCGTCGCTCGCGCGGCTCGGCGAGGCGATCAACCTCGGCGACTTCCTCATTCTCGGGCGCGGGGAAGAGAAGACCGGCGGCCGGCGGAAGCACGCGCTCATCGCCGACTGTTACGAGGCGCTCCTCGCCGCGATCTATCTGGACGGCGGGATCGAGCCCGTCAGCGCCTTCATCAACCGCCAATTCGCCGATCTTTTGGAGGAGGCGCATCGCACGGGAGCGGCCGTGGCGTTCACCGAAGACTGGAAATCGGCGCTGCAGGAGTGGCTCCAGTCCAACGGACACGGCCTCCCCGTGTACCGGCTTGCAGACGAAATCGGTCCCGATCACCGCAAGCGGTTCGTCGTCGAGGTCGTGATCGGCGGAGAAGCCGTCGCGCGCGCGGATGGAAAGAGCAAAAAGGAGGCTGCGCAAGCCGCGGCGAAAGCCGCGCTCGAACAACTCACGCAATGAAAGTTGCCGGATCCCAGTTCCCAGCTCTCAGTTCCCAGTTGACAGTTGGGAGTTGGGATTTGGGAGTTATCTTTAATCTATCTCGATGATCCCCCAGGACTTCTCGCGTTCGGGCGCCGCTGTGCCGGCGATGGCGAGGAGTTCGCCGCCCTGCGGCAGCCGGTCGATCACGTACCCGTGCAGTTCGCGCGCGATGTCTTCGTCGGAGGGGGGCACGGCGCGGCAGTGGATGCGCACCCAGAGCCGGAGCATCGGATCGGCGAAGCTGTAGCGCTTCTGACGCGACTGAATCAAGTCGACGTCTTCCAGCCAGGACAGATAGTCTTTCGTCGACCCCGGCGTGCGGTGCAGCCGGTGCGCGATCTCGGTCAGCGTGAGCGGTTCCTGCTCGGCGAGGACTTCGAGGATCGCCTTGAGCGCTCCGTATCCGCGGGCACGGTGCAGACGAAGCTCGTAGCAGAAGCGGCAGGCTTCGGCCAGCCGCGCACCCGGTGCCAGCAGTGACGCCAGCGCGCTGACGGGATCGGCGGCTTCACGCCGCCCCATCTCGACCGCGGCTTCCGCAATCGCCCGCGCGTACGACGGGCGGCCGTCGGAGAGCGCCTGAACGACCTGCGACAGCTCGTCCCGACGACGCTCGTGCTCGTCTTCTTCGTCCCCGTGCGGCTCCGGGTCGAGGGTCGGCAGCGTCGCGCTCACTTCGGAGGCGGTGAGCGGCGCGACGTGAATGATTTCAAACTGTGGCGGCGCATCGCGCAGCAGCCGCTGCGCGCGCGCGCTGTAGCGCGACGTCAGCACGAAGCGATTGCCGCTGGATGCGAGCGCCCCGATCAGATCGCGCAGCACGCCGCGCAGACCGGGGAAGCTCTCGAACGTGCGCAGCTCGAGGAATTCGTCCAGCAGGAAGGTCGCGGGCTGCATGCCTGGCGCCCGCGCCGTATCGAGGAACGCGAGCGCCGCATCGAATGCGTCGCGCGCTCCGCTGTGCGACGGCGGCTGCGATCCGTGCACGTGGTCCGGGAACGGCGACGTGCCTCGGACGGACCCGAGGAAACGCTCCGGCGTCGTCGCCACCCGCTCGATATCGACGTACTGCGATTCGGTCCGGCCGATCAGGTCACGCAGCCGCAGGAGCAGAGACGACCGCCCGGTGCCGCACCCCCCAAGGACGACCGGAATGCGTGGCGAGCCGCTGCCAGATCCGTCGAGCGCGGCGAGCACGCGACGCTCGAGCGAGGGACGTTCCGGGATCATCATTTCCGACTGCCTCCGCCGCCTGTCGCCATCGGAATATCAATACCTCGCGCACGCGCGGTCGCGATCGCTTCAGGATAGCCGGCGTCGGCATGCCGCGCGACGCCTGATCCCGGATCATTGGTGAGCACGCGCTGCAGTTTCTCGTCGGCTTCCCGCGTGCCGTCGGCGACGACGACCATTCCGGCGTGGATCGAGTAGCCGATCCCGACGCCGCCGCCGTGGTGGACCGACACCCACGTCGCGCCCGACGAGGTGTTCAGCAGCGCGTTGAGAATGGGCCAGTCCGCGATCGCATCGCTGCCGTCGCGCATGCCTTCCGTTTCGCGGTTGGGCGATGCGACGGATCCCGTGTCGAGGTGGTCCCGCCCGATCACGATCGGCGCGGAGATCTCGCCGCGACGCACGAGGTCGTTGATCGCGAGGCCGAACCGCGCACGGTCCCCGTAGCCGAGCCAGAAGATCCGGGCGGGCAGGCCCTGGAACGCCACACGTTCGGAGGCGAGCCGAATCCAGCGGCACAGCGCCTGGTCGTCCTTGAACATGTCGAGCGCGAGGCGGTCGGTGACGGCAATGTCCGCGGGATCGCCGGAGAGCGCCGCCCACCGGAACGGCCCTTTGCCCTCGCAGAAGAGCGGCCTGATGTATTCGGGCACGAAGCCCGGGATGTCGAACGCGTCGGCCACCCCCGCCTTCTCCGCCTGCGCGCGGATGTTGTTGCCGTAGTCGAACGCCACCGCGCCGGCGCGCTGCAGATCGAGCATGGCGCGCACGTGCGTCGCCATCGCGTCCATCGCGCGTGCGACGTAGGCGTCGGGATGTGCTCGGCGAAGCGCCTCGGCTTCCGCCAGCGTCATCCCGTTCGGCACGTATCCGTTCAGCGCATCGTGCGCCGACGTCTGATCCGTGAGCACGTCGGGGACGATGCCGCGGCGAGCGAGTTCGGGGAGGACGTCAGCCGCGTTGCCCCGGAGGGCAATCGATCGCGGCCGGCGATCCCCGAGGGCCGCATTCGCGCGCGCCAGGGCATCGTCCAGCGAGTCGGCGCACTCATCGACGTACCGCGTCGCGAGACGCCGTTCGATGCGAGCGGGGTCGACTTCGACGACGATGGCAACGCCTTCGTTCATCGTCACGGCGAGCGGTTGAGCGCCCCCCATGCCGCCAAGCCCTGCGGTGACGACCAGCCGGCCGGCCAGCGATCCGTTGAAATGCCGGCGAGCCAGTTCCGCGAGCGTTTCGTACGTGCCCTGGAGAATCCCCTGCGTGCCGATGTAGATCCAGCTTCCCGCCGTCATCTGGCCGTACATCGTCAACCCGCGATCTTCGAGATCGCGAAAGACGTCCCAGGTCGCCCACGCGGGCACCAGCATGGCGTTGGCGATCACGACGCGAGGCGCCCACGGATGGGTGCGGAACACGGCGACAGGCTTGCCGGACTGGACGAGCAGCGTCTCGTCGTGCTCGAGGCGCTTCAGCGTGGAGACGATCGCGTCGAAGGCTTCCCAGGACCGCGCGGCGCGCCCCGAACCGCCGTACACGATGAGATCCTCGGGACGCTCGGCGACGGCGGGGTCGAGATTGTTCATCAGCATCCGCATGGCGGCTTCCTGCGGCCACCCTTTGCAGGTGATGGCCGCCCCGCGGGGCGCGCTGACGTGTCGACTGACCGTACTCATGAATGGGAACGCCGTTGTGCAGAAGCGGAAGGATAGAAATCTAAAAACGTACGCACGCGTTGTCAATTCGATTCTGAAAAATTTCTTACTTGACTTCCGCCGAGCACGCGCGTTCGAACGCCCCATCGGAAATCGCGCGAGAAATCCACTCGATGTCGGGCGCCGGCGGACGATCGACGGTCAGCGTCGGGACGCCGCTGCGCACGAACGCGTGTGCCGAGCCGAGCGGAGCCGACGTGGTGAGCGGCGCGAGCAGATCGATCGCCTGCGAGGCGAGCAGGATCTCGATCGCGATCACGCGCGTCGCGAGATGCAATGCGCGCTCCGCCCGAAGGGCGGCTGCCATGCTCATGCTGACGTGGTCTTCGCGGTTCGCGGATGTCGGAATCGTATCCACCGATGACGGATGCGCAATGGTCTTCAACTCTGACACGAGCGCGGCCGCGCTGACCTGCGCGATCATGTAGCCCGATTGCAGGCCGCTGTCCCGCGTGAGGAACGGTTCGAGGCCGCTGAGCGCCGGATTCACCAGCCGATCGGCGCGCCGTTCGGAGATCGTGGCGAGCTGCTGAATCGCGATGACCGTCATGTCCGCCGCCAGCGCGACCGGAGCGCCATGAAAGTTGCCCCCCGAGACGATCTCGCCGGATCGCGCGAACACCATCGGGTTGTCGGTCGCGGCGTTGGACTCGATCTCCAGCGTGCGACGCACGTACGCGAACGCGTCGCGTGCGGCGCCGTGCACCTGCGGCGCACACCGCAGCGAGTACGCATCCTGCACGCGTCCGCAGCCCTCGTGGGACTTGTTGATCGCGCTCCCGTGAAGCAGCCGGAACAGATTGCCGGCCGACGTGCGCTGCCCGGGATGGGGGCGCGCGTCGTGCAGCCGCGCTTCGAACGGATGCCGCGACCCGCGCAGGCTGTCGATCGACAGCGCGGCGGCGATGTCTGCGGCTCTGGCCAGGCGTTCAGCGCCGAGGAGCGCCAGCGCGGCAATCGCGGTCGACGCCTGCGTGCCATTGATGAGCGCGAGTCCTTCCTTCGCCTCGAGATCGACCGGCGCGAGGTGTGCGCGCTCGAGCGCCTCACGCCCCGAGACGACGGCCGGATCGTCGCCGAGCGTGGCGCAGCCCTCGCCGATCAGGACGAGCGCGAGATGCGCCAACGGCGCCAGATCGCCGCTGGCACCTACCGATCCGCGGCTCGGGACAACGGGATGGACGCCCGCGTTCAACGCCGCTATGAGCGTTTCGAGCGTCGCCCGCCTGATTCCCGAGTAGCCTTTCGCCAGCACGTTCGCGCGAAGCGCCATCATCGCGCGAACCGATCGGGTCGACAGCGGCTCGCCGACGCCGGCCGCGTGACTGCGCAGCAGGTTGCGCTGCAGCGCACCCAGCTCCGAACGCGGGATGCTGACTTCGGCGAGCGATCCAAAGCCCGTGTTGACGCCGTAGACCGCGGCGTCGCCCGCCGCGAGTCGATCGACCACCGCGCGCGCGTCGTCGACGGCTTCCGCGGCCGGCGCAGCGAGCGCGGCGGCCTCGCGCGCGTCCGCAATCAGCGCGAGCTGTTCGAGTGTGAGCGTCTCACCGTCGAGAGGAATCATGCGTTTGAAGGTAGAATACTGCGGGATTGAGACGCATGAACATAGCCGTGCTTGGCGCGCAGTGGGGCGACGAAGGCAAAGGCAAGATCGTCGACCTGCTCACGCCCAACTTCCGCATCGTCGCGCGCTACCAGGGCGGACATAACGCCGGGCATACCGTGTATGCGAACGGCCGGAAGTTCATTTTGCGGCTGCTGCCCTCCGGCATCCTGCATCCGGGCATCACGTGCGTCATCGGCAACGGCGTCGTCGTCGATCCGCAGGCGCTCTTCGCCGAAATCGACGAACTGGCGGCGGCAGGGATTGCGGTCGGCGATCGGCTCGTCATCAGCGACAAGGCGCACCTCATCCTGCCGTACCACCGCGAACTCGATCTGCTGAGCGAAGCCCGTCGCGGTGAGCGGCGGATCGGCACGACGTCACGCGGGATCGGTCCCGCGTACGAGGACAAGATCGCGCGGCGCGGGATCCGCGTCGGCGATCTCGGGGATGTCGACGCGCTCGCCGACGCGGTGCAGCACAACGTCGACGCGCGCAACCGCCTCATTGGCGAATCGCACATGGAAGCGTCGCAGGTGCTCGATGAACTCCGCGCCGCCTGGGTGCGGATGGCGCCCTGGGTGAAGGACGTGTCGTTGTTCCTCGCGCGCGCACGGGGAGCCGGGCAGTCGATCATGTTCGAGGGGGCGCAGGGCACGCTGCTGGATATCGATCACGGCACCTATCCATACGTGACCTCGTCCAATGCGACGGTTGGCGGCGTGTGCACCGGCCTCGGGATCCCGCCGAAGGCGATCGACGGCGTGATCGGCGTCGCGAAGGCGTATACGACGCGCGTGGGCGAAGGGCCGCTGCCGACGGAGCTGCACGGCGAGCTGGGCAATCGCCTGCGCGAGAGCGGACAGGAATTTGGCGCGGTGACCGGTCGTCCGCGGCGGTGCGGATGGTTCGATGCCGTGGCCGTCCGCTACGCCGTCCGCGTGAACGGCCTCGACGCGCTCGCGATTACGAAGCTCGATGTCCTCGATGGGATGGAGGAGCTGCAGATCTGCACCGGCTATCGGTGCGGCGGCGCCGTCCTGACGGAGTTTCCGAGTGAAATCGTGCAACTGGCCGCGTGCGAGCCGGTCTACGAACCGTTCGAGGGCTGGCGCGAGCCGACCAGGGGCGTTCGGCGCTTCTCTCAGCTCCCGCGCCGCGCGCAGGCGTACATCTCGCGCCTCGAAGAACTGAGCGGCGTGCCGGCGGCGATCCTGTCGACGGGATCGGCGCGCGAAGACACGATCCTGCGGGAACACTCGATCGCGGATCAATGGGGACTGCAGGCCGTCGCGGGGTGAACGGCGAGGCGTGCTACTGCTTGTTCTTCATGCAGAACAGATCGAGCGCGCGGGCGTCGGCATCGGTGAACTCGACGCCGGCGCGATACTGCGGGATGCGCGTCAGCTCGAACTGCGCCCAGACGATCGTGCCGCGGAACCGCATCACGAACTCCTCGGAGGGAAGGCTGATGCGCACCTTCTGGTTCGGCCGCAGCACGGTCGGCGAGACGACCTGCGCGCCGTACCCGGACAGGTCGATGATCGTCGCAGGATTTCCGTCGAACTGAATCTCGATGCCGGGCCGGACGTGGTACCGCTGCCCGCGGCGCGTCCCGTGCCAATCCATGTTCGGCGCCGTGGCAGCCTCGCTCCCGCCATGGGCGTGGCCACTGCCCGCAAGGGCGGCCGCGGGCTGCGTCGGCGCCACGACGACACGCGCGTAATCGCCGGAGTGCGAGAGGACGCGTACTTCACACGTGCCGAGCGCGGGATCCGTTTTGATGCGATTGATCAGCGCCGCACCGCGAGGCGTTGCGGCGAACAGCCGTTCGAGCACGATCAGATCGGGAGGCGCCTGGATGATCGCCTGCAGTGCCGGGATGGGTTCCGAGTCGGGGAAGGTTCGCAGATCGCCTTCCACGCCTTCGAGGCGGAGCCGCTCGACCAACTCCTGCATCAAAGCCTCTGCGGAAATCACAACGGCATCGGGCATCGCGCCAGTCTAGCATGAGCACGAATCACGACGCCGACGTGATCGTCGCGGGCGCCGGGCCTGCGGGCGCGACCGCCGCGGCGCGACTGGCGGCGGCCGGCGTTCGCGTGCTGCTGCTCGAGCGCGCGGCGCTGCCGCGCAACAAACCGTGCGGCGGGGGACTCAGCGCGCGCGTGCTGACGCGGTTTCCATGGTCGCCCGCGATCTTCTCCGGGATCGACACGCACCCTGTGTCGGACCTGTATCTCGAGGGTCCATCGGGCGGCGTCTTCAGGATGCAATCGCCGACGCCTGCGGTGCTGCTGATCCGCCGCCTCGAATTCGACGGCGCGCTGGCGCGCCGCGCGATCGCGGCGGGCGCCACGCTGGAGGCGCCGGTCGAAATCGGCCAGGCGACGCAGGATGCCGATGCGGTGACGCTGCGCGCGCGCGACGGCCGGTCCTTCCGAGCGCCCATCGTCATCGCCGCCGACGGGGTGAACAGCGTCGTCGCGCGGCGCCTTGGCCTCAACGCGGGCTGGCCGCCGTCTCACGTCGCGCTCGACATGATGGAGGAAGCGCCGGCTCAGCACCTCCGCGCGACCGAACCGGGAACGCTGTCGGTGTTCTACGGATTTGGCGGCGCGCACGGGTACGCGTACATTTTTCCGAAGGTGGCGCACGTCAACGTCGGCGTCGGCTATCTGCTCTCGTATTTCCGCGAACGCGTCGATCGCGCGCCCTACGATCTCCAGCAGCAGTTCGTCGAGTACCTGCGAACGCGCGGCATGCTGGAAGGGGAGTCGCACCGCGAGTTCTTCACGCCTTTTTTGATCCCCGTCGGCGGTCCCCTCAGGACGACGGCTGCGGGACGGGTGCTGCTGGCGGGCGACGCCGGAGGCTTCGTCAACGGGTTTTCCGCAGAGGGCATTTACTACGCCATGGTCACGGGGGAACTCGCGGCGTCAGCGGTCCTCGCCGCGCGGGCGCAGGGCGTCATCTCTCCCGGCCGTGCGCGACGGCTGTACGTTCGCGCGTGGCGCCGCGAAATCGGCGCCGAGCTGCGCGACTCCGTGCTCATTCAGCGCTACCTGTTCCGCACGCGCGAACGCATGGACGGGGTCGTCGCGGCGGCGAACACGCGGCCCGAGTTCTCCCAGTGGCTCGTGGAGTACGCCAGCGGCCGGCTGTCGTACGGGCAGGCGCGGCGGCGGCTCGTGACGCGGTTTCCGAAGCTCCTGCCGAAGCTGGCGTGGGTCGCATGGCGAGGTGCCGATGAGCGCGGCTGAGCATACGCGAGGCGCCTCGAAGGTTCGTGGAGTTCTGTTCGATCTCGACGACACGCTGTTCGATCATCGCCGCTCGGCGCGTGCGGCCCTGACCGCGGTGCACACCGCGTTTGCTTCGGAAGCGGACTTTGCGGAGTTCGAGCGCCGTCACGCGCATTACCTCGAAGAGATGCACCTCGAGGTCCTTGCCGGCCGCGCGACGCTCGAGGACGCACGGCGCGAACGGTTTCGACGCGTGTTCGCGGCGCTCGGCGTCACACTGGATCCCGCCGACGTGTACCGCGCCGCCGAGACGTACCGTCTTGGCTATTCGAGTGCACGCCGGGCGATCGAGGGCGCGGTCGATCTGCTCGCAGATCTTCGGAGTTCCGTCGCGATTGCGATTGTGACGAACAACCTGCTCGGCGAGCAGCAGGACAAACTGCGCGTGTGCGGCCTCACGCAGTACGTCGATACCCTCGTCGCGTCGGAGGACGTCGGCACGTCGAAACCCGATCCAGAGATTTTCCGGATTGCCTTGGAGCGGCTTGGTGTGCGGGCCGACGAGGCCGTCATGGTCGGCGATTCGTGGGCCAACGACATCGAAGGCGCGCGTGCCGCCGGCATTCGCGCCGTGTGGTTCAACCGTTACGGTCACGAGCAGCCATCCACGCCACCCGGTGTCATCGCGATCAACCGGTTGACGCCGGTCGACGTGACCGTCCCTGTCATCCTTGCCGCCGACTGACGTGCGCATCGGCATCGACCTCGGGGGAACGAAAATCGAAGCGGTCGCGCTCGGCGAAAACGGCGTCGAACTCTTCCGCCGCCGCGTCGATACACCCCGCGGCAGTTACGACGGCACTGTCGGCGCCATCAAAGCGTTGGTCGATGCCGCGGAACGCTCCGTCGGCGCGAGAGGCAGTGTTGGCATCGGTATCCCTGGCACGATCTCGCCCGCGTCGGGGCTCGTGAAGAACGCGAATTCCACCTGGTTGAACGGCCGCCCCTTCGATCGCGATCTGGCGGCAGCCCTGAGCCGTCCCGTCCGGCTCGCGAACGACGCCAACTGCTTCGCGCTGTCCGAGGCGACCGACGGCGCCGCTGCAGGCGCGCCGGTCGTCTTCGGCGTCATCATCGGCACCGGCACGGGGGGCGGTGTCGTCGTCCAGCGGCGTGTGGTCGTCGGCCCGAACGCGGTCGCAGGCGAATGGGGTCACAATCCGCTGCCGTGGCCATCCGCGGACGAACTGCCAGGTGAGCCGTGCTACTGCGGCCTCAGTGGGTGCATCGAGACGTTCCTGTCGGGCTCGGGCCTGCAAAGGACCGATGCGAAGATTCGCGGGATCGGTCACGGCCATGCCGCTGCCGAGATAGCGCGACTCGCAGACGAGGGCGACCCTGCTGCATTGGCGGCGCTCGAGCGGTACTGCGACCGGATGGCCCGTGCGCTCGCCAGCGTCATCAACGTGCTGGATCCGGACGTGATCGTGCTCGGCGGCGGCCTGTCCAACATCGACCGTATTTACGAGCGTGTCCCGAGCCTCTGGCAGAAGTGGGTGTTCTCGGATTCCGTGGCGACCCCGCTGGTGAAAGCCCGTCACGGCGATTCCAGCGGGGTGCGGGGCGCCGCGTGGCTCTGGAATGAATGAGCTTGGCGAGCTTAGTACAATAGAGACACCCCATGAAGGATCTGACCGCGTTATCGGAACTGCACGAACTCGAGGCCGCCATCCAGGAATCCGTCGACCGGCCTGTGCTGTTGTTCAAGCACAGCCGTCAATGCGGCGTCAGTTGCGAGGCACTCGACGAGCTGCACTCGCACATTGACCGAAGCGGCGGCAAGGCTGCCTACAAGATGATCACGGTGCAGACGCACCGCCCAATTTCCGACGCGGCAGCCCGCCGGCTCGGCATCCGCCACGAAACGCCTCAGGCCATTCTGTTGAAGGACGGCAAGCCCGTCTGGAGCGCCTCCCACTTCCGCATCACCGCGGATCAACTCGATCAGTTGTTCGACTAGAGCGCGGAGAGAACACCCCCACGACGGATCTCGCCGACGACGGAGAGGACCAGAGAGGGCGGAGAGAACACCTCACGACGCATCTCGCCGAGGACGGGGAGGGCCAGAGAGGGCGGAGAGAACACCTCACGACGGATCTCGCCGACGACTGGGAGGGCCAGAGAGGGCGGAGAGAACACCTCACGACGGATCTCGCCGAGGACGGAGAGGACCAGAGAGGGCGGAAAGAACACCTCACGACGGATCTCGCCGAGGACGGGGAGGGCCAGAGAGAGCGTCGAGAACACCCACGACGGATCTCGCCGACGCAGAGGCCCCAGCTAGTAGTGGAAGCAATCTCTGGCGAACGGTCACCGGCCGTTCTACATACAGGAAGCCGAGCGACCTGCTACGGCGCCTGGTGCGAGCGCGTGTGGAATCCTGCCGCTTCCAGATGCTTGTGCACGTCGGCGACGATGTCGTTGGCCTGGGAGGGAAGCGGCGTCGGGCTGTGCGCGACGAGCCGGTCGACGTTGTACATCCGAAACCGGATTCCTTCCAGGTGAAACGCGCCAATGGCGCGCCCCAGTGCGTCGGCTTCCTCGAGCAGGCGGACGGAGTAATCGCTCGACGGCTGCTGGCGAACGAGTACGATCAAATCATCGAGGCGGCGCTGGGCGGCCTCGCGGTCGGCGTTGGACATGACAGAATCATTCTAAGTGGGGCGGCTCAACCTCGACAATCCCGCGCGTCCGCTCGTGTGTGTCGATCTGAACGGCGTGCTCGACGCCTACACGGGCTGGAAACACCCCGATCACTGGGATCCGCCGCGCGCCGGGGCGCGCGCATTCCTCGAGGAGCTCCGCGCTCGCGGCTTCGACATCGTCGTGTTCACGACCCGTCATCCGGTTGGCGTGCGGCGGTGGCTTCGGGAACACGGGTTGCACGACCTGGTTGGCGCGGTCACACGCCGGAAGCCGCCGGCGCACGTGTTCGTCGACGATCGCGCCGTCTGTTTCCGCGGCGATTTCGCCGACGCGCTGCGCGAGATCGACGGCTTCAAAGCACACTGGGAATGAGCCGCTTCAGGTGCTCGCGGTAACGCGTGAGTACGAGGGCGAAGCGGTCTGCCTCCGGCGTTCCTGCGAGCGCCTCGGCAGCCATCGACGCGTAGCCCGCTCGAAACGCAGCGTACGCGAGCTGATATGCAGGCATGCGCGCCTCCGCGTCGGCATCGCCGCAGATCCGCCGGTACGCGTCCACCATCCATCGAACGCCCGCATCGCTCAGTCCGAGTTCCAGGGAAGCGGCGGCGAGGTCCCACGCCGGGTTCTGCGGCCCAGGAAAGAAGTGATCATGTCCGTGGTCGAGACCGTCGACCTTCAGCAATCCAGCCGACGTGCGCACCCACTCGTACGCCTGCATCCGGCCGTCGATGTCGCTGGCGGGCGCCTCCTCGAAAACCCGCTGAAGCCGGACTGCTGCAGAGGCGAAGGACAGCAGGTCGGCGCCGAGTAGCTCACGAACGTTCGTGCGAATCATCGCGATAATCGAACCGGCATCTGCTGGCGACGGGACGCCACACTCGACGGCTCGCACGCCGATGTACTGCCCGACGGCCTCCGCGTCGGCTTCAGAAAACGGCGCTTCGGCGATCTTTCCATCGACGAACTGAATATCCGCAAACCCGTAGCGCAGTTGCGTGACCGTCTGCGTCATGCTCGTGGCCGACGACAGAAGTTGCGCACGCTCGAATGCCGCCCGGCCGTAGTCGCCGAGGCCAACGAATTTCAGCACGCGTGATTCAGTCGGCAGCCATGTCTTCCAGCGCTCGTGCTGCGGCTGGACGGCCGGCCAGCAGGCGTATCCGAGTCCGACGTGCGCTCGCCACTGGCCCGATGACCAGTCGATCGCAGGCTGCTCGACTCCGAACAGCTTCTCCGGTGTGATGCCGCAGTCCAACGCGCTCGTCACGTAACGGCGATACCGCGCCCACGCGTCTCGCGCCGTGCCGGATCGCAACTGCTCGGGCGCCGGATCCCACGACGGCAGCAGCACGATGCGATCCGATGGGACGTCGAGGTCGCGCAACGCGCGGATCACCGAAGCGAACGACGAACCACTCAGTCCAGGCCCTTCGTCGACAATGGCGAACCACGCGCCCCGGTGCAGTTGCTCGTTCCAGGCGTCGCGCAGCGAGGCGTCGATAACAATCCGTCGATCAAATGGATGGCCTCGCGGCCGGACGGTGTAACTCGCCACATCGGCCCACGGCTGCAGCGCTGCCGCCGCGACCGCGGCCAGGCTCGTACCGATGCTGCGGATGCCGATGACACACACACGCCGCGGCTCACGTTCGTCGCGGAAACGCCGGGCGCTTGCCGCGTACGTCTCGGGGAACAACGCGTAGTAGGCGTACCCCTCGGAGAGGCGCATTTCGATCTGCCGCGGCAGCGGCATCGACCGCAGCATGTCGATCTTCCTGTTCGACGGCGGGTCGCTCGATCGTCGCGCGATGGCGTCCAGGTAGCATCGCGCCGCGTCGATCGAGATGTCCCGAAGCGTCGACGCACGGCCGTCGACGCCGTCGCGCGCTTCGAAGATCGCGTCGCATATCGCGGATTCCAGTTCGCCGGCCGCAATCAGCACGCCGAGGGCGTCGTCCACCGATCCCCGGCGCATGTTCAGTTGCCGGACGGCCAGCGCACGGAGCGCGTCTGCCGTGTCGGCGGGACGATGATCCTCGCGATACACGAGCACGGCGGGGCTGATCCAAATTCCGCGCCGGGGCTGGTAGAGTGATGAGATGGAACGCGGACGCGCACGGCTGGAAGCGCCGGATCTCAGCGAGAAAGGCGGGTTGAAGAACGGAGAGCCGCAGCGAAGCGACGAGCGGCTGTTCATGCAGTTCTTCGCGTTCAGCGGAAGCCGCGGTGCCGCGGCGATCGGCGCGCACCTGCGCGAGGCCGGCGTCAGCGGGGTGGTCTACGAGGACCTCAACGATCCGACCGGCATCGGTATTCTCACGATGTCGACGCGTCCCGATGCGTTCCTCGATCGCGTCCGGCCGGCACTCGTCAGCGGCGCGTGCGCCTCGCTCGTGCAGAAGCCCGAGTTCACGATGTTCGGCCGCACGTACTCGCTGGGATACGAGCCAGATCTTGCCGACGCGCTCATCCATCGCCCTCGACGGACCGTACTCAATACGGAGTGGCCGTGGGCGATCTGGTATCCCCTGCGCCGGAGCGGCAAGTTCGCGCAGCTCGACGAACAGGAACAGCGCACGATCCTGAAGGAGCACGGCGCGATCGGCATGACCTTCGGGGCCGCCGACTACGCGCACGACATCCGGCTTGCGTGCCACGGCCTGGATCGCGAGGACAACGACTTCGTCATCGGACTCATCGGCAAGGAGCTCTTTCCGCTCTCAGCGGTCGTCCAGGCGATGCGCAAGACGCAACAGACGGCGCTGTACCTGGACCGCCTCGGGCCGTTCTTCGTCGGGCGCGTCGCCTGGCAGTCCGCGCTCTGACGACCGGTGTCACCGAGGGCGGAGAGAGCGTCACGACGGATCTCGCCGAGGACGGAGAGGACCAGAGAGAGCGGAGAGAACATCCACGACGGATCTCGCCGAGGACGGAGAGACACGTAGAGCGCGGAGAGAGCGTCACGACAGATCTCGCCGAGGACGGAGAGGATCAGAGAGAGCGGAGAGAGCGTCACGACGGATCTCGCCGAGGGCGGAGAGACACAGAGAGGGCGGAGAGAGCGTCACGACGGATCTCGCCGAGGACGGAGAGACACGGAGAGGGCGGAGAGAGCGTCACGACGGATCTCGCCGAGGGCGGAGAGACACAGAGAGGGCGGAGAGAGCGTCACGACGGATCTCGCCGAGGGCGGAGAGACACAGAGAGGGCGGAGAGAGCGTCACGACGGCTCTCGCCGAGGACGGAGAGGACCAGAGAGGGCGGAGAGAAGCCTCACGCCGGATCGCGCTGGGGATCTGTCGCCGAAGCACGTCGCGATATCAGCCAGCACGCCCACACGATCACCGATCTTGGCGAGCTGCGCGGATTCCTTCGGGGCACGCTTCGCACAACTCGGAAACGACGAGCGTGACCCTCTGTTAGCAGGCGAAACCGACGGCCGGATCTCTTGGAGCCCGCCGACCTGCCACGCTTCGAATTCCGTCGCCCTTCGTGTACGCAGTTTGTGGCAATTTCCGGCCTGGTAGCCGGGACAGTAACTGCGAAAATTCCATGCGGAGACTTAGAATCAGGCCTGAAATCGTACGGCACGTTCGATGCTCCGTAGCTCGAGCATGCCTCCACTGGAACAACAGATCGACGCCATCACTTTCCAGATCCGCGGTGCCGCAATCACGCTGCATCGCCGGATTGGGCCTGGATGCTTCGAGCGCGCTTATGCGCCGTGCTTCGCATACGAACTCCAGAAGCGAGGCATTGAATTTCAACGCGAAGTGCCGATCACTCTCCTCTATGACGATCTGGTTATTCCGAAAGCCTACGAGGCGGACTTTATAGTCGCCGGCCTTGTCGTTGTGGAATTGAAAGTCGCGTCTATTGTCACGGCCCTTGATGTCGCCCAATTGCGGACGTATCTGAAGCTGACGGGTTGCCCAGTCGGGATCCTACTGAATTTCGGTGCAGCGCTGATGAAGGATGGGATCGTCAGGCAGGTGAATAACTTCCCGCACGGGACGGAGCGCGGCCGAATTCCGCCGCTCGATCTCGCGGAAGTCGAATAGAGCCAGAGAGCCGCCGATGTTTCGGCAAGCGATTGTGTGTCGCCGACCCCAGCCGCAAGGGTTCTGCCGTCGGTTCTGCGCCGCTGGGCGGAGTCAGTCTTGTGAGGTTCCGGAGTCTTCGTTTTCCTGTCCTCGGCGAGATCTGCGGTGTTCTCTCCGCCCTCTCTGGTCCTCTCGGTCGTCGGCGAGATCCGTCGTGGGTGATCTCTCCGTCGTCTCTGATCCTCTCCGTCCTCGTCAAGATCTGTCGTGGGGTGTTCTCTCCGTCCTCTCTGGTCCTCTCCGTCGTCGGCGAGATCCGTCGTGGCGTTTCTCTCTCCGCCCTCTCTGGTCCTCGGCGTCCTCGGCGAGGTCCGTCGTGGGGTGTTCTCTCCGCCCTCTCTGGTCCTCTCGGTCGTCGGCGAGATCCGTCGTGGGTGATCTCTCCGTCGTCTCTGATCCTCTCCGTCCTCGTCAAGATCCGTCGTGGGTGATCTCTCCGTCGTCTCTGATCCTCTCCGTCCTCGGCGAGGTCCGTCGTGGGGTGTTCTCTCCGCCCTCTCTGGTCCTCGGCGTCCTCGGCGAGGTCCGTCGTGGGGTGTTCGCTCCGCCCTCTCTGGTCCTCGGCGTCCTCGGCGAGGTCCGTCGTGGGGTGTTCGCTCCGCCCTCTCTGGTCCTCTCCGTCGTCGGCGAGATCCGTCGTGGCGTTTCTCTCCGCCCTCTCTGGTCCTCGGCGTCCTCGGCGAGTGTCGTCGTGGGGTGTTCTCTCCGCCCTCTCTGGTCCG
>Ga0310810_10003729_pt1 | contig 16699 bp, 15 predicted proteins | sample NCmetagenome_FD_207641 | JGI IMG/M metagenome (GOLD analysis project Ga0310810, IMG submission 207641) | Soil microbial communities from experimental microcosm in Duke University, North Carolina, United States - NC | ecosystem: Engineered > Artificial ecosystem > Soil microcosm > Unclassified ... | reverse complement strand
AGCGAACAGTATCGATTACGCCGCCGAGCACACGCGCAATATTGGCCGGGTCCGGGAGCTGTCGCAGTTCACGCCCGACTGGCTCCGCACCACCGAGCCGCTGCTGTATGTCCGCGGCACCGTGTCACGCGTCGAACCGCCGAGCGGGCCGCGACAACCAGCGCGCCTGTACTTCAAAGAGTCACCCGACAACGCGTTCATTGCCTGTATTCCGACGCCGCAGATCTTCAACCTGCAGCAGTACGTGGGAAAACACCTCGAAGTCCGCGGCCGCGTCTCTCAGTCGAATTGCGGCGGGAAGGTCGCGGACGTGCGGATCGTCAATCCCGCGATGATTCTGGATCTGGCCAAAGGCACGCCGTCGGATGAAGCGGTTCTGCCCGGCATGACCGCGGCATCATCGGGAAATGCGACTCGCGCGATGGCGGCCATTCCGATTGCCACACGGATCCGCGTGTCGCTCACCAGCGACATCGACCTGCAGCACGCCGCCAATGGCGCGACCTTCCAGGGACAACTCGCCGCTCCGATCGCGCTGCCCGACGGGGTGATCCCACAAGGCGCTGCCGTGGTCCTGGTTCACGACGCGTACAGCAGACTAGGAATTTCTTCCGTCGCTGCCGATGGAAAAGTGTGGCGAATCTCTGGCAAAGTCGATGCTTCGGGCCAGGCCGACGTGAGTGCGAACGTCCTGCGCGCGGGGACGACGCTCGTGTTTGTCGTTGCCGGCACGGATGCTCCCGTGGTCACTGGGCGCTAGACATTTCCGCGCCGTATTACGTGTCCTCGACTCAGCGATCAATGGAATATATTTGACGCAGAGCGGCTCAGATGAAGATCGACGCGAATCCGCGTTGGACGCTCGCTGCTGTGGCCGTTACGGCGGTCTTCAGTAGCGCTCCGTTCGCCGTCGTTGCCCAATCTCCGGCAGCGATCCAGGGATTCAATGCCATCACCTGTTCTGATTCAGGTGGGTTCGCGGGCGGCGGCACCGGCCTGTCCACGGCGGTGACTGGTGAAGGACAGGTCACGGTCAACAACCGCCGTGACGGGACGCAAAAGACCTTTCGTTTATCCCAGAAAGAGCTCGGCGAACTGACGGAAGCCATTCAACACGTCGATTGGCCAACCGTACAAGGGCGGCGGTATATCTCACCGGGCGCTCATGATCTCGCCGTGCAGGATCTCAAAATCGACCTGCCTGGTGTCGTCTACGAAACACATTTCGACGGATTGGCGCGGATCCCTGAGCCCCTTCGCGAGTTGTTCCATTATCTCGACGCGATCAGTCGGCGATCGACTCGGTGAATTGGGCCGGCAGTCGGCATGGCGGCCACCTGTCCTTGAGAGTGATCCCATCCGCCCCGCGACCATCAGAAACATCGAGGAAACACGCGGTTCTTGTCACGGAACCGAGACGAGATTTCATCAACCGTTTGTGTCGGCCCGCCACAATGTGAAATTCGGCGAAACCGGATCTTTTGCGGACATTCACTCGGGGGACGAGCTGCAGGGCAACCTGGCGGCGATGCTGAAGGCTGCGCAGGCGCAGAACAGCAGCAACGGAATGCTTGCGCCGCTCGTACGTTGGGAAGATGAGAGGTCGCCAGACACTGACGACCTCGTGCAGATAATGTTGGTTGCGGGGGGGGGATTTGAACCCCCGACCTTTGGGTTATGAGCCCAACGAGCTACCGGACTGCTCCACCCCGCGACAGACACCGCACGGAAGGACGATCGACGTGCAGAGGAACCTCCAATCTAACATGCGCGCCCGCTGAGATCCAGCGAACGAAATGCATCCGGCAGCGGTCCTGCATCACTCTCCTCATCATGCTGCTCGTTCGCACCGCCGCTGCGGTCTCGTTGGCCCTGGTTCTCGCACCGCGGCTTGCGCTGGCACAACAGCAACACGCGGAACCGAAAATCATTGAAGTCAACAGCTCGGGCGCCGGCGTAACGTCGTGGCGCCGCGTCGAAACCCGGACAAACAGCGGTGCCACCTCCATAGTCACCGGCGCCGTGCAAACGCCCGGCATCGAAGGCCGCTGGCAAACGCAGCAGGAGACCACGGCGGAAACGATCGTCGATGCGTCGGGTGCAACTTCCGTCACGCAGGAGGTGTACACCTACGGCGCGCAACGCGAGCGAGTGCTGATCGAGAGAACGGAGTCCGATCAGGCGCGGCTGCCAGACAACACCGTCCAGTCGATCTCACGCACGTGGACAGCAGACGCAAACGGGCGTCTCAGCCTGACGTCGCAGGCCATTGAAGACCGGAGGTCGAACGCCGGCACATCGGGAACGAATACTCGATTGTTGATGCGCGACGTCAACGGAAGGCTCAGCGACACCGTGCGCACCACACACACGGAAACACAGATCGCGGCCGGCGTTGCGCGCCAGGACAGCAGCATCATGCGCCGCGACGTCAATGGACGATGGCAACCGCTCGAGACGCGTCACGCGGACAATCGTGATGACGGTTCGGCGGAACATGTCGTGGAAGAGACTGTCAGTCAACCCGACATGAACAACGTTGTTGGGATCAGCGAGAGAAACGTTACTCGTCGATCGGCATCGAACGGACGCGAGGATGTGGTGATCGAACGGTACGTTGCGCGCGATCCATCAGCAGTGCACCGATCCGAGAGCCGCATGGATTTGAGCGAAAGAACCCGCCTATCGACGACGACCGCGGCCGACGGCACGCGCCAAACCGTCGAAGAGGTCGAGGGCCGCAGTCCGGTGGCGTCTGGCGATCCGATGCGGCTGCGCCGGCGCATCGTGACCACTGTTCGTCCGCTCGGAGGCGACGAGTCCATCGTGGAACGGCAGGTTTTCGATCTCGATACGAATGGGCGGCTCGTACTAACGGCCACCGAGCGCCGCGAAGGCGCCGCACCAACGCAATCCGATCAATCCACCACGCGTGCCCGCTGAGATCCCGTCACGAGAACAGCCGCACCGACGATCATCAGCGCCAACGACACGAGGTGCGCCAGCGTGAACGGTCCGAGGATGCGCGCATTGACGCGTACGAACTCGATCGCAAAGCGAATCGCACCGGTCAGCACCAGATACCGCCCGAGCACAATCGCGTCGGCAACACCGCGGCGTCGCCAGATAATCAGCAGCCACGCAACCACGAACAGCGCCGCCATCTCATAGAGCTGCGTCGGATGCACAGGAATGTCGGTTGGCGGCAGTCCGCGCGGAAACGCGACCGCCCAGGGTAGATTGGTCGGGCGCCCGTAATCGTCGCCCACAAGAAAGCAGCCGATGCGCCCGATGGCGTGGCCAATGGCGAGCGCAGGTGTGGAGGCGGCTAGCGTCGGCACGATCGGCAGACGCATTCGCCCCATTACGAGCAAAGCTGTCACAATGCCGCCGACCAACCCACCGAACCAGCTCATGCCGCCGCGGCTGAGAATCAGATCGCGAAATGGTTCTTGGCCGAGGTGTTCGGCAACCCACAGCATCTTTGCGCCGAGCAATCCGCCGAAAACGCCGGCCATCGCGGCGTCGCCCGCCGAAGCCGGCAATCCGCTCCGCGCCAGCTCGCGGCCAAATACCCAAAGACCGATCAGTGCGCCAAGCGCGACCATCACCCCAAAGCTGGTGACCTCGAAGCTGCCGACACGGAAGAAGGTGGGATACATCGTGGAAATTATCCGTGAACCTTTCGAGGCGTGGGCCACGGCAGAGGTTATAATCGCGCCCTCGTCACTCCCCGACAACTGAAAGAAGGTCCCTATGGCGCGCCCTCGTAAGACGCTGCCCGCGTCCGATCCGTTCGTGGATCTCGCCAGGAAAACCGAGATTCTCGAACGCGAAATGGACGCGCAGCGCGCAGCCATCGAACGTTTGAAGCAAATCGGCAGGCTTCGACCGCGATCGGCACGGCTCGATGAAATGCCTCAGCTGGACTCGGCGAGACGCCGCCAAGCCCGCTGAGGCATCGCCTGTGCATTGTGGGCGGAAGGTCATGCCGACCCAGGATACCCTCCTCGCCTGGCATCGACTGCGCAACGCCCTCGGCGCCGCAGGCATGGGTACGTGGCATGTCGATCTCCACACCGGCATTGCCACGCACGACGAGAGCCTGAACCGCATCCTCGGACTGCAGCCGATCGAAACGCAGGGTCCGCTTCGCGATCCCGATTTCACCCGCATACATCCCGACGACGTCGATCGCGTTATGCAGGCGATCGACAGCGCCATCGCCTCGCAGGGCGAATACAGCATCGAGTACCGTGTCGTTCGTGCCGACGGCGAAGCGCGATGGCTGCAGGACCGCGGACGGATCGTACTCGATGACGCAGGCAAGCCACGCTATGCAACGGGTGCGGTCATGGACGTGACCGCGCGCCGCCAGCTCGAAGATCACGAACGCGCCCTCTCGGCCGAGCGCGCGCAGCTGATTCGCGATCTCGAGCAGGCCAGTCGCGTCAAGGATGAATTCCTGGCGATGCTGTCGCACGAGCTCCGCACGCCGCTCAACGCGGTGCTCGGCTGGACGCGCATGCTGCGCCGCGGAACAGTGCCGCCGGAACGGACGGCCTCGATCCTCGACACCATCGAGCGCAATGCGGCCGCGCAGATGCAGATCATCGACGAGCTCATCGACCTGTCATCGATGGCGTCCGGCAATCTGCGTCTTGCCATCGCTCCTGTCGACGTTCGCGATCTGATCGGCGGCGCGGTTGAAACGATACGTCCTGCTGCCGATGCCAAGTCGATCGCGCTGCACGTATCGATCGACAGCTCGCTTGGCGAGCTCTCCGGCGATGCCGCGCGGCTGCGGCAGGTGCTCTGGAATCTGCTGGCCAATTCGGTGAAATTCACACCCGCGGGTGGATGCGTGCAGGTCACCGCGCGGGAAGGGCCGGCGGATCTCGAAATCAGCGTCAAGGACAGCGGGCCAGGCATCGATCCCGATTTCCTCCCGCACATTTTCGAGCCATTCCGCCGCGGCGAGTCGCTCACGACACGCACGGTCGGTGGCCTCGGTCTGGGTCTCGCCATCGTCCGCCATATCGTCGAGGCACACGGCGGCACGGTCAGCGCGGACAGCGACGGCGCCGACAAAGGTTCCGTGTTTGTCGTGCGCATGCCCACGTCACGCGCGACCGTGCGCGACCGTGTTGTGCCGGTCACGTTGCGTGGCCGCCGCGTGCTTGCCGTTGACGATGATGCCTCGACGCAGGAATTGGTGGCGACGATGCTGTTGATGTACGGTGTCTCCGTCAGGACTGCGGGGCGCGCATCGGATGCACTGCAAATCCTCTCCGACTGGCGACCCGATGTTCTGCTCACGGATATCGCCATGCCCGGCGAGGATGGGTACGCGCTGATCCGTCGCGTGCGCTCCCTGCCATCGTCGCTCGGCGAGATTCCCGCCGTCGCGCTCACCGCATACACCGATCCGCAAAGCGTGCAGGACGCGTTCGCCGCCGGCTTCGACGCACACCTCGGCAAGCCGCTGGAGCCGCATGTGCTCGCGGATGCGCTGACCAAAGTTCTCGGCGTCAGAAGGTCTGCTTAACGGTCGCCTGCCGCGAGCGAAGTCGAGGGGTCGAGTAGGCGCCGCAGCTCGTAGGCGATCACGTCGGGAGCGCACGGCTTGATCAGGACGTGGGCGATGCCGGCTTGCGTGAACCGATCGGGATCGACGAGATATTCAGAGTGGCCCGTCACGGCAAGAATCGGAATGGTACGCGTTGACGGTGATTCGCGCAGCGCACGGCAGAATTCGAAGCCATCCATACCCGGGACCGCGAGGTCGGTAAGGACCGCATTGGGACGAAGATCTCGGGCCTTCTCGAGCGCCTGATAGCCGTTGTGCGCATCGATGGTGCGGAAGCCATCGTGCTGGAGATATTCGCGGTACATGATTCGGGTACTGAGATCGTCTTCGACGATCAACACAAGCGGATTCGTCCCCGCGGTTTCGGCGTCCATCCCGGCCATCCGCGCTAAGCCGGAATGTAGTTCGCCGCCCGGCCGAATACCAACATAAATCTCAAGCTCAGGAATAAATCCGCAATATTTGCAGGCTCTAATGCGCGGTCGACGGCCGCGGGTGCGTGCGGGTACGAAGGGTCCACCAGGCGCGGAACCCGAGCAGCAGGATGGCCGCAACCAGCACAACCTGAAATTGCGGAACGACCGTCTTGCGCGCGAGCCAGAAATGAAACAGGCCCGTGGCGGTCGCGACATAAATCAGGCGATGCAGCTGCGTCCATTTGCGCCCCAGGCGGCGAATCGACCGCTGTGTCGAGGTGAGCGCCAGCGCCAGCAGCATGACGAAGGTCGCCATGCCGAGCGTGATGAAAGGCCGCATCGCGATGTCCTCGGCCATCTGCTTGAAGTCGAAGAACCAGTCGAGGACAAACCACGTCAGGAAGTGGAGCGTTGCGTAGAAGAACGCGAACAGTCCGAGCATCCGCCGCAGCTGAATAATCGGATTCCACCTGGTGATGCGGCGGATCGGCGTGATGGCGAGCGTGATCACCAGAAACCGGATGGCCCAGTCTCCGGTGAAATGCGTGATGTATTCGATCGGATTGGCGGTGAGGTCGCCCTGGTAAGCGTTGTAAGCCAACACCGCGGCCGGGATGAGGGCCGCGGCAAAGATGATTCTCTTGGCGAGGACGATCGGCTTCAATACAGCTTCTTCGGATCCATCCCGGCGTACAACGACGCCACCTGATCCGCATAGCCGTTGAACGGCAGCGTCTTTCTGCGGAAGAACTCACCGATGCGACGCTCGCTCGCCTGACTCCAGCGCGGGTGATCGACGTTCGGATTGACGTTGGCGTAGAAGCCGTACTCGTTCGGCGTCATCACCTGCCAGGTGTTCTTCGGCTGGTAATCCACGAAACGGATTTTCGCGATCGACTTGACACCCTTGAACCCGTACTTCCAGGGCACGACGAGGCGAATCGGCGCGCCGTCCTGATTCGGCAGCGACTCTTCGTAGAGACCGACGGCGAGGATCGCCAGCGGATTGTTCGCTTCGTCCATGCGCAGCCCTTCGACGTATGGCCACGGCAACATGCGCGTCGTCTGGCCAGGCATCTGCGCCGGATTGAACGCGGTGACGAACTCGACGTACTTCGCCTGTGAGGTCGGCTTATAGGTAGCGATGATGTCCTTCAACGGAATGCCGACCCACGGGATCACCATCGACCACGCTTCGACACAGCGCATGCGATAGACCCGCTCCTCGAGCGCGTACGGCTGGATGAATTCATCGAAGCCGAAGGTGCCTTTCTTCTCTGCGTACCCCTCGACCGTGATCGTCCACGGACGCGGTTTCAGTCGCCACGCTTCCGCCTTGGGATCTTCTTTATAAGGACCGAACTCGTAAAAGTTGTTGTAGCTGGTGATGTCGTCCCAGGCGGTGAGCTTCTCGCCCGCCGTACTGAGCGGACTTTTCTTGACGTTGGCAAGCTTGGCGCCGTGACCTGTCCCTTGTTTCTGCTGCGCAGCGACTGTCGCTGCGAGCGGTGAGATCGCGACAGCGGCCGCAGCTCCGATCGCGGCGCCCGCCGCTTCCCGCAGGAATTCCCTCCGGCGGAGATAAAGCGATTTGGAAGTGATGTCCGAGTAGCGGAGATCGGGCGCTCTTCGTATCAGCATGGGGTTAATTATAGGACGTTCGACGCGACTGCCGAGCTTTGCTTGAGCGCTTTTGATGATAGTGTGGGCGCTTGGAGGAGGCACGGCGCCGCGCGCCGGAGCCAGGGACATATCGAAGCAGTACGCTCCCCTGCGGAACGCGACACCTTCCCTCGAACGATGTCGTTGGCTGTGCATGAGCTACGGACACCGGTGACTGTCGTCTGTGGCTACATCCGGATGGTCCTGAAGGAGCACGGTGGCCCCCTCACCGAGAAGCAGAAAAAAATGCTGCAGGAAGCCGAACGATCGTGCGAACGAATCAGCGCGCTGGTCGCGGAGATGAGCGATCTCGGCAAGTTGGAGTCGCAGGAGCTCTCGGTCGCGCGCCAGGACGTCGATCTGTGCGCCCTCGTTGCGGAGGTGGCCGGCAATATGCATGAGGGCGAGGACCGCGGAGTACGACTCGAAGTTCGCGTGCCGACTACACCGGTCACCGTGACCGGCGACCGCGCGCGACTCTCCGCGGCGATCACGACGTTGCTGCATGCAGCTTTGAGAGAGCGTGGCGAACCGGGTGTCATCGTGGCCGAATGCTCGGTCGTCGATGGCGCGCGGCCAAGCGCCCTCCTCGCCGTCGGCGAGGAGCGCGTCCTGCCGTCGCTCGCCGATGCAGGTCTTGGCACCGCGCCGCCATTTGACGAATATCGCGGCGGTCTCGGCCTCGCGCTGCCGATTGCCCGTCGCGTGGTCGAAACGCTTGGCGGCGAGTTGTGGTCGGCGCCGGGTGATCGTCCACGCGCGGGATCCGCGCTGAAACTACCGCTTCGAACCTGAGGATCACACACAGATGTCAGCAGTCGCGGGCGCCGGCTCCGAAGCCGCGAACAGTACCACCGACGATCGTCGTCCGGCCAACATCGCGGTGGTCGATGACGACTCCGGCTTCGCCGGGTACCTTCGCACGTTTCTCGCGCTTCGCGGCTACGAGGCGCGGTCCTACACGCGCGGCGACGAAATCGTCGCGGCGATTCGGCAGGGGGAGCCGCCCGATATCGTGCTGCTCGACGTCGCCATGCCCGGCATGGACGGCTTGCAGACGCTCAAGGCGCTGAAGGCCGCGCGTCCCGAGCTGCAGGTGATCATGCTCTCTGGCCGCGAGCAGGCGGCCACCATTGTCGAAGCAGTCCGCCTCGGCGCCGCCGACTACGTCGTCAAGCCGGATGATCCGGAAGGCCTGGGCGAAATCGCGCTCGATGCCGCGATTAAGCAGGCGTTCGAGCGCAGCCGCCTTGTGCACGAGCTCACCGATCTGCGCCGTCAGCTGAGCGACGATCAGAGCGACGCCTTCATCGGCTGGAGCGAGAGCCCGGCGATGAAGCAGGTCGCGCTCATCATCGAGCAGGTCTCCGACAGCGACGTCACCGTCTTGATTCGCGGCGAGAGTGGCGTCGGCAAGGAACTCGTGGCGCGCGCCATTCATCAGCGATCGATCCGGAGGAATAAACCATTCGTCAAGGTGAATTGCGCCGCGCTGCCCGCGGAGCTGCTCGAAAGCGAGCTGTTCGGCCACGAGAAGGGCGCTTTCACCGGCGCCGCAACGACCCGTATCGGCAAATTCGAGCAGGCACACGGCGGCACCATCTTCCTCGACGAAATTGGCGAGATGAAGCCGGCGCTGCAGGCCAAGCTGCTGCACGTGCTGCAGGACGCCGAGTTCACCAAGCTCGGAAGCAACAAAAAGATCAACGTCGATGTGCGCGTCGTCACTGCGACCAACCGCGATCTCGAGCAGATGATGGTGCGCGGCGACTTCCGCGAAGATCTCTACTACCGGTTGAAGGTGATCGAGGCGTACGTACCGCCGCTGCGTGAGCGCCGCGACGAGATCCCGAAGCTGACCGACTACTTCATCGCCAAGTATTCGCAGCGCTACAACCGTCCGGTGCGTCCGCTCTCGGGCGAGCTGCGCGAGCGGTTCCTCACCTATGAGTGGCCGGGCAACGTGCGTGAGCTCGAGAACATGATCAAGCGGTTCGTCATCCTGCAGGACGAGCAGCTGGTCATGCGCGAACTGAATAAGCCGCGGCTCGTACCGATGCCGCCGCCGCCGGAACCGTCGACACCCGCGTTCCATGCGCCCCCCGCTGCCGCGGCGCCGACCCCACCACCGTCGGTTGCCGCGCCGCCTGTTGCTGCTGCTCCGTCTGCGGAGGTGGTCGATGACGACGGCGCTGACGATACGCCGCCCGCGCCCGGACAGGACGGCCGGCGGTTGTCTGATGTTGCGCGCGAGGCCGCATTGGCTGCTGAACGTACTGTGATCTCCGACACGCTTCGCCAGGTGCACTGGAACCGTCGCAAGGCCGCGCAGCTTCTCGGCGTGAGCTACAAGACGCTGCTGAACAAGATCAAGGAGACAGGCATCGAGCGACCGTAACGGGGAACCGGCCGGTTGAGTCGGTTGTCGATCCTTTGTGAGAACCGCGCTTCCATCAGGGAGCGCGGTTTCGCGTTTCAGGGCATTTCGTTTTTCCACAATTTCCAAATTTCCGTTCTGTTGCAACGTTTTTCTGCTGTGGCACCCTGCTTGCTCGACCGGCGCTCGTCCGTCGATCTCAGGCGGACGGAAGGACAGTGGGGTGATGAGTCAGAAATCGCAGGTGCTGGTTGTTGACGACGATCTCGCGATGTGCGGATTCCTGCGCACGTTCCTCGGCGCGCGCAATTACAACGCGCTGACGGTAACCAACGCAGACGAAGCGGTGCGGCGTTTCCACGCCGACCGTCCCGCCGCAGTGCTCCTCGACGTCGTCATGCCCGGCAGCATGGACGGGCTGGCTGCCCTCGCCGCCTTCAAGAAGATCGACAAGGACGTTCCCATCATCGTCATCTCGGGCCAGGGTCGCACCAGCGTTGTCGTGCAGGCGATGCGCCTTGGCGCCACCGATTTCCTGTGCAAGCCGTTCGAAGAGCAGGAGCTCGAGGTGGTGCTGGAGAAAGCACTGAAGCAGCACCAGCTCACGCAGGAAGTTGCATCGCTGCGCGCGCAGCTGAAGGAGCATTCGCGCTACACGATGCTCTTCGGACACAGCCACCAGATGCAGGAAGTTCGAGATCTGATCGAGCGCGTCTCCGACACCGACGTGACAGTCCTCATTCGCGGCGACAGCGGCGTCGGCAAGGAGCTCGTCGCCCGCGCGCTGCACGAGCAGTCGCTGCGGAAGGACAAGCCGTTCGTGAAGGTGAACTGTGCGGCGCTGCCGACGGAACTGCTGGAGTCGGAGCTATTTGGATTCGAAAAGGGCGCCTTCACCGGCGCCATTCAGCACAAGCCGGGCAAGTTCGAGTTTGCCAATCACGGCACCATGTTCCTCGACGAGATCGGGGACATGAGCTTCCCGCTGCAGGCCAAGCTGCTGCAGGCGCTGCAGGACGGCGAGTTCTCGCGGCTCGGAGGCAAGGCCGATGTGCATGTCGACGTGCGCGTGATCACGGCCACCAACTGCGATCTCGAGAGCGCCGTGGCCGCCGGCAAGTTCCGCGAGGATCTCTACTTCCGCCTGAACGTCGTCACCATCAACATTCCGCCGCTGCGCGACCGGCGCGAAGAGATCCCGATGCTCACCGATCACTTCGTGAAGAAATATTCGGTGCAGTACAACAAGCCGTTTCCGGGCATCTCGTCGGAGCTGTCGCGTCTGTTCCTGGAGTACGAATGGCCGGGGAACGTGCGCCAGCTCGAGAACATGATCAAGCGGATGGTCGTCCTTGGCAGCGAGGCGCCCATCATCCAGGAGATCCGATTCTCCTCCTCCGCTCCGCGTCCGACAGCGCCACCACTGCGGCTGGCAACGCCTCCACCGGCCGCGGCGGCGATGGCAGCCTCCGCGTCCTCTTCGGCTCCGTTCGGGGCGGGCGCGGCGGTTGCCGCGCCGCCGAGAATCGACATCGATTCGGTCACCGCCGTTGCGGCACCTGCTGCAGCAGCGGGCGCAACCAATGTGTCGCTGAAGGACATTGCGCGCACGGCGGCGCGTGAGGCCGAGCGCGAGTTGATCCTCCGCATGCTGACGAGGACGCGATGGAACCGCAAGGAAGCCGCGGAGATTCTTGGTATCAGTTACAAGGCCCTCCTGTACAAAATCAAGGAGAACGGCCTGGACAAGGCGTCGTAAGGCGGATGGCTGACGCATTCTTCGAAGAAGCAGGCTCGCGCCTTCTGACACCGCACGCCTTCGAGTTCGTCCTCGACGGCGAAATGAGGCGCGCGGTCCGCTCGCAGAACTATCTAACGCTCATCGCGCTCGAAACACGGCGCGAATGGGACGGCATGACGGTCACCGCCGACCCGGGCACGCTCGACGATTTAGCGCGGGTCATCGGCCACGACGTGCGCGACACCGACCTCCTCGGATCCACGGAAGAGGGCGTACTGTCGCTCGTGCTGCTCGATGCCGACTACGAGAACGCAACGAAGGTGATCGACCGGCTCGTCCAGCGCATCGATCATTACGAGTTCACGTCGCCGCTGCGCATCTCTGTCGGCGCCGCGTGCTACCCCACGCATGCCGTCGATCCCGGCTCGCTCAAGCAGCAGGCGCTCTCGCATCCGGTGGTCAATTGGCGAGGCGGCTCCCCGCAGTCGAGGACGCGTCACTAGTCCAAGCCTCCGCGCTGCCCCCGACGTCCGGGAGCAGGCGGTCATCCGGGTTCAGCACGTCGCCGATACGGCCCCGCTCGCGGCGAGGGAAGGCCCCGCTCGCGGCGAGGAAGTGGAAGCGATGTTCACATCGAGCGCGGCCGGCGAGGCGCCGAACGGCGCATGGCGCTCTGAAAGTTCTCGCCAAGGGGAATTTCTGGAAACGCGCTAGCCACATTGGCGAACCGGCGGGAACGGGAAATATGTGAACAGTTATTGCACTTCAGCCGCGCCGGAAGTTGAACCGTAACGAGGACGAAGAACGGGTTATGAGAGCAGCCGTCACGACAATGGTCATCGCCGCCAGCGCCTTCGCTGCAACCGGCGCCGCGGCGCAGTCGCACATTGAAGCCGTGCCGTCCGTGACGGTGGGCAGCATCTACGACGACAACCTCTTCGCGCAGGAGCAAGGCAGCGCTGGCCATATGCTCACCGTTCGCCCCGGCCTCGGCACCGCGATCGACACGCCGCGTTTGAACGTCTCGAGCCTCTTCACCTTCGACTCGCAGCGCTCCAACCACGCCGATCTGACGATGGTTGATGCGCGGCGGCACGGCGACGCAAACATCAAGTACCGCTCGACCGAAATGACAACTCTCGGGTTGATGGCGCAGTACGACCGCACGGAAACGCCCGGCGAGATCAATCTCGGCACCGGCATCCTGGGCGAGCGGCGACAGGCGCAGCGCTGGGAAGTGTCCCCGAATTTCGCGCATCGCTTCCGCCCGCACACGGCGATGACGGGGTCCTACGACTACACAGCCGAAAGTCTCGTCGACAACGGCACGGGACGCATGCAGGTGGTGCGCGCCGGCATCTCGCAGATTGTCAACGCGCGGTCGTCCGTCAGCGGAATGGTGCAGGAGCGTCACTTCGCCGATCCAACCGACGCGACCAACGGCAGTGATTCAGTTGCGGTACTCGGCGGCTGGGACCATCAGTTCTCCCCTGCCGGCCGCTTCTCGCTGCTGGCAGGCCCGCGCGTCTCCTCGTATCGCGGACTGCAGCCCGAAATCAACGCGACGATCATGCGCGACACGCCGCGGCTGAAAGCCGGGCTCGATTATTCGCACACGGAGACCATCGTGCTCGGCATTCGCGGGCCGGTGGTGCTCAACGGCGGTGGTGCACGCGTCACCTGGGCATTCCGCCGGACGATGGAAATCAGCAGCCACACCGCGGCGAGCGCCATCGACACGCTCGACGATCACCGGCTCACCAACTACCGTCAGACCTTCATTGCCTCGTGGATGGTCGGTGGCCTCTACACGCTGAATGCGTCCTACGGCGTCGATTTCCAGCAAGGCAACGTGCGGAGCGGCATCTTCACCGACGCAGACGTGTGGCGGCACGTGTTCGGCGTCAGCGTCACCGTGGCGCCGCGCTACAGCCGCTCCATCAAAACGCCGGATGATCCGGCAGCTCGCGCGAAAGGGGTTGAGAAATGATCGGTCGTCTTCCTGTTCTTCTGCTCTCGGGTGTGTGCATCGTCTCGGTCGCGCACGCACAGGATGCGCAGCCGACGCCGGCACAGGTCACCGCCACGACGGCGGCGACTGCAACCGCGGTGGCGGCGACACCAGCCGATGCGACATCCGCTGCCGATGCGGCGCCGGCACCAGCCGCGCCGGCCCCCGCGCCTCTGCCAAAGACGCCGCCGGTCGTACGCAACTCGAGCACTGTGGACATGACGAAGGAATACCTGATCGGACCCGAAGACGTGCTCGACATCACGGTGTGGAAGAACTGCCCCGATCTGTGCCGCACCGTGCCGGTGCGTCCCGACGGAAAGCTGTCGCTGCCGCTCGTCAACGACGTGCAGGCTGCGGGTTTGACGCCGATGGACCTGCGCCAGCATCTGACGCAGCAGCTCTCCGAGTACCTCCCCTCACCTGAGGTCTCCGTCATCGTCCGTGAGGTTCACAACTTCAAGGTCGCTGTCGTCGGATCCGTGAAGATGCCCGGCGACTACGAGATCAAGAGTCAGGCAACGGTGCTCGAGCTGATCGCACGCGCGCAGGGCCTGACCGAGTTCGCCAACCGCGACAGGATCGTCGTGCTCCGTCAGAACGGCAACAAGACCGAGCGCATCAAGTTCAACTACCGCAAGGTCGCCGAAGGCGATGACCAGGACAATCTCTATGTCCGCGCCGGCGACATCATCGTCGTTCCGTAGGAGAGGATTTCAATGGCGCGTGACCTGCTCGCTTCAACCGCCGACGATTCGCTGGCGATCCGCATTCTCGACATCCTGCGCCGGCGCCGTCTGCTCGCGTTCGCAACCTTCAGCGCGGTGCTCGCCGCCGCCGTGTCGTTCGCAGTTTACCTGCCGAACATCTATCAGGGCCAGGCGCTGGTGCTGATCGAACGGCCTGTGGACGAGAACATCGTCCGCGCGGCGGACTCGGCGCCCGGGGAGCTCGAGAGCCGGCTGCACATCATCAAGCAGGAAATTCTCAGCCGCGATCGCGCCCTCGAATTGATCAACCGCTTCCACCTTTATCCCAAGTTGATGCGCTCGGGCTCGGTTGACGACGGGCTGAACCAGCTGCGAAGCGACGTCGAGGTGAATCCGTCAGGACCCGAGCAGGTCAGCGGCAAGATGAAGACGGTGTCGTTCACGCTGAAGTACACAGGCGACTCGGCGAAGACGGCTGCGGATGTCACCAACGCCATCGCCTCGTTCTACGTGCAGCAGAACGACTCGATGCGCTCGCTGTCGGCCATGGGCACACTGCAGTTCATGCGTCAACAGCTCGGAGACGCGAAGGCGCAACTCGATCGTCAGGATGCGGCGATCTCCCAGTACACGTCGAGATACACGGGCCAGCTGCCGCAGCAGGTCGGCATCAATCTCGCGACCCTCGAACGGATGAATACGCAGCTGCGCCTGAATGGCGAGCAGCAGCTCCGCCTCATCGAGCAGCGGGAGAAGCTGGTGGAAGGCCTGCAGGACCCCTCGACCATCGCGCGCGCTGAAAACCCCGACGCGACGCCGGAGATGCTCGACCGACTGAAGCAAATCGACAAGATGAAGGCTGATCTCGCGCAGCTGCAGACGCGGGTCACGAGCAAACACCCCGACGTGCTGCGTCTGCAGGAACAGATCGCCGATCTCGAACAGCAGCAGAAGCAGGATGAGGCGGCGCTCGACAAGAAACGCGCGGCGCTCGCGGCAGCAGCGGCGGCCAAAGGCCAGGCCGAAGCGGACGCGCAGGCGCCGCGCCGGCAGACCATCGACAGCCTTGACGCGCAGCTGGCGAAGCTGCGCGAGGAAGAACAGGTGCTCCGCTCGACCATCGCGTCGTTCGAGCAGCGGCTCCAGGGCGCCCCCGAGCGCGAGCAGGAGTATGCGCTGATCACCCGCGATCGCCAGGTGGCGAAAGACCTCTACGACTCGATGCTGAAGCGCTATGACGAGGCACAGCTGGCCGCGAGTCTCGAAACGGATCGTCAGGGTGAGCGGTTCCGGGTGCTCGAAAGCGCGCTGCCGCCAGAGGGGCCGACCGGCCCCAATCGCATCCGCCTGATCCTCATGGGACTGCTGCTGGCAGTCGCCGCCGGCGTGGCGATGGCGTTGACGGCCGAGCAATTCGACGCGTCGTTCCACGGCGTCGACGAAGTGCGCGAGTTCACCAGCGTTCCCGTGCTCGTCTCGATCCCCCCGATTGGGCCGATGCCGATCAAGCGCCGGTTGCTGACCGGGCTCGCCACGGTGTCGGCGATCGCCATGATCGCCCTCATCGCCACCGCATCCGCCTATTTCGCGCACGGCAACGATCAGCTCGCCCGACTGATCGGGCGCGTCGGCTAGAAGGTCAGGGAATCAGGACATGGCTAAGAAGACACAACTCGATTCGCACCTCGTGGCTCTCACCTCGCCGGGATCGTTCGCGGCGGAACAGTACCAGGGACTCCGCCTGACGATCGAGCGGCTGCGCCGCGGTCGCCAGCTGCAGGTGATCGCGGTCACGAGCCCCGCCGCCGGTGAAGGCAAGACGCTGACGGCGATCAACCTTGCCGGTGCGCTGGCGCGCGGCTCTGACGATGCGCGCGTGCTGCTGATCGACGCGGACCTGCGCCGCCCCGCCGTCGCGAAGCAGCTCGCCATCGATGAGTTCTCACAGGGCCTGACCGAAATCGTCGACAACGCTGCGACAACGCTCGACAACGTGACGCAGAAACTCCGGCCGTTCAATCTGTCGGTTGTGCCGGCGGGCATCCGTCGAAACGCCGTGCATCAAATTCTGCGGTCGCCGCGCCTCGAGAGGGTGCTTGCGGAAGCACGTCAGCGCTACGACTTCGTCGTGCTGGACACGCCGCCGCTGCTCCCCGTCTTCGACTCGGCGCTGCTGGCCAACGCCGTTGATG
>Ga0310810_10003727_pt1 | contig 16705 bp, 18 predicted proteins | sample NCmetagenome_FD_207641 | JGI IMG/M metagenome (GOLD analysis project Ga0310810, IMG submission 207641) | Soil microbial communities from experimental microcosm in Duke University, North Carolina, United States - NC | ecosystem: Engineered > Artificial ecosystem > Soil microcosm > Unclassified ... | reverse complement strand
GATAGTCTATGGAGCTAATGCTGCAAGTGAGTTTCAATATCCAGAAAATTCTCTCATAATAACTACAACTACCCCGGATATATATGAAAAATGGTTAAACTATATGGGTATAAAAAAATATGAAATATACGATAAAGTAACGCCTGATCCCGCGATCGAAACAATTGAAGAAATAAAGAAAAAGTACGAAGGTAAGGAAATTTCTGCATATATAGGACTTGGAGGAGGAAGCTCTATGGATGTGTGTAAATATTTAGGAAAGTTAACAGGTATTCCAAAGATTCTCATTCCAACTACTTTTGGAACAGGTGCAGAAATGACCACGTATGCTGTGGTTAGTTTTAATCACAAGAAAAAATTGTTACAAGATGAGGCATTTTTAGCAGACGCTGCAGTGGTCGATCCATATTTTCTTCCTGGCACACCATTTAATATTATGAGAAATTCTGCATGTGATGCATTGGCACAGGCATCAGAAGGATATGATAGCAAACTGGCAAATCCATTTACAAAACTCTTTTGTAAAGAGGCATTTGAGATACTCGAAGATGCTATAATGAATGAAAAGCAGGATCTTCTTCCCTACGGTGCGATGCTTTCCGGTATAGGATTTGGAAATTCATCAACTACATTAGGTCATGCCTTATCTTATGTATTTTCAAACGAAGGAGTTCCACATGGATATTCATTATCGTCCTGCACTACTGTTGCTCATAAATTTAACAAATCAATCTATTATGAGAAGTTTAAGCAGGTTTGTCAGAAGTTAAAATTTGAACCATTAAAACTCAAACAGTCTCTAGATGAAGCAGCTGATGTGATTATGCCTGATAGAGGGCATCTGGACAATAATCCAATTGAAGTTACTAAAGAGGATATTGTGGATTGCCTCGATGAAATAATCAACAAGAATCCATTAGAATGAAAGACCCTATCTAACATATGTTACGTTACTTGATGACTCCACCATTTTTTTTTGTCTCGTAGTCTAAATATTGAGCGGCTAACCTTTCAATAATTTATTTCGCGCCTGATACGCATTAAATTGAATAGTTAGACTTTCACAAGTCTGACCAAATATTAATTAGAAAATTCAACTGTTGAGAATAAGACATGACAACTACGGAGTTTCAAGTAATTTGGATATTTAGCTAATTAAGAAACCTTTAAATCCAGTTTAGCGAATCCTAATTCATAAATTGACTACGATCAAAAAGAGTATGTTGATTAACGCACCTATTAGTGAAGTTTTTACCTATTTTGCAAGACCTGAACATATGGCAGATCAATTTCCAGAAAATATGGGTTTGAACATACTCCCATTAGAAGTCAAAAATGGATTCGGGGTTGGAACAATATTCAGAATAAGTGGAGATTTTGATGGAAAGAGATTGGAATGGGATTGCGAAACAATTGAATACATTCCTCATAGGAAAATCGTGGCCAAAATGATTGAAGGACCTTTTAAGAGTTGGGTAATTACTGTTAATTTTGAGCCTTTAGAGGAGAAGAAAACTAAAACTAGTATACAGGTCGAGTACGAAATGCCAATGGGCCCCCTTGGAGGATTTATAGACAAGATAAAACTTAAAAAAATTGCAGAACGTGGAATCGAAAATGGTCTGTATAGAGTAAAATCATTGCTTGAAGGCACAGGTTCAATTCCAGTTTACATAACTTTGGACGCTTACAGAGAAATTCTCAAAGAAAAGGAAAAGGCAAATCTTTCAGTATCTGAAACAGTACTTAAAATAATTAAGGACTATCAGGCTCAGAAAGTGGCCCAGTAAACAAACCAAATAGGCAAATAAGCCATTCATAATTTACTTAAATCCTAATATTTCCAAGTTTAATTTAAATATCACAGACTGAAAACAGAACCTTTGTGGGTTCGTAGCTCAGCCAGGTAGAGCGTCTGGCTCTTAACCAGTCTTTCATTGGGGTTAAAATGTCGTGGGTCCGAATCCCACCGAACCCGACCTATACTTTACTATATCTAGTAACGCATTAACCTATTTCAATTTTCATCTGAAATTCACGTGATGATAGGGACTTTTTGTCCGAGTAAGTTTCCTGAATAGGCAAAATCATTTTTCATTATCGCCTCTGTATACTTGGAAAAAACAGAATTGTCCAAACATGAACCATGCATTGGAAAGACCATCTTTGGGTCAAGCTTGGCAATTCTTCTCGTTGTTTGTCTTACAGGTTCTTCACTACCAAAAATGCCTATTGCTCTGTAGAAGTCAATCATAGCATCAGAAAGATTCTCTGAAATAATCGGCTTGTTCTTTCCCGGCTGAATAAATAAATCAGATGGAAATAGAGATTTCGTACTCTCTTCGAATATCATCATACTATCCCAATGGTGCACATGAGGTGTCATTATAAACTTGAAACTCCGTTTACCAGTATTAAGAACTTCACTATCCCAAAAGGACATATGATCAGTGGGAACCTCATACCAACCCGTCAAATTCAATTTCGAGCTTAAATAACAAAATCAGTAGACAAGCACTAGGTACAGTCTATGACTTGGTATGGGAGTCAGAATTTAAGAATCTTGTGAACGTAGGTAAGATTTGGCTTAAATTTATTGAAGAGGAGAAAAGTCCGTTCGGAATACCATTAAGAAAAAAAAGGAGTCACAACAAAATTGCTCCCGGAGATATTATACAAGCTTCTGATGATTTTTATGTTGTTCATGAAGTTGGAGCTAGGAAGATACAGATAAAGGATTAACTCCAGAACTTGACTGTCATTTTTTAATTAATTTTAATCAATTACCAATATTCTTGATGAAGCTATTAAAAAGCTACTCTTGTATTAACGAGTGAATTTAAGTCTAGATTTTTCAAAAGTTTCATATACCATTATAATTCATCCTGAGTGAAGGGTTATGCTCAAGTGTGCAGAATGTCATTGTATTAAGGAATATTGTACTAATGTAAACTCCAACGATTGCATCTATTGTGCCAAGGAAGTTTGTTGCTGTAGTGGGTTACATGCCAATGACATTGGTAATAAACATCAGGTTCTATTGTTTTTTGGTCATGTAAGAACTTTTTTTGTGGCAGCCTTGGGCATTGAAATACTCTGTATTATCGCAGCAGAAATTGGAGAAAATAGTGGATTATATTTATTTGGATATAACATACACGGACTCATTATAGCATACGTCATGGGATACATCTTAGCAGGGTTTACTACTTTTGTGACCATTCTTGGTAGATATGATTTTAAACACAACGCAAAGTTAGACACTTGTTGTTCAGTGCTTGAGCAGCAATCAAACAAAGGATTTTTTCCCAATCTTCTTATTACTTTCAAGAATTTTGGTATAGGAATTTCTAAGTTATCTTCCCTACACCGACAATCAAACATTAGACATATTCTAAAGACAAGCCTCATCATCTTGGTAACAGCGGAGACTGCTTGCATATTAACAGCAGAAACAGTTGACCTCATATTCTACAAACAATCCATACTACTATCCATTCCTTTAGCGTTACTGGCTGGAACACTAGCAGTTGTATTAGCCGAAGCTAATAAGAAAACAAAGACGCACTCAGAGCGAATTGAAAAATAAGAATCTAAGGTTGAACAATACTAAGTAGTTTCCTACATGAGCGCACTTGAATTCCAATAACGATGACAACAACCCCCGTCGCATAACACTCGGATTACAAGCAAATATCAAGCAATTCCTTATCCTTGTTTTAGTAAATGCTTTTGTTGGTGCAATGATTGGACTTGAGCAAACAGTAGTACCGCTTATTGGTCACAATGATTTTGGCATCGAATCTAATGCCATAATTGTATCATTCATAGCTAGTTTTGGAGTAGTTAAGGCTATTCTGAATCTCTTTGCCGGTAATCTTTCTGACAAGTGGGGAAGAAAAAATGTATTGGTATTAGGTTGGCTCTTTGGTTTACCAGTTCCGTTTTTCTTACTATTAGCTCCTGATTGGAACTGGATTATTTTTGCAAATATTCTACTTGGAATCAATCAAGGATTAGCATGGTCAATGACGGTTAATATGAAAATTGACCTTGTTGGAAAAGAAAGAAGAGGACTAGCATTAGGACTTAATGAGTTCGCGGGATATGTATCCGTGGCACTTGTTGGATTTGTAACAGGCTACTTAGCATCCATGTATGGACTGAGACCATATCCATTTTATCTTGGTATTGTATTTGCCATGCTTGGTCTCATTATTTCTTGGGTTATTGTTAAGGATACCAGAAAATTTACCGAGCTAGAAATAAAAAATGACTTGTCAAACGAAAATGTAGATGTAAGCAAACCCGACCTTAACTTTAAACAGGTTTTTGTTCAAACTTCATGGAAAAATCGCACACTTCTATCAGTTAGTCAGGCGGGTTTAATCAATAATTTGATTTTTGGAGTGACGTGGGGTTTATTCACTCTGTATTTCGCTTCCTTTGCAGTAGGAATTAGCGAGATTGGTTTTTTAAAGGCACTCCATCCAGGAATTTGGGGAGTTCTCCAACTCTTAACAGGTACATTTAGTGACAAAGTGGGCAGAAAGGTGCTGATTTATCCAGGAATGATTATCCAAGGCATTGGAATTTGGGTGGTATTATTTACTGGTTCTATGTTAGGTTGGATAATCGGTATGTCATTACTTGGTGTAGGAACTGCACTTGTATATCCAACTCTCTTGGCTGCTATCAGCGATGTAGCACATCCAAAATGGAGAGCAACTTCTTTAGGTGTTTACAGATTTTGGAGGGACCTAGGCTTTGTGTTTGGAGCTGTGGGAATTGGTTACATATCAGATTTATTTGGTCTTAATAATGCTATTCATTTAGTAGGTTTTTTAGCAGTAGGGTCTGGAATTTTTGTTTTGGTGGTAATGAAAGAAACAATAAATCGTGGACGGCTTTAGATGCTTTTGTTCATAAACATTATCAAAACAAAAACCAAAGACAAAGTAAGAATATTGACTAAAAACACGATTTTAGTTGGACGCTTCTGATTTTGTGTTATTTTGAGTTCCATTTGTTATTAAGGAATACTCGTCACTTTGAGCATTGATAGCTACTGACTTAATTTTCTTGGAATTATCTGTGTAGAACGACAATTCGAATGGTGCTTTTTTATTAGTACTAATTATATCCGGCCTTGTATATGTATAATCGACGTCTACAACTTTGTAGTCCTTGTCATAGAATATACCTGACACCTTTACCGAATTTGCATCATCTGGACCTTGATTTATCACTCTGCCTAGAACTTTATAACTCCCTGGACCTTTAGAATTTGTGTCCACACTCAGTAGCAGAGCATCTGGCTTATCTTTTTCAGATTTTTCGACACTGGTAGTTAATGTATATTTACTATTACTAGGTAACTCTTTATCTATGTGAATATCAAATCCAGACCTGCTTCCTGGCTTTATCCAATATTCACTAGTATAACTCGTGCCTATTGCTGCTATTAGACCATTCTTGTCATAGACACTTGCAGTTAAGCGAACATCTTCAATAGGATATGTAAAGTTATTTAGCACTTCACCTACTATTGTGTCAGAACGTAGTGCAGAATTTAATATTTTAGGATTTGGTCCGGCATCTTCGCTTATCGTTCCATTAAATTTTGGTGATGAGATATTCTTCCCAACAGGGATCTCTATTTGTGCGTATATTGAGCCCGTAGACATCATAAACAATGATCCTAACACTGCAAACAATGTGCAGAAAGAAATCAAGATTAGGATTGATGAAGGTAAACTGTTTCTTTGCATAATTCTAGTATTACACTTGTATATGTGACAGCTTAAAGTATACCAATTTTGAGGGTCTGGCGTGTAGGTAGTCTCCATATCATTACTACTCATGCAAAATAATTAAATTTAGTGTCAAGTTAGTTACTATAATCTTTTCTGAACAAATCCTGACTCTTGGTGATATGTTTCAATTTGAATAGTTGAGTGATTTATATTGAATTTTTTCTCAAGAATCGAGTTTATCTGCTTTAGAATCGATTGAGACTTTGACAAATCAATTATAACTACGTGAGCAGTTACAGTATGCATACCCGATGTAATTGTCCATATGTGAAGGTCAAACACACCTGTCACTCCATTTATTCCAAGTATCGCAGTCTTTATTTCAGCGTGTGATATTTCTGAGGGAACGGCTTGAATCAAAATATGTATTGACTTTCTCATCAGGGACCAAGTTCTGGGCAAAATAAAGATTGCAATTCCTATGCTAACTAACGGATCGGCCAGATAGAATCCTGTTGTTAGCATAACTATTGCCGCGATTATTACACCTACGGAACCAAGAGTATCGCTTAATACTTCCATATAAGCACCTTTTACATTCAAATTTTCCTCATCAGTAACTTCTCTACTAGTAGGATGTCTCAGAAGTTTCATTGAAACAAAATTTACTATTAGGCCCACACTAGCAACAACTATTACTGGAACGCCTTGAATTTCTGGTGGCTCTATAATACGAGTATATGCCTCGTATATAATGTAACCAGAAATTAGTATCAAAATAATACTATTGGCGAAGGCTATGATGTGTCAAGAGCCTAGCACATTGTGTTTTAATTCTAGTATAAAATCTTGCTGTCAAAAAGAGAACCAATATATCCTATCCTGCTCCATAGGATATGAGCATAAGTATATGAGTCGTTCCCGAAAAGTAGTATTTGGTTACAGCTCTGCCATAGTAGCTGCCGCTCTATTTGGATCTGTTCCTACAGTTGCAAAACCAGTATTAACAAATATTAATCCTATCCTTTTATCATCTCTAGTATATTTAGTATCAGGAGCAACTTTCACTCCATTAGCATACAGGTCTAAGAAAAAAACAGTTCATCGAAAGTACTATGTACTCGTGATTATGACAGGAATTATTGGTGCTGCAATTGCCCCCGTGTTATTTTTTCAAGGACTGAAACAGACAACGGCAGGCGATACGTCCCTGCTAGCTAATGGTGAGACTGTATTTTCCATATTGTTTGCCCTATTACTCTTTGGAGAAAAGTTAAATACAAAAGTATATTTAGCAATAATATTAATTTTAGCCGGGCTTTTCATTGTTACTACAAATTTAAAATTTGACAGTACCATTCTAAATCTTAACTCTGGTAACATTCTCGTAATTGGTGCTACTGTATTATGGGGATTGGATAACAATATCAGTAAAATAATCACACGTCATATGGAAATCGCACGAGTAGTTCAACTTAAATCACTAGTTGGTGGAGGGATATTACTAATAGTAGTCCTTGCAGGCGGACTGCCTTTGACTATCCAATATAATCAAATTCTCCCCATCATAATTGTGGGAGTATTGGGAATTGCTTTTTCCTTGTTTTTGTACCTTCAGGCAATCAAAAAAATTGGAGTGGCGAAATCATCTTCAATACTATCGTTGTCTGCAGTTTTCGGTTTAGCTTTTGCAGGGATATTTTTGGCGGAGCAAATAAGCCATTATCAGTTAATAGCTATAATTGTTATGTTCGTCGGTGTATACATGATGTATAAGAGTGAAGAAAAAAAAGATGCAATCAGATGACAAATGCGCGCCCTGGGCTCAACCTGCGTCTGGTCGCTACCATTACCACGGATACGGCGTATCGCGCACGAGTCGCTGCCGACATCCTCATCGCCAGTGGATACGACGATGTCTTATGGAAGGTATGGATATGGAATTTCAGATGGGTCGAAATTAGAGTTTTAGTTTCTCTTGTAAAGAATCAACAAATTCTTTTGCGACTTCAACTATCGTATGTTTACAATTTTTTTCCTTTAGATGTCTGTTGAGGAGCTCTAGGAATCTAGTCGCCTTATCAATCGTATCATTTGCCTTATTATCCATTGATTCCAAGTATGACTTAAAGTTGAATAAGAGTAGTCCAATCCTACTTGATTTAGCTAATTAGTTAAGGTTCAATAAATCAAAAACTAGCAAAATATACACCGTTTTGAGCATGCAATGTGCCAACAATTAGCAAAAAAATCGTTCTATTAACCTCCATATGGTTATCAAGATGAAGTGGAAAATTCAAGCAAAATTACAACGTAATGAGCCGAAATAAAAAATGCGGCAATAAACGGCAATATTATCGGACAACAGTGGTGTTATGCTATAATAGCGACATAAAATGACGTAGAACGAAAACTATCATCTAATTTATTAAATGATACGATCACTTATCTACAGTTGTTGTAATACTCCTCTTTGGAATTCGTCGTCTACTGGTTTTGATTTCTTGTTTTTTAATTTCAAAAAATACAGGCATTATAATTTCTGTATAATACCCTTTCAAGTCCCCTCTTGCAATTTTTACACTATTCAATCACTCAATTCTAGATGGAGATGAGACATGTTGCCCACCAGTTTTGGTGAGTGATTGTTAATTCTATAGCCAACAAATTATTAAATACTTAGACTGATGGGAGGTTGTTTTACCGAGTTATGCAGCAGATAAACCAATTCTCCCATCAGGTTGATAAGGAACGTAATATCTTCAAGCGACAGACAATAAATAATTAACTACGATTTTTTGTTAAGATAGGATTTAAGGGATTTTATGATTAAGGATGCTAAGGAAGTATCGTTATCAATGGCATATTTTTTTAGTCGTTTCAAACTTAGCCCAAGAGCATCTAGAATGTCATCATTATATGATGTCTTTAAGTCATATTCGCCATTGATATAAGACCTAAAGTCACAAATCTTATATACAATGACGCTGTATAATGTTCCCCTAAACACAACATCTGGTGACCGGTTGCTTCTTGTTCATTACAGCCGGATTAAGTCACCAGATGCTTAAACTTTACAATTAATAAATATTCGGATAGTGTTTCTCATATCTAGATTAAATTATTGGATAATAACAATAATCAGAGTTAGCAATTCATAGAATGCTCAACAATTATAAAAATAGTTAAGACGATGGAGGGACATGAGTGCTTTCCCCCAGATGAATAAGAACCAAGTCCCTCCACCGTGCATATGAATTGGTGTTCTTAATTATCGCAACATAATATGTGATTATTAAATTTGCATTATCTTGATTAAGCAATATTTAAGAATTGGTGGGGGTACAACCGTCTTGGACAAGTAGCCCCACCGTCAGTGCAGAACGTGACCTAAACGCCAATTGTAGTATATCGTACAAATAATTCAAAAACTAGTAAAATATACATCGTTTTGAGCACGCAACGTGCCAATAATTGGTAAAAAAATGGGCTAATTTGGTCTCCATATGGTTCAAGATGAGGATAGGAAACCACAGCGAACTATTAACCTTAAAAGAGCGATTTAAATTAGTAGAGTAGTGCCAACAAGGGTAACATTTATGACTTAATATTAGAACAAAGCCCTATTTTTGAAGATAAGACTGACTTAAAACCAAATGTCTCTTAATCGAACAGAATTAAATCTATAAAACACTTAACTACGTAAAACCTGTCTGTTTCTTAATGTCAATTGACACTCAAAAAATCAACGAGCTTGAAAAGATGATAAAAGATTTTATCATCAAGGATCCCAGTATGACTCAACAGATAATAGATAATATAGCAGATAGAGGGAAATCTGCTGTAGTTAAGCAGAATACTGATTTGATTACTGCCGCTGAATGCTTAGTAGTAACAAGACTTTTATGCGAATTAGCTGTTCGGTAGTGAATTCAATAATTCATTAATAATCGGAATACCAAGAATAACGTTTTAAGTAATTCCATCATGAATATGTAATAATGCCACTGCACCGAAGATAACAATCAATATTTAGAACCAACTGTCACGAAACGGACTATCGGTCAATACATGGAGTTTTTCAATAAGGTAAGTTTATAGAAACGGGCTTGCCCGCCAAATCAAAAAAAATCTTTACGGAGTATATTCAAATCATTAGAACTCTTTCATTATTCTTTGTTTGTGTTCACTAATATTATCCACGAGTTCCTTTTGGATATTTACAGCAACATTATAATCAGCTTTTATCTTTTTTGCAGCTTTTTCCACTTCCTCAAATATCAAATATGCCAAAACTCCGATACTATCGTCTGCAGCCCTTAATTTATCAAAAGTATTTTTTGCTTGAGTGAATAAATTTCGGGACCAATTCTATAGATTCGTCCTATATCATGGCAATGACCTACGAAGTTATTATAGTCTGGGCTAATTTTAAAACTATTAAGTCTTTTTTTGAATTCCAAAAATTGAATCTCTGTTTCCTTCTTTGAAAAATCAAAGTTCTCAAACTCAACCATCCACAACGGAATCTTTTGATTATCCTCATATACAAAATTAGTTACTAGATAAAGAGACTTAGAAGCATTTGCATATTGAGGGGTTAGATAGCCTTTAATTTGTTTAGCTAAACCAATAAATCCTTCAAACAAAGATAGAACGTCCTTAGCTACACTAAGCGGATTTGACAATAAGACGATCTAATTATGCTTACTTTTGAATTTTATCATAATGAACCTGAGAATCCGACACTTTTCAGTCGTTAGAATCTGAAAAGTCTACAATTTATATAATTTTTAAAAAATACCAAACAGCTAAATACGTATAACAGGACCCTACTACATGGACTGTCCGAAACCCACCGAATCCAGACCAATCTATGGATTCACTTTGTAAACAATGGGCATTCGACCAGCTGAAATCGAACTAGTGTGAAATTCCACATGGTTCCCACCAAACTATGTTGCCCATCAGGTTTTATTTTTTTTGAAAATTATATAGAGCAAATTTTTTATATCATTTTTACGAATATTAATATAACTTATCACTCACTCATGGGAGGATCGCTCTAGTCCCAGAAGGTCGCGGAGGGAAAGGGTTGATATACTTCGGGCCTCTCCATAATATTATGAAAAGAACAATAAAACCAGATGTTGCTCCCGGCGAATTTATGTGCAGAACGTGTGAGGTTATGTGGTCAATTTTTATGGAGGATAATGTTCCGTGTACAGATACTACATTGATAAGAAACGGCTTACATGACTTTGATTTTGCCAGTCCTATCCTAATCAAATAGGACGCTATTTTTAATTATTAATATTATCCGTTAAGTCTTTTTTCCAGGTTCTCCACACGAATAGTTAGTTTTACCAATTCTTCTTCTAAAACTGTAACTTTGATTTGCGTTAATATGTTTTGCCTGATTGTACTTATTAGATATCTCGTTGTATCATTTTTTTCTCGTTTCTCATATTTCAAGTAAAGTTTATGTCTTTTCATCACTAGTGCATTATATTCTCCAAAATTCGTTCCCGTCTTCTCCATTTGTGCAAGGATTTCCTCATCCGCAACTCTTAACTGAGTAATTATGGGGTCTTCTGTCAATTTATTTTTCACTTTCCCAAGTTCTTAAGCGTAATTTGAAGTTTTCGTACATTTAAGTAGGTCATCCTAAATTATTTTCTATTGGTTCCATACTATTGGCATTAATAGGCAATCAAGACCACATGGACCACGATCAAAGTGTTTTAATATCTCTTTAATGGTAACAGGTTAACAGAAAATTCCTTACGAGATAATTTGCCTTCTATGAAAGCACTTCAGACAACGATGATAAATACAGTAGAGCATAACTAGTCTTTCTTTAGAATCTGATACAATCATTGAACTTAAAAACATCGTCATGCTTTTATGCATCTTACGTTAAATATTATTCGTTGAGAAATGTCTCCTGGGAAAAATATCGCACACAGGGATTTATCTGGAATTGACAGAAGAATCTTAAAAATTCTACTGTCACCTAATGGGGAAATGAAGTCTACCGTTAGCATAGCGGAGAAAATGTGAATTCCTGTCACTACAGTTAGACGTAGACGAAAAAGACTTGAAAAGGATTTTTTGAAAGTTCACTACGTCTTACATATAGAAAAGTTCGGATGGAGGAGAGTTGATTTCTTTATTTCGATATTGCAAGGTAAGGTAAACCAAGTAGCAGGTAACTTAATGAACCTAAATGATGTAACATATGTTGGAAAGAGCATAGGAGAACATACTATTGATTTGAGAGTACAGACAATTGTCAAAGATAATTCTATCTTACTAAATCTTCTCGAAGAGATAAAAAGCAATGGATGGCGTGAGGGACGTAGTATGGAGTGAAATTGTTTCTATTGTGGGGCAGAAAATATCAGTTCCCTCTTCGATTATTGACAAGATAGTTCAAGTGTAATAATGCAAGTCCATCGTTGTTTCTAAACTCGTGTGGATTTCCACATGACTCCCACCGAACCCGCAAGTATAGCATTACATTTATAGAACCCGGGCTATTGCATGACGGGAATGGCGAGACTGGTATTAATGATAGGATTACTATTATTATCTGTATCAACTGTGGTAACAATTGCCTTATTACCGTCCTCCTCTGCAGTAGTCCAAACGATTGTGAAAGATTTGAATGGGTCTAATGCACATAATACCTCCTCTGCTGAGATTAGTTATGACACTCAAAATATGAGTCACCGTTCAGCAAAAGAGGAATGGCAACCGCATCGAGCTCAGACTACAACATCAATGGAATGGTGGTATATTACTGCTTTATTGTATGATTCCTCTGGTAACAAATACTTGCTTTTTACCACGCTCTTCAAGTTCGATGGCAACGATCTTTCTGCTCTAAAAAGTGAACCACAGATGGCAGCTATATTAGGACCTAGTAGGAAAATGAGCTTGATATCAGTAGCACTAAGCAACTATAATACGGGCTTTCATTATTACGATAGTGACAGGTCAATAGTTTATCCGAAACAAATGTGGAATTCAGAAACCAATACCCTGAATCACAGCACACCTAATTTTACAGGTTCATGGAGCTTTGATGGAGAAAACATGACAGCTGTATTAAAATCAGAAAAGCTGTCGTATCACCTGAATGTTCTAGGAGCTCAACAAGTAATGTGGGCAAAAGATAGAATATACAACAAAGAGGGATTCATCCAAGAAGGGCTTCCTGGGAATGTCAGTTTTTACTATTCACTTCCACGTTTGATGGTATCAGGAAAGCTTTCATATATGGATGAATCAGGAACCAACAGGACTATCGATGTTGCTGGACAAGGTTGGGTAGATCGCCAATGGGGCGACTTTAAAACCAACGCATGGGAATGGGGTTCATTTAGATTCGATAATGGTGCACGGGTTAATCTCTATAGCTTCGAGAATGAACATAAAGTAATGACATATCAAAAACCAGATGGCTCAGTTCAGTGGTTTGACAACTTTACAGTCAGACAGAATGGATATGCTAAAGCGCCAAACGGACAATGGGTGTCATTTGGCTGGAGTTATGACTTTCCTACCAACGTCGAAGGCAGCAAGCATTATACAGTTATTCCTTTTAGCAAGAATGATTGGATTTGCGTCTCTCGATCAAGTTGCTTTTTTGAAGGAGCAGGACAACTTATCAATGATGCCACGAGTAAGGAAGTAGGAAGCTCTATCCATGAATCTATGGATATTCGGATACTAAAAAATGGACCGTACAATGTTAATCAGGATTGATAGTCTATCGTTCTTATTGTCAACAAAAACACATTTCCTATGTCTTGATTCCTGATGTGCCATATATTCGAATTCTATTTAATTATAGCTCAAGATCAGCCTGCAGCAAGTGAATGTGGGATAGAAATTATTAATTGATTGATTTCGAAGTATCACTGCAATGGGTTCAGTAGAATTTGAACTTCACGCTGTTTTGTTGCGTATAGACTTACTCCCCGTCTAATTGTTTCTTGTTATATAACAAATTGCAACTCTGATTTGAAATTCCTGTTAATTAGCCAGGTGCAAATGTCTTAAGGGATCTTGTTTTTCAAATGGTACCCATTCGAATTTACCAAGAATCATGATTATTGTAAAATTGACAACTGTATGAAAAAATTAAATACCATGTAACAGAACCCGAATACATGGACTGTCCGAATCCCACCGAACCCGAATTATTGTTACCAAACTTAGTAAACAGATACAACCAATCATATTACGCTCAGACAAAAACGGCGAAGATTGCTGCAAAAAATAATTTGAAGTCATAAATCGTTACTTGATATAATTAGTTAATCGTATGCAGTGACCTTCACCGCCTTTAGTTGTCCGATGGGTTTGTTTGATGATGATAGCCTGTCATAGTAATTATATGTGCCTTCTGTTGGCGAGTAAAACGTAATTGTTTGATTTTCTCCAGTCTTTAGGATTTTAGTATGGGCGCCCAGTCCATCAATATAAAGCATGTGCGGAATACTGTCTTGATTTATTACGGTCAAAACCATGGGAAAATCTTTCGTCCTCATTAACAAAGTTGGATTAGTCCCGCTATTCCCTTTAATTCCAATGACGTTAAGCTTACCGTCAATCGTCCTGAATGCAATAGTAGTTTCAATTTTTTCCTGCCATGTAATCGGAACATGTCTTACTATACCACCACTAATTAAGACGAAAAATAATATTAAGGCAACAAAGCCTCCTATCAGTGCTATTGCTACTAATTTTCCTTCATCCATGTTTTTTGTAAGTGTACTGACATTCATTGATAATTATGAACTCGAACTGGAATTTATAGGACAAGAATGCAATGCATGTATTTTCGCTCGTTGCAATACAGTAACTATCAGACTAGTAAGGAGGCTTTCTCCACTATCGTAACACTTCAATAGTAAATTGACTGATATTAATTAAAACCAAACTCATGGATTGGACATACTTTTACCAGTAATACTTTTCTAATCGTAAAGATATAATGAAACTATTGTCCTTCAAATGTAAGTCTGCGGTATGCAATTTGATGAAGAAGAACGTCTTCAGATTCATAAGGAAGTTCATCAACACAAGCAGAAAAATGATGGATGGACTCGCCATTGGTATTGGGAACCTGATGGTATTTCACGCGAAAGAGAGCTTTGACGTCGCATTAACAGTCCTTACCTACCGTCGGGTCCAACAATTGTGTCAAATTTGGTTCACAAGTCACTGAGCCAATAATTTGTGTTAAGTACAATTCACAACCTTATTGTTCACATAGGTGGTGTCCTAATTCGTTCAATTGGGGAAGGGAAGCAAACCAAAAAATGGGTAATTAGACAAGTAATCAAAGAAGTAGGATTGTTAAATATATCAAAATGCTCGGTTCTGGTACTAGGTGGGAGCTTTGGTGGATTAACAGCAGCTTTTGAAATTAAGAGAAAATTAGGCGATAAAGTCGATGTTAGAGTGATAGCCAGACAAGAGGAGTTTGTTTTCATCCCTTCTTTAATTTGGCTGGTTCCAGGATGGCGAAGGTCAGAACAAATAATTTTTGATTTGAAACCTGCTCTGGAATCCAAAAAGATAGAATTTATGATGGCTCGTGTGGACCAGATAAAGGCTGAAGAAAATAAAGTCTCTACAACTTCTGGCGATTTCAGCTATGACTATCTTGTTATTGCTACAGGACCGCACTTTGATTGGGATGAAGTTCCTGGTATGGGGCCTGATGAAGGATATACCGAGTCTATATGTTCACTACCACACGCAATAGAAGCAAGGAAATCATGGAAAGAATTTCTTCGCGACCCTGGTCCTGTTGTATTGGGCTCTACTCAATATGCAAGCTGTTTTGGAGCTGAATATGAAATTGCATTTAATATCGATAGAGCTCTACGTGAGGCTAAAATTCGTAACAAAGCACCTGTAACTTTTATCACAGCAGAACCATTTTTGGGTCACTTTGGAATCGGAGGAATGGGAAAAGGTCAGAAGATGGTTGAATGGTTCTTCAAAAAACTTGATATTAATTGGGTTACCAATGCCTGGATAGACAAAGTTACTCAAAATGAGATACATCTGAAAGATGGTAAAACCGTAATTCAAGTACGCCATAATTATTCCACCATTTAAAGGTGTTCGAGCTATTAGAGATTCACCGGGACTTGGAGATGAAAGAGGATTTATCCCGGTCAATTCAAAGTACCAGCACAAAACCTATCACAACATTTATGCTGCCGGTGTAGCAGTGGCAGTAAAACCACCTGGGGTAACCGCTGTTCCTTGTGGAGTACCAAAAACAGGCTATATGTCTGAGGTCATGGCCAATGTTGCAGCACACAACATAATTTATAACATTACTGGTCAAAACAAGACAGAGGAACTGCCTTTTCCAAACATCCAAGGTCTATGTATTATGGATGCAGGTAAACAGGGTGTAATCATGATATCAGACCATATATTTGCTCCACGAAGGTACCAACTACTTATTCCTGGACCTTGGTCACACTGGGCAAAGATAATTTTTGAAAAGTACTATATGTGGAAATTGAAAAAGGGATTGACTTATTTGCCTTGATGTGGCTTAAGCTATTCACATTACAATAAGCATCTGATGAGTTATTAACTCGTTGTAATATTTCTATACCATGAGCGAAAAAATACCAATGGATAGGGCATCTCTGAACGAGCTGATGAAGAGACCAATCATAGTTAGAATTGTAACCATTCTAGACATAACAAGCCTCTCAATTTTAGAGCTTTTTGAATATGGCTTAACGCTCAAGGACATTAATTACTCAATGGCAAATGGAGTCATTGGTTATGACAAACCAAAAAAGCGGTTAGGCAGCGAAGAAACAACTGCACTTGGAATTCCTTTAACAGGCGATTACTATTTCAACTTCTTAAATAGCAAAGTGACGTTAACCGAGCTTGGT
>Ga0310810_10003726_pt1 | contig 16709 bp, 18 predicted proteins | sample NCmetagenome_FD_207641 | JGI IMG/M metagenome (GOLD analysis project Ga0310810, IMG submission 207641) | Soil microbial communities from experimental microcosm in Duke University, North Carolina, United States - NC | ecosystem: Engineered > Artificial ecosystem > Soil microcosm > Unclassified ... | reverse complement strand
CCCGGATGACGAGCACCTGCGCAGCGAAGAAGGCATTCCAGAGCGTCCTGAAGGCCTCCTCGGGAATCGGCTGCGCCAGATCGATGCCGCGCGCCTCCAGGCCGAACCCCTCGCCCAGATTCCTAAATTCCATGCACGCCGAGAAGCTGCTTCATGCGCGCGCAGGCGAGCGCCGGATCGCCGAGCAGCCCGGCGGCGTCCGCGAGGCGGAAGAGCTCGGCCAGGTGCAGGATCGAGCGCGCGCTTTGCTGCCCGCCGACCATCACGAAATGGTCCTGGTGCCCGTTCAGCCAGGCCATGAAGACGACGCCGGTCTTGTAGAAACGCGTCGGCGCCTTGAAGATGTGCCTCGAGAGCGGGACCGTCGGTCCGAGGACGTCGTGAAATTCCTTGTTTTTGTTTTCAGTTAAAAACCCCAAAGCCTGGGAAGCTGCCGGTGCAATCGAGTCGAAGATGCCGAGCAAGGCGTCCGAGTAGCCCTGCGCGTCGCCCTCGATCAGCTCGGCGAAGTTGAAGTCGTCGCCCGTGTACATGCGCACGCCCTCAGGCAGCCGGCGGCGCATCGCAATTTCCTTGTCCTTGTCCAGGAGTGAGATCTTGATGCCATCCACTTTTTTCCTGTTTTTCTCGAGAACAGAAAGGCAAACCTCCATCGCCGCGTAGTGATCCGCCTTCCCCCAATAACCCTCCAGCGCCGGGTCGAACATCTCGCCGAGCCAATGGATGATCACGGGCTCCTTCACCTGGCCGAGGATGCGGTCGTACACCCTCGCGTAATCGTCGGGCGATCTTGCGGCCGCCGCGAGCGCGCGGCTCGCCATCAGGATGATCCGCCCGCCCGCCTTCTCGACCGCCGCACACTGCTCTTCGTAGGCGCCGATGATCCGGTCGATCGAATGCTTTTCATTGCCCGGCAAATGGTCCGTTCCGGCGCCCGAGGCGATCAGGCCTTTCGCTTCCGCCACGCTTCTTTGAATGAGAAGAAGGGACGTCGCCCAGTCGAGGCCCATTCCCCTTTGCGCAGTGTCCATCGCCTCGGCGACGCCGAAGCCCCACGACCAGAGATGCCGCCGGTAGGCGAGCGTCGCGTCCCAGTCGATCGCCGCCTCGAGCCAGGGATCTCTAGGCGAGCGCGGATCTGCGACCACGTGCGCCGCGGCGTAGGCAACGCGCGTGAAGGGCTTTTCGGGCTTGCGAAAGCTACGCGGCCCCTGCAGCCGGTAGGTCTCGAGCTTCCCGCCGGCGACGGGCAGCTCGAGCTTCAGGCCTTCAGCTTGGGGATGTCGATCCATTTTCTCTGCTTCCAGCTTTTGAGTCCGGCTTCGGCCAGCTGCACGCCCTTCGCCCCCTCGAGCAGGCCCCAGCGGAACGGGCCTTCGCCCGCCACGTGGCGAAGAAAGAGCTCCCACTCCGCCTTGAAGGCGTTGTCGTAGTCTGCGTCCGGAACCTCCTCCCAGCCGGCGAAGAAATCGATCGGCTGGGGAATGTCGGGATTCCAGACCGGCTTGGGTGTTTTCGCATAGCTCTGGAACCGGCACCGGCGCAGGCCGGCGACCGCGCTTCCTTTCGTGCCGTCGACCTGCAGCGTGAGCAGGTCGTCGCGCCGCACCCGCACGGTCCAGGCGGAATTGAAATGCGCGATCGTCCCGCCGGCGAGGCGGAAGGTCGCATAGGCGGCGTCATCCGCGGTTGCCTTGTATTGGCGGCCGCCCTCATCCCACCGGAACGGGATGTGAGTCGCGCCCAGGCACGACACGGATTTCACCTCGCCGAAAAGATTGTCGAGCACGTAGCGCCAGTGGCACAGCATGTCGAGAATGATTCCGCCGCCGTCCTTCTTGCGGTAATTCCAGGACGGGCGCTGCGCCGCGGGCTGGCCCGAGCGCGTGTCGCCCTCGAACACCCAGTAGCCGAATTCGCCGCGCACCGAGAGGATGCGCCCGAAAAATCCCTCGTCGCGCAATTTCTTGAGCTTGAGCAGCCCCGGCAGCCAGAGCTTGTCCTGCACCACGCCGTGCTTGATGCGCGCTTTCTTCGCCGCCTTGTAAAGGCCCATCGCCTCGGCGAGGGAGGTGGCCACCGGCTTTTCGCAATAAATGTGCTTGCCGGCGGCGATCGCCTGCCGGATGAGCCTGGGCCGAAGCTGCGTCGAGGCGGCGTCGAAGAAGATCGTGTCGCTCTTCTCTTGCAGGGCTTGGCGCAAGTCCGTGGTGAATCTCTGGATTCCATGCTGACGAGCTAAATCCCCGACCTTTTCCAGGTTCCTTCCCACGAGAATCGGATCGGGCATCAGGCGCGTGCCGTCCTTCAGCCTGATCCCGCCCTGCTTGCGGATCTCCAGGATCGAGCGCACGAGATGCTGGTTGGTCCCCATGCGTCCGGTGACGCCGTTCATGATGATGCCGACCCGCTTCTCGCTCACCTGATCTCCCTCATCGAATTCCAGTCCGGCATCGCGCCGCTCGCAAAGCCGGGGCAATCGAGCGAGCCGATGCGCATCTCGCCCTTCACGATCCCTGGCCGCACCGCCCCGTGGCTGCGCTCATAGAGATCCGGATGCGCCGCAAGGAACGCCTCCTGCTCGGCCAGCGGCAGCCCGGCCATTCCATTCACGTAGTGATGGCCGTTGCGCTCGACGTGCTCGAGGCCGAGCAGCGACACGAGCGCGAGATCCTGCTGCAGCGCGAGGCCCGCCTGGATCGTGAGGTCCTCGCCCGACATGAAGTAGCCGCCGCCCCAGCTCGCGCAACGCGCGCGGTTGATGAGCGACTTGTAGATTCCCTTGCAGGTCTTCGACGACACGCCCTGGTAGCCGAGCGCCTTCGCGCGCGGGAAAGCCTCGAGCGAGTCGTCCGACTCGTCGATGATCACGGGCCTGTCGATCCCCTTCACCGGCCGCGCGAGCGCGTTCTTGCGGCTGACGGGCTGCTCGATGAAGAGAACGCTCTCGACAAGGCGCTTCAGGCGCGGCGCCGCCTTCATGCGCGACCAGAGCGCCGCGACGCCTTCGATGTCCTCGTACTGCTCGTTGCCGTCGAGCGAGGCGCGGTAGGGCGACTCGATGCGGTCGAGCACCGAGGCGATTGCCGAGAGCCGCTCGAGGTCGGCGACGGCGTCGCCGCCGACCTTCAGCTTGAAGTAGCGGTGCCCATAGCGCTCGACGACTTCTTCCAGCGTCTCGGGCAGGCCGTCATGCACCCGCTGCCTCGCGTCAGCCGCGGTGATGGGGTCTACCAGGCCGACGGTGTGGCGCGCGGCGATCGCCTTTCGTGGCGCGAGCCCGGCGAGGAACTCCGGCATGTGCAACCCTTCGAACTTTTCCGCGCCGATGACGTTCTTACGGATCGCCGTGTAGAAGGAAAGGCCGAGCGCGCGGCAAAGGGCGTCGAGCACCGCCCGGTCGAGGAGCGCCGGCCCGTAGTTCGCCACGAGCCCCTGCGCGGGCGAGCTATGCCGCCATGCGGTGGCGGCGTCGTGGGAGAGATAGCACTTGCGCGCGGCGCGCAGCGACTCGCGCAACTGCTCGAAATTGTCCTCGTTGGAGAGCGCGGGGTTCTTGTCGAACCACTTCGGAGCGAGGAGCTCGGCCGCCGCGCCTTCGGCTTCCCTGCCGTCCTCGGTACGGATGCGCACCCGGACGAAGGCCTGGGGGGCCTCGGTGAGCGTCACCACGCCGAAGCGGAACGGCATGCGCAGCCGCACGTCGCGCTCGAACAGCTCGACGTTCGCGATGCGCAGCCTGACGGCGCTCAGCGTGCGATCCATAATTAACCGGTTCGTTACATTCTATTTCGGCGCGAGCGCGGCGGGAAGCCGACGCGACGTCAGCATTTCGAAATACGCCTGCCAGCGCCGCGGGGCGCCTGCTTCCGCGCCGGCAGCGGATTCGACGTAGGCGCGGACCCGGCTCCTGCCCAGCGCGTAATTGACGATGTAGCTGCGGTAGGCATCGTAGAACCGCACGGCGCGCTCGGCGTAGGCGCGCGGCGCGAGCGTATAGCGGCCGAGCCACTCGAGGGTCGCCTCGCGGTCCGTCTCGCCCTCCAGATAGCGGCGCGCCGCCTGGATTCCGGCGGGGGACAGCTTGCGCAATTCGACGCCGACCCGGTGGTATTCGAGTGCGCGCGCCGGGCCGAGCCCCGCGAGCGGAAAAAGCGTGTCGCGCCAGAACGCCACGCGCTCCTCGTCCGGGAATGCAAGATCGACGCCGAACTCGGCCGCGCCCTCGGACACGAGCGACTGCGGCGAAAAAAGCGCAAAGAAGGAGAATTCCATCCAGCCGCGATCGCGCACGAAGTTCTTTTCCAGGAGCGCGTAGTAGGTGTGATGCCCGGGATACCCCTCGTGGCAGGCCAGATGGATCGCCTGGCCGATGTCCATCGGCAGCTCGACGTTGATCTGGAGGACGCTCCGGTAGTTGCCCTGGTACCAAAGATAGGCGGCCCAGGGCTTGCCCCGCACGTACTCGAGCGTGAAGCGCTCGCCAGGCGGCAGTTCGATGTGCGCGAGCGTGCGGCGCCGGCACTCCTTCACCGCCGCGTCGAGCACCGCGCTGACGCGCTCCTCCGGAATGACGAACTCCTTGCGATACGCCTCGACCCGGTCGCGCAACGCGCCCACGCCCGGCATCCGGCGATCGAGCTCGCGCACGATGGGGTCGAACTCCGCATCGGCGATGCGCGGCACGACGACGCCGGAGAGGACGCGCGATTCCTCGTCGAAGCGCATCTTTTCGCCGCCGACGATGCGCGCGCGGGCGGCGAGCGCGGGCAGCTGCTGGCGGAGATACGCGTAGCGCCGCATCACGCTTTCGTCCCGCGCCTCCTCCGCCGTCGGCTGCAGCGCGGCAAGGAGGCTGAGGGCGCGCGCGCCGATCTCGACGAGCGGCCATTTGGCGTGCTTCGCCTCCTCGCGCCACGCCGGCGGCCCGTAGTAGGCGTCGACGGAGTCGCGGTCATGCTCCCCCAGGGCGAGCCCGAGACGCACGTACTGCTCGGCCGCCTTGTCGATGGCAACCCGGGCCGGCGCCTGCCCGAAGGCGGTCGAAAAGACGAAAACGCAAGCGAGGACGAAAAAGAATCTAGGCAAGCCTGCTCCAGGATCGCACCGACCTCGCATAGCCCGGCGGCAGCTCGATCGAGCCGAGCTCCTCGGGTGCGTACAGCCCGAACGCCGAATGCTCTTCGCTCAACGCGGGCTTGAACTCGCCGCGCAGGCGGCAGCCGTAGGTGACGATGAACACATGCCGCCCGGCAATCACCTCGAAGAGGTAGCTGTCGAGGAGCCTGAGCGGCTCGACCTTCACCGCAAGCTCCTCCTCGAACTCGCGCTCGAGCGTTTCTTCCGGGGTCTCGCCGATCTCCAGGCCGCCGCCGGGCAATTCCCAGCCGCGCCGGTCGTTGCGCACCAGCACGGCCTTGCCATCGACGAGGAGCACCCCCTTGATGGACACGCGAAACATCAGGCAAGGATTCCGGGAATCTTCAGGACCTCCGGAAGCTGCACGATGTGGTGATCGGCGATCGCCAGCCGCTCGGCAATCCGCTCCGGCCAGAGCTCCCGGATGATTCCGGAAATGAACACGGCCTTCATGCCGACGGATTTCGCCGCGACGAGCTCGTTGGAGCCGCCGTCGCCGACGAAAAGGCAGTCCCCGGCCGGCAGGCCGAGCATCTCGAGGCACTTCAGGAAGATCTCCGGATCGGGCTTCGCCATCCCCACATGGCAGGAGATCACTTCGGCATCGAAGAGGCCGGCGAGCGGGCATTGCGCCCACGACGCCATCTCGATCGCATCGGCGTTGGTGATGAGCCCGACTTTCACGCCGGACTTGCGCAGCCGCTTGAGGGCGTCGATATTCGCCGCGGGAATCCTGCTCAGCGTATCCCGGAAGCGCTGGATGCGCACCTCGACGGTCGCGCGAATTCTGTCCTCCGGAATCGCCGGATCGATCATGTGCGCGAGGCTGCGCACGATGAGAAACGGGTCGGTCAAGGCGCCTGTCAGGCGGTCCCTCGAGCGCTCGTGCAGCACCCCATCCCACGCACGACGGTCGATTCCCAGCAGCGTCGAAGTGCCGGGCAGGTCGGACCACTCCGACTCCAGACCCGTCAGGGTATGGAACAGGTCGAAGATGACGCCGCGCACCGCCATCAGTCGCTCAGCTCCATGTGGATGCGCCCGGGCGTCGTTGCCACGACGCGAAAGCCTTCGCGCCCGTAGAACTTGCGCGCCGGATTGACCTCGAGCACGCGCACGCGCAGCGGCTTTTTCGCTTCGCGAGCCTCGCGCGCGAGCGCGCGCACGATCCGGGCGCCGATGCCGCGGTTCTGGTGGGAAGGCAGGATGAAGAGCTGGTCGAGCTGGATGTGGCCGTCGTGCCGCTCGACCCGCAGCACGCCGATATCGGCGCCCTCGAAGCGGATCACCTCCAAGGTCCCCGCCGCGATGCGCTCGTCGATGGCCATCCTGCTACCCTCGACGTCGAACGCACCCCATTGCTTCTCGTTGTAGTCGCGCATGGTCGTCTCGACGACGCGAAAGACGAATTCGGCGTCTTCGGCGGCAGCGGTCCGGAAGGCGAGGTCCGTCACCGGGGTCTTCGCGTCAGGCAGAAAGGTAGCCGAGCACCACGTCGGTCATGTGCTTGAGGCGCTCCGACTTGCTGCGCGCGGAAAGCAGATTGCGGTCGAAGATGGCCGAGAGCGTGTGCCGGTTGCCGAGATAGAAATAGCCCAGCCCGGCGATCGAGATGTAGAGCTGGACCGGGTCGACGCCGCGGCGGAACTCGCCCTTCTTCGCGCCACGCTCGAGCACCTCGCGGATCATCGCCACAAAGGGCGAATGCATCGCGATGATTTGCCGCGAGCGCTTCACGTGGCGCGCGCGGTGCAGGTTCTCGCTGTTGAGCAGCGTCAGGAACTCCGGATGCTCGAGGTAATAGCGCCAGGTGAACTCCACGAGGCGCCGCATCGCGCCGCGCGGATCGAGGTCGGTGAGGTGCAGCGCGCGCTCGGCGTTGCGGATGCGGCGGTAGTTCTCCTCGAGTACGGCGAGGAAAAGGTCGTCCTTGTTGCCGAAGTAGTAATAGAGCATGCGCTTGTTCGCGCCCGCCCGCGCCGCGATCCGGTCGACGCGCGCGCCGCCGAGGCCAAAACGGGCAAACTCTTCTTCAGCCGCGGCCAGAATCCGCCCTTGATTGCGTGCAGGATCGCGCCGCGAAGCGACGCGATGGGGATTCCTCCTGTTCATTCCATGCCGAGCAGCTTGTAGATCCGCCGCGTGTACTCGCCGAAGCGCTCGTGCGTCTTCATGTCGAGCGTCCGCGGGTGGGGCAGCTCGATCGGGAAGTTGTCGGCCATCTTCGCAGGCCCCGCCGTGAGCACGAGCACGCGGGTGCCAAGGAAGACCGCCTCGGAGATGCCGTGCGTGACGAAGACGATGGTCTTGCCCGCCTCCTTCCAGATGCGCAGGAGCTCGAGGTTCATCTTCTCGCGGGTGAGCGCATCGAGCGCCCCGAAGGGCTCGTCCATCAGCACTAGCTTCGGATCGTGCACGAGCGAGCGTGCGATCGCCGCGCGCTGCTGCATGCCGCCCGAGAGCTCGTACGGATACTTGTCCTCGTAGCCGGTGAGCCCCACCAGCGCCAGAAGGCTTTTTGCCCTGTCTTTTGCCTCCAAACGGGGAATTCCAAGAATTTCCGCAGGCAAAAGCACGTTCTCCAGAATCCGGCGCCACTTGAGCAGCAGCGGCGCCTGGAACACCATCCCCACGTCGCGCGCCGGGTCGAACGAGTGCGTCGCCGAGCCGATCGTCAGCTCGCCGCCGTCGTGCGGATGCAGGCCCGCGAGGATCTTGAGCAAGGTCGACTTCCCGCAGCCCGAGGGGCCGACCATCGAGACGAGCTCGCCCGGCATGACGTCGAAGGTCGCGTCCGACACCGCGAGGTGCTCCTGCCCGGCCCGGCGGTAGACCTTGCGGACGCCGCGCAGGCGGATGAAGGGTTCAGCCGATCCGGGCATCTTTCACGACCAGGAGTTTTTCCAGAAGCAGAACCGACCCGTACAGGACCATTCCGAGCAAGGTGATCAGCAGCACGGCCATGAACATGGCCGGCGTATCGAGCGTCACCTGCACCTGCAGCATGAGATAGCCCAGGCCCTTGTCCGAGCCGAGGAACTCGCCGACGATCGCGCCCGCCACCGCGAGGATCGCCGCCACCTTCATCCCGGAGAAGATGTAGGGCAGCGCGCCGGGCAGCTGGATCTTGGTGAAGAGCTGCCATCGCGAGCCCTTCAACGAGTGCACGAGGTCGAGGAGCTCCGGCTCGATCTCGCGCAAGCCCCGCGCCGTGGTAAGCAGGATCGGAAACACGCAGATCGAGAACGCCATCAGCGTGTTCGGAAAGATGCCGTACTTGAACCAGACGATGATGAGCGGCCCGAGGGCGACCTTGGGCACCATGTTGAGAGAAACCAGTATCGGCAGGAAGAAGGCTTCCAGCGTCTTCGACCAGGTGAAGAGCAGTGCTGCGGCGACCCCCACGACGAGCGCGAGCACGTAGCCGCCGAAAATCTCGGTGCCGGTGACGACGACGTTGGCCCACCAGTTGTAGTGCGGCTGCAGGAACGCGTCGAGCGTCGCGCCCGGCGAGGGCATGACGAACTTGGGCACATTGCCCAGCTTGACGAAGAGGTACCAGGCCAGGACGAGCGCGACGTGCGCGAGCACGGCGAGCGACCAGCGGAAGGCATTAGCGCTCATGTGATCCTCATGAAGACGGAAGCGTCGTAGGGAAGCGCGGGGCTGATGAAGGCGTTGTCGTTGCGCACGTAGTGCAGCGCGCAGGCGCGCCGCCAGCGCGCCGAGCGGTTGACCCCGGACTGGTGCACGGTGCCGCCATGGTGGAAGGAGACGCCGCCCTTGGGCACCGGCGCAGAGGTCATGGGCATTCCGCCCAGATCCTGGTCAGCGATCTGCAGGTTGAAGGGCTCGTCCGCCGGCGCGAAATGACGGATGAGCGCTTTGCGGTGCGAGCCCTCGCCGAAGGCCATGCAGCCGTTCTCGGCCGTGGCGTCATCGAGCGCGATCCACGCGGTGACGAGCGCTTCCGGATCGCGCGGGCCGAAATAGAAATTGTCCTGGTGCGCGGGCTTCGGCCCGCCGCCCTCCGGCGCCTTGAAGAAGATCTGGCTGAAGCACACCTGCACGCCTTTGCCGATCAGTGCTTCGACCCGCCCGACCAGGCGCGGATCGCGCGCGAGGCGCTCCACCGACGCGCGGTGGAAATGCGGGTTATCCAGCTTGCGCAGCACTTCTCGTGCCTTGACCCCGCCGTCCACGTACCAGCGCCGCTGATCGGGCGCGAGCGCGGCGAGAAACTCCTCGCCCCAGCGGCCGATGTCCTCCACGACGGCGTCCATCTCGGCCGCGGTGAAGACACCAGGCACCGTCAGGTGGCCTTTACTCCGGAATTCCTTCAGGTCAACCACCGCCGCAGATTCTTGCGCACAAATTTGTCGTCGTTCATTTCCGGATAGGCCTCGTACACCCGGTCGATCTCTTCCCTCTGCCCGGGCGATAGCGTCTCGTTCGGATCGAGGCACCAGATGCCCGCGAGCAGCCCCTGGCGGCGCAGCACCTCGTGGCAGCCGGGGATGCAGCCGGCGAAGTCGTTCGCCACGTCGAAAAATGCGCTGTTGGCGTCGGTGACTTTCGAGTCCAGCGCAAGAATGCTTTTGCTCACCGACTTTGTTTTCCTGATTTTTTCCAGAAGCTTGACAGCACTTCGCGTCCAGACGCTCCAATGACCCAGCAGCCCGCCTTTGATGCGGACTTCGATTCCCTTGACGACAAACGGCACCAGCAAATCCAGCACGATGTGGTCGTCGTTGCCGGTGTAGAGCGTGACGCGCTTCTCGGCGCGCGCGGCGACCAGGCCCTTCACCACATCGAGCGTGCGGTAGCGGTTGAAAGGCGCGATCTTGATGGCGATCACGTTGTCGATCAGGCAGAAGCGGCGCCAGAATTCCGCCGGCAGGTGGATTCCGCCGACGGCCGGCTGCAGGTAGAAGCCGACGAGCGGAATCTCGGCCGCGACCGCGGCGCAGTGCTCGACCAGCTCGTCGATGGAAGCGCCCTTCATGGGCGCGAGCGAGAGCATGCCCGCGTGATAGCCGAGGTCGAGGGCTTTTTTCGCTTCTTTCCGCGCCTGGTCCGTCCTGCCCGACAGACCTGCGATCAGCACCACCGGCCTGCGGACCCAGGTGCTCGCCTCCTCGGCGGCGAGCTTCAGAACCGGCTCGTAGAGTCCCGCCTCGCGGATCGCGAACTGCGTCGCGTGCACGCCGACGGCGAGCCCGCCCGAGCCCGCGTCGAGGTAATAGCGGCTGAGCGCGCGCTGGCGGCGCACATCCAGGCGGCGCGCGGCGTCGAGGGCGAGCGGGTGCGCAGGAATGACCGTTCCCCGACGCAGCAGCGCGAGTATTTCAGCGGGCAGCTGGGTCCAGTGCATGTTAACCGGGTGGTTACCCGATGGTAACATCGCCTCTCGAAAAACTCGGAGGCTCCATGCGCAAATTCCTCGTCGCCGCTGCGGCGGCGCTCGCCGCGTTGCCGGCCGCGGCCCAGCAGAAGCTGGACTTCATCCTCAACTGGGTGCCGGGCGGCGACCACGCGCCCTACTACTACGCCAAGGCGCAGGGCTGGTACGCCAAGGAAGGGATCGACCTCAACCTCGAGCCCGGCAAGGGCTCCGCGCTCGCGACGCAGAAAGTCGGCGCAGGCGCCAACCCGATTGGCCTTGCCGACATGGGCGGCGTGCTCGTCGCCAAGGGCAAGGGCGCCGATACGGTCGCGGTCTTCAACGTCTACGCCAACTCGCCGCAGGGCCTTTACTGGCTGAAGAGCTCGGGCATCAAGGGCATCAAGGATTTCCCCGGCAAGAAGATCGGCAACCCGGCCGGCGACGGCGCGCGCGTCATGTGGCCCGCCCTCGCCAAGGCGAACGGCATCGATCCCAAGTCGGTCACCTGGGTCAACATCGACCCGAACGCGAAGCTCTCGGCGCTGAAGGCGCACTCGATCGACATCACCACCTCGTTCTACAACCTGCACCATGTGTTCACGCGCGAGCTCGGCGCCGACATGGGCTTCGTCGCCTGGCGCGACATCGGCCTCAACCCCTACGGCAACTCGGTGATCGTGAACGCCGACTTCCTCGCCAAGAACAAGCCGCTCATCGCCAAGTTCGTGAAGGTGACGCAGCGCGCCTTCGGCGCCTGCGTGAAGGATCCCAAGCCCTGCATCAAGGCGCTGATCGACGCGAACGGCGCGTTGAATCTGGAGAACGAGACCGTCAACTGGGAGCTGGTCGAGGTGCTGATGAGCGACAAGGTCTCGCAGACCGTCGCGCTCGGCTGGCACGACGACGCGCGCATGAAGGCGGACTACGAGCTGGTGAAGGACTACGTCGGCGTCGACAAGCCCTATGACGTCAAGTCGACCTACACGAACGAGTTTCTCGACAAGTCCATCAAGATGAAGCCGGTCAGGCCCTGGACGCCGAAGGGATGAGCTAGCCGAGCTCGGGGCCGGCCGGACAGAAGACGAGTCCCGCCGCGCCGGGCGCGCGCGCCTCGCCCGGCGCGTGCACCATGCGCGTGAAGGGGCGCTGCAACACGAAGCCGGCTTCCTCGAGCCGGCTTTTCATTTCGGCTCGGGAATCGAGCAGATCGAGGTAGACCGGCGGCTTCACGGCCGCGAGCGCGGCGCAGAGCAGCTCCCAGGCGCCCTCCTCGTCGCGGGCGACGAGCGGTCCGATCTGCGTCGCTTCCCGTCCCTCGCGCCCGAGCACGAATCCCGAATCGGAAATGAGCGCGGCCTGCGGAAGGCGCCGCGCCAGATTCCGCAGCACCCCTTCGCGATCCGCACCGAAAGCCTCCTTGTCGACCTCCAGAATCCGGGGCCAGTCGGAAGCGGCGATCGGCCTTGCGCCCTTTCCCTTCAAAGTAATTTCTCCTGAAAGCGAAAAGCGCTTGAAGCCCCAGGTCGGCCTGAAGCCTTCCTGCCTGTAGACCTCGAATCCTGCCGGCGTCGCGTCGAGAAGCGAGGCGCGGCCGGCCCCGGAATTTTCCGCCAGGGCCTTTTTCAGGAGCTGCGTCGCGAAGCCTTTGCGGCGGTGCTCGGGCAGCACGAGCACCATCGCCACCCAGGCAAAGCGCGGCCCGTAGGGCAACACGACGGTCGAGGCGGCGAGCGTCCCGTCCTCGAGCGCAATGCCCCAGCCGTGCCCGAAGCCGAGCATCAGGCGCCAGTCGGCCTCGTTCTGGTTCCAGTGTGCCGACTTCGAGAGCGCCATGCACCCGGCGAGGTGCGCCTCGCCCAGGACCTCAGTATTTGCCATCCCGCGTTTCGAAGTGCGTCGGCTTGCTGAGCGAGGGCAGGCCGCGCGCGATCCAGTCGGCCTGCCAGTCGATGAGCCTGGCGAGCGGCACGCGCGTGGGCCCGAGCAGCGCCTGCGCGGCGCGCGTGTCGACGAGCCAGGCAGTCGGGGCTTCCTTGCCCGTGAGGCGAGCGGGCTTCTTGAAGCGCTTGGCAAATTCCTCCGCCAGCCAGCGCACGCTCGCCACCTCGGGACCGCTCACGTTGACCGGCCTGGCCGGCGCCGCGCAGTGCGCAAGCAGCCGCAGCGCCTGCTCGTTCGCATCGCCCTGCCAGATGACGTTGACGTGTCCCATCGTCACGTCGACCGGCTCGCCGGCGAAGACTTTCGCCCCGACGTCGTGCAGCACGCCGTAGCGCATGTCGATCGCGTACTCGAGTCGAACCAGGCAGACCTTGGTGCCGTGCGTGAGCGCGCCGTACTCGAACGCCTTCTCGCGCCCGACGCAGGAGGTGGCGTAATCGCCCGGCGGCGGCAGCGCCGGCGTTTCCTCGGTCGCGCCGCGGCCGGTCACGTCCGCGAAGGGATAGACGCAGGCGGTCGAGAACACGACGATGCGCGAATCGCGGAAGGCGTCCGCGACCAGGTAGGGCACGCGCACGTTCATGGCCCAGGTAAAGGCCGTGTTGCCCGCGGCGCCGAACTTGTGGCCGGCCATGAAGACGAGGTTGGGCGCGCGCGGCAGCTTCTCGAGCGCCGCGCGATCGAGCAGGTCGCAGGCGAGGCACTCGACGCCCTGGGCTTCGAGCTTCTCGCGCAGGCCTTTCTCGGAGAAGCGCGCCACGCCGATCACGCGACGCCCGGGGGCGGCGCGCTTCGCCATGCGCGCGAGCGTCGGCCCCATCTTGCCGCCCACGCCGAGAACGAGGATGTCGCCGGGCACGCGCGCGAGGTCGGCTTCGAGCTCGCGCGTGGGCTGCGTCATGCGCTCTTCCAGCTCGGCGACGTTCGCAAAGTGATTCACTCGGGGAATTATAATTGCGCGCGATGAAGCCGCCCCGGATCAAGACCACCGTCGTCGGCTCCTATCCCCTGCCCGACTGGCTGGCGGCGGCGCCCTCCGAGCAGGCGCTCCTCGACGCGACGCGCGTCGTCCTGCACACGCAGGAGCAGGCCGGCATCGACCTCGTCTGCGACGGCGAGCTCTACCGCTTCGACCTCAATCATCCGGAAACGAACGGGATGATCGAGTACTTCACCCGGCCGATGAGCGGCATTCGCAGCGACATCGGCTTTTCCGAATGGCTTGCCTACTCGAAAGGCGCCGGCATGCGCTTCCGGACGCGTCCGCCCGGCGTGGTCGAGGGCCCGGTCGGCGCCGGCACGCTCAACCTGTCGCTCGCCTGCGCGCGCGCGAAGCGGCTGGCGGGCAAGCCCTTGAAGTTCACGCTGACCGGCCCGCACATGCTCGCCAAGACGCTTCACGACCTGCACTACCACAGCGCCGAAAAGCTCGCGCACGCGATCGCGGATGTGCTCGCCGCGCAGGTGAAGCAGGTCGACGCGGCGGTCGTCCAGGTGGACGAAGCGAACCTGCCGGGCCATCCGCAGGAATGGGAGTGGGCTGCGGCCGCGATCAACAAGGTGCTGAAGGCGGTGCCGAAAACGTCCAAGGCGGCGGTGCACCTTTGCTTCGGCAATTACGGCGGTCAGAGCATCCAGAAAGGGACCTGGGCGAAGCTGATCGAGTACCTGAACGCGCTCAAGGCCGACCACATCGTGATGGAGTGCGCGCACCGGCCGCCCGAGGAGCTCGCCGTCTTCAGAGGCCTGCGCCGCGAGCTCGGCTTCGGCCTGGGCGTGATCGACATCAAGCGCACCGAGATCGAATCGCCGAGCGAGGTCGCCCGCTCGATCGAGCGGGCGGAGAAGATCCTCGGCAAAGGACGCGTGAAGTACGTGCATCCGGACTGCGGCTTCTGGATGCTCAAGCGCAGTATCGCGGACGGAAAAATCCGCGCCCTCGTCCTCGGTCGGGATCTGTATGAGGGCCGCGGAAGCTAGCGGGCGCGGTGACGGGCGAGTTCGGCGCGAATCTCGCGCAGCTTGGCCTTCACCTTGGCGGCGTTCTCGCCGCCGATCCGCAGCATGAGCTTCTGCCCGGCCGAGCGCGATTCCAGCTCGGCATCGGCGAACTGGTAGAGAACGCCGGGGCGCTCGAGCCCCGGCGGCTCCTTTAGCTGGGGCGCCGCGAGCAGGTCGTCGATCGCCGCGACCACCCGGTCGTTGAAATAGCCGCGCGGATCGCCGAGCTCCGCGTACGCCTTCTGAAAGAGCGGATAAAAGCGCACGTACAGGTCGACGGCCGAGCGCGCATCGAGCGCCTGGACGAGCGCGACGTAGGGCGCATAGCGCGCGGAATTACGCGCGTCGATCGCCGCGCCCCCACGGGTCTCAAAAGCCCCCGGCACCGCCTTGAGCGGCAGCATGCGCGCGGGCACGCTCCGGCGCGGCAGGTTGTCCACCGTGACCACGATCCTCGAGACGATCCGATCCGGCTGCAGCAGCGCCGAGAGCGCGTTGTTGCCGAGGAGCTTTGCGAGCGCTTCGCCCACCGAGCCGTCGCTTTGCGCGAGCGGCGGCAGCGCCTCGGGCGCGGCGGGCGTCTCGAGCGGATGCTGGATGGCGGGTGCGGGCGGTGCTTTGGCCTCGGGAGCGGCGCGCTGCTCCTCTCGCGGCGAAGTCCCGAACGGCTCGAACCGGTCGGATTTCCAGAAGTAGTAGGCGAGGCCGGCGCCGACCAGCAGGATCACGAAGCCAACCACCCAGGCAAGCGGTCCCACCGGCGCGGGCCGCAGCGGGCGAAGATAAGGACGATCCTCGCGTGGGGAGACGCCGGGCGAGGCGCCCGGCTCCGCGCCAGGACCTTTGGGCTCTACCGGAACAGAGCCTTCGACCATGCGGCACCCCAGTCCTGCCCAAGGACGTCGGTCTCGCGGCCGTCGGCCTCGAAGAACTTGTTGGGAATCTGGAACATGGCGAGCATGAGCCCGCCACCCGCGCCGGCCCAGGCCTCGTGGCGGCTCCCGGCCGGGCGCCAGACGTAGTCGCCCGCCTTGCATTCACCCTCGCCGCAGACGAGCGAGCCTTCCAGCACATAGGTCTGCTCGATGAGGACATGCTCGTGATCAGGCAGGCGCGCGCCGGGCGCGAACTTCATGAGCGAGGTGACCAGGCCCGTCTCGCGATCGACGAGCAGCGTCTTCATCTCGACGCCGGGAAAGCGCGTTTTCTCCCAGGGCAGCTTCGTCACTTCGACGAAGCGGGAAGCAAGGGGAGGAAGGCTCTCGTGGCGCTTCGCGTTCGGCGTCAGTCCGCTCATGTGGCTATCCTTTCCGGTGCTCGCCCACCCGCACGATCTTCATGGTGTTGGTGCCGCCCGCCTTGCCGATCGGCTCGCCGATCGTGAGCACGATCAGGTCGCCCTCCTTCACCACGTTATTCTCGACCAGCACCTTCTCCGCTTCGGCGAGCAGCTCCTCGCGGTCGTGGCCGACATACTTCACCATGAGCGGATAGACGTCGCGCAGCAGCGCGCAGCGGTAGCGCGTCGCGGTCTGCGAGGTGAGCGCATAGATCGGCACGCCGCAATTCAGGCGCGACATCCACAGCGCGGTCGAGCCCGACTCGGTGAGCGTCGCGATCGCCTTCACCTTGAGGTGAAACGCGGTGAAGAGCCCGGCCATGGCGATCGACTGGTCGACGCGCGTGAAGACGCGGTTGAGGAACTCCTGCTCAAGGGTCAGCGGCTGGGTCTGCTCGGCCTCGACGCAGATGCGCACCATCGCCTCGATCGTCTCGACCGGGTACTTGCCGCTCGCCGACTCGGCCGAGAGCATCACTGCATCCGTGCCGTCGAGCACCGCGTTGGCGACGTCCGACACCTCGGCGCGCGTCGGCACCGGGCTGGCGATCATCGACTCCATCATCTGGGTGGCGGTGATGGTGAGCTTGTTCAGCTCGCGCGCGAGGCGAATCATTTTCTTCTGCAGCGCCGGCACCGTCGCGTCGCCGACTTCCACCGCGAGATCGCCGCGCGCGACCATGATGCCGTCGCAGGCGTTCATGATGTCCTTGAGGGCTCCCTCGGCCACGGCCTCGGCGCGCTCGATCTTGGCGATGAGGAAGGCCTTGCCGCCCGAAGCCCGCAGCAGCTCCCGCGCCATGTACATGTCGGCGCCCGATTTCGGGAATGACACCGCGAGGTAGTCCGCGTTGATGCGCGCCGCGGTGCGGATGTCCTCGATGTCCTTCGGCGTAAGCGCCG
>Ga0310810_10003725_pt1 | contig 16713 bp, 15 predicted proteins | sample NCmetagenome_FD_207641 | JGI IMG/M metagenome (GOLD analysis project Ga0310810, IMG submission 207641) | Soil microbial communities from experimental microcosm in Duke University, North Carolina, United States - NC | ecosystem: Engineered > Artificial ecosystem > Soil microcosm > Unclassified ... | reverse complement strand
GAGCCTGGTTGACGACTCACTCTACTTGCTCGTCACCGACAACGTGCATCCCAACGATGCCGGCATGCACCGGATCGCCGAAGGCGTCGCCGCGGCGCTCAAGCCGATATTGCAACGCTTGGCATAGAGGATTTAGCGATGGTGGACTTCGCAAAACAATTATTGCCGCGTTTTCGCTATGGTGTAATTCATCCGCGCGCCCACGAAGATTTGCAGCGCGGTCCGGGCTATCAACTCTACCGGCTCGTGCCCCTCGAAGTGATGGAGATCGCGACGGGGTTGGGTCTGGAAAATTACACCGCCGAGGGCGTGGAAAAAGCGATCGAGAATTACTGGGAATGCGTGGAGCGCCTGGCCAAGGAAAAGGCCGACGTGATTATTTTTGGCGGCGCACCGATCTCGGCGATGCTGACCCGCCCGCGGGTGCTGGAACTGTTGCGTCAAACCAAGGAAAAAACCGGCGTGCCGGCGGACGCGCCTTTGGAAGCGCTGATCGCGGCATTGCAGCATCTCGGCCTCAAGAAACTCGCCGTGGGCAGCCGCTGGGCCGACCCGGTAAACGACGCGATCGTGCAATATCTCGCCGACGGCGGCATCGAAGTTCTGCGCATCACCAAGCGTAATCAGTGGGCATCCGATGCGTTTGCGATGACCTTCGAAAAAGGTCTCGAAACCGCGCTTGAAGTCGGCCGTGAGGCAGCGCAACTGACGCCGGACGCGCAGGGAATTTCCGTTCCCGGCGGCGCGGCTATGTGCCTGCATGTCATTCCCGCGATCGAAGAAGAATTTGCCAAGCCGGCCTTCACCAACATGAGCGTGGAAGTCTGGCATAACCTGGTGCATCCCCGCATCATCCCGCCGGTGCAAGGCTGGGGACGATTGCTAGCCGGCGGTTAGAAAATCATCACTCGCAAATATCAAGAAACACGATTCAGAGGAGAATTCCGTTGAACGCCAAACAGAAATATTTCGATTGTCATTTTCACATCATCGACAAAAATTTCCCCGTGGTGCCCAATCAAGGCTTCATGCCCGATGCCTTCACCGCCGAAGACTATCTGAAGCGAGTCCAGGCGATCGATCTGTGCGGCGGCGCCGTAGTATCAGGCTCATTCCAGGAGCTCGATCAGTCCTATCTCTACCACGCGCTCAAAGTGCTCGGCCCCACTTTCGTCGGCGTCACCCAGGTGCCGCAGACAATCTCGGACGATGAATTGAAAAACCTCGACAGCGCGGGCGTCCGCGCGGTTCGTTTTAACGTCAAGCGCGGCGGCTCCGAAGACGTGCGCCATCTGGAGCAGTTCGCACGCCGCGTTCACCAGCTCGTCGGCTGGCACACCGAGCTTTACATCGATTCCGCCGAGCTTTCCGGACTGTTCGACACCTTGGTTTCGTTGCCCGCAGTGAGCATCGACCATCTCGGGCTTTCCAAGGCGGGTTTTCCGACGCTGCTCAAGCTCGTCGAAAAAGGCGTGCGGGTCAAAGCCACGGGCTTTGGTCGAGTCGACTTCGACGTGCGCTCCGCCCTCACCGATCTCTACGCCGCCAATCCCAAGGCGCTCATGTTCGGCACGGATCTCCCTTCCACCCGCGCGCCGCGGCCGTACCAGGATGAGGACTACAATCTAGTGCTGGAAACATTGGGAGAAGAAAAAGCCGCCGACGTTTTCTACAAAAACGCCATCGACTTCTATCGACCAAAAAAGAGCAGTTAGGAAAACTCCACGAAAGGATTCCGAGCGCGATAATGCGAACAGCGCGCGGCTGCGAAGCTTGCTGCGCGCGCCAATCTATCTGCCGGCAGTCTCTTTTCGTCCAAACTCAAGGGCATAAATTTCTCTGGGCTCGCGCACGCCGCGCAGGCTGTGCGAACCGAGCGGTTCGAGCGCGCGGCTGCCGCCGAGCGCTGCTGCCAGCTCTGCAGAGACGAGCACTCTCCGATCCAGTGGCTCGCACAAAGTTTCGATCCGCGCCACTTCATTGACCGCCGGCCCGATCACCGTGAAATCGAGCCGATCGACGGCGCCGACATTGCCGTAGAGCACCTCGCCGAGATGAAGCGCGAGATCGACCGGCGCTACCGGCTTGCCGGCTTTTTGCCGCTCCGCGTTGAGACGATCGATATTCTTCATCGCCTCCGCCGCGGCATCGAGCGCCTGCCCGCAAGTTTCATTTCGCGCCGCGTCGGTGAACGGAAAGATCGCCAGCATGCCGTCGCCGAGGAATTTCAAAACCTGTCCGCCGCGCGGCCGCAGCGCCGCCGTGAGTATTTCGAAAATCGCATTGATCAGCTCAATCACGACCAGTCCGGGCGTCGCATCTGCGATCGCCGTGAAGCCGCGAATGTCCGCAAACCAGAGGACGGCGCGCACACTTTCCACCGAACCGCGTTCCACCGCGCCGGCGTGAACGCGTCGCCCGGCATCGGCGCCGAGGTAAGCTTTCAGAAGCCCTGAGGCGATCATGTGTCCGCCGTGGGTCATCATCGCCAGTGACGAGGGAGGCAACACGCCGCGCAGCAACACGAGGTCTTCGTCGCGGAATCCACCCGCCAGATTGGTCGCAAAGGAATAACCGATGCCGGTGCCGTAGGAAGGGTCGCCGTTGGGGCCGAAGCCGACCACCTGCGCGAAGTAGTCGGTGGCACCGGCCACGGCGAGGTCCTTCAGAATCGGATAATCAACACACGCTTCGTCCTCTGCAAGGCGCCAACGCTGATGCTGCCAGGGATCTTCTTCGGGCCCGCCTTTTTCGACTTGCCGGATCAGTTTTCCAAAGGGACTTCTCAGCAGGATCAGCTCGTAGTCTTGGCCGCGGCCAAATTGCGCCGGCTCGATGGCATTAAGATCGCGGCGCCACGTGTAGCTGTAACCGCCCCACTGCGGGTGCAGCGTCGGCATGCCCACGAAAGCGCGCCAAAGCGGAACTCCGGCGCCCACCAAACGGTGACAAAGCCCGTCAAATATCGTCGCAGCGTCCGCGCCCCGCAGTCCTTCGCGCACCACCCAGATGTGCAGTTCGACGATCTGCCGGCCGAGCGCACGATCAAAATTCAAAGGTGACAGCGGCACGGAAATTCAGCGTGCTGGATAGGATATGAAACGGATGTGATCCAATAGCCCGGAACATCCACGTTTCACGCACACGGACCGATTTAAGAGAATGGATGGCGCTCAGCGCCGTCTGAACACGGGCACCCGCGGCGCGATGATCACCCGCGGCGGCGAAACGACAACCGGCGGGGTCCACACCGGGCCACCGAAGTAACAGCAAGGCTGGTAGACCGGATATCCAGGATATTGCTGCAGATACAGCTGATAATGCATGTTGTGCAAATCGTAGTATGGATCGTAGGGCGCGTACGCGTAGGAATTGGTTCCATACGGGACTACACCCAACGGGACACCGTTGCCGTAGGGGATGTAGGGATATGGCTCATCGGTCTGCGCGCTGGCTTTGCCGCTCGCCAGAACCAGCAATCCTATCAACGCAAGCGAGAAAAACAGCGCCTTCATGGTTTGTCCCTCGATTTTGTAAATCCGCATAGCAAACAAGACCGCACTAAGAAGGCTACGGAATGGCGCCATCACTGTCAATACAGGGAGAAGGTTCGCGAACAATCATCTGCTAATGGAGCGCCGGCGGGCTTTCCGCGTATCGACGATCGCGCACTCCCGTCCGTAGCGAGAAACCCCAGGCCGCTGAAACCGTGCTATAATTTTTCGCCGGCGGGTGACCTATGGCGAAGCCTGAACTGAAGAGTCTCGACGACTACGAGATTTACCTCACTGAGAAAATGGCCTCGTGGTCGCCGAAACAGCGCATCGCTTTGGCGGCGGCGATCGCCGAACGCTGGCTGCCCGCTTACGACTCATTCTCCGAAGAAGAAAATTGGGGCGACCCCGCGAGTTTGCGTCGGAGCTTGGACGCGGTATGGACCCACGTTCAAGGGCGCGAGCTCAGTGCGCGCGATACCGCGCGCCACATCCAGCAGATCGAAGAAATCACTCCGCACATGGACGATTTCGACGCCGAGGAAGCGCTCATCGCTGCCGCCGCGGTCCAAGAGGCGCTGCGCACTTCCGGCGACCTGGAAAATACGCTTGCCTACGCGTGCACGTCGGCCCTCGGCATTTTCGAGGGCTTGGCCGATTCGGCTTCCGAAGAACGCGTCTGGAAAAAAGGCGTTGTCCGCAAAGAACTCCAGGCGCAGTTGGCATTGATCGAGGAGATCGACAAGCTCGGCAACTTAGACGGCGCCGCGGTCGCGACGCTGCGCAAGCGCATCGTTGCTTTGAAGGTCAAAGCATCTTCACGGCCTAAGCCCAAGCTACCTCCCGGCATTACCAACCAAACGCTTTTCGAGCAGTATCGCCGGATGGTCGAAAGCGATCTCAAAGGGCAAGTCAAAGGACAACCTGAGCCGGAACCGGATTCTTTTCTCTTTGCCGTAACCTATTTTGGCTTTTGGGTCGCCCGTTACTCCCGCCGCCGGCAAACCATCAATGGCAGCTACGGCAGGTTCGCCGACGAAGCGGCGCAGCGGGCCCTGGTGAAGCGCAACCGCACGGTAGATTCCTCCGGGCAGGATTTGCCGCGATGGAACGACACCATGCGCAAGGCGATCGAGATGTGTTGCAGAACAACAGCCGGCTCAACGTGCTCGATGCCGGCTCCGTGGAAACACCTCACGCCTACGGCCCTTCGATGCGCCGGCTATGGCTCGAAGGAAGACGAGTCGGTCAGGCGGATACGGACGGATGGAAGAACATCCGTGCCTGGGCCAGCCATCGGCCGCCGGTTTGGGAAGTCGAAGATCGCCGCAAGAAAAAGGGACTGACGCACACAGCGCCCGATCTAGGAAACAAGCTCACTCGTGCAATTTCCTGGAAGGCGACCGCTGATCCGCTCTATCCGTGGGCGGCCGAGGTCGACGGCATCTCTTGGCGAATTCGCATCAACGATTTTCCCGACGAGCTCATGTACAGCCTGGTGATCGGCGATGAGAATGCCGGTGATTTTCATGACTGGCCGGAAACCTGGCAACGCACGAGCGACCACTAATCGATATCCGAGGATCGGTGATGAAACGACTCGCGCCCGACGTCAAAAACGTCTTTGAGGAGGAGATCGCCGGAACCGGTCAGTGGCATCAGAAGTTCACGCTCTTCATGCCCGGCGATCCGGCGACCGAGCAGCCGTTCGATCGGCTCGGCATCAAGCTCGATCTCTCCGATCCGCAGGTTCGGATCGATCTCTGGAAAACCTTGAGAGACTCGCGCTTCAGCGATTGAGATTTTCCACCATTACAAATGGTCGAAACACCGAGAGGCGAAACAGTGCTCCGGTTTTTCGCCACCGACAACGCGTAACGATCGGCTTGATCCGCCCATTCGATCTCCGGTATAAACGCCGCGACGTGATCTAGCCTAGCTTACGGAGGTTTCATGCACCGAACGAAAAGCATTTTAGGCGCTGCCATTGCGCTCGGTTTGCTGACTTTGTCTGCCGTCTCTGCATCGGCTCAGACCATTACGGCATTCGAAGGAGCGCGCTTGATCGTCGGCGACGGCCGCGTCGTCGACAACGCGACACTCATCGTTGACGGCGCAAGAATCGCTCAGGTTGGCAGCGCCGCCGACGTTCGGGTCCCCGCGGGCGCGGCGCGCGTGAACCTCGCCGGCAAAACCGTCATGCCGATGATCGTCGACACGCACACCCATCTCAGCACGACCCGTGACGCGCTCATTCGCGACTTGAAGCGGCGCGCCTATTTCGGTGTCAGCGCCGCGTTGAGCCTCGGCCAGGATGGCTTCGACTTGCTCGGCATGCGCAACGAGCTTATTCCCGGCGCCGCGCGCTTTTTCAGCGCCGGTAAAGGCATTACCCGCACCGAACCGAACCGTCCGACGTTGCAGATCAACAGCGAAGCGGAAGCGCGCAGGGCGGTTCAGGAGAACGCCGCGCACAGGTCGGACATCATCAAGATTTGGGTCGATGAGCGCGAAGGCAAAGTCGAGAAAGTGACTCCCGCGCAGTATGCCGCGATCATCGACGAGGCGCACAATCGCGGCCTGCGGGTCACGGCGCACATCGTCCACATGGACGATGCGAAGGGGCTCATGCGCGCCGGCATCGACGGCTTCGCTCACGGCGTTCGCGACCGGGACATCGACGACGAGACAGTGGCCATGTTCAAGGCCCGTCCGTATATCACGCTGACACCCAATCTGCCGGATCGCGGAGTGAAGGTGGATTTGAGTTGGCTGCGGCCGGGCCTTACCGCGGACGAATTCGCCAAGCTGGAAGAAGCCAACAGAGACAACCCCAAGGCCCAGGCTTATCACGGCATTCAGGCGCGCAACTTGGCGAAGCTCAACGCCGCGGGCGTGCGCGTCACGCTTGGCACCGACGGCAACCGGCCGTGGGCGCCCCACGACGAGATGGAAGACATGGTGCTCGCCGGCATGACGCCCATGCAGGTGATCGTAGCGGCGACGCGCAACTCCGCAGGCTTCGTGCACATGACCGACGCGGGCACACTGGAAGCGGGCATGAGCGCCGACTTCATCGTGCTCGACGCCAACCCGCTGGAGAACATCGGCAATACGCGCCGGATCTCGTCGGTCATCCTGCGCGGCGCGCCCGTGGATCGCTCGCAGCCGGTGCGCTGAGGATCGCCATCGCAACACGGCGTAAACGATGCGGCGCATTCTTTTCACCGCTTTTTTCCTGGTCATTCAGCAATGGGCGACAACGACATCGGTGCGCGCCGATGATTGGGCGGGGCCGCAAACCAGGGAAGTGTTCAGCAGCTCGCGCGAATATTTCGTGCGGGTGACACCCGGCGAAAGCCTTGGCGACACCGTCGGCTTCGCCGGAGAAAAAAAAGGAAAATACGCCGCGGCGGAATTCTATCGCCGCAGTCCCGATCGCTCCTACCGGCTCATCGCCGAAACCGCTCTTCTCAATCCCGTGGCACCGGTCGAGTTCTTTGTTTCCAACGACGGGCGTCTCGCCACCGTGGACAATTGGCACAATCTCGGCTACGGCAAAGCCGTGGCGATCTACGATTCCCGCGGCAAGATAATCCAGGCCTACGCGCTCAGCGATCTGTTCCAAGACGACGAGGTCAAGACCTTCCGCCGCAGTGTCTCCTCGATCCACTGGAGAGACGGTCCCGCGTACATCCGAGCAGATCAAAAAACTCTGTTGATCACGATCCGGAGCGGCGGAGATTTTCTTTTCGGCCTGGAAACCGGGCGTTTCAGATATTGTGAATATCAAGAAAAGATTTACCGCTGCCGAAACGCAAATCAGCCAAGAGAATGGCTGCCCAACGACAAAACGCAACTGACGCGCTGAACTGAGCAGCTCTGAAGAATCGCGTCGCATGAAAACCTCGACAAAAATCATTCTCGTCGTCGGCGGTTACCTCGCCGCACTGGTGGTCGCGGCCGTCGCTGTCGGAATTTACGCGGCGCTTACCGCCGGACCGGTCAGAGACGCTTCCAGCGGGATGTATGCCTTCAGCGACGCAGTTTTGTTTCTCGGCACCTTCACCTTGGCCGCCGTTCCCGCGACCTGCGCCGGTCTGTTTTTCCTTCGACCGTACCCGTTATTCTGGCGCGTCTTGGCCGCCGGCGCTCTTGCGATTGCCGCCACCGGTGTCGTCGTGCTCGTCGACTTTCTCGAGACGCAGCGCGCCGCCGCAAATTCGTTTCTCGGCGCATGGGCGACACTGTCGCCTATCCGCGTGATCCTGGCTCCGCTGTTGGCGATCGGCGTCGGCCTCTGTGCCCTGTTCGCTCCAACTCGCTTCACTCGCTTCGCGTTTTTTGGCGCCGCGGCGATCGAGACCGTCGTCTTCTTTTGGGTGGCCTTCGTGTGGTTCCGCTCCATCCAGTAGCGGGAAGGGTTTCCAATTTGACGGCATCTCGGGTCCGAGTCGGACGGATGACTTTACAGCCGAAGTGCGGTACAGCCTGACTAGATGGGTAACAAGCAAACATTGTCGATATGAAACCCGTAGGTTCAAAGGAATAAGGAGACAACATGACCCAGCGCGACCCCGGCCGCATCATGCAAATCGGAATGGGTTTTTGGCCGGCCAAAACCTTGCTCTCGGCCATCGAACTAGGCGTGTTCACCGCCTTGAGCGGGAAGAGTTCGACCGCGCGCGAGATCGAGAGCGAGCTCGGCCTTCACCCGCGCGGTGTCTTCGACTTGCTCGACACCCTCGTCGCGCTCGACCTGCTCGCGCGCGACGGCGAAGGCGAAACCGCGCGTTACCGCAATACGGAAGAGACCGCGCACTTTCTCGACCGCAACAGCAGCGGTTACATGGGCGGCTTTCTCGAGATGTCCAACACGCGTCTTTACCGGTTCTGGGGCGATCTCACCGAGGCGCTCAAAACCGGCAAGCCGCAGAACGAAATGAAGCACGGCGGAGCGGGAATGTTCGAAGAGCTTTATCGCGATCCCGAGCGACTCGAACAGTTCATGCGCGCGATGGCCGGCATCTCGCTCGCCAACTTCGAAACTTTTGCGGAAAAGTTCGACTTCGCGCCTTACAAGACCATGTGCGATATAGGCGGCGCCACCGGTCAATTGTCGATTTTCGTCGCCGCCCGCCATCCCCACATGAAGTGCACGACCTGCGATCTCCCGGAAGTGGTGCCGATTGCGCAGAAAACCGTCGCGGCGCACGGACTCAGCGACCGTATCACTGCAGCGTCGGTGGATTTCTTCCGCGAACCACTGCCGAAAGCGGACGTCGTCACCATGGGCATGATTCTCCACGACTGGAATCTCGAAAAGAAAATGCTTCTGATCCAAGCTGCTTACGATGCGCTGCCTAGCGGCGGCGCCTTCGCAGTCATCGAAAACCTGATCGACGACGAGCGCCGAAAAAATGTTTTCGGTCTACTCATGTCGCTCAATATGCTGATCGAATTCGGCGATGCATTCGACTTCACCGGGCGAGACTTCGACGGCTGGTGCCGCAAGGTCGGTTTCCGTCGCACCGAAGTCATCCCACTGCGCGGTCCAGCGAGTGCAGCAATTGCGTACAAATGAGCAGGATGCGGATCGACGCGTGTGGTTCGGATGACAAGACAAACTCGCTCATTTCGCGAGTGTCGCTTCGTAGCCGAGACAACAAAATTTTTTGGGCAGAAAATTAATTGGAAGTTTAGTTGCGGCGTGCTGCGACCGTTGCCGTCAGTGGCAGATGTGCTCCTCGCCGACAAATTGGGTGACCTCTAGACTAGACCTCAAATCACTTATTTCGAGCTGTAGCGCACTTTGAAAGCGCGCGCGCGCGGAAAATTGTTATAGACTTCCTCGAAAAGGGTACCGTCGTATCTACCCAGAGCGAACATCTGGTTGAGATTTGATTGGAACGCCAACTCATCGAGCAGATAGGTATCGGCCAATATTCCTTCCTTAAGAATGATCTCAAGGGTGAGTTGCACGTTATCCGGATTGTCTGTGTAGTCGCGTTGGCGCACAATGTGCCCTCCTTCGATCATCACGGTCCGGCGCAAACTTACCGGTTTCCCCGTCAGTCCCGGAGCGACCTGGTATCGTTCGATCAACCCCGTGCGAAGATCGAACGCTTGTCCGGAGCAATAGGCCTTCTCGTCATCCAGCCAATCGCAGGGCAACCGACGAATCGCTATAGTTCCACGCTGCGCTGCGACGCTTTGATTCGCCGCGCCGAGAAATCGCATGGCCCAAAATTTTGCAAGCATGTCGGCAGTATAAAGAACGTAAACCGGCACACTAGGTGGCGGTGCGGAAACTCTGCGCAGACGTGTCACTAAGTCGTCAAAATTGTCAGCTGTTGCCGCCATTCGGCGGATTCCCTGATTACCTTCACGATCAACGAAGGCGATGGCTTCATGCATTACTCGGTTATCCGAGTCTATGAAGGTTCTTGCAATCAGATTGGTTTGCGGCGTGTACTGCGCCGCGCCATCATGGTAGACCCCGAACCCGGTAGCGTCGACAATAGCGAAACCATTGTCCCACCAGGTCCAAATTCGAGAATTGGCCGGCAACTGTTTCCCGAGGATTTGCAGATTACGAAAAACCTGTGCCGGGATCGCCGGACTCAACCCGCGCAGTTTACCCGACGCTGGCGCGAACCAAGCAAAGAAGACAACGATGATTGCGCCATACACGACACCGATCTGAAGGGTTGCCGCGCGGAGCCAATCCGAAGACCAGGGAATCTGCGGCGCGGTGGCCGTTTCATTCGATTGTTGCCCAAGCCGGTTGAGCGTCGTCCGCGTGATCGAGGAAACGATGACGCCCCAGCCAATTCCAACAAAGGGCGCCAGATAAAAGATAAAACGCCGGGCGGACACGAAGGGGAGAACCGCCAAAAACAAGGTAGGACTCAGCGCAGGCATTTCTCGCCAGCGCCAAGCTGAAAAAAAAGCAAATGCGCTGAGTCCGATTAAAGACATTTCAGGTCGCGAAAGAATTTGCTTGAGCGTGTCAGGCCACGATAGCAACCCATCTTCGCCGATAGTCGACCATACTTGCGGGAAACGAATGGCCAAGGCGGCGTCGGTCGTGGTTGCGGCCGATGGCCACAGGTAGTGATCAACGAAGTCCTTGAGACTTTCCAATGCGCCTGCCATCTGAACAGGATTGGCGAAGACGATCAATGTCGCCGCGCAGAGCACGATGCGGCGCCACGATACGCCTGCGAGGCTAAGGTGGATCACCAAGGCACAAAGATAAGCGAAAGTCAGCCCCGCTTTTTCGTACCACAAATAAAATATGTACAGCACCGCCCCGGCAGCGGCCGACAGCAACAACAAGGTTTGTCGGCGCGACTCGCGTCGCATCGCCAGGATGAGACAGGAAACCGTCCAGGGAAAAAATAAGTTCAGGCAATCGGTGTCGTTCCAGCCGACGCCGGTTCGCTGGTAATATTGGAGGCAAAAAGTTCCGACCAGCCCGCCCATCAGTCCGGCGCCGGGGACACCGATACGCCAGCAGTACCAAAAAAGCGGAACCATGAAGAGGCTCCCCAGCAGCGGCGAGAGCACCAAGGCGGTCCTGTCGATATCGCCGCCAAAGAAAATCGCCGCATCCGCCAGCATGCGACTCAGCAGGGGCAGAAATTTAGGCTCGCGTTGGTCTAACCATTCACTGGGATTTTCCGGATCTGGCCGGGAATAATGCCGCTGCGGCGCCGGACCCCAAGGAATGAATTTTCCAGCAGCGTGCAAACGCGCCAGCCTCAAGGAGTAATAGGCGTCCAGCGTCGTCATCATCGGCACGCCGGAGGCGACATATCGTTCTGGGTCGTATTGCCAGGCGGAAAGTTGACCCAAACGCGAGTAGCTCGCGTAAGCGGCGCACAAGATAACCACGACAAGACCAAGCCACAGACTGAGGCGGCTTGCCGAAGCGCACTCTCGGCGCGCAAAAAAATTAATCTTAAAAAAATCCTTGATCTGCATGCACGAAGGTCAGAAGATAGTCGAGCGCAGTCCTAATTGCCGCCAAAGCGCCACGAACATGGAAAGGTTTCGTACCGCGCTGCCCGCCGCGACGACCATCGCAGCGCCGAGAATTCCATAACGAGGAATGAGAACAAATGCGAGGCCGATTGCAATCACGCTCGTGACGGCCTCGATCCAGGTGGCGCTTACCTGTCGATTCGTCATGGTCATGAAGAAACCGACCGGCCCGACCATGGCGGCGCACAATTCGCCGCAAAGCAGAACCAGCAGCGGCAGATAGGCGGTCTTGAACGCCGCGCCGAAAAGACCGAGCAGGTCGTTGCCTAAACCGACCAGAACGAGCGCCGTTGCAAGTGCGCCGGCAAACGCGCCGCGCGCCGACAGGTGCGCGAGGCGCTGCAGCCTGGAAAAATCGGCCAGCGCGAAGTATTGCGACATCAGCGGCGAAGCGAACCCGGAGATCCCCAACAGCGCCAACGACATCACGTTGGCGAGCCGCTGCGCGGCGACGTAGTAAGCGATCTGTTGCACGTCGACGTAGGCGCCGGCAATGACGACGATGAGCGGCGCGCGTACTTCTTGGAATACCGAGATCAGCAAATTGCTACCGGCAACGTGAAGCCATTCGGCGCGAAAGTAATTAAACGGCCCTGTCAGCACTTGCCGAGGCAGCTCGAGTCGCAGAAAAAACCGCGCCGCCACCATCGCGCCAAAGCTTGCGAAGAGAAACGCTGCGGCCGCAGAGACGGCCCCGCCGTCTTTTCCGACAACAAAGATGATAGTGATGAATGCAGTGCCAACCAATACGTGCTGAACAATCGAAACCGGATACTGGGAACGTCCAATGGCTCCCAACCCGCGCACAGCTGAGGTCCAAACGTCCCTGAGCGCCATGAACGGCATCGCCAGCGCCATGAGCGCGAAGGTCGCGCCGAGTTCGTCAAGACGGGGTCGCAAAAGCAAAAGCATGATGGCCGATAAGCTTGTCACCGCGGCCGATGCTGCGACTGTCCAACCCGTCGAGCAGCGCAGAAAACCCCGCAGCGAGCCCCACTCACCGCGCGCTTTATACGCCGCGACGAATCGGATCACCGTCGGTTTGAGACCGAGGTTACAACCGAGCAGCAGGATCGCCATCCAGTTCGGCGCATAAACAAAATAGCCATAGCTTTTGGCGCCCAGCAGGCGCGCCATGAGCAGGTGAACGCCGAAGCTAATTGCGGAGCCAAGACCGTAGATGACCAGGAAAGCCGCCGAACCGCGATATAAGTTTGTGGCGAGGAGGGATATCCGACTTTCGCTGAGTAGCGTCACTATCAAGATTTCCTGTAACAGAACGATAAACCAGCGCAACCACGCCATGCGGCGGCTGCGTGATTCGCAGATCTATCGCGGCATATTATCCCACTGCCCGGCGCAACGAAAGCATTTCCAGCAGTTGCGGATTCCACACTTGCCGCTGAAGCATCGACGCAACTTCGTAACGGCTCGACACGGAATAACTACGAATGGGTTTGACTCCGGGCGAGGCCCTCGGATAGTTTCCACGGAACGCCGTTCGCGGCGGAAAAATCCTACAAATCCGGAGGACGTAACATGATTTCGCAGATTCGCATCTACACGATCAACAAGGGCGAGATGGATAATTTTCTGAAGCACTTCAAAGAGGACATCAAGCCGCTGCACGAAAAGATCGGCATACCGATCGTCGGCGCCTGGGTGAATCGGCCGCAGAACGAATTTATCTGGGTCCGGACCTACAGAGATAAAACCGAGATGGAAGTGAAGACCAAGGAGTTCCAGGCCGCGGTCGCGGCCACCGGCATCAAGCTCGGCGGCAACGTCGCCAAAATGGAAGTGCGCGACGCCGAGTCGGCGCTCGGGTAGAAGCAACTATAAGAGCGTGCCGCGAAGGTGAGTGCGCGAACTTGATAAAGGGCCCGGGCATGAGAATTACAGCGGGCGCAACACTTGTTAGCTGTTTAATAGCCGCTGGAATCTGTCTTGCCGCGCATTCTGCCGTAGCGCAGGAAAAACGGAACATTCGCGTAGTGACCGTGAGTCTCGGCTGGAATGCCGCTCTCCCATTTCGCGTTGCGCTGGCTCGCGGCTTCTTCAAGCAACAAGGGCTCCAGGTCGAGCCCATTCTCATTCGCGGCGGCCCGGCGGCGATTGCCGCGCTGGTTTCAGGCGAAGTCGACTATGCCGGTATCGGTGGTGTGCAGGCGGCGTTCCGCAGCCGCGCGCGCGGCCTGGATGTGTCGCTTATCGGATGCACTTCGAGCACGACGAGCTACCTCTTGCTCGGCAACAATAAAGTTCGGACCGTGGAAGATCTCAAAGGCAAGATCATCGGCGTCACCGGCGCGGGGACTTACTCCGAGTTTGCGTTGAGGGCGTTCCTGAAAAAAAACAATATCAATCCAGACAAGGACGTTATGCTGCGGGCCATCGGCGATACGCCCTTACGCGCCGCGGCGATCGAAAAAGGGATCATTGCCGCGGCGCCGTTCGGCAGCGAAGAAGGCGTGCGGCTCCTGAAAGCGGGCTACTCGCTGATTAGTAACTTTAGCGAATCCTTGGGAATCCCGCAGAATGTTCTGATCACGCGCAATGAAGTCCTGGAAAAATCTCCCGAGACCAGCAAGCGCCCCTATATTCAGGGCATGCAAATCGCCAAGTTCAACAAGAATGAGGCGATCAAGGCGGGCTATGATTCCGGGCTGACCGGCGATCCGGAAGTCGTCAGCGCCGCATGGGATCTCTATGCGCCCGGATTGGCCGCCGATATGTCTATTGCGACTTCAGGGTTGCAGCAGATGCTCGACGACGATATTCGGACCGGGCTCGTCGGCAAAGGCTTCACGTTGGATCGAGTGGTCAATGATCGGATTCTCAAGCTAGCTCAGCAAGAGCTAAAAGCCGAAGGCAAACTGAAGCAATGAAGGTCGGACGTTGCATATGCCGCCCTGCCACGTTGCCGCAATAGAGAAGACCAACGATAGTCAAAGAGCTTCATCGATCGCAACGGCAACGCCCCATTACGGTTTCGGAGACGCGAAATACTTGCGTCGCTTCGACTTATAGCTGGCGGGATTGAAGTGTGACGTCAGCCAGTCGGCCGTCTTCTCCTTGAGGTAACCCGCTTCAGGGTCGGAGCGGCCCTCGTCGGTGAGAAGCCGCACGATGTAGCGCGCATAGTGATGGTCGAAGATGCGCATGAACTCGCCAAAGTAGATGTCCGCCACGCGTTTGTCGCCGCGGATGACGAGTTAATGCGCTGCGAGGGCCTGCTAAAGTTAGCCGAGCCGGTAACGACGAGCGGATCGTTGCTCAGCGGGTCCACGAGCATGAACTTGTTGTGAATATAACGGTTGCTGTTGAGCGGATTCGACCGCTCCCGTAGGAAATTGGCGAGAGCGCCTTCGCCGAGGTAGCCACCGGAGGCGAATATCACGTCGCGGTCATTACCGAGCGACTCTTCCTCGATGAGCGGGTCGTCTTTCACGAGGTATCTGAGCACGTCGTTTTCTTTTCTAAAAACCTGCTGGAACACTTCGTCGATGTTAAAGGCGAAGGTCATGCAGGATATTTCTTTCGCCTCATCGAGCCGGTCGGCGTACCACTGCAGTGTCTCGTTGCTTTCCTTGCCATCGCGCGGGCAGAAAATCGGGGTCACAGAGTTTGGGGGCGGCTTGCCGGCCGGGGTCGGCGTAGCCGCCTTGTTCGGAGCACGCAGTTTGGTCGGTGTAAGATTGTCCGCCAGCCGTTTCCAGTAATCGAGGTACTTCGCCGCCACCTTTTCATCCCAAGCGATATGGCCGACGTTGGAGTGGCCGAAGATGCCGCCGGCGGAGATGTTCGTCGAACCGGTCCAGACCGCGACGGGCGCGTCGCCCTTGAGCAGGATAATAAATTTGTTGTGGCGGATGCCCTCGCTCACGGTGCGCGGGATCACCGCGTGGTCCGCGTCCAGGCCCGCGGTTGCGATCGATGCTTCGTTCTCGACCTTGTAGTCGCTTTCTGCGTCATACACGATTTTTACATCCGCTCCGGCCTCGATAGCCTTGGCGAAGGCATTGGCCACGGGCTGATAGTGAAATTCGTAAAGGGCGGCGCGCAGCCCCATGCCCTCTCCCGCAAGACCGATGAATCCCACCAGCGCTTCGAACAGACCGCGCGACAGCCACTTCATCTCCTTCGACCGGGGATTTTCGGCATCCGGCTCGCGATTGCCAAATTCGCGGGCGTAAGCCTGCGAGCCAATCACGCCGCGGTTGAAGAAAACATCGTGCCGAATGGGGTCGTCCGCGCCGAGCGGCAGATCGCCTTCTTTTTCCAGGATCACGTCGAGCGTCACCGCTGCCGCATTGTCGAGCTTTGGGTTCTTCACCTTGCCGTACAAGGGAACAATACGGAACAGATAACGAGTGCCCGCGTTGGCCGTATAGTCGGCCCAGAGGAAACTCTGGATTGGATGCTCGGCGCTCGAGACCGGGGTGCCGGGCGGCAGGCCCTTGTCTTTGTCCCTGAAGCGTTTGATTCCACGCAGCCAGTAGCGCTCCACTTCGTTCCCCGCCGCGTCGAGCTCGGCGCGCTCGATGGCGTAACCGAGCAAGTCTTTGCGTGCCGGCGCCTTGCCGTTCGAGGTGTCCCATGCAAGCACGACCACGTACGTTCCCGCGTAGGCCGCGGCTTTCAGCTCGGTACTCGTTCCAGTCGCTCTCATGACGCCTCCGTTTCAGGCCGATGGCTACTTTCTAGTACGTACACCCACACCCCGCTGCATGTGGATCGCGTTATCAGCAGCATTGTATTGAACATCGATAAAATGACTTTAAGTTTTCGTCCAATATCCACCGTTCAATTACCACCACCACGAATCAGAGTGGATTTGTTTGACTGTGGGCGCCGCACTCGGATAGTTTCCCCTGCTGTGCCAACCGGGCCGCGGAGCACTTAGTGATTCGTATTTTACACGAATAAGGGCGAGATAGATAATTTTCTGAAGCACTCAATGAAAACGTCAAGCCACTGCACGGACCAAGCCGCGCTGAAAGTGCGCGCCGCCGAACCCGCGCTTGCGGGCCTGGACACAGCTTGAACGCGTCTCTAGAGGAATACGGAATGACCATCTCAGTCGTGGCAAGCCTCGCGCGCGCGGCAGCGATCGTCGGCTGCATCGTTGCTCAACCCATCCCACTTTTCGCTCAACAGCGCGGCGGCA
>Ga0310810_10003724_pt1 | contig 16718 bp, 21 predicted proteins | sample NCmetagenome_FD_207641 | JGI IMG/M metagenome (GOLD analysis project Ga0310810, IMG submission 207641) | Soil microbial communities from experimental microcosm in Duke University, North Carolina, United States - NC | ecosystem: Engineered > Artificial ecosystem > Soil microcosm > Unclassified ... | reverse complement strand
GCTCGAAGACCGAGCCGTCCCGGACCGCGCTCCGGTGCATGAAGTACTCTTGGCCGTCCTCGCCCTGAATAAACCCGAAGCCCTTGTCCGAGATCACCTTCGTTATGGTTCCATTCATCGTTTGTCCCTTTCCGCCGCGTGATCTTCGAGCTCCGTTCTCTTACGTCGTGGTGCGCTTGACGTTCGCCGCCCGCGGACCCTTCGGACTGTCGGCCACATCGAACTCGACTCCATCACCCTCGCGCAGATCCGCGATGCCCTCGCCGTAGATGGCGCTCTGGTGAAAGAAATATTCCTGCCCGGTCTCACCCTTGATGAACCCGAAGCCTTTGTCCACTCGCAGCGTTCGAATTGTCCCTGTCATTTGTCCATCTCCAATCTCAAGACGGCCTTCGTACCGGCTTACCAACGCGGCTCGGAGCGGCGTCGCGAGTCGCCGCCACCGAACCCTCCCGCATGTGCGGGCTTCGGCCGCGCTTCGCTGACGGTGAGGCTGCGCCCGCCAAGCTGACATTCATTCAGCTCTGCGATCGCCTTCTGCGCCTCGTCGTCGCTGCTCATCTCGACGAACGCAAACCCGCGCGCCCGCCCGGTGGCCATGTCGCGCATCACTTTCACCGTTTCCACGGTGCCGACACGTGCGAACAGCTCCTGGAGCTCCGCTTCTCCGGTTTCATACGGGAAATTTCCGACATACAACTTTCGACCCATGATCTGACTCCTTTGCCGCGAAACGCGACATCGACGCCTCTAGGCGGCGCCCAATTTCCACGGCCTCCAAGGGATGCCCCGTGGTCCGGAATTTCGTCTCGTGGCTAGGAACTCAGGGAGGAGCGAGTCAGGAGTGGCTCGTTACGCCAGGAATCAGCACAGCACGCGGCAAGATCCGATACACGAGTATACATCATGTCGGCCAGCTCTGGCCCAGCACGGCTGCAGCTGATTTCGCGAGCTCGAAGGCGCGGAACTCTCGATTCGCAATCGAGATACTTGCATATTGAAAAGATCGACAGAGCGCGAATCCAGGGAGACGCAAATGCTACTCAGGCACTACCTGAAGCACGGCACGAGCAAGAGCACGCCGGCGCGCCAGTTGGGCGTCAGCCGCGACACCACTCACCGGTGGATCCGCGCGGGCGATCTCGACCGCGATCTTGTCGACGAGGCGGTGCGCTATGGCCCGCGCCCGCCGGTGCCGACGAAGCTCGACGCCTACAAACCGATAGTTGAGGCGGGACTCACCGCCTATCCCGAGCTGTCGGGCGGTGCGCGTTCCGTCTCAGAACTCGGCCGATGTCATCGTCCTGTTCACGCCGCCCGTTCGTAGTCATTGAGTAAACCGCGCAGACGCGAGCGCCGACGAATTCGATGATGACGTCGGCCAAGTTGTGGGACACAACGCGGTCGCCTGCGTGGTCGTGCCGACCACAATTCGTCGCCGAACCGAGCGCCACTACCTGCCTGTGGCGTGGGCCAACAGCCATTCCCATTCCGCGGGCGACGAGCGTCCGCGCATCGCGCCCGTCGCGGTGGCCACCGATGTCGTCGCGCCTGCGACCGGCACAGGTTCATCGCCCTCCAGATACCGCGTGATGTGCTGTTCCATCTGCGGCGGAAACGACGGCGCCGGTCCCGCGATCCCGTCGCGGTAGATCCGCAGCATCGCTTCCTGAAACACCGGCAGCGCCACACGGCTGCCCGTTTCCTTCGGGCCGAGTGACCGACCGTCGTCGAACCCGATCCGCACCGCGACGGTGATGCCGTCGGCGCCGTACGTCGAGCCGACGAAGAGCGCGTCTTTGAAATCGTTGGTCGTGCCGGTCTTGCCCATCACGGCAATCGGAAACGCTCGTGAGTCCAGGGCGTGCGCGGTGCCGGTCGGCATGCGCACGACACCCCGCAGGCCTTCTTGGATTAACAAGAGCGCGTCGCCGCCGATCGCCGCCGGCGCGGTCTGCCGTCGGCTCTCGCCAACCGGCTCGCCCGAATCTCGGACAATACGTTGAATGACGTACGGCTGCGCGAGGACGCCGGATGCGATCGTGCGGTAGGCCGTCGCCAGCTCCAATAGGTTCACTTCGGACGCACCCAACGCCGTCGTCGCATAGCGCTGCAACGGCGTCTGCACGCCGAGGCTGCGCGCCGTCCGCAGCACGCTGTCCATCCCCACCTGCCCGGCAAGCCAAATGGCGACGGCGTTTCTCGATTCGGCGAGCGCCTCCCGGATCGGGATCAGACCCTTGAAGCGGCCGTCGTAGTTCGAAATCCATTTCGGCGGCGTCGTGCGGCCAGTCGGCACGCTGATGGGCTCGTCCGGGACGAGGGTCTCGAGCGTGAAGTCTCCATGCCGGAACGCGGCCAGATACACGATCGGCTTCATGGCCGACCCCGGTTGCCGCATCGCCCGCCTGACGCGGTTGAAGTCGCTGTACGACGTGCCGCGGCCGTTGAAGACCTGCCGACCGCCTGTCTCGGCCAGCACGCTCCCATCGTCGTTCCTCAGCACGACAATGGATCCCTGGACCACTCCACGGGCGCTCGGGTGTCGCTGCTCGTAGCGTGCCAGGCCGTGCTCCAGCGCGTCGCTTGCGATGCGCTGCACGCGGCCATCTACGGTCGAGTACACCTGGATGCGCCCCGCCAGGAGATCGTCCATGCGGAGATCGGATTGGACCGCTGGGAGTTCGTCGAGGACGTGTTCGACCGCGGCGGATGCCTGGAACGGCTGTGACGCGGGTTGCGCCACGACCGACAGCGGCCGCTGACTGGCCGCGGTCAGCTGTTCGCGGGATAAGAACCCCTGGACGGCGATGAGCGCCAGCGTCCGGTTGCGGCGGCGCAGGATGGATGCTTTGTCGACCCCGGTGGGCGCGTAGTCACGAGGCGACTTCGCGATGCCCGCCAGGAGCGCGGCCTTGTCGGCATCATCGGCGGTGAACGTCGAGAGCGGCCGCCCGAAGTAATATTCGGCCGCCCTTGCAAAGCCGTACTGCCCATTGCTCATGTACACGAAACTGGCGTAACGCGCGAGGATCTCCTCCTTCGCGCGGCGCTTCGATCCGAACTCTTGCCGCATCCGCTGTTCGAGCCACAACGAAAGCCGGATCTCTTCACGCTTCCGGATCATCATGTTGACGTTCCGGGCGCCAATCACCACGGAGAGCGCGCGAGACACGAAGCCGACGTTCCGGAGCTGATAGCTGTTTTCCCGTGACGTCTGGCGCCGGAGAAACACTCCGCGCACGAGCTGCTGGGTGATCGTGGATCCACCCTGCGGGAAGATGGCCCGGCCGCTCGTGTTGTCGTTGCGGCCTCCGGTGACCAGCCGCGTCCCCCACGCGCCCATCCTCACCTTGCCGATGACGCGCGGAATGCTGAGGTAGTCGACGCCGTTATGCGAGAAGAAGCGCTTGTCTTCCTCCGCAAGAATCGCCGCACGCACGACCGGCGGGATGTCCGCGTACTGCGTGTTGTGACGGTACTCCCGGGCGAGCTCGATCAGCGGCTCGCCGTTGCTGTCGTAGACGTGGCCGATACTCGGGAATTCAAATCGAATGAAAGGGCCGAGGTCCGGCAGGTTGTCGCGATTGAAATGGATCTGATACACCGCGTCGAGCGCGTACAGCGCAGCGCCGACCGAACCGGCGCCGGCGAGCAGCGTGGCGGTCACCAACAGGCTGACGCCGCGCGTCCAGGGCGACCTGCCCGACGGGGTCTTCACACACGCCTAGATTCGACCGGCAAGGACCAAGATCACCACAATGACCACGATCAGGCCCAACCCGCCGCTGGGACCATATCCCCAACTGCGACTGTGCGGCCACACCGGAAGAACTCCGAGCAGCATGAGCAGTGCGATAACGATCAGAATGGTCACCATGTATGCACCTCACCGAGTTACAGAGCACGCCTTCTCCGAACATCACAATACCGCGGCGGCGCAGACGCGGTCTGTTCACTAACGCACGCACCCGTCGCAATCCAGAATCTCGATCGATCTCATGACCCTGCGGAACACGTCGGCGTACTCGGGTACGCAGTCGCGAGGCGTGACGGCCAGGAGATACAAGAGCGTGCCGTTCCGTAACAGCGTCGTGAAAATCTCGATCCGCTCGAGTCGGCCGGTGGCCTCGGACACGTGCATCAGGACGGCATGCAGGCCCGGTCGATCGCCAATCGTCACCGCTGCGTACTCGAACGTGCGGCGCGGGCTCCACGGAACCAGGACGTCGGACGCGATGAAGTCGTCGGTGGTCATACGCAAGTCGCGCTTGTCGTTTTGCGCGAGGCCCATGGCCAGTCCGTGCGTGAACACGCTCTTCACGCCGGCGTTTCCGTAGGCACCCTCCGGCGCGAACGTGACGGCGTTCCAGCCGGGAAGCTCCCGCCAGTTCGACGGGACGCTCACACGAACGAGCTCGCCTTCGAGGTACGTCGTGAACTCGGACGACGGTGAGGCTACCGCATCCCGAATGAACGCCCGGTCTCTGGACTGCGCACCGACCGCGGCGACCGACAGCAGGACGGCGACGATGGCCGCGGCCGGGCGCGCGAGCGGATGTCGTGTCATCGCGGTCCTTCCGTTTCTCGAGCACGGACGATAAAGCGATCGGGCGCGGAACCGAGATAGCCGAACGGATAGCACGTGATGAGCGTCAGCGTACGGCCGCCCGTTGCATGGAGCACGTCGACGGCGCTCGGCGGCACGACGGCGGTCGATTCCACGACGTACTCGAACTCGCCGGCGCCGGTTCGCAGCGTGATGGCATCGCCGGCGCGCACGCGCTTCAACGGCCGGAAGAACGTGTCGCGATGCCCGGCCAGCACCACATTCCCCACCGCGCCCGGCAACGCCGTGTCGGCGACGTGCCCGACGGCGCGTTGCAGAATCGCCGCCGACTCGCCCTGGGCGAACACCGCGGTCAGCCCGATCCGCGGAATTCGAATCTCGCCAATTGGATCGCCGTCGGCCGGCGCAGCCGCCGCTGTCGTGTCCGCCCTCGCGCGCTCGAAGTGCCGCTGCTCGAGCGCCTGATACGCCGACGCGTCGGCAACCACGTACGCCGCGTACCCCAACGCGAGGAGACCGACCGCCAGCAACACGCGCGCGGCTCGTCGCGTGGCGACATGCGTCCAGGTCACGGTGTGTCCTTGACGTAGCCCGCCCGAGTCCGCACGTGGATCCTGGCCAAGCCTGCGGCGGTCACTTTGACCTCAATCTTTCGAAACGCGCGTCCGCCGGTCCGTTCGCCGGGCACGAAGCCGAGCGTGTACTGTTCGCGGAGATCGCGCGCGAGGTCGGTCGCCATCACGACGATCTCAGATGGGGACCGCGGAAAATACGCGGCGCCGCCCGTGTCCTTGCAGAGCCGCTTGAGCAGGCCCGCGTCCTCCTCTTCCTCGGCCGGCGCCGTGCCCAGAAGGCCAATCGCGTAAATTACGGCGTCGGTTCTCCGCGCGAGCGCCAGCACGTCGGCATACGTCCGCCGGCTGGCGTTGTCGCCGCCGTCGCTCACGACGATCAATGCGTGTTTTCCAACGTGCCCGAGCTCGAGATGCTGCAGGCCTTCGGCCACGCCGTCGTACAGCGCCGTCCGGCCTTCCACGGGAACCGCGATCAGCGCGGCCTCGAGCTCGTTCGCCTCCCCGGTAAACGGCCGGTCGGGAGGAAGGGCGAACGACGCGCGTTCGTTGAATGCCACCGCGAACAGCTCATCGTCCGGCCGACTCGATCGCATCAGCGTCGACACCGCGATCACGAGCTGAGAACGCTTGGGACGGATGCTCTGACTGTGATCGACGATGAGACCCAACGTGATGGGCGCGTCCCCGTGATGGAAGAGCGCGATCGGCTGCGGCCGTCCGTCCTCGAAGACGCGAAAGTTCTCCTGCCGCAGCCCGCCGACCTGATGGCCGCGGGCATCGGTCACGGTGACGGGGACCGCCACCAGCTCAGTACGGACGCTGATGACGGCCTGCAGTAGCAGGACGACGATGGGGAGGAGACGAATCACGGTCACCGCACGGATGCGGTCGCCCGCTTGCCAAATGCCATGACACTGAGCGCGACGCCGATGCAGCCGAGACCAAACACCACGATCACCGGTAACGCGCTGGCGGTCTTCGGCAGGTGCCGCGCGTTTCGACGGGCGGACGGACCGTGCGTGACCCCCGTCGTGCCAACCGCGGACGACGAGCTCGTGGGCATCTTCGACATGTTTGCACTCTTGTCGCCAGGGGTTGTTTGAATGACCGCGGCCACCGGTTCTTCCTTCGCCTCAGGAGTAATCGCCACGATCGGCGCGGTCTTCATCGCCACGGGATCGGCCACGTCGACGGCCACCGCGGGGACGACGGCCTTCGCCGCAACCGCCAATTGCTTCGCGCGCGATATCGGATACACGAACTCCTGTCCGAAGCTGTTACCAGGATAGAACCACGCACGAATCGCTTCCGGGGCGCCGGGGAATGCCTCGCCGAACTTGATGACCGTCTGGTCGCTGGTCGTCAGCCGGTAATCGGGGATCGTCAGCAGCGTCGCGAGGATCTGCGACTCGTCGGCGGTGAAGATCTGCACGACATGGCGGTCGCTCATCGAATCCGCGAGCTTGAAGACGTACGTGCCAGCGGGCAGCACGCGTCCGGGGATCTCGACGGGCTGGCTGAACGTGAGCCGCGTCTTCTTGTCATACTCATCGGCACGGGCGCTCACCGCCGACGCCAATCCAAGCCCTGTCAACGCGAGCGCAACTGCAACGGTTTTTATCATCGATGTCCATCTCTTTCGGAAAATGTTCAGGAAGTTGTCGGTTCGTTTACTTCTTGTCTCGGGTCAACAGGTCGTAGATCAGACCGCCGACCCCGCCGGTTGCCGCCCCGATGCCGGCCCCTTTCTTTCCACCCGCCATCGCGCCGATCGCGGTGCCGGCGCCGGCGCTGCCGCCGATGATCAGCGCTTCCTTTTCCCACGAGCGCGTCGTGGCGCGCTGCGGCTCGGCCCGCCGCTGGACGATCGCCGGCGCGCGGATCACGTCCTGCCGGTTCGCGTTCTCGTGGAGCTGGACCGGGTGCAGACCCTCGGCGTCGGCCAGATATACCGACCGGGCGTCGCTGGCTTGTCGCTGCGGAATCACCAACTGCGCCGTGCGGCCGTCGGCCAGGGTGATGGGGATGATGGTGCCTTGCATGGGCCCGTTGGGCGTCGCGACGCTCCCGGTGTACGCGCCGGACACGCCGTACTGTTTCTCGATTTGCTGGGGATCGAGCGTCTTGGCTTCCGTGGTGCACCCGGAGAACAGCGACACCACGCAGATGCTCATCGCCGTGGCGATGACGAAATTTCGCATGTGACACTTCCTTGTGAACTGACGCTCGGAGGTCCCGGCGCGGGAGGACGGCCGACGGTTACGATCGTAGGAGCGTTGGCTTCTGGCGGTGTGTACCCGACTGCACACCCTAACCGGTGCCCGTCGGACGCAGCACGCGCAGCCCCGGGTTCGCCCGCGGCTCCTGGCGTACCCACGTGCCCTCACGCGCGGGCGTCCGCGTCGCCGACGCGAGCGGCTCCTCGACGTCGATTGCTAGATGGCGCCGCTGCAGCCACGCCATGAGAATCCCCGGCAGGCGCGTCGCCCGTCGATTCGGATCGCCTTCGCACCGATAGACGTGGGCGCGCCGCGGCAAGTCCGTTGGATCGGGACGCGCCAGCAGTTTCGCGAACGCATCCAAACATACCGGATCGATCGTTTGCATGATGTCCGCTCCGAACACGACTATACGCAGGTGAGCGGGATCAGGCTGTGCCGAACGGCACAGCGTTCGCGCGCCGATAGGAGCCCGTTCCTCCGCCCATCTCGTCAATCGTTCGACCGGGTCGAGCGAGCTTCGCGCGCGCCAGCAGCCGGATGATCGGCCAGCTCGGATCGATTTCACCCGAACCCACGCTGAACTTGGGGCTGCGCGGGAAGCCGTGATGATTATTGTGGAACCCCTCGCCCCCCGTGAGGAGCGCCAGCCACCGAATGTTCGTCGCGGTATTGTCGAAGGTCCGATACCCTCGAGAGTGGCAGAGACCGTTGATGGAGGACGAGAGAAAGAACACGTAGATCAGGGCATGGAGGCCGGCGGCGAGCAATCCCCAGCCGACGCCGAGGACGACACAGAGCGCGATCGTGCCCGCGACGGGGCCGGCCCATCCGTACTTGAAGAGCCAACGGTCCCAGCCGTCCGCCTGGATGTCGTGCGCATACTTCGCGACCGTTTCCGGCCGGCGCGCTTCCCGCGCGTACAGAAAGACATTGCCCAGCTGCACGGGCCAGAAGCCCGTCAACCGCGGGCTGTGCGGATCGCCTTCCTCATCGGTGAACGCGTGATGCTTTCGGTGGACGGCTACCCACTCCTTCGTCGAGATGCCAGTGGTGATCCACAGGGAGAAGCGGAACAGCCAGGCGACAGCCGGATGCAGGATCAACGCCCGATGCGTGACGCACCGATGCAGGTAGATCGTCGTGCCGAACGTGGCCACTTGCGTGAGAGCGACAGCGATCGCCAGGCTGACGAACAGGGAAAACAGCACGGCGGCACCTCCACTCAACGTCGATTCCGACCGTCGATGACATTCACAGTAAGCCGCTCATGGTTCTTCAGCTGCATCCGATTGCACTGCGGGGCGATGCATCGCCCCGGTCCTCTCGGCCGCGCCATTCCAGCCAGTGGCGGAACACGACGGACGCGATTGCAGCGGTCGGCACCGCGAGGAACATCCCCGCGACGCCATCCAGTTCGGCGCCGATCAGGACCGCGACGATCACCACCAGCGGATGCAAGTGGATACCGCGACGGATGAGGCGAGGGTAAATCACGTAGTCTTCGACGACCCGGAGGACAGCGAGAAATCCGACTGCCCAGAGCGCCAGGACGGGGGCATGAAGCGCGCCGACGACCGCGGCGACCGCGGCAACCACGAGCGGCCCGACGAGCGGAATGAACTCCAGGACGCCGGCCAGCACGCCCAGGAGCACGGCATATGGAACCCCCATCACGGCGAACCCGACACCGCAGAGCACGCCCACCAGGACGCACGCCAGAAGCTGCGCGCGAACATACGCCGCGAGCGCGGCGTCCAGCTCCTCGAACAAGCGGTGCCCGCTCAGCTGGCCATGGTGCGGCAGCGCCTTCAGCGCGGCGCGGCGGAAACTTGCAACATCCTTCAAGAGGAAGAACGCGAGGATGGGGATCAGGACGAGCCATGGCACATACGAGAGCGTCCCGACCAGAATCATCAGCGAACCGCGCGCGTACTCGATCGCCGCGTCGTCGGCCTCGAGGACGGACTGGTCGATGCGCTTGCGCAGGTCGCCCGGAATTCGCAGGCGCTCGTAGTATCTGGACCAGCCGTGCTCCCACGCGAGGATCGACTGCGCATACACGGGGGCGCGCGCGATGATCTCGTCGACCTGCGCGGTCGCGCTCGGCAGGAGCAGCGCAGCCCCTGCCGATGCGCTGCCGGCAAGAAGGCCATAGACGAGGGCGACGGCTGCCCCTCGGGATAGGCAGCGAGGCCGGCCCGCGATCCGAATCGGGTGCTCCGCCAGTTGGACGAGCGGCGCGATCACGTAGGCGAACAACGCGGCCAGAATCAGCACGAGGACAACGGATGCGAGCCTGTGCAGCGTCCAGAGGCCGAGCGTGATCCCGACGATGATCAGAAGGATCTGCAGGACGACGCGGGTCTGAGACGGCGGCGCCGGTGCGCGGTCGGACGCCGCCGCACGATCGGTCAGAGCCGGGCTATATGTGAGCGCCAATTTCATGGTGGTGTCACGCCGGGCTTTCAGCCCCGCGTCGCGTCCCTGAAACGGCCGCGTTACATGTTGCCGGACGGCGCTGCCGAGTGCTTGCGCGCATCAGGGACACGTTCGGTTTTCGCCGCCGTCGCCAGGCGCTCGACTTCGTGTGCGCCGCGCGCCACGGCGTCGGCGGCGTCGTCACGCACGTCCTGGGCCTTCCGTCTGAGCTCGTCGATCGCGTCACCGACCTGCGTGCTGGCCTGCTGATACTGCTCGGTCGCGCGCCTGCTCAACCGCCGCGCCGATTCCGTCGCGCGCCGGCGAAGCTCCGAGCCCGTTCGCGGAGCGAGCCACATCAACACGCCCGCGCCAACGAACGCGCCTGCGAAGAGTCCGATCACGAAGCCGTAGTCTCGATGCGCCTGCATGGGTGCGTTCATGTCGTGAAGCTCCTCTGTCCGGTACCTTACGCGGGCCGCGAGCACCACGCTGTTCACAATGGTACAGGGCGGTGCCCAGTGCGCAGTATTGAACACTCATCAGCATGTTCGTTCTGGCAGACTTGACGCACGGTGCTGTGAGCCATCTGTGAAACTCCTCATTGAACCCGCCGACGGCGTGGCGCCGCTGCTCGCGCTCATCAAGAGCGCGAAGAAGAGCGTGGACATTGCCATCTTCCGCTTCGATCGCACAGACGTCGAGACGGCGCTGAAGGCCGCGGCCGAGCGAGGCGTCAAAGTGACCGCTTCGATCGCGTTCGCCAATCGCGGCGGCGAACGCGGGCTGCGAAAACTGGAGCTGCGCTGTCTTGCTGCTGGAATCATCGTCGCCAGAACGTCTGACGATCTGGTCCGCTATCACGGCAAGTACATCCTGATCGATCGCCGCGTCCTGGCCGTGCTGTCGTTCAACTTCACCCGCCAGGACATCGACCACAGCCGCGGCTTCGGCATCATCACCACGGACGCAGGCTGGGTACGCGACGCCGCCAGACTGTTCCGGGCCGACTGCACCCGGACGAAGTTCGTACCGAAGACGGAGACCTTTGTCGTCAGCCCGGCGAATTCGCGAAAGGCGCTCGACGCGTTCCTGAAAGGCGCGAAGAAGCAGTTGTTGATCTACGACCCCAAGATCTCGGACAAGGAGATGCTCCGAACGCTGCAGGCGCGGGCGAAGGCGGGCGTCGAGATCAGGGTCATCGGCTCGGTGGCGCGACGCACCGGCATCGAGGGGCACAAGCTCGCAAGCAGGCGGCTGCACACGCGGACGATCATCCGCGACGGGCGCCAGGCCTTCATCGGCAGCCAAAGCCTTCGCACAGCGGAACTCGATGCGCGCCGGGAGCTGGGCTTGATCGTGCAGGATGCGAAGGTCGTGCGAGCGTTGATCGACACATTCGAATCCGACTGGGTCGCCCCGAACGTGAAGCAAGCGCCCGCGCCGTCCAGTGAGGCGCAAGCTCCCGCGGACGCACCGCCGGCGGCCTCCGCGCAGGAAACAGAAAAAGCGGTTCAGATCTTCACGAAAGAACTGGATCCCCTAACGGCGAGCGTAAAGAAAGCCGTTAGAAAAGCCGTGGCGATGGCCGGTGACGACGTGCTGCGCGACAAGGATGTCAAGGACACGATGAGGAAGGTCGTCAAGAAAGCGGTGAAGGCCGCCGTCAAGGAAGCCGTGCAGGACGCCGAAGACGCCCACGCGGTCAGGCGTCGAGCCTGAGCAGCCCGGTTACCGACGTCCCGTCGCAACCGGTCGACGCCACGCCGTCGCGACGCGACAGTTATCCTGCCACGCCAGCGTTCCGCCGTCTTGCGGCTTCGCCGAGGCATCGACTGTCCGCCAGAGGACGCCGCAGTCGAGGGTTCGCCCTTGCGGGGTGATGGCTTCAAAGAACATCTGGTCGCCGGCAATTTCCACGACCATGAAATGGTGTTCCGACGACCCGACTTCGTCGAAGCGACTCTGGTGGAAGTCGTACAGATTCCGGCCGCCGCCGCCGGACACGAAATACCTGATCCCGCGCTGGGGCGCGATGCGCTCGTACAGATGATCGTGGCCGCTGAAGACAACGTCCACGTGATTGCGCACGAGCGCCGGCTCGAGCGCCGGCCGGATGCTGTCGCGGCTTTCGCGGGCGTGATCGCCCGACGAATACAACGGATGATGGAAGAAGCCGATGCGCCACTTCGTGCCGGTGTTGCCGAACGCGCCATCGAGCCACGTGAGCTGTGCGGTGTCGGCCGGGTGGTTGCTGTTCAGGGCCACGAAGCGCGCGTTGCCCTCCGTGAACGCAAAGTAGAGCCGATCGGTCATGTGAAATGGCTTGTAATGCTGCTGGAGCTCCCGATCGTGATTCCCCAGCGCGGCGTAGAACAGCACGCCGCGTTCCAGCAGTCCTTGATACGGCACCGAAAACTCGCCGTGATAGTCGTCGTCGTACAGGTTGTCTCCCAGCATCAACACAAAGGTGAAGGGGCGAGCGGTAGTGTGGTAGCGAAGCATCGCGTTCGCCACGGCCTTCTGCGCCCCGTCGCCGCTGCCGCTGTCGCCGATCAGCGCGAAGGCGGTCGACCCGGCGAGTCCGGGCAGCGGGAAGAGCGGCTCCAATCCATCCCTGACGACTGATTGAGGCGGCGCACCATTGTCGTCGATCGACGAGGCCGGGCCCGACCCTTCGCCCGCCGCGCTCGGACGCGTCGGGTCCTGGTGTTTCGACCAGTCCGGGAATGCCTCGGGTATGAAATCGACGACGACATCCGCGTCCGTGTCGCGCAGGATCAGCGTCCGACCGCTGAAGGCGAACTCGACCTGCTGCGGCAACTGCGGCAGCATTTCCATGAGGATTGGAGGGACGCGAGGCACCGCGACGCGCTGGTTGACGCTGATCGTGATCGGGAGCGCTTCGATGCCTTCGTTCTGATCCTCGAGCGCGTCTCGGATGTGGTCGCCCTTCGGCCCTCCGAACACCCAGGCCAACTGCCGTCGAATCACCGCCGCTACGGCGGGCGACAACAGGTCGCCTTGGTGTGCGGCCGGTCTGATCTTGGTCTGAATGGCTGTCGCGAGCGACCGCTGGCGCAGGCGAACGGCTTCGTCGGAGCGATCGGTCGTCGTCTGGTTCGGCACGGCGTCGCCCTGAGCGGCGGCCTCCTTCCGGAACGGCAGCGTGTCGTCGATGTAGATTTTCAGGGCGGTGCGGAATGGCTCGAGCGCCGGCGTTTGGGTAGCCGGGACGATCCGCGGCGACATGTACGCGCCGCATGCGGCCGACCCGACGGAGGCCGCCAGCACGGCCACGACCACGCGAATTTGATCGTTCATTTCGTCATGATTCTCGTCCGCCGCCCGTCGTGACGTCTGCGCTCTATTGAACAGGGAGTACGAGCCGGCATCTGACACACTCGACGCTGATGATGTTCAGGGTTCGAGCGATCGCGGCGGCGAGTCTTCTCGTGTTGGCGGTTCTGCCCAGCCTCATCGGCCACGCGCAGACGCCGTCCGCCCGGGGCGCGGCAGCCGCCGCGCTGAGCGTTCCGGCGGACAGCACGAAGGTCAAGAAATCGATCTTCTCGGAAGAGGGACCGGTTGACACGACCTGGGATGCGCAGTTCGAGTCGCTCTGGCACGCGCTGGTCCGCCTGCCGACGGCCGCGCTGCTAAGCGCGATTCTCGCGTTCCGGCCTCGCCGTCGTGGGACGCCCAAGCGGCAGGCGCCCGTCATTCAGACGCAAATCGTCCTCGCGCTCGTGGGCGCGATGGTGATGCTGGTCGTCGGCGCGAGCCTGGCGCGCGCATTCGGCATCGTCGGCGCCGCGGGGCTCATCCGCTATCGCGCAAAAGTCGAGGATCCGAAGGACGCTGGCGTCATGCTGTCGACGCTGGCCGTCGGCCTGGCGTCTGGCGTCGGCCTGTATTTGTTCGCGATCTTCGCGACCGTGTTCGTCCTGGCGGTCCTATTGGTCGTCGAATCGATCGAGACCGAACCGTATCTCTTGTTCGACCTCGCGATTTCGACGAAAGACTCGGCGGCCTTCAAGGACTCGATCGAAGGCGTGCTGCGTGGCCGCCGGATTCCGTTCGAACTCCGGAGCACGTCCACCGAGGCGATTTGTTACGAAGTGCGGTTGCCATTGGGCATCCATACGGACTCGGTCTCCGAGGCGTTGATGGGTCTGAAAGCGGCGAAATCGGTCAACGTGAAGTGGGAGGAAAAGAAGGTCATCAAGTGATCGCGAAGGCGATCGTCCTGAGCGCGCTCCTCGTCTGTGCCGGGACGGCCGTCCCGTGTGTCGCACAGGAGCCGCCGGTCGCTCCGCCGCCGCCCGTGGCGACCGACGACCAGATGCTCCACAAGTACGTCTGGTCGACGATTGGACTCGACGGCGCACTCGGCGCCACGCTGGCCAGCGGCCTCGACCAGTGGAAAGGCAGTCCACCCCAATGGAGCATGGATGCCGCGGGATACACGAGACGCTGGGTCTCGGAGTATGCGGAGTCCGCGATCGGCGACGGCGCGAAATACACGGTCGCCCATTTCTTCCATCAGGATCCGTCGTTCTATCCGTGCGCATGCTCGGGATTCGCCAGCCGCCTTCATCACGCTGTCGATTCGCCCTTCATGGCCCGCACGCGCGATGGCACGCGCGTCCTGTCAGCGGCGTCTCTGGCCGGCGTCGTGACGGGCCACGTCGTGTCGGCGAGCACGTGGTATCCGGCGCCGCTGGGCGCGCGCGACGGATTGAAGCACGCCGGCATGAGCCTCGCCGCGAAGATCGCCGTGGACGTGTTCAAAGAATTCCGGCCGCGCCGATCGAAAGCGCAACCGTAACCGGAATGTCAGAAGCCGACGTGCGCCGCCCCGATGGCGGGGACATGTCACTTGTGTCCCAGGTGCCGCGTGTGCAGCTTCGCGGCCTTCGCCGCGTGCGTGCTCGCACGCTCCTGGTGGCCCTGCGCCAGATACCCTTCACGCGCCGCGTGGTCATGGCGCCCGGCGCCGTAATGTGTGGCCGCCTCGCTGTGGTGCCTGGCGGCGTCTGCAAAATGCTCGGCGGCCTTGCGGTGATGCTCGACTGCGTCGGTCGACATGGTCATGCCCCTCACCGCTCAGAGTAGGTCGGCCGCCCGCAGTTGCCTGTGCCCGATTGGACAGACGACCCCAGCTGGATCGCACATAGTCCAACCAGAGTGTAAGCAGATTTACTTCTCCGTCGCCGGCGGATCGTTCCCCGGCGGCGGGTTGTCGTTCTGGGACATCACGCACAGCGACACCTTCACGCCGGCGCTGATGCTGCGCTTCGGCGCGCCGCTCGGAACGCACCCCGCGCACCCGGTGTATTTCGTGGGAGAGGGACGCCTGTTCCTGAAGGAGCTCGACGACGTCTCGAACAACTATCAGTTCTGGGCCGGCGTTCGCGTGCACTTCTAAGATCGACGAGGTATCGATGACCAGTTACGGACGGTTCGCCATCGTGAGCATCGCGCTGATCGCTGGAGCGTGCGCCACCGGGCGGTTTGGACCTGCACCGAGCACGACGGTGCCCGCGGGTGCGCGCACGCTGAAACACCTCAGCGTGAGCGAGCGGCAGGCGACACTGCAACGCGCCAACGTGTGGCAGCCGATCAACACGCGCTCGCTCAACCTTGCCGCTGGGCCGCCGCTGCCGTCGGCGCAGAGGATTGGCGAGACGCTCGCCTGCAGCTTCGTGTTTCCCGAGAAACCCCTGACCGGGAACACGCCGAAGTTCCGGTGCGCCGTGCGCCCCGACGATGTCGTGAAAGTGAAATACGGAAACAGGAATACCGAAGTCGCGGCGGAGATCGCGGCGAGTCGCTTGTTCTGGGCGCTGGGCTTCAAGGCGGACCGCATGTATCCGACGCGTCTCAGTTGCCACGGCTGTCCGGCGGATCCGTTTGCCGCGAGCAAGGCGGATTGGCACAGTGGGAAACCAACCGATGTCGGTCAGTACGTGTTCGATCCGGTCGCGGTCGAGCGTCCGTTTCCCGGCGTGGCCGTTGAAACGGAGGGCTTTCAAGGCTGGGCGTGGCCGGAACTGGACACGCTGAATTCGCGCGTCGGAGGTGCGCCCCGTGCGCAGCTGGACGCGCTGAAACTGCTGGCGGTCTTCGTGCAGCATTCCGACAGCAAGCCGGAGCAGCAGGAACTGGTCTGTGCGCCAGGCGGCGTGAAACGGGATCGCGTCGGCAATGAAACCTGTACGTCGCCGTGGCTCGTCGTGAAGGATCTCGGCGTCACGTTCGGAAAGGCCACGGCGCTCAATAACAGCGCGATGGACTTGCACGATTGGTCCGGCGCTCGCATCTGGCGCGACGGCGCGCCATGCGTCGGCGATCTCCCCAGGTCTCGGACCGGCAGCCTCGAGAATCCCCGGATTGCCGAGGCGGGCCGTCGGTTCCTCGCCGGCCGTCTGCTGCTGCTCCGTGACGAGCAGATCCGCGATCTGTTCAGGGCGGCGGGCGTCGAGCGTGGCGGCGACAACGTCGACGACTGGACTCGCGTCTTCAAGCGGAAGCGGGAGGAAATCGTCACGGCGCGCTGCGAGGCCTGACGATGCCCAGAGGTATCGAAAACGCTTCGCTGGCGGCGGTTGTCCTCCCAATGGGGGTCGTCGCGGCCTGCCTCTTCACGATGCCGCGCGCGCGCGGATGGGCCGACACACAGCGCCATGGATCCGGCCGTTGCCGAGAATGCCAGGCTGATGCTCGATGAATCAGTTGGCCCGCAGCGTTCGGTCTCGCCGCGACCGCGATCGGCAGCGTCTATCACTTCGCGCCGGACGGTAAAGGGGAATTCGTGTGGATCACGCCGGGTTGCCTCACAGCCACCGCGCTCTGGCTGGCCAACTCGCTGGCATTCAAGTGGTACGTGCTCCACTTCGGGGCGTATCAGAAGGCTTACGGCGCCATCGG
>Ga0310810_10003723_pt1 | contig 16719 bp, 18 predicted proteins | sample NCmetagenome_FD_207641 | JGI IMG/M metagenome (GOLD analysis project Ga0310810, IMG submission 207641) | Soil microbial communities from experimental microcosm in Duke University, North Carolina, United States - NC | ecosystem: Engineered > Artificial ecosystem > Soil microcosm > Unclassified ... | reverse complement strand
ACGCAGCACGATGTTGCTCGGCTTGATGTCGAGATGCACGACGTGCTGGCGGTGCAGCGCATCGAGCGCGGTCGCGATCTTCACGCCGAGCGCGGCGACCTCCGCATAGGGCAGGGGCAATTCCTTCAGCCGCGGCAGGAGCGACGTGCCGCCAATGCGCTCCATGACGATGTGCGGCTGCACCGCGAAGTCGCCGGCGGCGATGAATTTCGGAACGTGCGGCCCTGAGAGCCGCGGCATGATCATCTGCTCCATCTCGAAGCCGACGATCGTCGCCGGATCGGAGCCCTCCTTGATGAGCGGCACCTTCATCAGCATTGGCGGGTCGCCGACGGCGCGGGTGACGCGCCAGAGCTCCGCCATGCCGCCGCGATGGATCAATTCTTCGAGGCGAAAGCCGTCGATGACGGTGCCGGGTTCGAGCGTCGGCTTGACCATCAGGCACCTCGCGACAGGCGCTCGGCGAGCGAGGGCGGCAGGCCCTTGGCGCGGATCGCATTCGCTGCCGCTTCGACGTCGTAGGGCGTGCGGCGGAACGTGACCTCGCGTTTCGCCGTGTCGAGCAGCAGCCATGACGCAGCGGGGTTACCGTCGCGCGGCTGGCCGACGCTACCGGCAACGATGAGCCAGCGACGTCCCGGCAGCAGCGGGATAGGGACGTCCGTGACCGGCGTAAAGGCCGTCATCTTCGCCGCCGCCGACAGCGAATAAACCGCCGGGCGGTGAATGTGGCCGCAGAACGTTACCTGCGCGCGTGTCGCCTGGATGCTGCGCGCGGCATCCGCTGTCGACGCGACGTAGCCGAAACTTTCCGGGCTGCTTGCCTCTGCGTGCACGTAAAGGCGGTCCTCCTCGGTCGCGGTCAACGGCAGGCAGGCGAGGAAGTCGCGCGCCGGCTTGCCGAGTTCGCCCCGCGTCCACTCGATCGCGACAGTCGCCTCGACATTCATGCTTTCGCGCGGCTTGGACACGGCGTGGTCGTGATTGCCGCGGACCGCGCGGGCGCCGTCTGCGACCAGCGCCATGGTCGTCGCCACGGCCCATTCCGGATCGGCGCCGTAGCCGACGTAATCGCCGAGCAGAACGAAGCGCCGCGCGCCTCTGGCGCGCGCGTCGTCAAGGCAGGCGGAAAAGGCCTGACGGTTGGCGTGGATGTCGGCGAACAGGGCGATCAGCATGGGCGGTTGCGCTCGACAGGATGGCCTCAGTTGCGCGGGCCACGTTGACCTTTGTCAACGCGCGCGGCGGCGTTGACACAGATCAACCGCGGCGCGTGTCACGCTTTGCATAGTGAATGACGCTTAAAGACGGTCCGCAGGAGCGTGCGGCTCGCAACATGGAGGATGACATGCGAACGGTGTTGTCACTTTCGCTCGCCGCCGGCGCGGTTGCGCTGGCGCTGCTCGCGCCGGTCAAGGGCGCGGAGGCGGCAGGGCTGCCGGGCGCCGCACAATTGCCGGCGGCGGCGCAGGATCTGGGCTCGGTCGAACAGGCGCGCACGGTCTGCCGCCGCTACTGGAACGGCTATCGCTGGCGCCAGCGTTGCTGGTGGGTGCCGGGCCATCGCGATGACTATTGGGGTCCGCGTCCGTGGCGGCGTCCGTATCGCTGGTGAGCGTCGCGTCGCAATTGAGGTGAGTGGGCGCGGCCGCGCTTTACGCGCGGCCGGCCGGCGGTCAGAAGCCGACAGCGCTGCCGTGCAGGTCGTATGCGTCGGCGCGCTCGATCTTGACCGTGGCGATCTCGCCGACGCGCAAGGGACGGCGGCTCGCAACATAGACGGCGCCGTCGATCTCCGGCGCGTCGGCCATCGACCGGCCCTTGGCGACGCTGGCGCCGACCTCGTCGATGATGACCTGCTGGCGCGTGCCGACCTTCCGCTTCAGGCGGCGCGCCGAAACCTTCTGCTGCGCCTGCATGAAACGGTGCCAGCGTTCCTCCTTTACCTCGTCGGGCACGGCAGCGGCGAGGTCGTTCGCTGGCGCGCCCTTGACCGGCTCGTACTTGAAGCAGCCAACGCGGTCGAGGGCGGCTTCGTCGAGCCATTGCAGGAGATAGTCGAAATCGGCGTCGGTCTCGCCGGGGAAGCCGACGATGAAGGTCGAGCGCAGCGTCAGGTCCGGCGCGATTCCGCGCCAGCGCGCGATGCGCTCGAGAGTCTTCTCCTGCGCGGCCGGCCGCTTCATGCGCTTGAGCACGTCTGGCGAGGCGTGCTGCAAGGGCATGTCGAGATAGGGCAGCACTTTGCGCTCGGCCATCAGCGGAATGACGTCGTCGACGTGCGGGTAGGGGTAGACGTAATGCAGTCTCACCCAGACGCCGAGCTCGCCGAGCGCGCTCGCGAGATCGATGAACTTCGCGCGCACGTCGCGGTCGCGCCATTTGCTCGCCGCGTATTTGACGTCGACGCCGTAGGCTGACGTGTCCTGCGAGATGACGAGCAATTCCTTGACGCCGGCGGCGACGAGCTTCTCGGCCTCGCGCAGCACGTCGGCGGCAGGGCGCGAGACGAGATCGCCGCGCAGCTTCGGGATGATGCAGAAGGAGCAGCGATTGTTGCAGCCTTCGGAAATCTTGAGATACGCGTAGTGCCGCGGCGTCAGCTTGATGCCTTCGGGCGGCACCAGGTCGAGGAACGGATCGTGCTTGGGTGGCACGGCGCGGTGCACGGCCTCGAGCACGCTCTCATATTGCTGCGGGCCGGTCACGGCGAGCACGCCGGGATGCGCCGCGGTGATGCTTTCGGGCTCGGCGCCCATGCAGCCGGTGACGATGACCTTGCCGTTTTCCTTGAGCGCGCCGCCGATCGCCTCGAGCGACTCCGCCTTGGCCGAGTCGAGGAATCCGCAGGTGTTGACGATGACGAGGTCCGAGCCCTGGTGCTGGCGCGTCAGTTCGTACCCCTCGGCGCGCAGGCGCGTGATGATCCGCTCTGAGTCGACCAGCGCCTTGGGGCAGCCGAGCGAAACGAAGCTCACCTTGGGGGCGGCGGGGCCGGTTGTCTTGTCGGGATCGGGCATGTGGGCAGGGAGGTAGAGGCGAATGCGGGCGAGATCAAGGTACCCGTGCCCTACAAAGCGAGATGGCCGGGACAAGCCCGGCCATGACAGCGGGGCCGCGGCGCCTGCGGCGTCACCTGTTCCTGAGCGCCTCGGCTTCTGCGTAAAATTTCTTCTCCCAGGCCTTCTGGTTGTCCATGCCCTCGCGGATGAAGGGCGTGAACACGGCGAGGTTCAGGAGTAGCCAGTTCAGGACATTGGCCGGGAAGCGCAGCGGCTTGCGGAAATCGACGAACAGCACGACGCGGGTGTGCGGCGTCCGGTTCCAGGCCTCGTGTTCGAACGCGTCGTCGAAGATGACGGCCTCGCCGTCTCTCCAGCGATAGATCTCGCTCTCGACGCGGATGCCGAGGTCCGCGCGCGGCTCGGGCACGATCAGGCCGAGATGCAGCCGCAGCACGCCGTTATAGGGCCCGCGATGCGGCGGCAGGTGCTTGCCCGGCTCGAGGATCGAGAACATCACCGTGATGAGGCCGGGGATCGCCTGGCACGCGGCCCAGGTGCGCGGGCAGAGCGCGATGTTGGCCTCCGATTTGAAGCCGTAGCCGGCCAGCAGGAACGTCTTCCAGCCGCGGTCCTGGCTGATGGTGACGACGTCGGACGATATCTCGTGGAAGCCGGGCAGGTCGTCTTTGCGTGTGAGGACGCGCTCGAGCTCGGCGCGAATGACCGGGAACGCGGCCTCGATCTGCGCCTTCCAGGGGAATACCGCCTTGTCGTAGATCGGCGGATTGCCGACCTTGCTCAAGGCGACGTTGAGCCTTTCGGCGAACACGACGACGCGCATGAAGGCACGGGTCACGAGGCTCGGGCGGCCCATCGGCTTGATGCCGTCAGTGCCGAAGCGCTGCGCGGGCGCGGCATCCGCCCGAAGATCCTGCTCTGCGGCGCGGTTCACGAAACGCGATCCTCCACGACGAACGCCGCCCCGCGACGCCCGCGGCGACTCTAGCTTCCACGGCAGCGGGCGCAACGCTGCGGTCCTTGCCCGGTCCCCGAGGGGCATGGCGCAACTGGCGCTACGACGCTAATCTTGAGTCCGAATCCTGACGGACACCGTCCCCATGCGTGCCTTCGCCGTGCTGCTCATCCTCGCAATGTCCGCGCTCGGCCCCGCGCACGCCGCCGATGTGACGGCGACGCGACCAGTCGCGCTGACGATGCCGGCCAAGACCTTGCCGTTCGCGCGCAGCGCGCGCTCGCAATCGGTCTGGGCCTCGGGCGCATGCTGGAATGAATGCGGCGCCTATTGCACCGCGGGCCTCGTCGGCTGTCTCAAGCGCGACGCGCAAGGGCAGTGTCTGCAAGCGACCGACCGCTGCGATCGGTATTGCCAGAACCAGTGCCGGACGGAGGGCGGGCCGCTACTCCCTGACCTCCTGGATTTCTGAGTACGATCATGCGGCGGAAACTCTCTCTCGCGCTGATGATGGTGCTGGCGGCCGGCGCGGCGGCGCAGGCCTCGCCGATCGGGCTGTGGCGCGCCAAGGACGGCGCGCAGATCCGTGTCTCGGCCTGCGGCAAGCAGATGCTTTGCGGTTTCATTGCAGCGACCGCGCAGCGCGTCGATCCCGCGACCGGCAAGCCGCCGGTCGACAAGAACAATCCCGACCCGGCGAAACGGAAGCGGCCGCTGCTCGGCGTCGAGATACTGATCGGCATGGCGCCGCATGCGCCCGGCGAATGGTCGGGCCGGCTCTACAATGACGACGACGGCAAGACCTATGACGGCAAGCTCAAGGAGCTTGGCCCGAAGGAGATCCGCATCGAGGGCTGCGCCGGTGCGCTGTGCGGCGGACAGGAACTCAGCCGCGTGAAATGACGCGGCGCCTTTGTGCACCCGCGAACAGACCAAGATCACATCCCGCTGAACGTGACGCGCGAATCGGCCGCCAGGCGGAACTATGGCGTCGGTTCCCCCGTTTTCGGCGCATCTGACGAAACATCAAATTGGAGATACCGATGCAAACCCTTGCCAAGCTCGCGCTCGCCGCGACTGTCGGCGCGCTCGCCCTGTCGGCTGCGGCCCCGGCGTCCGCCCATCACTATCGCCACCATCACCGCCACCACGTCTGGGTCCATCACGGCTACGGCTCCTACGCCTATGCGCCGCGCCATCGCGGCCGCGTCTACAGCGGCTCGACCGAGAACGAGCGCCGGTGCCAGCTTTCGCCCGGGTCGCAGGCCTACGAACCCTGCCTGAACAAGCCCTGAACCGTCGCTCGACGGATGCGCGCACGCGCTGCCGGCCGGCGATTCATGCGGCCGGCGGCGGCTTTCGCGCGCCGAGGCAGGGCGGCCGGCGGCGCCGGTGCGAGACGATTGGATTCAAATTGAACGTAAACGCCGCTCAAGTTTCCTCTAAAGGTTTACGCCGGCGCTGAACGCGAGTTTAGGACGCTCCGCATAGTGTCGCTGTCGGGCGCTATCGGAGAGAAGAATGACCAAGCTCTTCATCGACATTGTCGGCGCGGAACAGCGCCAACTCGACTTTTCCGGCCGCATGTATGCGTGCCCGGAGGAAGCGGGGGAAGCCGCGCAACTGATGTGCATGGATCTCGGCGTGACCGAGAACAGCCCATGGGTCGGCGCCGAGGTTCAGGTCAAGGACGTGGACGGCCGGTGCCTCTACGCCTATCCGGTCGGACAGTTGCAGTAACGCCGTGTTCGCCGAACGCCGCACATCGCCGCGGACCCGGTTCAATCGTGCCGGCCTCGTCCAGAACGACGATATCGGCACACGCTCCTGCACGATCGTGGACTTGTCGGAAGGCGGCGCGCGGATCGTGTCCGACACCGATCTCCCGATCCGGTTCGTGCTGACGATGAAGACCGACGCCGGCGAGCGGCGCAAATCCTGCCGGACCGTATGGCGCCTGCACCAGGAGTTCGGGGTGCAGTTCCTGGACTGAGGGGCATTTGGCGGAAGGGGTGGGATTCGAACCCACGGTACCCTTGCAGGTACGCCGGTTTTCAAGACCGGTGCCTTAAACCACTCGGCCACCCTTCCGGCGACAGCGGCCAAAGGCGGCGCGCCGGTCATCCTCCATTGCTGCAATGCAGGCCCGCTTGCAAGGCCTCGGCGGCTCAGATATCCCGCATTTCACGCTGTCCTGCGGGCGGCGGCCAAAGCGCAGCGGAACCAATCGTTTACCATGGCGCGGCGGCAGCGGTTCACGGGCCCCCCGGTTTAGGTTAATGTCCGGGCTCTCATCGACGGGGATCAAGGCCATCAGCATGGGTTTGACGGGCGACGGCGCCATGGGCCGCCTTGCACGCATTGCGGCAGTTGCCGCGGGCGCGCTCGCGCTCGCCAACTGCTCGGGCGGCCTGTCCGGCCGGATCGACCCGAAATACGGCGTTTCGGCCAGCGCCCGTGTCGTCGAGCCGGGCCAGCCGGTTCCGAAGGGCGGCGGCGTCTACCGCGTCGGCAAACCCTACGTCGTCGGCGGCCGTGTCTACGTGCCGGAAGCCGATCCGAACTATTCCGAGGTCGGTTACGCCTCCTGGTATGGCGACGACTTCCACGGCCGCTACACGGCCAATGGCGAGATCTTCGACAAGGACGCCATTTCCGCCGCGCATCCGACGCTACCGATGCCGTCCTATGTGCGCGTGACCAATCTCGCCAATGCCAAGTCGATCATCGTGCGCGTCAACGATCGCGGGCCCTATGCGAAGGGGCGGCTGATCGACCTCTCGACCAAGACCGCGCAGCTCCTCGGCTTCTATGGCCACGGCATCGCCAAGGTGCGCGTCGACTATGTCGGCATGGCGCCAATCGCCGGCTCCGACGACCGCAAGCTGATGGCGACGCTCCGCGAGGGCAGGCCGGCCGAGGCGCCGGTCCAGGTCGCGTCGGCGAAGCCCTTCGTGCCGACCTATTTCGACAATCGCTCCATGAGCAAGGTCGCGCCGCTGCCGCCGGACCGCCCCTATCGTCTCGGCGAGGGCGACATGGCGACCGAGGACGCGCCGCATCTGGTCAAGACAAGCGACCTTTCGGCCGCGCCGAAGCTTGAAATGGCGGCGGCCCGCGCGCCGGCGCCTGTGCAGGCCCAGGCCCAGGCCCCGCGTCCGTCGCCGGTTTCGGCCTACGCCGCGCCCCGCTATGATGGCGGTGGCGCCGGCTTCATGAGCGGCCGCGGCCTCTACTGAGCGCGACGACCGCGGCGACACACGGCCGCCACCATCGCCTGACATAGCGCGTAACCGGCCATGGCATTGCGAATCCCGTTCCCCAAGCTCTTTGCGGCAGCGCTCATCGTGGTGCTCGCCGCGTCGCCGGCGGCCGCGCAAAAAAAGGAAGGTCCCAAGAAGGACGAGCCGCAGATCAACGCGCCGCACGCGATCCTGATCGACGCCGAAAATGGCGGCGTGCTCTACGAGCGCGATCCCGACAAGCTCATCTTCCCCGCGAGTCTCGCCAAGCTGATGACCGCGGAATACATGTTCCATGAGATCAAGGAAGGCCGCGTCAAGCTGACCGACGAGTACGTCGTCAGCGAGAACGCCTGGCGCAAGGGCGGGGCGCCGTCGCACGGCTCGACCATGTTCGCCGCCCTGCACAGCCGCGTGCCGGTCGACGACCTGCTGCACGGCATGATCATCCAGTCGGCGAACGATGCCTGCATCGTCCTCGCCGAGGCGCTCTCAGGCAACGAGGCGGCGTTCGGCGCCAAGTTGACGGAGCGCGCGCGCCAGATCGGCCTTGCCAAATCGACCTTCGCCAATTCGAACGGTCTGCCCGATCCGGGAACGCAGGTGACGACGCGCGAGCTCGGCATCCTCGCGCGCCACATCATCCTGACCTATCCGGACTTCTACAAACTGTTCGGACAGACCGACTTCACCTGGAACAAGATCCGGCAGCCGAACCGCAATCCGCTGCTCGCCATGAGCATCGGCGCCGACGGTCTCAAGACCGGCTTCACCAAGGAAGCCGGCTACGGCCTCGTCGGATCGGCGGTGCAGAACGGCCTGCGCCTCATCGTCGTCGTCAATGGCGACAAATCGGCCAAGGAACGCGCCGACGACGCCAAGAAGCTGCTCGAATGGGGCTTCCGCAGTTTCGAGCAACGCATCCTGTTCGCCGAAGGCCAGCAGCTCGGCACGGCCAAGGTCTATGGCGGGGCCGCGGGCAAGGTGCCGCTGGAGGCCAACGGCCTCGTCAAGGTGATGATGCCGAAGGCCGGCGGCGAGCGGCTCATCGCCCGTATTGTCTATAGCGGGCCGGTTCCTGCGCCGGTGAAGAAGGGGCAGGCGATCGGCGCGGTGAAGGTCTGGCGCGGCGACAACCTGATCCTGACCCAGCCCCTGCATGCCGCCGAGGACGTGCGCGCCGGCTCCATGCCGCAGCGCGCCTTCGATGCTGTGACCGAGATGGTGATCGCCCTGTTCCGCGCGGGCGCCGAGCGGTTATAAGGGTTCTCCGGCGCGACGCCGGAGGCCCCACGAGTCGGTTTGGATGCGCGGACGTTTCATCACTTTCGAGGGCGGGGAGGGCAGCGGCAAGTCCACCCACACCAAGGCGCTCGCCGAGCGCCTGACCGCAGCCGGCATCGACGTCGTGCTCACGCGGGAGCCGGGCGGCTCGCCGGGCGCCGAGGTCATCCGCCATATTCTGCTCTCGGGCATCGCCAAGAAGCTCGGCACCGAGACCGAGGCCTTCCTGTTCGCCGCGGCGCGTGACGACCATGTGCGCAACACCATCCTGCCTGCGCTTCAGGCCGGCCGCTGGGTGATCTGCGACCGTTTCATCGATTCCACGCGCGTCTATCAGGGCGCGCTCGGCCGGGTCGACGCCAAGCTCATTCGCGGCCTCGAACGCATCACGGTCGGCAATGACGCCAAACCGGACATGACGTTCCTGCTCGACGTGCCGGCGACGGTGGGCTTAGCGCGCGCGCAGAGCCGCCGCGGCGCGGGCGCACCGGACCGCTTCGAGGCGGAATCGGTCGAGTTCCACGAGAAGCTGCGCGCCGCCTACCGCGCGCTCGCCGAGGCCGAGCCGCGGCGCATTGTCGTCATCGACGGACGCGCGCCGCGTGAGGTCGTCGCCGAGCGCATCTGGACGATCGTCGAGGAGCGGCTGCATCCGGCGCCGTCGGCCCCGATCGCGGCGGCCGCGCCGTGAGCGGGGATGACAGCGACATCACGGCGCCGCGCGAAACGGTTTCGTTATTCGGGCACCAGCAGGCGGAGCAGTCGCTGCTCGACGCCTACAAAAGCGGCCGCATCGCGCATGCATGGCTGATCGGCGGGCCGCCCGGCATCGGCAAGGCGACGCTCGCGTTCCGTTTCGCGCGTTTCGTGCTGGCGCATCCCGATCCGCGATCGGTCGAGGTTCAGAAGGCGACGACGCTTGCGGTCGATGCCGAAAACGCCGTCGCGCGCCGCATCGCGGCTCAGGCGCAGGGCGACCTGCGCGTGCTCGAGCGCGTCATCAACGAACAGACCGGCAAGCTCTACACCAACATCCGCGTCGAGGACGTGCGCCGAGTCGTTACGTTCTTCTCGGGGACGGCGGGCGAGGGAGGCTGGCGCGTGGTGATTGTCGACCCGGTCGACGACCTCGCGCGCGAGGGCGCCAATGCCTTGTTGAAGATGCTGGAGGAGCCGCCGGCGCGGACGCTGCTCCTGCTGCTGAGCCATTCGCCGGGCCGCGAACTGCCGACCATCCGCTCGCGCTGCCGGCGCCTGCTGCTGCGTCCGCTGGCGGAAGAGGACGTCGTGCGTGCGCTCGCCGAGGCGACCGGGCGGGATACCGCGGACGAAGACCTCGCCCAGGCGGCCGCGGCATCCGACGGCAGCGTGTCGCGGGCGCTCGCTTTGCTCGACGGTCCGGTGCTGGCGCTGCGCCGGAAGATCCTCGACGCGATCGCCCAATTGCCGAACGCCGACCCGCGCGGGCTGCACGCGCTCGCCGACGCGATCGGCGGCACCGACCCGGCCCCGCTCGCCGCGTTCATGGACCTCGTGAATGGTTGGCTGTCGCAGCGCCTTGGGCGCGGCGATGGAGATTCCCGCGCGCTCGCGCGGGTGGCCGAGACCTGGGACAAGGTCAACCGGCATGCGCGCGAGGTCGATGCTTACAACCTCGAGCGCAAGCCGTTCGTGTTCTCGGTCTTCGCCGACTTGGCCGCAGTCGGCCGGCGCTGAGCTTCAGCGATGAAGTCGTCATGCCCGGCCTTGTCCCGGGCATGACGCAGCCTGCGAATGGTGCCGCTTACTGCGCCGCCGCTCCGGTGGTCGAGCCGGGATTCTTCTGGAGATAGTCGAGCGCCGCCTGGAGCTGCGCGTCCTTGTCGGTGGCGATCAGCTCGTTCTTGATCGGCGAGGAGAAGTTGTTCTCGCGCCCTTCCTTGGGGAAGTTCGCCTCGTCGCCGGTGCCGCTCGACTGCTGGCCTTTCGACTTGTCGTCCGCCTTGTCGTTGGGCTTGGCGCCGGGCTTGCCGTTGATGGAGCCCGGATTGGCGAAGGCGCCCTGCAACTGGCTTTCGCGCAGCACGAGGCCGCCTTCGACCTGCTGCTCCTTCGGCACCTCGACCACGACGTTCGGCGCGATGCCCTGGCCCTGGATCGAGCGGCCGCTCGGCGTGTAGTAGAGCGCCGTCGTCAGGCGCAGCGCGCCGTGCCCGTTGAGCGGAATGACGGTCTGCACCGACCCTTTGCCGAAGCTCTGCGTACCCATGATGGTGCCGCGCTTGCGGTCCTGGAGCGCGCCGGCGACGATTTCGGATGCGGACGCGGACGCGCCGTTGATCAAAACGACGACCGGAACGTTTGCCAGGAGTTCGGAGCCGTTCGACTTGTAGACGTGCTGGTCTTCCGGATTGCGGCCGCGGATGCTCACGACCGTGCCGCTGCCGAGGAAGTCGCCGCCGATCGCGACCGCCGCGGTGAGCAGGCCGCCGGGATCGTTGCGCAGGTCGAGGACGAAGCCTTTGAGCCCGCCATTCGCTTGGCCCTTGAGTCCCTCGACCGCCTTCTTGAAGTCGGCCGCGGTGTCCTCGCCGAATTCGGTGATGCGCGCATAGCCTACATTGTTCGCGAGCATCTTCGACTTGACCGAGGCGACCTGGATGATGCTGCGCGTGATGGTGACGTCGAACGGGTTCTTGTTGCCGCGCAGCACCGAGATGGTCACCTTGGTGCCCGGGTCGCCGCGCAGGATTCGCACGATCTTGGTCAGGCCCATGCCCTGCGTGCTCTGGCCGTTGACGGCGACGATGAGATCGCCCGGCTGCATGCCGGCCTTGTCGGCGGGCGTGTCGGCGATCGGCGCGATCACCTTCGGCACGCCGTTCTGTGACGAGATCTGGATGCCGAGGCCGCCGAACTTGCCGGCAATGTCGGCCTGCGTCTCGCGGAATTCCTGCTCGTTCATGTAATCGGAGTGCGGATCGAGCCGGTTGAGCATGCCCTTGAGCGCGTCGTCGGTCAGCGTCTTGGAATCGACCGGATGCACATAGTCGCGCTGCACCAGTTGGATGATCCCGCCGATCAGGGCGAGATCCGTGGTCGACAGCTTGCCCTGGCTGCCGGTCTGGGCGGACTGGGCATTGCGCGCCACCGCGCTGTAGTCGGCGAAGGGCAGGGCCGCGATGACGGCGAGCACCGCACCGACGATGATGAGACGCGTCTTTTGCATGTAGGAACCCCAGATGAATGCGCGATCTTAACCGGAAAGGGCCGGCCGATGTTCCCCCGGTGCAGGTATTATGCGCTGGACCGCGCCGGTTCAAGGCGGCGCGGCGTAAATGAGGGACGCTCGCCGGCGCCCGAATCAGGCGGCCCGCGTCGGTCGCGCTTCGCTGGCGCGCTTCTCCAAGTCGAAGGCGCGCCGCCGAAGTTCCTCGGCGGCAAGGGGATCGGCGGTATCGTCGGCCGTGCGGCGGCAAAGCTCGGCCTGGCTCTGGAGATGTTGCTGTGCAGTCACGGGGGACCCTCGCGCGCCTTCGCTCGGCGCGCTCTTCAACGCCTCGCGCGCGGCTCCTGTTCCGCCTTGACCGCAGGCTTAATTGGCACTTGCGCGCCCTCGTCGAGAGGCGTAACGGCCTCGACATGCACGAGACTTCGCCGCCTTGCCCAAACTGCGTGCACCCGATGCGGTTGACGCGCCGGATCGCGGCGGATGAGACGCATCGCGGCCAGGACGTGTTCGAGTGCGCCACGTGCCGCGTCGCCATGACCCGGGGCGAAGCCGCCGACTTGCCGGCGGCGGGACGCTAGCCAGTTACGCCCTCATATATCGTTCGAAGAAGGCGAGCGTGTCGGCGACCGCCTGCCGCTGCACCGCGTCGGGTGCGTAGTCGCCGCCGGGCTCGCGCTCCGGATAGACGAATCCGTGCAGGTGGTGGTCGTAGCTCTTCCACACCGCGTCCTTGCCCGCCTCGTGCAGCAGATCGTAGCTGACCCGGAAAATGCCTTGCAGTTCGTCGCTGTCACGGCCCTGGACGAAGATCGGCGTGTCGATCGGCGCGACGCGGGCCTTCGCCACCTCTTCGGTGATGCGGGGCCGCACCTTCTCCGGCGTGCGCATCAGCATCTTCTCGACGTTGAGCAGTCCGGTCTTCGGATCGACCTTCGCGGTCTCGTCGGGACGCAGGCGGACGAACTCGTGGCTTGCCGGTTCGCTCGCCACCATGGCCCGGAAGCCGTGATATTCGGAGGCGATCTTCAGCGCCATCTCGCCGCCATGGCTCATGCCCATGTAGCCGACGCGGTTCGCATCGACGAACGGCAGCGTCTTGACGTAGTCGGCGATGGCAATCGCGTCCTCGTATTCGAGCGGGCCGCGGTTGAGCAATTGGCGGCCCTGGCGGCCGGACGAGATCAGCTTGCCGACCCTGTCATAGGCGTAGTCGACTTCGGCGCGGTAGCGCATCCACACCGCGGCGTAGCCGGCCTCGACGAACCGTTCGAGGGTCCAGCTCTTGGTCGCGACGTGATTGCGCAGCATTGCCATGCCGCCGCCGCCATTGCCGGTCGCGAACAGGACGACGGGGAAGGGACCCGCGCCTTCGGGCTTGCGCAGCGCGATCGGGATATAGGCGCCGTCGACGGCCTCGACGTACATCAGGTGCACGGGGACCGGCGAGCCTTGCACGGGCTCGGTGGCGACGACGTGCTCGGGATCGACAGGCGCGGGTGGCCAAGCTTTGGCGCTCATGGATTCATGACCGTGTGACATGAAAGCGGCGGGGACGGCAGGCTAGCACCGCCGCCCGCCGCCGTCATGCCGTGCTTGCAGCGGCCGATCGCGCTAGATGTTCGCCTCCGCGAAGGCGTTGACCCACATCGCGCAGATGCCCGAGCGGACGATATCGCCACGGCCGAACTCGATCACAGGCACCGGCAGGGCCTGCTTCGCGATCATGTCGATGACGACGCGCAGCCCGCTGTCGCGGTCGAGGTCGCACTGGCTGATGTCGCCGTTGATGACCGTGGTGCAATCCTCGCCGACGCGCGTGAGGAAGGTCTTGATCTCGACCGGAGAGGCGTTCTGCGCCTCGTCGAGCAGGACGAAAGCGTTCTTCCAGGAGCGGCCACGCATCACTTCGAACGGCACCATCTCGATGGCGCCGTTCTTGAGCGCGATGTCGTAGGCGGCCTTGCCGATGCGTTCCTTGATCGCTTCGGCGACGGGCGCGGCCCAGGGCGCGAACTTGTCCTCGAGCGAGCCGGGGAAGAAGCCGAGCGAGCGCCCGCAGGGCACGTTCGGGCGCGTCAGGATGATCTTGTCGATCTGGCGGTTGCGGTAGAGGTCGGCGGCATGAGTCGCCGCGATCCAGGTCTTGCCGGTGCCCGCGGGCCCGAGAACGATGACTTGGGGAGCCTTGCGAAGAGCGTCGAGATAGTCGGCTTGCGTGGGATTGAGCGCCTTTATCGGAGGCAGCGCGCGCTCGCTTTCGAATTTGGCGTTCTGAAATTCTATGATTTCCGCGGATCCCAGCAGGCGCTCATGACGGCGTCTCTTCTTCGCGAGGTTCTTACCCAAGGGAGTGATCCTTCTGGTGGGCTTAAGGATAAGTGCATACGCCAACGCACCGCGCGAGGGCGCGGGTACCAGAGCCGAGAGGTAGTCGAGGGGTGCGGGCGGTCAGGCCGTGCGGCCGGGGTTCGGGGTGTTGCCAAGTGCCCCGCAAGCCTATCGATCCGTAAGGTACGAACCGCCATGAAGGAAGGCTAAGCGATTCGCGTGACGGATTTCTAAAAATTATTGCGCTGCACCGCCCGCTTGTGGGCGGCTGCCCCCAGACTTGCGGCGGTAATTGCCTGTCGCACCGACGCGGCCTCTGTGATTGAATTTCTCCCGGCAGGTCGCAGCACAGAACGGCCGCCACAGCCCGGGGGAGAAACAAGAATGACCATCACGCTCAGCCGCCGCCAGATGCTGGCGGGCACCGCCGCTGCCGCGGCATTTCCGATGCCTGCGATCGCGCAGGCCGCGCCGATGAAGATCGGCCTGCTGACGGTCAAGACCGGGCCGCTCGCCGCCGGCGGCCAGCACGCCGAGGAAGGCATCACCACCTACCTCAAGGAGAAGAACTTCACCATTTCCGGGCGCAAGGTCGAACTGCTCGTCGCCGACACCGGCGGCTCGCCCGCCGGCGCCAAGACGAAAGCGCAGGAACTGGTCGAGCGCGACAAGGTCAATGTCGTGCTCGGGCCGTTCGCGGCGTTCGAACTGCTGGCGACGCTCGACTATCTCGCCCAGGCCAAGATGCCGACGCTCGCCTTCGCCGGCGCCGAGGACGTCACACAGCGCAAGGGCAATGCCTATCTCACGCGGACGTCCTACACCTCGGCGCAAGCGATGTTTCCGCTCGCGGATTATCTGCACACCGAGATGAAGATGAAGACGGCCGCGACGATCGCCGACGACTTCGCCTTCGGTTATGAGCAGATCGGCGGCTTCCAGCGCGTGCTGGAAGAGGAGGGCGGCCGCGTCGTCAAGAAACTGTGGTCGCCGCTCAATACGGCCGACTACGCGCCTTACGTCGCGCAACTGCCGGAGTGCGATGCCGTGTGCGTCGGCAATGCCGGCTCGAACCCCATCAAGTTCATCAAGCAGGCGAAGGCGATGGGCATCAAGCAGCAGATCGTCGGCGGCTCGACCACGGCCGACGACACGATCATTGCCGCCTATGGCGACGAGGCGAAGGGGCTGATCAACACCAATCCGTACTCGCTCGACATCGACAGCGATGCGAACAAGCGCTTCATCGCCGGCATGCGCAAGAACTATGGCAATGACGTCCGCATCGGCCATTACGCCGCGTGCTTCTATATCGATGGCATGGTGATCGAAGCGGCGCTCGCCAAGACCGGCGGCAAGTCGGACGATCCGGACGCTTTCGTCAAGGCGATCCGCTCCGTCACGCTTGCAGAGACGCCGCGCGGGCCGGTCGCGTTCGACGATCACGGCAACGTCGTCATGGACGTCTATGTCCGCCGCGTCGACAAGGACGGCGGCAAGATGGTCAACAAGACGATCAAGACTTATCACAAGGTCAGTCAGTTCTGGACGATGGACTCCAAGGCGTTCCTCAAGGAGCCGGTGTTCTCGCGCGATTACCCGCCGATGAAGGGCTGAAGGCATGCCATCGCGGGTCGTTCTGATCACCGGCGCGGCCGGTGGTCTCGGCACCGTCATGACCGCGGCGCTGCTCAAGGACGGGCACGCAGTTGCCGCTGTCGACCGCAGCGCGGAGGCGCTGAACCGCCTTGCGGCCGCGCTCGGCCGCGAGCGGCTGTTGCCGATCGAGGCGGAGCTGTCGCAACCGGAAGCCTGCGCGCGGGCGGTTGCTGCGGCGGCGGCGCATTTCGGACGGCTGGAGGGCGTCGTCAACAATGCCGGCATCGGCATGAGCGCGATCCGACCGGACGCCGAAAGCAATCATCCCGGCATCGCAGAGATGAACGCGGTCACCTGGGACCGGTTCTTCGCGATCAACGTGCGAGCGCCGCTCCTGGTGACGCAGGCGGCGCTGCCGCATCTCAAACGCGCAGGGTGGGGCCGCATCGTCAACAATACGACCAGCTACCGCACGATGCTGCGCGTCCTGCCCTACGGCGCGACCAAGGCGGCGCTGGAGTCGATGTCGGCGGTGTGGGCGCTCGAGCTCGAGCGCACCGATATCGGCGTCAACGTCCTGGTGCCGGGCGGGCCGACCGACACGCCATTCATCGACGACGCATCCGGCTGGCCGCGCGAGCAGATGCTCAGGCCAGCAATCATGGCCGCGCCGATTTCCTGGCTGATGTCGGACGCGTCGAACGGTGTCACCGGCAAGCGCTTCACCGCCCAGCACTGGGACGCCTCGATCTCGCCGGACGCCGCCGCCAGCAAGGCCGGGCGCGACATCGGCTGGCCCGAGCTCGCGATCGGCCCGGCCTGGTTCACGACCACGCCATAGGACTTCCAATGACCGTCTACGTCGCGCTGCTGCGCGCCATCAATGTCGGCGGCACCGGCAAGCTGCCGATGACCAAGCTGAAGACCCTGTGCGAGGATCTCGGCTTCGACGACGTGCGCACCTACATCCAGAGCGGCAATGTCGTGTTCGCGAGCCGCAAAGGTGAGGTGGCGGTGCGCAAGACGCTCACCACCGCGCTGACCAAGGCGCTCGGCAAGCCGGCAGACGTGGCTGTC
>Ga0310810_10003722_pt1 | contig 16720 bp, 15 predicted proteins | sample NCmetagenome_FD_207641 | JGI IMG/M metagenome (GOLD analysis project Ga0310810, IMG submission 207641) | Soil microbial communities from experimental microcosm in Duke University, North Carolina, United States - NC | ecosystem: Engineered > Artificial ecosystem > Soil microcosm > Unclassified ... | reverse complement strand
GCTGTCGGATCTGCGCGCCGCCGCCCTGTTGCGTTCGCGCATAGCGCGCGTGTCGGATGAAACGTTGCGCCGTCTGGCGCCCCGCATCGCCGCGGCCATTAACGGCCCGGCGCCGGCAGTGGAACTCCACGAACACGAGGCCGCAACGCTGCAGCGCCTGCGCGAGGCATGTGCCCGATGGCGCGGCCTGGTGGATCGCATTCCTCCGGCGGAACTGCTGGATGTCGTGCTCGCCGAGTCGGCGTATTTCGTCGAGATGCGGGGCGCACGCGTGGCACAGGCGCGCGAAAACCTGAAGAAGATGCGCGCGCTGATCCGCAGGATCCAGAACCGTGGCTACGCCACCCTGGGCCGCATTGCGGCGCATCTGGATCGCCTCGCGGTGGGCGACGAGTCCAACGCCGTCATCGACGCGCTCGATGCCGTCAACCTGATGACCGTGCACGCGGCGAAGGGGCTGGAATTCCCGATTGTTTTCGTGGTGAATCTCGCGCGCGGCACCGCAGGCTTCCGCGATCCAATCCGCGTGGTGGCCGGCGCGGGAGACGCCGACCTGTCGGTCGCTGTTGGCGACTTCCGATCGACGGCCGACGAAGACGCCGCCACCAAGGAGGCGGAGGAGAGCAAGCGCCTGCTCTACGTGGCGCTGACGCGCGCGCGCGATCGGCTTTATCTCGCCAGCGTGCTCAAGGACGGGAAAATGCAGCCGGGCCGGGGAAGCCTTGCCGCGGTGTTGCCTCAATCGCTGATCGATCAGTTCGCCGCGTTCGGTGACGTCATCGAATGGCACGCCTCGTCCGGCACTGTGCATCGGTTTCAGAGGGTTCGGGGTTCGGGATTCGGTGTTCGGGATTCGCAACGCCCCAACGCCGAACCATCGAACCCCGAATCCCGAACCACCATCATCGGCATCGAGCCATTGATCGACAGTGCGTCCGCCCGCTTATCGGTCGCCTCGGTGCTATCGCCCGCAACCGAATCGATCGGCCGCGAACATGCCGGCTCGGGTCGTCTCGTTGGGACGCTCGTCCACAGACTTCTTCAACGTCTCGGGATTGAAGTTCGCGATGCGGATGCTGTTCGTGCGGTGGCGTTACGCCTCATTCGTCCTGAGGAACTCGACGACCCAGACGAGGCGGTGCGGATTGCCGAAGCGGCTGTCGACGCGTACCAGTCGGCCTGCGCACGCGACGATGTGCGAGCTCTGTATGAGGCCGGGCGTGCCTTGCACGAGGTTCCGTTCACAATGTCACTGAACGGGCGAATCGTACGCGGAACGGTCGACTGTCTCATCGAGTCCGCTTCTGGCGTGTTCACGCTCCTCGAATTCAAGAGCGGTCGCGAGCGTCCCGAACACCGGCAGCAGGTACAGATGTATTTGCAGGCACTCCGGCAGGTATTTCCGGGCGCCGTGATGGACGCCTGGGTCGTCTACACAGGAGCCAGACCCGCAGTTAAGGTGTAAAAACGCACCGAAGCGGGCAAATTCGCACAGTTCCCAGCTCTTCTGCGCTTCAAACAACAATTCTGCGTTGCGCCGGCAGATCCCATCTCCTACAATCGCTTTTAGGGGAGATTCACGATATTGGCGATCAACGAGGAGACTCGAGTGGCACTGACGTGTCCGAGCTGCGGGAACGACCAGAACTTTCTGGTGAAGACGCTGCAGATGCATGTCGTCCACATCGACGATTCACGCGTGGAAGTTTCGGAAGAAGGACGTCCCGCCGTTCTGGAAGTGCTCTGCGACGAGTGCGAGACCGCACTCAATATCGACGAGATCGACGAAGGCTTGCGTAAAGAGCTGTTGCTGACGCTCGGCGCTCGTTAACCCTCCTCGGCTTCCTCGAAGTAGTCGCATTCTGGGCAGACCCATTCGCGGAATTGCGACGTGCGGGTCTGTGCCGTGCCTGGCACGCGATCGATCACCTGACGTTCGCGCAGCTGCATCGTTTCGCCACACAGCGGACATTCTTTTGCGGCCATTGACTTCTCTTCGAGCGGCCCCTATCGTAACAGCAGTTGGATGGCCTGGAACGCGTTTGGTCGTTTCGACGGACATGCGATTGCCGTGCGTGGCGCCGAGGAGCTGCGTCACGATCGGCGGTGGTTCGCCGATGAGGTGGCGATCGATTTCCCATCCGTGGCGCCCGCAGTCGAGCGGATGCGCTGCGCGTTCGTTTCGGAAGAGCACGCGAAGACACTGACCGCGGCGCTCGAGATTTCTCCACGCGAAGCGATTGAAGGTGCAACCGTCCCGCTCGACGTGCCCGTGCGCTGCACGTGCCGCGTGTGCGGTGGTCGCGGTGAGACGTGGGGGCAGCCGTGCACGGGGTGCGCCGGTGCGGGTGTGGAATTGATTTATCACCAGGTGCACATCACCGTTCCGCCTGGTGTCGAAGACGGCGCCTGCTTTCATTTCTCCGTCTCCGTCAGGCACGATCTGTCCACGCGTATCGAGCTGCGCGTGCTCGTCAGTCCGCCCGCGCGTTAACACAGGCAACGTGACGAATCTGCGAATTGTCGAATCGAATTTGACGATCCCTCAATTCGGAAATCAGTAAATCGCACTATCGCTCGTGGAACGTCATGTCGGCATTCTCGCCATTCTGTGTACGCTCTGGGGCGCGCTGGCGATGCTCGTCGGCATGTCGTTGCTGTTGCTGTCGGCGGGAGCGCTGGCGATCCTGTTCGGCCCCGACGGCTCCGCCGTCGAGTTTGCCGCCGGCGTGACCGCCACCGCCTTCGCGGTGATGGGCGTGGTGGCGCTCGTGTGGGGCGCCGTGCATGTCGGGGCGAGCGTGCTGCTCGGTCGTCGTCACCCAGCAGGCCGCGTACTGACGCTCGGCCTGGCAGTCGTCAACCTTCTCGTGCTCCCGTTCGGCACCGCGCTCGGCGCCTACGCACTATGGATTCTGCTGACCGATGCGGGACGGCGGTTGTTCGAACCTGTTGCTCTCGCATGAAGGCGGACCTTTAGGTCCGCCTCTATTAAAATAATCAGATGCCCTCCACGCTCGACCGCGACGCTGTGCTCAACGCGCTGCGCGTTGTCAACGATCCGGACCTCCGCCGCGACATCGTCGCGCTCGGCTTCGTGAAGGACGTCGCGGTCCGAGACGGCCAGGTGTCGTTCACCATCGAGCTGACGACGCCGGCGTGCCCTGTGAAGGATCAGATGCGAGAACAGGCGACGGCGGCGGTTCGCGCGTTGCCGGGCGTTACCTCCGTCGATGTGCGGATGACGGCGAACGTGCGTTCCGTATCGGCGCCGGAAACCGGACGTCCGCCGCTGCCGGGCGCCAAGAACATCATCGCCGTCGGAGCGGGGAAGGGGGGCGTCGGCAAAACGACCGTCGCGGTAAACCTTGCGCTCGCCCTGGCCAGGTACGGCAGCCGCGTCGGCATTCTGGACGGCGACATTTACGGTCCCAACGTTCCGATCATGCTCGGGCTGTCGGCGACGCAGCTCACGACTGATGGCAAGCAGATCGTCCCGGCAGAGAAACACGGGCTGCAGGTCGTGTCGATGGGGTTTCTCACATCAGACGACGCGCCCGTCATCTGGCGCGGCCCCATGCTGCACGGCGCGATACAGCAGTTCTTCCGCGACGTGGCCTGGCGCGATCTCGATTACCTGATCGTCGACATGCCTCCTGGCACCGGCGACGTGGCACTGAGCTTGAGCCAGACCGTCCCCGTCGTCGGATCGATCGTGGTCACGACGCCGCAGAAAGTGGCGCTGGCCGACACGCTGCGCGCGGTGCGGATGTATCAGAAGCTGAATATCGCGCCGATGGGTCTGGTGGAGAACATGAGCTATTACGCGTGTCCCAACTGCCATCATGAAGCGGACATCTTCGGACACGGCGGCGGCGAACGGTTGGCGGAGCAGCTCGGTGTTCCGTTCCTTGGACGGCTGCCGGTGTATCAGCCGATTCGCGAAGGCAGCGACACGGGTGTGCCGATCGTGGTGAGCGAACCCGGGTCGTCGGCCGGCCGCGCATTCCTGACGGTCGCCGAGCGTACGGCGGCACAGGTGTCGATCCTCGCGCACAAGACCGCTGAAGCCAACAAAGGGAAGATTCCGCTCATTCCTGTTCGCTGAGGACGCGTGACCACCGCCATCGCCCTCCCTCACGCGAAACGCACCCTCGCCAACGGCCTCGACGTCATCGTGCACGAGGATCGCCGCGTGCCGATCGTCGCCGTCAACCTGTGGTACCACGTGGGATCGAAGAACGAGCGGAGCGGCCGCACGGGTTTCGCGCACCTGTTCGAGCACCTGATGTTCGAGGGGTCCGAACACTACAACAAGGGATACTTCTTTCCGCTGCAGCAGGCGGGCGCGCTGCTGAACGGCTCGACCAACAGCGATCGCACGAACTACTGGGAAGTCGTGCCCACCACCTCGCTCGAACTGGCGCTGTGGATGGAATCGGACCGCATGGGCTACCTGCTCCCGGCGCTGACGCCCGAGCGCTTCGAAACGCAGCGCGGCGTGGTGCTCAACGAGCGGCGGCAGAATTACGAGAACCGCCCCTACGGAATGGCGTTGATGGCGATCAGTGCCGCGCTGTACCCGCCCGACCACCCATATCACTGGTTGACGATCGGCGCCGCCGACGACCTGCAGGCCATGGAGTTCGAGGACGTGCGCGCGTTCTTCCGCACCTACTATCATCCGGCGAACGCGTCGCTGGCGCTGGCGGGCGACATCAATGCCGAACGCGCGTTCGAGTTGGCCGACGCCTACTTCGGCGATATTCCCGCGGGCGAGAAGCCCTCGCGCGTGCGCGCCGAGGCGTCGGTCGCGCGCGAAGTCCGCCTCGTGCTCGAGGATCGCGTCGAGTTGCCGCGTGTGTACATGGCGTGGCATTCGCCCGCCATGTTCGCGGAGGGCGATGCGGAAGCCGATCTGGTCGCCGACCTTCTCGCCAATGGCAAGACGTCGCGTCTGTATCGGACGCTCGTGTACGACAGGCGCATCGCCGTGGACGTCTCCGCGTTTCAGCATTCGCGCGAGCTCAGCAGCTTCTTCCTGCTTGCCTCGACGGCTGCGCCGGGGCAGTCGCTGACGGAAATCGCGGCGGTGATTGACGAACGGATCCAGGCGCTTGCGGACGAGGGCCCCACGGTGCCTGAAATGGAGCGCGGACTTGCCCAGGCCGAGGCGCACTTCATGTACCGCCTGCAGACGGTCGGTGGGTTCGGCGGCAAATCCGATCAGCTGAACGCCTACAACGTGTTCAGGGGAAACCCGGATTTCTTCGGCGACGATCTCGCCCGCTATCGGCAGGCGACCGCGGCGTCTGTCGGCGCCGCGGCGCGCAAGTACCTCGCCTTCGATCGCCGCGTGCTCCTCAGCATCGTTCCGCGCGGCCAGGCCGCGCTTGCGTTGCCGGGCTCCGAGCCGGTTTCGGTCTCGTGATGGCGCGCGTCGATCGCACTCGGCTGCCCGCACCGGGTCCCGATCCCCAGTTTCGTTTTCCAGAAATCGTCCGCCACACGCTTGCCAACGGCCTGAAGTTGCGGACCGTCGAGCACCCGGGGGTGCCCCTGGTCACCTTCGTCATGCAGATCGACGGCGGGCTCGGTGCCGACGCGCCGGGGCGGGAGGGACTCGCCGCACTGAGCGCCGACATGGTCGATGAAGGGACGGGATCGCTGTCGGCAATCGATGTGTCGGACGCGCTGGCGCGCATTGGCGCGGACTACGACGTCGAGGTCGGAGCAGATGCGACGCTGTTCACGCTGACGACGCTGGCGCGGTTTGCGGAACGTGGCGCAACGCTGCTGTCCCGCATGCTGACCGCGCCGTCCATGCACGATGCCGATTTCGAGCGGGTTCGCCAACTCCGGCTCGATCGCCTGCGTCAACTCACCGATCTTCCCCCCGCCGTGGCGGAACGTGCGTTCCTGCGGCTGTTGTATCCCTCGCATCCGTACGGGCACCTGGCGATCGGCAGCGTGGACGCGCTTCGTACGCTCACACGCGAGGACGTCGTTCGATTCCATGCGTCGACGTTCCTTCCGTCGCGGTCGACGTTGATCGCGGTCGGTGCGCTGTCACATGCGGATCTCGTGATGACTGCCGAGCGCGCGTTCGGCGGCTGGACCGGTGGAGAACATGTCGATGGCTTCCGTGCTCCTGCCGCTGATGTCGACGTCGACATGGGCACCACTCCGCAGCTTCTCGTCGTCCCACGCGAGGGAGCCGCGCAATCCGAAGTTCGCATCGGTCATCTGTCGGCGCGCCGCGACACGCCGGACTATGCGCCGTTACTGGTGATGAACGCGATTCTCGGTGGTCAGTTCGTCAGCCGCCTCAACATGAAGCTGCGGGAGGAAAAAGCGTTCACCTATGGTGTGCGGAGCGGTTTCGACTGGCGGCGCGGCGTCGGTCCGTTCTCAGTGCAGACGAGCGTCCACACGGCGGCGACGGCCGAGTCGATCGCCGACACGCTGAAGGAGATTTCGGACCTTCGCGGTGGTCGCCCTGCCACGGTCGACGAGCTGTCGCTCGCGCAGGCGTCGCTGACGCGGGGGTACCCACGGAACTTCGAGACCGCGCAGCAGGTCGCGCGGTCGGTCGGGCAGCTCGCGCTGTTCGACCTGCCCGATTCCTATTTCGAACGGTTCGTGCCGAACGTCAATGCGGTTACCGTCGACGACGTGACTCGTGTGGCGCAGACGTATCTCGATCCCGGTCGTGCCATTTCGCTCGTGGTCGGCGATCGAAGCGCAACCGAGAGTTCACTCAGCGGTCTCGGCGTCGGCGAATTGCGCGTGCTGCCGCCGACGGGTTAGTTGTTGTTGGTGGTGGTTGGTGGGTGCCCCGAACCTGCGAACCTTACAAATTGCGGCGAAGGAACTTGATCAGGACGTAGGCATCCAGATAGCTGAACGGCGCGATGCCGGTACTGTAGTGGCCGCACGGCAGAACGGCCACTTCGTGCGGCAGCTGTCGCCGCGCGAATTCCGCTGTCAGCACGCGGGACAGGTCGACTGGAAACGTCAGGTCGTAGAGCGCATACACCAGCAACGTCCGCGTATTGGCGACCCGATCCAGGTAGGACCAGGGGTTGATGGGTCTCCACAGCTCGCGCAACTCGTCGAGCGTCACATTCCCTTCGAGTGACTCGCGGACGTGGCGCGTCGAAAGGCCCCGCCAGACAACATCGGCAAACCATGGCGAGACGTGATTGAGCGCCTGTGCGCGAATGCGCGGCTCGTGCGCGGACGTCAGCATCGCCAGACAGGAGCCGAGGCTGGTTCCAAGTATGCCGATCCGTTCGTATCCCTGCAGCGCGAGCCACGCGATGGCGCGCCGAGCGTCGAGGACGGCCTGCCGGCAGACCTGCACCGTCCGCGCGACGTTGGCGCTGACGATGTAGTCGGCGCGCGTCAGCTCGGGCGGCATCCGCGCATCGTGATACGGCAGCGATAGACGAAGGGCCGATACACCGCACGTTGCCAGCAGGCGTGAAAGGCCGATGTGGCCCTCCGCGTCCGAGTTCCACTGCGGCAGGACCACCACGGCCCGGCCTCGTGTTCCGCTCCTGCCGACGGCAGGTTCATCGGGAGCCGCGAACCATCTCGCACGCACGGTGTTGTTTTCGGGATGTGGTGTGGAGAGCGCGCTTGGAAACCGAAGCTCACCTGTACTGCTGTTGAAATCGTACTCAGCGATGGGCGGCGCAGCGAAGAACGCGCCGGTGTCGCGCATCACCTCGTCCACCCATCCGTGCAGCGATCCGTTGGAGATCCACTCCAATCCCCATTCGAACGGTCGAACAACGCGATCTTTCGTGGCCGAAGCGAGTCGCCGTTCCCAGTCGTGAAAGAAACGGCTCAGCACCCTTCGGCTCGCTGCGCTCGCTCAGGGGAGCCGGGTGCTTGCTGCGCGCAGCAGGGGCAGGGGTTCGAACGGCGAAGGACGGCAAGTCCGTTGCAGCACCTCACGGTATGTTCGAGCATCCGCAGCCGGCTGAACCCGAATCGCCCCGCAGAGAAGGGGTTCCTGATGTGATCGACACACCGCCTCCGGATATTCCTGTGGTGCCGCCGCCCGATATTCCTCCGGCGGACCTTCCCGACCGACCGAAGCCTCAACGGGATCTCCCCGGCCCGCGATAAGAGATCTCGGATGCGGCGACGGGGGCGGTAAGAAGAGCCTCGACGCCGGCGGCCGTGCGCAGAAGGCGCGCGGTGTCGCCGTACGCACCGACAATTTGCGCACCGACCGGGAGCCTGTCGCTCGTGGTGCCGCACGGCAGCGCAATGGCCGGGTGCCCCGATACGTTGAACGCCTGCGTACATCGAAGCATCACGTTGCGAACAGGTTCGTCGGAACCGCCGATCCTGACCGTCGGCACGCCGAGTTTGGGCGCCGGAATCGCCAGCGCCGGCAGAAAGAGTCCATCGACCCCTTCGAGCGCCGCATTCACCTCGCGCTGTATCAATTCCCGTCCGCGCAAGGCGCGCGCGTAGTCTTCGCCCAGGATGTAGCGGCCCATCTCGAGCCGCATACGCACATTCGGCGTGTAGTCGTCGGGCCGACGTTCGAGCGTTTTGGCGTGGTAGGCAGCCGCCTCGGTCATCACGATGTGGAGATAAATGGCGGCGACATCTCCCGCGTCAGGGATGGACACGTCGGTGAACGTCACACCCGCATCCTGGAGTCGTTCGCATGCCGCGTCGAACGCGGCCGCCACCTGCGCATCAAGCGAGGACAGGAAGTGATGGCGCGGGATCGCAAACTTCAATGCACGTGAATCTGCCGCCTCGGTGCTCCCTTCGCGGCCACGGAGCACGTTGTACACGATGGCGGCATCCTCGACCGTTCGACAAATCGGACCGATGTGATCGAGCGTGGTGCTGAGCGGAACGACTCCGTCGACGGAGAGTTCGCCGTAGGTCGGTTTCAGACCAACCAGCCCGCATACCGCTGCCGGAATGCGGATTGATCCGCCCGTGTCGGTGCCCATCGAGGCGAAGCACATGCCATCGGCAACCGCCGCGGCCGATCCGCCAGACGACCCCCCTGGTGAACGGCTGGGATCGATCGGGTGCCGTGCCGGGCCGAATGCCGACTCCTCGTTCGTTGTTCCGAGCGCGAACTCGTGGAGATTCGTCTTTCCGACAATCACCGCACCTGCATTCCGCAACGCGCCGACGGCAACAGCATCGCGGTCAGCGACGTGCTGCTGCCGGACACGCGAGGCGGCCGTCGTTGCGGTGCCGCGCACGTCGAACAGGTCCTTCAGCGAGATTGGAACGCCGTGCAGGGGACCTCGGTATCGGCCTGCCGCGATTTCGCGGTCAGCGGCGCGAGCCTGTTCGCGCGCCTCGGCCTCGAACACCGCAATGAAGGCGTTGAGCGCCGCGTTGCGCTCTGCGATGCGCATCAGGCACCCGTCGAGTGCCGCTTCGGCCGTGGTCTGTCGCGTTTTCAGCGCTCGCGACAGTTCCCCGATCGTCTGCGCGTCAGCGGCCATGCTCGGGATCCGGGATCCGGGATTCGGAATTCGTGTTTGGGGATCCGGGAGCCGGGAGCCGGGATCCGGGATCCGGATCGGAGGTGAATTCGCCCGACGCATCCGCATTCCATTCGGCCGTTCTCAGCGCGGAAGTGGCTTTCGCAAGCGCTTCGAGCAACGGTTTGAGTTCCGGCAACCCCCGACGCTCCGCATCGTGGGTCGCCATCTCCAGCCACGCTTTCACGGTCATAGCCGTACAGCGTACTCTGACGGCATGCGTCATACCAAAATCGTCGCGACCATCGGTCCCTCGAGCGACAGTGACGACGCAATCCGCGCGCTGATCGGTGCAGGCGTCGACGTGTTCCGGTTGAACTTCTCCCACGGCACCCACGAAACGCATGCCGCCGCCATCACGCGTATCCGTGCCGCGTCCGACGCCGCGGGCCGGCACGTGGCGATCATGCAGGACCTCAGTGGTCCGAAGATTCGCACCGGCGAGCTGCAGGATCACGCGCCGCTCGACCTCAAAGCCGGCGATGCGCTCCGCGTGGTCATCGGCGATCTCCGCGGGGATCGCGAACGGATCTCGACGACCTTCCCGTTGGCACGTGCGGTGGCGCCAGGCAGCACGCTGCTGCTCGACGACGGTCACATTCAACTGCGGGTCGAGGATGTGTCGGGCGAGGAGATTCGCACCACCGTGGTCGATGGCGGCATGCTGGGCGAACACAAGGGCATCAACGTCCCCGGCGCCGTCCTGCCGATCGGTGCACTGACAGCCAAAGACGCGGAAGATCTGGCGTTCGGCGTCAGCAAAGGAGTGGATTACGTCGCCCTCAGCTTCGTGCAGACCGCGGCTGATCTTCGGCAATTGCGCGACGTGCTGAACAAGGCGGGTGCGGGCCGGACGCCGGTCGTGGCCAAGCTCGAACGGCCTGAAGCGGTGGCACACATCGACGACATCCTTGCGGCCTGCGACGCGATCATGGTCGCGCGCGGCGACCTTGGCTTGGAGCTGCCGCTCGAGCGCGTGCCGCGCATCCAGAAAGAGGTGACGCGCAAGGCACGCGCGCACGGGATCCCCGTCATCGTCGCAACCCAGGTGCTCGAGTCGATGCGCAACGAGCCGCGTCCCACGCGCGCCGAGGTCAGCGATGCTGCCAATGCCGTCGACGACGGCGTGGATGCGATCATGCTCGCCGGCGAAACGGCGGCCGGCCGGTTTCCGATCAAAGCCGTGCAGACATTGGATCTGATCATCAACGACGCGGAGCAGATGCCGGCCGCATCCGCCGTTCCGCCTGAAGACTCACACCTGCTTTCCGGCGCTGGCCTGGCGCTCTGTGACGCGGCGGTCACGCTCGCGGACCGCAGTGGTGCCACGGCGATCGTGGCCGTGACGCGCGGCGGCAAGACCGCGCGCGTGCTCTCAGCGCTGCGGCCAAAGGCGCCTATTTTTGCGGCGACCGGCACGAGCGACGTGGCGCGGCAGCTTGCGCTGGCGTGGGGTGTCGTGCCCATCGTGTGCGACCTCGGAGACGACGTTGCGCAGGCGCTCGACCGCATCACCGGGATGTTGATCACCCGCAGGCTCGTCACGCCAGCGTCTGTCATCGTTGTGGTCAGCATCTCGCCGGACCTGTCGCACGTGACGTCGAACTTTCTGAAGCTGCAGCGAATCCAGGCTTAGGGCTCAAGGCTTCTGGCTTCAGCGGCTTGAACTCTGGACTTCAGAAGCACGTGCTTAAGCCATGAGCCCGTAGCCCGAAGCCCTCAGTCGATCCGTCCTCGCTCGACGAACTTCTTCAGCGACTCGAGCGCCCGGGTCCAACCGGGGACGATGACCTCGTAGTACCGCTTCCACCGCGGGCCTTCTTCGTAGCCGGACTGTCGCAGGTGTAATTGGGTGCCCCATGTGTGGCGGCTGCAGGTGACTTCGAGCGCCATCGGTCCGATCGGATCGCCATCTGGAGGCAGCCAGTACGCGTCGGCGAGGAAGAATTCGCGTCCCGGCTTGAATTCCATGACCGTCGCATGCAGCGCGCCGCCAAGACGGCCGAGAATCTCGTCACGCCCTTCGGATGGTTCCCACTCGATCGCGTAGCTTCCGAGCGGCCGTGGCACGCACACCGACTGCTTGGCGTGCCACCAGACAGCCAGCGCCTTTGCATCGAAGAACGCTTCCAGCACTTTGGTCGGCGGCGCCGAAATCACAAGGTCGGTGGTGAATTCGAGCACGCTTCATTGTGCCCTTTCATCGTGTGAACGGATAATCGGATCATGGGTTCGCAGCCGAAGGCTTACCTGGATCACACGTTCCTGAAAAGCGAGGACGCCCGTCCCATCCGGATCCTCGCCGAGTACCTGGAGCCGCAGCGCCGGTTCAAGCTGCAGAACATCCAGGACACCGTGGTCTTTTTCGGCTCCGCGCGCATCCACAGCCGCGACGTCGCGCAGCACGCGCTCGACGCGCTGCTGCGGTCGCACGGGGTCGGGACGAGCCGCGATATCGAGGAGATCGTTGCGCGCGGCCGTCGCGCGGTGGAGTGGTCGCGCTATTACGAAGAAGCGCGCATGCTATCACGCATGTTGACCGAGTGGTCGCTCGGCCTCGCCACCACGCATCATCGCTTCGTCGTCACGTCCGGCGGCGGCCCGGGCATTATGGAAGCGGCCAACCGGGGAGCGGTGGACGCCGGCGGCAAGACCATCGGGTTGAACATCAGCCTTCCGCACGAGCAGGGACCGAATCCCTACATCACCGATGGTCTGCACTTCGAATTTCACTACTTCTTCATGCGCAAGTTCTGGTTTGCGTACCTCGCGAAAGCGCTCGTCATCTTTCCAGGAGGCTTCGGCACGCTCGACGAGATGTTCGAGATTCTGACCCTGATGCAGACCGAGAAGCTGGCCAAGCAGATCCAGATCATCCTCTACGGCAGCGAGTATTGGGATCCGATCCTGAGCATGAAGCCGCTCGTCGAGTGGGGCGCCATTTCCGAAAGGGATGTGGATCTGCTGACGCGCGCCGACACGCCGGAGTCGGCGTTCGAGCTGTTGAGGGAGCACCTCACGAAGTACCACCTTCATCCGCCGGTCGTTCAGGAGAAGAAAGTGCCCGGCATCGCAAAGACGCGATCGGGCACAGGCGCCTAGTCGTAGAGAAGGTACGGCGCGCGCAGGCGGCGGAACGCCTCTTCGTCTTCGCGCCACCCCGCGGCGATTTCTTCGACGGGTACCCCGTTCTCGATCTGTGTCCGCAGCACGTCCGACCCGGCGAGGATATCGATTGGCATCTTGTCGTGCTCGTACTCGTAGGGTGGTTGCCGCCACGCGAATCGCCCGGGGTCGGAACGCCGGAACTGATCGATCAGCGTGACGCCGATCTTCACCGGCGTGAACGCCTCACGGTCGGTCACGTGAATCTGGCAACCGCCGCACGGTTGTTTTGCGTGCTTCTGGAAGGTGGGCTCGAAACCCGCCGGCCGGAAGTGCGCCCCCGGGAGTCCCCGGTCGTTCATTTCGGCCGCGAACCGCTCCGCGTCAATCCACGGCGCCCCGACCAGCTCGAACGGACGCGTTGTCCCTCGCCCTTCCGAAAGCATCGTTCCCTCGAACAGGACTGACCCCGGATAGACGATTGCGGTGTCCAGCGTGGGCATGTTGGGTGAGGGCATCACCCACGGCAGCCCGGTCGAATCCGCATAGGCCGCCCGTGTCCAACCCTCCATGGGGATGACTTCGAGTGAGGCGCCGATGGCAAATTCTTTATTGAAGAGCTGAGCGAGCTCGCCAATCGTCATCCCGTGCCGCATCGGAATCGGATACAACCCGACAAACGACTCCCATCCATGCCGGAGCCGTTCGCCCTCGACGGCAAGTCCTCCGATCGGGTTCGGACGGTCGCACACTACGACCGTCACGCCGTGACGGGCGGCCGCCCGAAGGCAGTTCGCCATCGTGTAGATATAGGTGTAAATGCGCGCGCCGATGTCCTGAAGGTCCACGAGAAGGACGTCAATCCCCCGCAGCATCTCGGCGGTCGGTTCGCGGGTTTCGCTGTAGAGCGAATAGATTGGGACGCGGCGCCTGGGATCGTCGCGGTGGGGCGTCTCCACCATGTTGTCCTGGACGTCGGACCGGAAACCGTGCTGGGGACCGAAAATGGCCGCCAATGTGACCCCGTCAGCCCCTGCCACACGTTCGATGACGTGCCGGAACCCCCGGTCGATCGACGCGTGATTGCAGACGACGCCAACCCGGGCACCCCTCAGCCGGTTCGAGGACAGAACGACGTCTGATCCGAGACGAATAGTTGCGAGCATCCCCTAAAGAAGTAGCACGTTGCGACCGATAGTCGCGGCATGCTTTCTGGTCGTCCGCTTCAAGTTCTTGCGGCAGCTCTGCTTGTCGCCGTTGTTCTTCCGTCGACAGCGTCCGCCCAGGATCAGCAGCGAGGACGGCTCTACTGGCCGACCGCTGCCGCGGGCGGCGCCGCCACTGCCGACTGGATCACGACCTACCATGCGTTGAAGTTCTACAAAGTGCGTGAACAGAATCCGGTGCTAAAGCCGTTTCAGCAGACCCCGATGCGAATGGTATCGGTCGGTGGCTTGATCGACGTTGCCGGCATCAGCGCGTGGAATCTCACCGTGGGTCCCAAACACGACAAGGTTGCGGCTGCGGGCCTCTGGACGATGACGGCGTTCCGCGTCTATCTCGCCGTCCACAACCATCTCAACGAACATCGGGCAGAGCGTAGGTAAATCCCAAGTTCCAAATCCCAAAACCCGACTCCCAAAGGACCTGGAGGCCACTATACGTCTCAAGCATCCGAATCACCCAGTTCTGGGGATTTGGGATTTGGGTTTTGGGTTTTGGGATTTTCCTCTTGCCATCCGCGTCGTATGAGCGACTCGCGCAGCGCTCTCGTTCTCGCCAACGCGCGTGGGCCCACCTCGAACGGCTCCCGCAGGATGACGGCCGTCGGCGACTCGAGGCGAAGCTCCATTCCGTTGGGGCGCCGGTAAACGGCACATTTCACCCGCTGCTCGTTGAAAGTCAGGTTCCAGAGGGTGGAGACGTGTGTGCTGGGTGCGAGCGTCACGGCCGAGGCTATTATCCCTTCAATGGCCTGGCTGGCTCGTATGGTCCGCGATCTCGTCGTGCATCTCCCCGGCGGACGGCGTTTGCAGGCCGAACTGGAACAGAGCCGTCGTCAGCGCGACCTGCTCCTGCAGCGTCTCGAGCGTTCAGAAGGACAGCGGGCACTGCTGCGCCGCCGGCTGGACACGCGGCGGCAGCGCGCACGCGCGACGCAGCCCGATCCCGCTGTCCTCGCGCAGGTCATGCGGGCACGCCACGCCGCGGCGGTCCTCGTCGCGAAGAGTGCCGCGAGTGCGGCACGTGAATCCGCGTTTGCGGGCCGGAGTTCCTCCTACCGCGAAACTGTCGCGACGCGCGGCACCTGTTCCGACGACAAGTCGGTCGACCGCGTAACGATCGCTGGCCTGACGTGGCAGCTTCCCGCCGACAGCACCGCTGAAGGCATTGCGCGGCGGCTTGTGCGTCGCCAGCGGCTTCCGCTCGACGAGATTCTCCAGACCCGCGAGCTTGCCGTGGGACGCGTGATGATCGATATCGGCGCAAATGTCGGGACGACCTCGATCCCGCGTGTCATTCTCGGCGACTTCGGCTGCGTCTACGCCGTCGAGCCGGATCCGCGCAACTACGACTGCCTCGTCTCGAACATCGTCGCCAACCAGCTGCGCGGCCTCATCCTGCCCGATCGCGTGGCCATCGGAGACGCCAACGGCGACATGACAATGAGGCGGATGACGAGCGGCACGCACCATCTCGTCCGGCGCGCGGAGGATGTCGACCAGGAAGAGCGCGTCACCGTCCCCTGTTTCACGCTCGACACGTGGATCGAGCGAATCGGCGTCAATCCAGCGGATGTCGCGTTCATCAAGTCCGACACGCAGGGGTGGGACGCGCGCGTGCTGGCCGGCGCTGAACGCGTGCTCGCGCAGCGGCACATCGCGTGGCAGATCGAATTCAGCCCGGCGATGCTGCAGCGCTCCGGCATTTCAATGCCGGACGTGTTCGCGCTGCTGGAGCGTCACTTCACGCACTTCATCGATCTCCGCGCGGAAGCAGGACCGCGGGTGCGGCGCACGTCGGAATTGCGCGAAGCGCTCGCGCACGTGGGGCGCGAGACGAGGCATTACACGAACGTCCTGCTTTACTGGTCCGACTGATAAGATCTGAACTCCGAAGGTTCATGCTCTCCAGGGTGAAAACAGGCGTCCGCGCGCTGCTGCGCGGGAACGCGTCAGGCGCAGCCGCTTCGGATACGCCACCGAACGCTGCGGCTCGCGCTTCTTCCGACGACGAACGGCTGACCTACGACGCGACGGACGACATACCGTGTCCAGGCGAACCGATTTTGACGCTGGAGCACTGCCCCGTGTGCGGCGGAGCCGATTCCACGCGCGTCAGCAAATACAACCGATTCATCCTGTTCGACCGCGTACCCGATTCCGCCGCCCCGATCTACAACTACTCGCTCTGCCACGCCTGTGGCGTGGTGTTCGCGGCACGGCGCCCCGCGGGCGAGCGGTATCGCTGGTTGCTCGAGCGGTTCGAGGAGACGCTCGGGCGGACGGAAGTCGGGGCGCCGCGGCCAGGGAAATTCGCGCTCAGCTCCTCGTCGCTCACCGATGACGCGCGCATCCGGCTCCGTCAGCTTGCGGCCAACGGCGTCTTCGTATCCAGCCACAGCGGCGTGAGCCGGAAAGACTACCTGCCGTCGCTGATGAACGATCGGCTCGCCAGCAGCATGCACGTCGAGATCCTCGGGTCGTTGCTGCGGCTGCGAGCTCCGCGCGTGCTCGAAATCCGTTCGAGACTCGGCTCGATTGCGGCGATGCTGCAACGCCTCTACGGCGCGGAATGCGCGGTGATGACGCTGTTCGAAAATCAGCGTTTTCTGATCGAGCAGGTGTACGGCTTTCCGGCGTCGTGCCCGATCGACTTCGATGCCTTCCGCATCCCCTTCGAGGGGACCTTCGACCTGATCATCAGCAATCACATGGTGACGCACGCCGTCAGGCCGAGGGAATTGCTGGCAACGGTCCGCGCTCGCCTGTCGCCTGGGGGGCACCTGTACGTCTACCAGGAGCCGATGGAAGGCGAGTTCCTCGAGCGCGGCAAGTCGATGTTCAACACGCTGA
>Ga0310810_10003720_pt1 | contig 16724 bp, 16 predicted proteins | sample NCmetagenome_FD_207641 | JGI IMG/M metagenome (GOLD analysis project Ga0310810, IMG submission 207641) | Soil microbial communities from experimental microcosm in Duke University, North Carolina, United States - NC | ecosystem: Engineered > Artificial ecosystem > Soil microcosm > Unclassified ... | reverse complement strand
TCCGGCTCGATCGGCACGATGCTGCTCGCCCCGATCGGGCAGGCGCTCATCAATGAATTCGGCTGGCAGGTCGCGCTCGCCGCCTTTGCGGCGATCGCGAGCTCCATGGTGGTGTTCGCGCTGCCGATCAAGGGACTTGCCATCACGCTGAACGCCGACCCGTCGCAGTCGGCCGCAGCACCGGGCGCGCGCGCGCAATCGCTGCGCGCGGCGCTGCGCGGCGCCCTCAACCACCGCGGCTATCTTTTCATGACGCTCGCGTTCTTCGCTTGCGGCTTCCAGCTCGTCTTCCTGACCACGCACCTGCCCGCCTACCTGCAGCTGTGCGGCATCGCCCCCGGCGTGAGCGCGACCGCGCTCGGCCTGATCGGGCTTTTCAACGCCTTCGGCACCTACGGCTTCGGCCTGCTCGGCGCGCGCTACAGCCAGAAGCACCTGCTCGCGCTCATCTACCTGCTGCGCACGCTCTTCATCATCGGGTTCCTGGTCGCGCCGATCAGCCCGGCGAGCACGCTCGTCTTCGCCGCCGCGATGGGCGCGCTCTGGCTTGGCGTCTCGCCGCTGGTCGCGGGCATCCTCGGCCGCGTCTTCGGCTTGCAGCACTTCGGCAGCCTCTACGGGGTGGTGTTCCTCAGCCACCAGCTGGGCTCGTTCTTCGGCGCCTGGATGGGCGGTCTGGTATTCGCGCGCAGCGGCAACTACGACTTCGCCTGGGGCGCGCTGATCGCCGTCGGCCTGACCGCCTTCACGCTGCAGTGGCTGATGGACGAGCGCCCGCCGGGGCAACGCCGCGGCGCCGCCCGGCCCGGAATGGCGCCGGCGTGAGCTCTCAGGACCTCGCCGAGCCGAGCCTGAGCCTCACGTAGCTGCCCGGCGCGTCCTCGAGCGCGTTGGCGGGGATGCGCGAGGGCGTCTTTTCGTCTCCATTCCTTTCCGCGATCCACTTCTGCCAGTCGTCCCACCACGAACCGGGGTGCTGGGTCGCTCCCTTGAACCATTCGTCCGCGGTATCCGGGCGCGCGTCGCTCGTCCAGTAGCAATACTTCTTTGCCGCCGGCGGGTTGATGATGCCCGCGATGTGGCCCGAGCCGCCAAGGACGAAGCGCACCTGCCCCGAGAGGTATTTCGAGCCCTTGTAGGTCGTCTTCCAGGGCGAGATGTGGTCTTCGGCCGTCGAGATGAAGTACGCCGGCACATCCACCTTCGAGAGGTCGATCGGCACGCCGGAAAGCGAGATGCCGCCCGGCTCCCCGAGCTTGTTCTTGATGTACATGTTGCGCAGGTAGAAGCTGTGCATGCGCGCCGGCATGCGCGTCGAATCCGCGTTCCAGTACAGCAGGTCGAACGGAAACGGGTTCTTGCCGAGCAGATAGTTGTTGATGACGAACGACCAGACGAGGTCGTTCGAGCGCAGCAGGTTGAAGGTCGAGGCCATCTCCGTGCCCTCGAGGTAGCCGCGCTCGTTCATCTTCTTTTCCAGGTTCTCCACCTGCGCCTCGTCGATGAAGACCCCGAGCTCGCCCGGTTGCGAGAAGTCGAGCAGGCTCACGAAGAACGTGGCGCTGTTGACCCGCTTCAGCTGCTTTTTCTGGGCGAGATACCCCAGCGTCGCGCCGAGCAAGGTGCCGCCCAGGCAGTAGCCGATGAAGTTCACCTTGTTCTCGCCGGTCGCCTTCTCGGCGGCTTCCAGCGCGGCGAGCGTACCTTCGTGCATGTAGTCCTCGAAGCCCTTTTGCGCGAGGCGCGCATCCGGGTTCACCCACGAGAGCACGAACACGGTGTGGCCCTTGTCGACCGCGTACTTGATGAACGAGTTGGTCGCGCGCAGATCGAGGATGTAGTACTTGTTGATCCAGGGCGGAACGATGACGAGCGGCGTGCGATACACCTCGGCCGTGCTCGGCTGGTACTGGATGAGCTGCATGAGATCGGTCTGGTGCACGACCTTGCCCGGCGTGGTGGCGACGTTCTTGCCGAGCTGGAACGCGCTCTCGTCGGTCATGCTGATGCGCAGGCTTCCCTCGCCCTTCTCGATGTCGGCAAGCAGGTTGGCGAGGCCCTTCAGCAGGTTCTGGCCTCCGCTCGACACGGTCTCGCGCAGGACCTGCGGATTGGTGAGCGCGAAATTGGTGGGCGAGAGCGCATCCACGTACTGCCGCGTGAAGAACGCGACCTTTTTCTGCGACTCGGGCGGCAGCCCGTCGATGTCCGCCACGGCTTTCTGGATGTGGCGCGCGGTGATCAGGTAGGACTGCTTCAGGTAGTCGAAGAGAAAGTTCGAGCTCCAGTCGGAATCCTTGAAGCGCGCGTCGCCCTTCGCCGGCTCGGCCACGGGCGGCGCCTCCATGCCGAGCATCTTCATCCAGCTCGCCTGCCAGAGACGGGCGTAATCGAGCATGAGGTTGGTCGAGAAGGCGGCGAGCGCCGCGGGGTCGGAGAGCATGCGCGCGTACAGGTCCATGTAGGCCTTGGCGATGCCGAGCTCGTCGCTCGTCGCGGCCGACAGGCTCGAGGCGACGTTCTTGCCGGCGTACTCGCCCAAAATCTTGGCCGAGCGCTCGGCCACTTCCCGCAGCACGCGCGCGGTTTCTTCGGGGTCCGGGGTCCGGGCCTGGAGTTCCATCATGTCTCCTTCTGGGAGGATGAAATGCGGGATGAAAAGCGCGCGACGCCGTCCTCGTCGACCGCGCGCGCGAGCCTGCCGTCGTACTGCAGCCAATGCAGATGGGCGATCGCCTCGCCCATGGCGAAAAAAATCTGGTTCGAGTCGAGCTTGCGCCGGAAGAGCACTTCCAGCACGTCCGCCGCCGAGCGCGGTGCCGCGCGGCAAGCGGCCTCGAGCTCGCCCAGGCGCTCGGCGTGGTGCGCCTTCAGCTGCGCCACGCGGCCATGCGCGCCGCGAAACGGAAGGCCGTGCGAGGGCAGCACCAGCACGTTCGCCGGCAGGTCGTCATACCGGCCGATCGACTCGAGGAAGAGCCTGAGCGGATTCGACCAGGGATCGACCGGGCGCACGGCGACGTTGGTCGAGATGCGCGGCAGCAGCATGTCGCCCGCGATCAGCACGTTGGCCTCGCTCGAATAAAGCGAGACGTGCTCGGGCGAGTGGCCGTAGCCGAAGAGGACGCGCCATTTGCGCCCGCCGATCGCGATCTCCTCGCGCTCGAAGATGCGCTTGTGCGCAAACGGAAAGTCCGGCACGAGCTTGCGATAAAGGTCGCCGCGCGCAAGAAGCTCCTTGCTCGTCGCCTCGGCGAGGCCGTTGGAGCGAAAGAGCGCGATCTGCGCCTCGGTGGAGTAGCCCGCCGCCCCGTGGCGCGCGGCGTGCACCGTAAGGTACTCGGCGCGCGACATCCAGAGCTCCGCGCCGAATCGGGCGCACAACCATCCTGCATTGCCGGCATGGTCGGGATGGTAGTGAGTCACCATGACGCGCCGAACGGGCTTGCCCAAGCTGGAAGAAAATGCCGCGTCCCAGAGCGCGCGTGTCGCGTCGTTGCCCAGGCCCGTGTCGACGATCGTCCACCCGTTGTCGTCCTCGAGCGCCCAGACGTTGATGTGATCGAGCGCGAAGGGCAGCTTCATGCGCAGCCAGCGCACGCCGGGCGCGACCTCGGCCGCCGCGCCGGGCGCGGGCGGAGTGGCGAAGGGGTACTCGATCGGGGAAGCGCTGGAAGCGTGTAGGGGCATGGGCAAGAGCTACAATTCGCCCTCCGGCCGCGATTATCGCCGCAGCGCAGCATCGGGGGCAACCCGGCGCATGAACGAAGAGCTTTCCTCCACGGAGCGCAGCGAGTATTCGATCAGCGAGCTCGCGCGCGAGTTCGACGTCACCCCCCGCGCGATCCGCTTTTATGAGGACCACGGCCTCCTCGCGCCCAAGCGCGACGGCCAGCGCCGCATCTACTCGCCGCGCGATCGAACCCGCCTCAAGCTCACGCTGCGCGGCAAGCGCCTGGGGCTTTCCCTTTCCGAGATCCGCGAGCTGATCGACCTGTACGAGCCGGGGCGTGACGAGCGCCCGCAGCTCGAGCGTTTCCTCGCCGTGCTGCAGGAACACACGGGCAGCCTGCTGCAGCAGCGGGCGGACATCGAAGCCCAGCTTTCCGAGCTGCAAGCCTTTGAAAAGAAGATAAAAAAGCAGCTCAAGCGAAATTGACGTTTACGTAAACGTAAAGTAGCCTAGCGGGCCTCCATGGACCTCCCCTTCCTGCGCTTCGATCACGGCGAAACCATCTCGATGCTGCGCGAGACCGTGCGCGATTTCGCCCTGAAGGAAATCGCGCCGCGCGCCGCCGAAGTCGAGCGCGCGAACGACTTCCCCGCCGACCTGTGGAAGAAGCTCGGCGCGCTCGGGCTGCTCGGCATCACGGTCGAGGAAGAATACGGCGGCACGCAGATGGGCTACCTCGCCCACATCGTGGCCATGGAAGAGCTCTCGCGCGCCTCGGGCGCGATCGGCCTTTCCTACGGCGCGCACTCCAACCTGTGCGTGAACCAGATCCGGCGCAACGGCTCGGAGGCGCAGAAGAGAAAATACCTGCCGAAGCTCGTCTCGGGCGATCACGTCGGCGCGCTCGCGATGTCCGAGCCCGGCGCGGGGTCGGACGTCGTCGGCATGCGCCTGCGTGCCGAGCGGCGGGGCGACCGGTACGTGCTGAACGGCAACAAGATGTGGATCACCAACGGGCCGGACGCCAATGTGCTCGTGATCTACGGCAAGACGAGCGACCGCGGCATCACCGCGTTCCTGGTCGAGAAAGGCATGAAGGGCTTCTCGACCGCGCAGAAGCTGGACAAATTGGGCATGCGCGGCTCGAACACCTGCGAGCTCGTGTTTCGCGATTGCGAAGTACCCGTGGAAAACGTTTTGGGCAGGGAAGGCGAAGGCGTGAAGGTGCTCATGTCGGGCCTCGATTACGAGCGCGCGGTGCTCGCCGCGGGCCCGCTCGGCCTCATGGCGGCGTGCCTGGACGTGGTCGTTCCCTACGTGCACGAGCGAAAGCAGTTCGGCCAGTCGATCGGCGAATTCCAGCTCATGCAGGGCAAGCTCGCCGACATGTACACCACGTTCTCCGCCTGCCGCGCCTACGTCTACGCGGTCGGCCAGGCGCTCGATCGGAACGAAACCACGCGCAAGGATGCCGCGGGCGCGATCCTTTACGCCGCCGAAAAGGCGACCTGGATGGCGGGCGAGGCGATCCAGGCGATGGGCGGCATGGGCTACATCAACGAGACTCCGACCGGACGCCTCTGGCGCGATGCGAAGCTCTACGAAATCGGCGCGGGAACCTCGGAAATCCGCCGCTGGCTGATCGGCCGTGAGCTCTTTGAGGAAACCAAGTGACCGGGGTCGACGAGCTCTTCAAGCGCAACCGCGCCTGGGCCGAGGGCATCCGCAAGGTCGATCCGGACTTCTTCGCCGGCCTGGCGCGCCAGCAGTCGCCCGAGTTTCTGTGGATCGGCTGCTCCGACAGCCGGGTACCGGCCAACCAGATTACCGGGCTCGCGCCAGGAGAAGTGTTCGTCCATCGCAACGTCGCCAACCTCGTCGTGCACACCGACTTGAATTGCCTCTCGGTGCTGCAGTTCGCCGTGGACCTGCTGAAGGTGCGCCATGTGATCGTTTGCGGCCACTACGGCTGCAGCGGCGTGCACGCCGCGCTCACCTCGCAGAAGGTCGGGCTCGCCGAAAACTGGCTGCGGCATGTGCAGGACGTGCGCGCAAACCACGCCGCCGAGCTCGACGCGATCCGCGAGCCCGGCGCGCGCGAGCGGCGCCTGTGCGAGCTGAACGTGATCGAGCAGGTTCGCCACGTGTGCGAGGCCACCGTGGTGCAGGATGCCTGGAATGCCGGCCGCGCGCTCGCGGTGCATGGCTGGATCTATGGCGTGGAAGACGGCCTCCTGAGGGATCTCGGCTGCACGCGCGAGGCGCGCGCATGAGCGAGCTCTTCGAGACCTATCGGGGCGCCGTGTACCCCTGGCATTGCGACCACATGGGCCACATGAACGTCATGTGGTACGTCGGCAAGTTCGACGAGGCGACCTGGAATCTCTTTTCCAGCGTGGGCCTCACGCGCGAGTTCCTGCGCGACAGGAATGCCGCCATGGCCGCCGTGCAGCAGGACATCAGCTACAAGCGCGAGCTGCTTTCGGGCGACGTGGTCGCGGTCCGATCCGGCGTGATCGAAGTGCGCGAGAAGGCGGTCAAATGGGTGCACGAGATGCGCCACGCGGTCACCGGCGACATTTCGGCGGTATGCCTGCTGACCGCCGTGCACATGGACGCCAGGGCGCGAAAATCGATTGCGATCCCGACCGAGATCGCCGAAGGCTGCCGCAAGCGCCTTTGCCACTACGAGACGAAACGATGATGCTCGCCACCCCTCTTTCGGAAAAATTCGGCATTTCGGTGCCGATCGTCCAGGCGCCCATGGCCGGCGGCCCCTCGTCGCCGGAGCTCGTGGCGGCCTGCTCGGCCGCGGGCGCGCTCGGAGCGTTCGGATTCGCCTATACGCAGCCCGAAGAGATGAAAAAGCAATGCGCCTGGGTGCGCGCCAGGACCGACAAGCCTTTCGGCATCAATCTCTTCACCTCCGCGCAGCCCGGCCCGGTCGACGCGGCTTCGCAGCGCGGCGCGCTCGAGGCCGTCGCGGGCTACTACAAGGAGCTGGGCCTGCCGGTTCCCGATGCCGTGAAGGCGCCGTACGCGCCCGATCTCGAAGCGCAATTCGACGCCATCGCCGCGATCAAGCCCAAGGTGGTCACCTGCCATCTCGCCGACTTCCCGAAAGCGCGAGTGAAGCAATTCAAAGGCCTGGGAATCCTCGTGGGCGGCAGCGCGAACTGCGTCGCCGAGGCGAAGCACCTGGAATCGCTCGGCTTCGATTTCGTCATCGCGCAGGGCGGCGAGGCGGGCGGGCATCGCGGCTCCTACCTGCGCGATCCGTATACGTCGCTCACCGGCACGCTCGCCCTGGTGCGCATGATCGTGCGGGCGGTGAACGTCCCGGTGGTGGCGGCCGGCGGCATCATGGATGGCGCCGGCATCGCCGCCGTGCTCTCGCTCGGCGCGCAGGTCGCCCAGCTCGGCACCGCGTTCCTTCCCTGCCCCGAGAGCGGCGCCTCGCAGGTGCACAAGGACATCCTCCTCAAGGTGACGGAAGACGAGACGCGCATCACCGAGAAATTCTCCGGCAAGCCCGCGCGCGGCCTTGCCAACCGCTTCATGAAGGAAATGGAAAAGGCGCCGCAGCTCGTCTTTCCAGCGCAAAACAACATCACCGGGAAGCTGCGCCAGGCCTCGGCGAAAGCCGGCAAGCCCGACTTCATGGCGCTCTGGGCCGGGCAGGCGGCGCCTTTGTGCCGGGCCTTGCCGGCGGCTGAATTGATCCGGCTATTGAATGAAGAAGCGGTTTCTGCCGTGCGGGGAACGGCATCTTTCCTAAAGGACTGACCATGCAAAAGGATCCTGTCGTCATCGTTTCGGCGGCGAGAACGCCGATGGGCGCCTTCCAGGGCGAGCTGAAAGGCTTCGCCGCGCCGGAACTTGGCGCCGCCGCCATCCGCGCGGCGGTCGAGCGCGCGAGGCTCGCGCCCGAGGCGGTCGAGGAAGTGCTGATGGGCTGCGTGCTGCCCGCCGGCCAGGGCCAGGCGCCCGCGCGCCAGGCGGCGCTCGGCGCGGGCCTGCCGCTTGGGACCGGCTGCACCACCATCAACAAGATGTGCGGCTCGGGCATGAAGGCCGCGATGCAGGCGCACGATTCGTTGCTCGCCGGTTCCTCGGAGATCGTCGTCGCCGGCGGAATGGAGTCGATGACGAACGCGCCGTATCTGCTGCCCAAAGCAAGAGCCGGACTGCGCATGGGTCACGGACAGGTGATCGACCACATGTTCTACGACGGCCTAGAGGATGCCTACGACAAGGGCCGCCTCATGGGGACGTTTGCCGAGGACTGCGCGCAATCCTTCCGATTTTCGCGTGAAGCGCAGGACGAATTCGCGATTCAATCCTTGAAAAAAGCGCAACAAGCCAATCGCGAAGGCTGGTTTGCCTGGGAGCTGACGCCGCTCGCGATCAGGTCCGGCAAGGAGCAGAAGTTCGTCGAGATGGACGAGCAGCCGTTCAAGGCAAACCTCGACAAGATCCCGCAGTTGAAGCCCGCGTTCCGCAAGGATGGCACGGTGACCGCCGCGAACTCCTCCTCCATCTCGGACGGCGCCGCGGCGCTCGTGCTCATGCGCCGCTCGACGGCGGAGAGGCGCGGCCTCACGCCGCTCGCGACCGTCATCGGGCATTCGACGCACGCGCAGGCACCGGCGTTGTTTACGACGGCCCCGGTGGGGGCGATCAGGAAGTTGCTTCAAAAAACCGATCTCACGGCGGAAAAAATTGATTTGTTTGAAATAAACGAAGCCTTCGCCGTCGTCACCATGGCGGCGATGAAGGAGCATGGCCTGCCGCGCGAGAAGGTGAATGTGCACGGCGGCGCCTGCGCGCTCGGTCATCCGATCGGTGCCTCGGGCGCGCGGATCCTGGTGACGCTCCTCGGCGCCCTGAGGAAGTACGGCGGCAAGCGAGGCGTCGCCTCGCTTTGCATTGGCGGCGGCGAAGCCACCGCCATGGCGATCGAATTGGCATGAGGGCGAGCAAGGCCGCGCTGGCAAAGCTCCTCGGCCGCGCGCGCTTCGTGGCGGGCTACGGCTTGAAGCTCGTGTCGGTGAGCGACTCTGAGTGCACGATCGCGATGCCGTTCCGGCGCGCCTTCGAGCGCCCCGGCGGCACGGTCAACGGCCCGGCCTTCATGGCCGCGGCCGACTGCGCCATGTGGCTCGCCATCAAGCGCCACATCGGCGTCGAGCACGACGCGGTGACCTCCGAATTGAATACGGCGTTCCTCAACGCCGCGCGGCGCGAAACGGTGTATTGCACGGCGCGCGTGCTCAAGCTCGGCAAGCGCATCATCTACGGCATCGCGGAGTGCCACGATCGCGCGCACGTCCGGCTCTTCACCCACCACACCATCACTTACGCTCGTATCTAGCGCGATGCTTTCTGCCCATCACGAGCAGATCCGCGACGCCGTGCGCCGCTTTGCGCGCGAGCGCATCGTTCCCAACGCGGCGCGCTGGGATCGGGAAAAGCACTTCCCGCGCGAGGAAGTGAGGGGCCTGGCTGCGATGGGCCTTTGTGGCGTGGCGGTTCCCGAGCAATGGGGCGGCGCCGGCATGGACACCACGGCGCTCGCGCTCGCCTGCGAGGAAGTCTCGGCGGGCGACGGAGCCACCTGCACCATCCTCATGGTCACGAACCTCGTCGCCAACATCCTGCAGGGCTACGGCGACGAAGCGCAGAAGAAGGAGTTCCTCGTCCCGATCGCGCAGGGCAAGCGGCTCGGCGCCTTCTGCCTCACCGAGCCGCACGCCGGCTCGGATGCCTCGGCGATCACGACGCGCGCGGAGAAATCGAGCGGCCACTACGTGCTGAACGGCGTGAAGCAGTTCATCACCTCGGGCAAGAACGCGGACCTTGCGGTCGTTTTCGCCGTGACGGACAAGAGCCAGGGGAAGCGCGGCATCAGCGCGTTTCTCGTCCCCACCTCCACCCCCGGCTACACGGTCGCGAGAATCGAGGACAAGACCGGCCAGCGCGCCTCCGACACCGCGCAGATCGTGCTCGAGAACTGCAAGGTGCCGGCCGCGAACCTGCTCTCGGACGAGGGCGCGGGCTACCGCATCGCGCTCGCCAACCTGGAATCGGGCCGCATCAACGTCGCCGCGCAGGCGACCGGCATGGCGCGCGCGGCGCTCGAAGCCGCGCTCGCCTACGCCGCGGAGCGAAAGAGCATGGGCAAGCCGCTCCTCCAGCATCAGGCGGTGAATTTCCGCCTCGCCGACATGGCGACCGGCGTGGAGGCCTCGCGCCAGCTCTACCTGCATGCGGCGCAGCTTCGCGACGCGGGCGCGCCCTGCCTCAAGGAAGCCTCGATGGCGAAGCTCTTCGCCTCGGAGACCGCGGAAAAAGTCTGCTCGGACGCGATCCAGATCCACGGCGGCTACGGCTACGTCGCGGATTTCCCGGTCGAGCGCATCTGGCGCGACGTGCGCGTCTGCCAGATCTATGAGGGCGCGAGCGACATTCAGAGGCTGGTGATCGGCCGGGCGCTCGAGGGCGCATGAAGGCGCTCAAGGTCTTCGCCCGCACGCATTCGCTTTCCTTCACGCGCGATTATCTCGAGGGCGCGTCGCGGTCGGGGCACCCGCTCGCCTCCGTCGCCTGGTGGAACGGCGACGGGCGGCCGGTCTACTACCGGCCCGGCACGAGCGACGTCTCCATCGTCTACGACATCCTCTTTCGCCCCGAGCGCAAATCCGAGTACTGGCTGCCGCCGGAGCTCTCGCCGCGCGTGATTTTCGACATCGGCGGCAACATCGGCGCGGCCGCCCGCTATCTCGCCTGCCGGTTTCCGCAGGCCGAGCTGCACTCCTTCGAGCCGGTGCCGGACAACCTCCGGCTGATGGAGCACAACCTCGAGGGCACGCGCGTGCAATCGCACCGCTACGGCTTGGGCGGCGAAAGCGGCGAGTTCGAGTTCCATACGCCGGCCGCGGCGCCCGAGGACGTGAGCGGCTTTTCGCGCTTCGGGTCCGCCGACGCCTCCTCAAGGAAGGTGCGCGCGCCGATCCGCGCCGTGCCCGAGGCACTGCGCGAGCTCGGCCTCGGCTCGGTCGACCTGATCAAGATCGACATCGAGGGCGCCGAGCACGACGTCATCGCCGCGTTTCCGGACGACATCCTGGCGCAGACGGTCTGGGTCTACGGCGAGCTGCACGGCGCGGTGGAGGATCCGCGCCTCGCGTTCGCGCTGCTGCAACGCCTGGCGCCCTGGTTCGACATCGAGGTGCACAAGCCCTTGCGCAAGCAAACCTGGTTCTTCGACGCCTGCAACCGCAAGCATTCGCAGCGCTTCCGCGGCTTCAGGCGCAAATCGTGAGGCGGCCATGACGGTGCTTTCCAGCCAGCTCGACACCCGCAGCGCCGACTTCGCCGCCAACGCGGAGCGCATGCGCGCTCTGGTGGCCGACCTGAAAGAGAAGGTCGCCAAGGTCTCGCTGGGTGGCGAGGCGGCGGCGCGGCAAAAACACACGGCGCGCGGCAAGCTGCTTGCCCGCGAGCGGGTGCGCACGCTCCTCGACCCGGGCTCGCCCTTTCTCGAGATCGGCCAACTCGCCGCCTACGGCATGTACGGGGGCGAAGTGCCCTCGGCCTCCATCGTGGTCGGCATCGGCCGCGTCTCGGGGCGCGAATGCATGATCGTCGCCAACGACGCCACCGTGAAGGGCGGCACCTACTATCCGATGACGGTGAAAAAGCACCTGCGCGGGCAGGAGATTGCGATGCAGAACCGGCTGCCCTGCATCTATCTCGTCGATTCGGGCGGCGCGTTCCTGCCCGAGCAGGACAACGTCTTTCCCGACCGCGAGCATTTCGGCCGCATCTTCTACAACCAGGCCAACATGTCCTCGGCCGGCATCCCGCAGATCGCCTGCGTGATGGGCTCGTGCACCGCCGGCGGCGCCTACGTGCCGGCGATGTCCGACGAGTCGATCATGGTGAAAGGCCAGGCGACGATCTTCCTCGGCGGGCCGCCCCTCGTGAAAGCGGCGATCGGCGAGGTCGTGACGCCCGAGGAACTCGGCGGCGCGGACGTGCACACGCGCGTTTCGGGTGTGGCCGATCACTACGCGGTGAACGACGCGCACGCGCTATCGATCGTGCGGAGGATCGTCGGGAACCTGAATTTTGAAAAGAAAGTTTCCTTGAAACTGAAAGACCCGAAAGATCCCCTTTATCCCGCCGAGGAGATCTACGGAATCATCCCGGCGGATGTGAAGAAGCCCTACGACGTGCGCGAGGTGCTCGCGCGCGTCCTCGACGGCTCGGAAATCGACGAGTTCAAGCAGAACTACGGCACCACGCTCGTCACCGGCTTCGCGCACCTTCACGGCTACCCGGTCGCGGTGCTCGCCAACAACGGCATCCTTTTCTCGGAGTCGTCGCTCAAGGCCACGCATTTCATCGAGCTCGCCTGCCAGCGCGGCATCCCGCTCCTCTTCCTGCAGAACATCGCCGGCTACATGGTGGGCAAGAAATACGAGGCGGGCGGCATCGCCAAGGACGGCGCCAAGATGGTGACCGCGGTCGCGACCGCGCGCGTGCCGAAGTTCACCGTGGTCATGGGCGGCTCCTTCGGCGCCGGCAACTACGGGATGTGCGGGCGAGCCTACTCGCCGCGGTTCCTCTGGATGTGGCCGAACGCACGGCTCTCCGTGATGGGAGGGGAGCAGGCGGCGGCGGTGCTTGCCACGGTGAAGGGCAACTTCAAGTCGAAGGAGGAGGAAGAGGCCTTCAAGAAGCCGATCCGCGAGCAATACGAGACGCAGGGCCATCCCTACTACACGAGCGCGCGGCTCTGGGATGACGGCGTCGTGGATCCGGCCGAAACGCGCCGCCTGCTCGGCCTCGCGATCTCCGCCTCGCTCAACGCGCCGATCGAGGAAACGAAGTTCGGCGTGTTCCGGATGTAGCCATGGCCGAGATCCTTCTTGTCGAGAAGCAGGACGGCGTCGCCACCGTGACGCTCAACCGTCCGGAGGTCAGAAACGCCTTTGACGAGCATGTGATTGCAGGCCTTGCCCGCCTTCTCGAGGAAATCGGGGAAGACGCATCCGTTCGCGCGCTGGTGCTCGCCGGCAACGGCCCCGCGTTCTGCGCCGGCGCGGATTTGAACTGGATGAAGCGCATGGCCGGGTACGGCTACGAGCAGAACCTCGCCGACGCCCAGGCGCTCGCCGACATGCTCTCGATGCTCGCCCGACTGCCGAAGCCGACGATCGCGCGCGTGCACGGCCCGGCGTTCGCGGGCGGGACCGGGCTGGTGGCCGCCTGCGACATCGCGGTGGGGACGCCGGAGGCGAAATTCTGCTTTTCCGAAGCGAAGCTCGGGCTCTCGCCGGCGACGATCAGCCCGCACGTCGTGCGCGCGATCGGCGAGCGCGCGGCGCGACGCTATTTCCTGACTGCCGAGGTGTTCGACGCCCGCGAGGCGGAACGCATCGGCCTGCTCAGCCTCCTGGTGGACAGGGATTCGCTCGACAAGACGATCGACGGGCTGCTCGGCCACCTGCTCGCCGGCGGCCCCGAGGCGCTCGCCCGCATCAAGGAGCTCATCTCCGCCGTGTCCGGCAAGCCGCTCGATCGCGCGCTCGCCGCCGATACCGCGAAGCGCATCGCGGACATCCGCGTCTCGCCCGAGGGCAAGGAAGGCATTGCCTCGTTCCTGGAGAAACGCAAGCCAAAGTGGGTAAAAAGCGGGCTGCCGCCGAAGAGAGGATGAAGTGTTCCGCAAGATCCTGATTGCGAATCGCGGCGAGATCGCCTGCCGGGTGATCGCCACCGCGCGCGCGATGGGCGTGCGCACGGTCGCCGTCTACTCCGACGCGGACAGGGACGCGCGCCACGTCGCGCTCGCCGACGAAGCGCGCCACATCGGCCCGGCCGAAGCGCGCGCGAGCTACCTGAACATCGAGGCGATCCTCTCAGCCGCGCGCGCGCGCGGCGCCGAGGCGATCCACCCTGGCTACGGTTTTCTCTCGGAGAACGAGGATTTTGCGCGCGCCTGCGCAAGCGCCGGCCTCGTCTTCATCGGCCCGACGCCCGAGGCGATCGCGGCGATGGGCGACAAGGCAGCCGCCAAGCGCCTGATGGAGAAGGCCGGGGTGCCGCTCGTGCCCGGCTATCACGGCGAGAAGCAAGAGCCCGGGTTCCTGCAGACGGAAGCCGGCCGGATCGGCTACCCCGTGCTCATCAAGGCCTCGGCGGGGGGCGGCGGCAAGGGCATGCGCGTGGTCGCCGATGGAAAGGGCTTCGTGGCGGCGCTCGAATCGGCGCGGCGCGAGGCGAAGAGCGCTTTCGGCGACGACACGGTCCTCGTCGAGAAGTATCTCGAGCGCCCGCGCCACATCGAAGTGCAGGTGTTCGGCGACACGCACGGCAACGTCGTGCACCTTTTCGAGCGCGACTGCTCGGTGCAGCGCCGGCACCAGAAAGTCTTGGAAGAGGCGCCCGCGCCGGGACTTTCCGCGGAAAAGCGCAACGAGATCGGCAGCGCGGCGGTCGCAGCGGCAAAGGCAATCAAGTACGTCGGCGCGGGCACGGTCGAGTTCATCGCCGGTCAGGATGGGCGCTTTTACTTCATGGAAATGAACACGCGCCTGCAGGTCGAGCACCCGGTGACCGAGATGATCACCGGCCTCGATCTCGTCGAATGGCAGCTGCGGGTGGCCTCGGGCGACCCGCTTCCCCTGAAGCAGGATGAGATCAGGATGAAGGGGCACGCCATCGAGGCGCGCATCTACGCCGAAAATCCCGACAAGGGGTTTCTGCCCTCCACTGGGCGCCTGCGGCATCTGCGCTTCCCGCCCGCGCCCGCGCGCGTGGACACGGGAGTGCGCGAAGGCGACGCGATCACGCCGCACTACGACCCGATGATCGCCAAGCTCATCGTCTGGGGCGAGGACCGCGCCGTCGCGCTCGGGCGCTTGCGCGCCGCGCTCGCCGCGACGGAGATCATCGGCGTCTCCAGCAACGTCGCGTTTCTCGCGCGCGTCGCCGCGGGCAAGGCGTTCGCGAGCGCCGATCTCGACACCGGCCTGATCGAGCGCTGCCGAGACGAGCTTTTTCCGAAGGCAGCGCCGGCAAGCGACGAGGAGCTCGCCGCGGCCGCGCTCGCCGAGCTGCAACTCGAGGAGACGCAATCGGCCGCGCGCGCGCACGGCTCGAGCGACCCGCACTCGCCCTGGGGCCGGGTCGACGGGTGGCGTCTCAATCTCGGCTCGCACCACGAGATCGCGTTCGCGGACGGCGGCGCGATCCGCAAGGTGCAGATCCATTTTGCCGCCGCAGGGCCGCGGACGACGGTGGAAGGACGGGACGCCTCGCCTTCGCGCGTGCGTGCCGTGCGCGACGGTGCCGACTGGCACCTCTTCGGCGACGGCGCGCACGGCCTGTTGCGCCTTCACGACGAGCACGCCGTCGCGAGCGCGGACGAAGCCGCCGGCTCGCTCGCCGCGCCCATGCCGGGCAAGGTGCTGCAGGTGCTCGTCAAGCCGGGCGCGCAGGTCGCCAAGGGCGCTGCGCTCCTCGTGCTGGAGGCGATGAAGATGGAGCACACCATCGCGGCCCCCTGCGATGGCAGAATCAAGCGAATCCTATTTGCGCCCGGCGAACAGGTGAGCGAAGGCGCCGAGCTCCTCGAAATGGAGAAAGCATGACGCTTCCCAAGCGCGTGCGCCTGGTAGAGATGGGGCCGCGCGACGGCCTGCAGAACGAGAGGCAGGAAGTGCCGACCGAGGTGAAGCTCGAGCTGATCGAGCGGCTCGGTGCAGCGGGCTTGCCCGCGATCGAGGCGACCGCGTTCGTCTCGCCCAAGTGGGTGCCGCAGATGGCCGATCACACCGAAGTCCTCGAGCGCATCCGGCGCCGGCCCGGCGTCGACTATCCGGTGCTCACGCCCAACCTCAAGGGCTACGAGGCCGCGCGCGCCGCGGGGGCCACCGAGGTTGCCGTGTTCGGCGCGGCGTCCGAGGCATTCTCGAAGAAGAACATCAACTGCTCCATCGCCGAATCCTTGGAACGCTTCCGCCCGGTGGCGGAAAAGGCGAAGCAGGACAAAATCAAGGTCCGCGGCTATGTCTCATGCGTCGTCGCCTGCCCGTACGAAGGCGAAGTCAGCCCGCAAAGGACCGCGGAGGTCGCGGGCGCGCTCTACGACATGGGCTGCTACGAGGTCTCGCTCGGCGACACGATCGGCGCCGGCACGCCGGGGAAGACCCAGGCGATGATCGAGGCCTGCGCGAAGCGCGTGCCGGTCGGGAAGCTCGCCGGCCACTACCACGATACCTACGGGCAGGCGCTCGCCAACATCTACGCCTCCCTCGAGCTCGGCATGGCCACCTTCGATGCCTCGGTCGCGGGCCTGGGCGGCTGTCCCTACGCGAAGGGCGCGACCGGGAACGTCGCCACCGAGGACGTGGTCTACATGCTCCACGGCCTCGGCATCGAGACGGGCATCGATCTCGACAAGCTGGTCGAGACGGGAACCTGGATTTCCGATTTTTTAAAGAGAACTTCTTCTTCCCGGGCAGGGAAAGCCCTTCAGGCAAAGAGAAGCCCTTGATCAGCCCCTGCACCAAGGTCTGCGTGATGGACGGCGAGAACCGCTACTGCCTGGGCTGCAAGCGCACGCTGGACGAAATTGTTCGCTGGAGCCGGATGACCGACGAAGAGCGGGCCGGGGTGATGGCGAAACTCGCGCTCAGGTCATCGACCACGGCGCCGGCTTCTTCCTGAGGAACGCTTCCATCCCGGCGCGCGCCTGAGGACGGCGCAGGAGGCGCACCAGCTCCACGCTCGCCGCATCCATCACCGCGCGATCGGTCTGCGTCGCGCAGTCGAGCACGAGGCGCTTCACCGTCGCAAGCGCATCGGGCTCCATTCGGCCGATGTCCTTCAGGACCTCTTTCAGCTTTTTTTCGATTCCAGTCCTGACAAAGCTCGCCAGGCCGATCTCGCGTGCCGCCTCGGCATCGATGACGGCGCCGGTGACGGCCAGGTAGCGCGCCGCGCTCTCGCCGATGCGGCGCACGAGGAAAGGCAGGAT